>LSQX01400684.1_pt1 | contig 28961 bp, 29 predicted proteins | sample 654561 | NCBI WGS metagenome assembly LSQX01 (sample SAMN04489861, study PRJNA283612) | anaerobic digester metagenome | isolation source: 4 biogas reactors fed with cattle manure at either 37C or 55C with and... | place: Denmark: Kongens Lyngby | collected 2014 | reverse complement strand
ACTGATTCGATTTATAATATATTTTATTTAGCGCTTCTTTTGTTATGGGATTTTCTATTAATTATTTATTCCTAGAAGTTTTTATATCTTGGTAAAGCTTACTATTATAAAACTCTCAAGAATCATGTTTAATTCTACCAGGAGTCCCAAATGCACTTGTTTTTGTAGAAAACCGTTTAATGTTATTATCACTCATAAACCTAATATCACTCCCTAATAAGCCTTAAAAACATTTGTGCCTTTTCTTCATATGTTTTTTGTCGGTTTGCTATCTCAATTATTTGTCCTAATTCTCTATCGCTTTTCATACTTGAGAAGAAATTTCTCTCTTCTGAGAGTATTTTAGAAATACTGTCACTTAGTTCTTTATAATTGTCAAATCTGTAAAACCCACATTTTTTAGTTTTCTTTAAACTTCCATAACCATCTAACGGTGTCGGATTCAATGACCAGAATCCTTGAATGATACCGGATACTTTCAATCTATCAACTTTCTCCATGTAGTTTTTTGTTATTGGAGTATTACCAATTATTATGATCGGTATTTTTGAAGATTCTATACTTGATACCCTTATATTAATGCTTTTACCAATAGCCTTTAACATTGAATCCGAGCGTAATAACCCCGGATTACCCTGATGTGTTCTATAATCCCCAACGCAAATAACTTTATTATTATCAATATATTGCCAATTCCATACAATTGACATTTTGACCTCAATAATTAATAAGATATCTCAGGAGTTTGTTGCTGCTCATTAGATCTTGAAATAATTACATCGGCTGGGGAGACTGATGTTAAGCCGATCTTATTACAAACAGCCCCTTGCACAACATATATATTTTTCGAACCAACTATATTTTTTATCAAGGTAGCAACCCATTTTTCAGTAAAAGTACCGATCAAGGCATTTCTACTCTGCAACGTTGTCTTTCGACCTTTATAGCCTTTAGGCCAATATGCTAAATACTTTCCATCTGCCGTCGAATAAAAAAGCTGTTCTGGAGCCGCATACGTTTTCAACGATTCTAAAAAGAACCTCTCCTCGTCCTTTTTCCCCCATAATTCGAACACAATCCCACCCTCTTTATTGATTGACTTCTCCAAAACCCTTCTATGTTTGATTTCTTAATATTACTAAACACGCGTATTTTCAGATTTGTCCAAATTATAGCACACTAAAGATTAAAAAACAAATCTCCTTCATCCGAGACACGATTGTAAACCCAATTGGGAGCTGATATAATTATAATAGTTTTGAAAAGGAGGCTTTAACGGTGATAAAAATAAGCAACCTGTCCAAGAGTTACAACCGGAGTGGGGTCAAAGCCGTAGACAACCTTAATCTTCATGTTAAAGCAGGAGAGATATTCGGCTTTTTAGGGCCAAATGGCGCCGGAAAAACCACCACAATAAAGATGATGGTGGGACTTTTAAATCCGGATGAAGGCAGTATTATCATAAATGGCTTTGATAATCAGAAAGACCCCATTGGAGCAAAGCGAAGTATCGGATACGTGCCTGATTCGCCGATGGTTTATGATCGGTTGACTGGTCTGGAATATCTTGACTTCATGGCGAGCGTCTATCAGGTACCTTCGGATGTAAAGAGGGAAAGAATAGATTATTTTCTGGATATGTTTGGACTGGCTGATGCTGCAAACGATTTGATAAAGAGCTATTCCCACGGCATGAAGCAGAAGATAGTGCTCACAGGCGCGCTGATACACAATCCCGCCCTTTGGATTATGGATGAACCCATGGTAGGCTTGGATCCCAGATCATCCCATTTGCTCAAGGAGCTTATGCGGGAACACTGTGACAGGGGCAACACGGTTTTCTTCTCCACCCACATCCTTGAGGTCGCCGAACGATTATGTGATCGAATCGGTATAATTCACAAGGGCAGGCTTATAGCCATCGGAACCCTTGAAGAGCTGCGACACGGGGAGCAAGCGGAAACGTTGGAAAATATTTTTCTGGAGCTGACGGAACAATGAAGCAGTTTATCAGTTTACTAAGAATCAGTCTAAATGTGAACTTTGGGATTTCAGCCCTCCGTTATCGATTTATAAAGGAGAAAAAACGCCTGTGGGAATCTATACTGATTTTTCTTTCCATAATCATCGGCGGCGGCTTTTTTACAGCTTTTTTTACAATGATTCTTTACAATATATACTTGGCGGGAGCAGCTATCAACAGCCCCGAAATCGTGATTACCGTCGGCCTGCTTGCCGGCCAGTTTATGATATTTTTGTTTGGAATACTCTACATCATATCCGCCTTCTATTTTTCTGACGATATCAATATCCTGGTTCCTCTACCGTTAAAGCCATATCATATTCTGGGCTGCAAATTCCTGGTTATATTGATAAATGAATACCTGATACTGCTGCCAGTACTGATCCCCTCCATAGTTATATATGGTGTGGGAAGTAATGCAGGCATATCATACTGGTTCAAAAGCGTGTTCATAATTCTGCTGTCTCCTATCATTCCGCTGATCGTTGCTTCGGTATTCGTGCTGATACTCATGCGCCTGGTTAACGTACGCAAAAGCAAGGACCTTCTTGTTGTTATAGGCAGCCTCCTCGGCCTGTTCTTTTGGATTGTGGTGAACTATTATACACAGCGGATATCCAGCGATAATCCGGAAGAGTTTATCCGGGATCTCTTGTCATCCCGAATTAATATTATAGAGGAGTTAGGGGAGAAGCTTCCTCACGTTTTCTGGGGAACCTACAGCCTTTCCAAAACGGGACTTGACGGTCTGATATACTTCCTATTGATCGTACTGGTTTCGGTATTGGCATTTATATTTCTGCTTTGGCTGGGAAATCGGATTTTCTACAAGGGATTGCTGTCGGGACAAGAGATAAGTCGCAAAAAAAGAAGTCTTACGGCGGAACAAATAAACCGGAAAACGCAGGAAACTTCAAACCCGGTAATGGCCCTGTTCTGGAGGGAATGGAAGCTGTTTATAAGAACGCCCATATATGTCATAAACGGGCTGGCAGGTATGATAATCGTGCCCTTCCTCATGCTCATGCCTTATTTCGACTCCAGCGGCGAAACCCAGGAGATATTGTCCCTGGCAAGACAGTCCCAATTTATCGTTCAGGCTACCCTTGGAAGCTTGGGGCTTCTTTTGTTCACAGCCAGCATCAACATCGTATCGTGTACCTCCCTGTCCCGGGAAGGCCGGACATTCTGGATATCAAAAATAATACCCGTATCCCCGAAATACCAGGTTACCGCCAAGCTGCTCCATGGAATGGCAATATCGGGAATGGGTATTCTGGTTACCATCGCTCTAATTGCCTTTATCTTACAACTGCCTTTCACAAGGCTGCTTGTAATTCTTATACTGGGCACATTGGGAAGCTTCCTTCTTAATATACTAAACTTGATCATCGACGTACTTCGTCCCAAACTGGAATGGAATGATCCTCAGGAAGCAGTCAAGCAAAATCTCAACGGCTTTTTCAGTATCCTATTGACCTTTATAGCACTTGGCTGTTGGGGAGGACTGTCAATACTGCTTTTTAACCTGGGCATTCCCGAAGGGTGGGTATACGTTATACTTGGCCTCAGTACCGCGGTACTATTAATCCCCAGCCTTATAATTCTATATTCGCTGGCCGAAGCTTCCTATAAAAAACTGGAAATATAGGTTTTCCTACGCTTGTACTACGCTTTTTTTCTCAGATACCGGTGTATCTCTATTAAAAACTCATCGGCGTACAGTTGGCCGTTAAAATCCTCTATTCCATCGATCTTCAGCATCTGTTTCCTGGTCGTCGGCTTCACTGCAGCAATTATCTCAAGCATATCATCGTCAAAAACCTTGTTTTCGGGCATTCCGGTCCTTCGGGCAATCTTTCCCCTGAGCCCTTTCAAGTTTTTGAGAAGGCCCTCATCCCCTTTATTTAAGGTTCGGGAATCGGAATCCGGGGAGGCAGTGGTCAATATATTGGTCAGCAATTCATCCATGGCCTCTTTCTTTGTACCATCCGATTCCGAGCCGCAAACGCTGCAGTTTCCGCAGCGGGTAAAGGAAGGGGTTTCATTAAAGTACTCCAGTATATATGAACGCAGGCAGCCTTTGCTGTTACAGTATTCCATTATTTTCGCCAGTTTTTCCAGCTCAACCTGTTTATGCTTGTCAATATCTTCCTGGGTGAGTTCCAGCATCCTACCCGGCAAAAATCGATACACAATTCCCCGCCTTATCTGCACATAATTGTATTCAACCAGCTTGCGCACCGAACTGTGAATAAGCTGTTTGGATATGCTTCCATGGCTTTTTACAAGGGTTTCCAGCTTGATCCCCTCGCTGCCGGCTTTGCAAACCCTGTTATATATGCTTTCCACCAGTTTGATAGGGGGATAGTTTCCGCCGATCAAAAATCGGTTAAGATAGTAATCTGACTCGGAATAAAGCAGTATACAGGAGGCCAATTTCCCGTCACGGCCCGCCCGTCCCACTTCCTGGTAGTAGTACTCAATTGATCTTGGCATGTTGTAATGAATTATATAGCGTATGTCGCTTTTATCTATTCCCATACCAAAAGCATTGGTGGCTACCATGACTGATATTTTTCCCTTGCTAAAGGCTTCCTGGACCAAGTTTCTGTCTTCGTTGCTCAGACCCGCATGGTACATTCCAACCGAAATGCCGTTGTTTAGTAACAGCTGGTAAAGGTCCTCCACATGCTTTCTGGTTGCCGCATAAATTATACCCGGTTTCCCGATATTTTTTTTGATATATCTGTACACATATATCTGCTTATTGCTGGGCCGTTCTACGCGGAATTCCAGATTGGGCCGATCAAAGCTGCCAACAAATATTTTACAGTTCTTTAAATTCAGCAGACGAACTATATCCTGTTGCACCCTTCGACTGGCGGTAGCTGTAAAGGCAGCCACCATGGGATTCCCGGTTTTCTCAATCAAGTCCTTTATTTTCAGATAGGCCGGCCTGAAGTTATGCCCCCACTGGGATATACAGTGGGCTTCATCAATGGCTATGAAGGAAACATCCAACCCTTCCAGGGCATCTATAAACTCCTGGGAATAAAAACGCTCGGGGGCTATATATACAATTTTGTATTTCCCCTGTTTCATATTCTGTATCCTGGTAGTAACCTCGTTTTCGGATACAATGCTGCTGATATAGGTACAGGGGATACCTCGCTTACTCAATTGATCCACCTGATCCTTCATAAGAGAAATGAGAGGAGATATCACAATGGTAATTCCCGGAAACATAAGCGCTGGAAGCTGATAACACAGCGATTTGCCGCTGCCGGTAGGAAATATGGCAACGGTTCTGTCCCCCCGCAATATGCTCTCGATCACCTGCTGTTGTCCCGGACGAAAGGAGTCAAAACCAAAATATTCGGATAAATATTTGTTCACAGCTTTCAAGTGGATCATATTTTGCTACACCCTTTTTGCATCTTCTTCATATATTTACATAATAACTCCTTCTTATGTTAAAATTTGATGTATGAATTATTTTTAGTTTACACCCGCTAATTCGCAAAATCAATAATATACTATAAAAATTGCCATTTTGCTAATTTTTAAACACAAAATTTATACGAATATAACAAAGCAAACCTTTCTGCAAGGTGATTTCCATAATCTTCTCCCAATTGAGATGTTTGCAGTTTCGATGCAACAATCCCTTTAAGAACAATATTCTTCATGTCAGTACAAACCTGAATTTCACCAAAAATAATAAAAGGCTTAACAGCAGTAAACAAACCCTGTCAAACCTTTATTAATTCAACCCCACATCGGTATAAATCATCAGGAGAATCGGACGGTCTTCTCCAGATCCCCAGGTCCCTGAAGAAGGTGTATGCGGCTTTCTTCCACATGAAGGTTATCATCTGCCTGAATGCATATCTTCTTTTTCAGAATACTCTCCAGCTGTTCCAGTCCATTCTTATCTTCCAGCCATGCATTGGCAACGCTTGGATGGACTTCCACCAATGCCCCCCAGGCCCGATTCCCTTCAAACAATCGCTCCAATTCCTTCTCTATCTTGGCAATCACCGAGGCTTCCGAATATACCCTGCCGGTGCCGTTGCAATACGGACAAGGCTTTAAAAATGCCGTAGACAGGCGCGGGCGCACCTTTTTCCTTGTTATTTCAACTAGGCCAAGACCCGTCAACCCCACCACATGAGTCTTTGTCCTGTCCTTTTTTAGCGCCTGGCTGAGCACTTCAAGCACTTTCTGGCGGTGTTCCTCCCGTTCCATATCGATAAAATCAATAATGATAATTCCACCTATATCGCGCAATCGTATCTGATTGGGTATTTCTTCAGCAGCTTCCAGATTCGTTCTGAACACCGTATCCTCCAGGTTAGCCCTTCCGACAAACTTACCAGTGTTCACATCAATAACCGTCAGGGCCTCGGTGGGATCAATAACGATATAACCACCGCTTTTCAGCCATACCTTTCTCTGTATGGCCTTTTCAATTTTCGATTCTATTCCATACACCTCAAACAAATTTCTTTTCAAATCCGTATATTCCACTCTGTTTTCCAGCGACGGTGAAATCATCCTGACAAGCTCCAGCACCTTTTCATATTGCCGGTAATCGTTTATAATCAGCTTTTCCACATCCAAATCAAACATATCCCGTATCGTACGATATAACAAGCTCTCATCCTTATGTAACAGCCTGGGAGCTCCTCCCTTTTTCTCCTCTTCCTTTATCCTTTCCCAAAGCCGGCACAGCATCTCAATATCCGGTATTAAATCCTCTCCATTCTTATCCTTGGCAGCCGTTCTCACTATCAGCCCTATGCCCTGGGGTTTGATGGACTCGGCAATCTGCCTTAGGCGGCGTCGTTCTTCCTCGTCATCGATTCTTCTGGAAACCCCAACATAGTCTAAAGTGGGCATTAACACCACATACCGCCCTGGTAAAGTAATATTGGTGGTCAGCCGTGCACCTTTCGTCCCCATCGGTTCCTTCAGGATCTGAACCGTTACCTCCTGCCCCTCTTTTATAATATCCTTTATGTACAGATATTTGATCTTCTTTGGCTCCTCATTATTGTTATCGTGAAAATCAAAAACCGAGTTTTCGACATTGATATCGCCCACAAAGAGAAATGCATTTTTGTCCAGGCCTATGTCCACAAATGCGGCCTGCATTCCCGGCAGGACGTTTACCACCCTTCCGCGGTATATGTTCCCTATCAAGCCCTGGTTTTCCTCATCCTCCATGTAGAATTCAACCAGTTCTCCGTCTTCCATAATGGCCACACGCATTTGATCAAAATGTACATCGACTATTATCCGCTTACCCAAACTGATCCTCCTCTTCCCAGTTCCAAAGGGGTTAAACAACCGTTATTTCCGGAAATAAACATATCAACGCGGTGAATCTTATAACAAGCCTCAGAATCATTCCCTTCCGCATAGGTGAGAAATGCTTTTATCATATGTTCAGGATTTAAGTACTCCCTGCTGCCCGTGCTCAACATAGCCTTTATAACCGTCTCCCTTCCCTGAGAGCTTATAATATCAGCCTGTAAGATCATCGGCCTTATATTGATCAATCGTTCTCCCCTTTTGCCGTCCTTCCTGACGATAATCTCCCTCTGTGCCAGAAAGCTGTTCAGCTTTTTGTCCATATCCTCCGGCGGATCGGGCAGGGTAATTAAATATAAGGCCCGGTCGATCAGGCTCATCAGGGACGGAAGGGACTCATCAACCTCTACCGCCTTCAGCAATTGAATTCCATCAGGCAGTACATCGTTCATCCGCTGGCAGAATGTTTCGGCTTTCATATAAGCTTCAAGTGTGATATCCATGTACTCCCCTTCACTTGTCATACCCACCGAGAGAGGCATGGCAAATGCCGTTTTAGGCTGCGGGTTATACCCCTGGGAAAAGGCCACCGGGATGCCGGCTCTTCTCAATGCTCGATGCAGAGCCCGCATAAGTTCCAGATGAGATATATATTTAACCTTTTCCCCTTTGGAATACTTAACCACCATTCTCATGGACACAGCCCACCTTCCAACCTGTTTATACCACATCCCTGACATAAACCGCGGCAATCGGGAGTCAGCTCAGCCTTTAAAGCCTTTTGGTACTCCCGCCACAGAAAGGCCGGGGTAACTCCCACATCTATATGAGCCCAAGGCAATACCTCATGCCTGTCCCTCGACCTGTTTGCATAAAAGCCGGGGTCAATTCCCGATTCCCGGAAGGCATCCTGCCATGCCGTATAATTAAAGCATTCCGCCCAGCCATCAAATTTACAACCTTTTTCCCATGCTTTAAGCAGCACCTTCCCCAGTCGGCGGTCGCCGCGTGAAAACACCGCCTCCAAATAGCTCAACTCAGGGTCATGCCAACCATAGGTAACCCCCTTAATTCGGAGCTTGTCCCTAAGCAATTCCTGCTTATGCCTGAGCAATTCCACCGAATCCTGAGCCACCCATTGGAAGGGGGTAAAGGGTTTCGGCACAAAGGAAGAAGTGCTCACCGTTATATTCAGCCTGTGCGCTTTCCTTCCCCGGTTAACGGCCATATAACATTCTCTTACCTTCCTGGCCAGATCTGCAATTCCTTCCAAATCCTGTTTGGTTTCGGTAGGTAAACCGATCATAAAATACAGCTTAACGGTATCCCATCTCAATTCAAAAGCCTGGGTCACGCTTTGAATGAGATCCTCCTCGGTTACCCCCTTATTGATTACATCCCGCAGCCTTTGCGTTCCAGCCTCCGGGGCAAAGGTTAAGCCCGCCTTTCGAACTTTCTTCATTTCCTCTATGAACTCCCGCGTAAAGGAATCTATTCGAAGTGAGGGCAGAGAAAAGGACACCTTTTGAGATTGAAATTCATCCATAAACCGTTTTACCAGCTCTTCCAACTGGGAATAGTCGCTGGTACTCAGAGATGAGAGCGAAACTTCCTCATATCCGGTATTTCTGATTAATTCCCGGACCAGATCCATAAGCCTTGATGCTGAGCGCTCCCTTACCGGCCGGTATATCATGCCGGCCTGGCAGAACCTGCAGCCCCGTGTACATCCTCTGAATACCTCAAGGGTAATGCGATCGTGTACTATGTTCATATAGGGCACGATCATAGTCCTTGGATAATAGGCATTTTCCAGGTCTTTGACCAACCGTTTCCGAACAACCGGGGGTACATCGGGACGGTTGGGTTTAATTGAGCGGATCGTACCGTCATGGTTGTAATCCACATCATAAAAGCCGGGAACATATACTCCCGGTATGCCAGCTGCCCTGACCAAAAAGTCCTGGCGAGCAGCACCCCGCTTCTTCCATTCCCTATACTCATCCAACAGCTGGTCAACCACCTCTTCTCCGTCCCCCATGACCACCAGATCCAAAAAATCTGCCAGGGGTTCGGCATTATAGGCGCAGGGTCCGCCTGCTATAACAAAGGGATGGCTTTTGTCCCTCTCCCATCTCATCAGAGGGACCCCTGCCAGATCCAGCATATTTATCACATTTGTGTAGCTCATCTCGTATTGAAGTGTAAAGCCTATAAAATCAAAGTCGGCAATCGGCTCCCCGGTTTCCAAGGCAAACAGCGGCAATCCGTTCTCCCTCATCTTTTCCTCCATATCCACCCACGGGGCAAAAACCCGCTGGCAGTAGGTGTCCTCCCGCTCATTTATAAGATGGTACAGTATCTTCATACCGAGATGAGACATACCCACTTCGTATACATCGGGAAAAGCGAAAGCAAATCGTATATTAACCTTAGAAGGATCCTTCACAACCATATTGTATTCATTACCAATATATCGGACGGGTTTGCTAACTTGTCCGATTATTCTGTCCAAAACGGCTTTGTCCATCCAAGCTGCCTCCTTAATATTATTACTTCATTATTTTATTGTTCCCAAAATATCAACCAATGTGGCGTTTATTTCCCATCAGCATGACCACGGGGGTATCCAAACCGTATTCCAAAATCCCCCGCACTATATCAGCCTCGCTTAAACGGCCTTTGACCCTTAAATGCTCATCCACTATTACCACATAATGGTAACAACGGGGTATAAAATTTTTTATTATATCTTTAACCGCCAGATCATACAAGACGGTTATTTCCCTAACCGGCAGTACACCTGCTTTCAACAACATATCCTTTTTGTAGGTAATATCACGAATGAGTATATAGGCCGCCATCCTGCTTTCCTTAACGGCCGAATATGCCAGAAAGCCGGCTGTTACAAAAAGCGTCGGATTAAATATTCTGTAATAAAGGGCATACAGACCGATCATAACAAGCAGCAGGGCAAGCAAAAAGCCGCCGAAAGCTGTGATACGCGTAGCCTTCTTTATTCCCATTTCCCGGGATAACACAGCCCTGAGCATTCTGCCGCCGTCCAGTGGAAGAACAGGTAAAAGATTAAAGCCGGCTATAGCTAAATTTGCCTGGATAAACACATCCTGATTCTCCAAACTAAGCACGTTAAGACTGCGAAATGCCAAATATCCGGTGAGTAACACAATATTGGACAAAGGTCCGGCTGCAGCAATAAGGGCTTCGTCTCTGGGGCTAAGCTCGACCAGAGACTCAATCCTCACGGCTCCGCCAAAGGGAAGGAGCTCAATTTCATTTACCCTTAAGTCCAATAATCTCGCCATCATAACGTGCGCCGTTTCATGCACAAAAATGATCACAAAAAAAACGGCAAGTCGTGCCCCTTCTCCAATCAACACAGCCACAATCATAAGCAACAACAGCATTTTGCTGATATAGATATCTATGTTGAACAATACACCAATCTTCATAACCGCCGACCTTATTGAAACTCATTGGATAACCTTACTGTCCTCTTGGATCAGCGGCAGGGGATCCACGGGTTGTTCATCCTTCCACGTTTCAAAATGCAATTGGTATTCCCCTGAAGAATTTACACCCATTTTTCCAATCCTATCCCCCTGTTTGATCGGTGAACCAACCTCGGCCTGAATATCTGAACAGCCGGAATAGAAAGACATCCATCCGTTCCCATGATCCACCTTTACATATTTTCCATAGTCCTCATCTTCCCCTATTGCAATAACCTGTCCATCGGCAGCAGCATAAACCCAGCCCTGCTCCTGGGAAACAATATCAATGCCCCGATTGCTGCCTCCGCCATCATCTTCATAGATCTCCCCAAAAAGGCCAACCACTTTACCCTCGGCCGGGGCAGTAAATACGGGCGGCTGTGTTTCTGCGCCGCTGTCTGCTTTCCCGCTCTCCCCTTCCGAAGAAGAAGGCTGCATCTCCATATCCTGTTCCCCAAAAACGGCTTGAAAGTTGGGTAAGTATCTGGAGACAAATTTCAGCTTACCCAGGGTTTCGCTTATACTAAAATCGTAAGTTATAGCCTCTTTAACCCTTTCTATTGCCCAGCGGCTTGCCGGAATATCTATGCTCTTCAGGAGTATGACCACGATAACAATTACGGCTGAAACGGCCAACCTGACCGACAAAATGGCCATTCTCTGCTGTTTATCACTGCCATCCAATCTTCTATAGGACGTCTTTCTGCGAACACCGCCCGGAATAATGGGTAAATTAATTCTGGAACGCCGCCTTACCGGTCGCAGACCTCTTGTTTTTGTATAAACGCTCCTTTTCATTTCCAATCCCCATTCCCTCCTCATCAATAAAAGTATATTTTAAGGGAATGGAGAATATGATTTGGATTCGCACAACTGTAATGGGTGCTTACCATCTGTCAAATACGTTGTCATCGGCTGAAGGATTCACTATCAGCCTCCAATCCAGATCGCCCCGTTCAAGGGCCTTAACCATGGCTTCTGCCGTAGCCATATTTGTGGCCAGGGGGATGTTGTGTACATCACAAAGCCTCAACAATGCATTTATATCTGGCTCATGAGGCTGTGCGGTCAACGGATCCCGCATAAATATAACCAAATCGATTTTGTTGTACGCCACTATGGCCCCTATCTGCTGATCGCCGCCCAAGGGGCCCGAAAGAAAGCGGTGTATTTTCAAGCCGGTGGCCTCGGCTATAAGTCTGCCCGTTGTGCCGGTGGCGCATAATGAATGCTTGGCCAGAATATTCTTATAGGCAATGCAGAAGTTTACCATTTCCTCCTTTTTTCTGTCATGGGCAATCAATGCAATATTCAACAGAACTTACCCCCCAGCATATCAATTGGTTCACAGCTCGATTCAAAACCTGATCTTTTGCCTGCGCATAGCCACATTTAAGACCAGACCGTAGGCAAACATATTGGTAAGCATGGAGCTTCCTCCATAGCTCATAAAGGGCAGCGGAATCCCGGTAACCGGCATCAATCCCATCGTCATCCCGATGTTTTCGAACACGTGAAATATTATCATGGATACCACGCCCACAATTATAAGGCTTCCCAGGGTATCCTTTGCCCTGTATGCCAGGTATATGGTCCTCAGTATCAGCAGCAAATACAACACTATTATGATAGCCCCACCCACAAAGCCAAGGGCTTCTACAGTAACCGAAAAAATAAAATCGGTATGCTTAGCCGGAACAAAATTGAGCTGGCTCAATGTATTATCGGTTAAGATTCCCTTGCCGTATAATCTTCCCGAGCCGATAGCAATCATTGACTGTACCACATGGTAACCTGTACCCAGAGGATCCATCCCGGGATTCAGGAATACCAGTATCCGGTTCCTTTGAACATCGGACAAAAGCAGATCCCATACCACCGGTACGGCTGCAACAGCGGCTCCTGCCGCTCCCAGCAGTATTTTATAACTTATACCGGCAGCAAACAGCATCCCAAACACAATGGCTATAAAGACCATTGCAGTACCAAAATCGGGCTGATCTATAATAAGGGCCATGGGAATTGCAAGCTGAAGAAAAACGGGGAACAGATCCTTTATGCGAAGAAAGCCTTCCCCTTCATCCTTTTTTTTCGCCATAACCTTGGCCATAGTCATAATTAAAGCAATTTTTGCAAATTCGGAAGGTTGGGCAAAGAAACCTCCCAGATCTATCCAGCTGCGTGCGTTACCGGCTACATGACCTCTGACGGATACATATATGAGCATCCCTATGACCGCCCAGTACATATAAGGGGAAAGATCCACCAATATATGGTAGTCAATGCTGGCCACAATTAACATGCCAACAAGCCCGGCTGCAAACCACAACAAATGCAGCCGAACATGGTACATATCGAAGTTGCCAATAATATCCATCAAACCTTCTTCCGTACCTTCAACTGGCGAGCGCATGGCAACGCTGATTCCCACTAAACCGAAACATGTCAGCAGCGTTATCAGAATAAGAATACCAAAATCAAAATTTTTGATAAGTTTTTTGTTAAACATCTATTCCCCCTGTAAAACAAACTGTTTGTCCTGTACCATTATAGCACAGCAACGCCAATAATGAAATAGGAAGCCTCTGCCATTAAAAAAGAGATTGCATCTGCAATCTCTATCCTTTATTTGGTCCCAAGTTTTTAACTTTCTTTATCGGGATATTGGCAATCAGTGCGGTACTATATGTATCGTCCTCCTGCGGTATACGGGACAGGCGGATATCCAAACCCTCCTCATCTATCTCCATATAGCTGGAAATCACCTTTATAACATCATCTTTGATCATGTCCAAATATTTAGGGGAAATATTGGCCCGATCATGGATCAATACCAACTTTAATCGCTCTTTAGCAATATCCTTGCTTTTACTTTCTCCCTTACCAAAGAATTTAAACAAATCAATCACAGCAATCCCCCTCATCCTTACTATAAGGCCCGCTTTTTGCCTGCATTAAACAAGCGTTTTAATCTTGCCAAAAAGCCTTCATCGGTATTCAGTTCCATAATGGGTATATCTTCCCCCATAAGTCTTTTGGCAATATTTTTATAAGCCCGTCCTGCCAATGAATCATCATCCAACACTACAGGCTCGCCCCTGTTTGTGGATACGACAACCCGTTCATCATCGGGAACAACTCCAAGCAAATCTATGCCCAATATATCGATGGTGTCATCTATATCCATCATATCGCCCCGTTTAACCATATCCAACCTAAGCCTGTTGATTATAAGCCTGGGGTCCATTATATCATTGGACGCCAGAAGTCCAATGATGCGATCAGCATCTCGCACTGCCGATACCTCGGGTACCGTGACCACCGCAGCCTTATCCGCTCCAGCTATTGCATTTTTGAATCCCTGTTCAATTCCCGCCGGGCAATCGATAAGCACATAATCAAACTCTTCCCTCAATTGGTTGCACAGCTCCTGCATCTGCTGGGGTGAAACGGCAGTTTTGTCCTTTGTCTGAGCGGCCGGCAGCAGATACAAACCTTCAAAGCGCTTGTCCCGGATAAGAGCCTGTTTCAAACGGCAAACCTTCTCCACAACATCAACCAAGTCATAGACAATCCTGTTCTCAAGTCCCATAACCACATCGAGATTACGGAGACCAATGTCGGCATCAACCAACACCACCCTCTTGCCGCTCAGCGCCAGAGCCGTCCCAATATTGGCTGTAGCAGTGGTTTTACCAACTCCTCCTTTCCCCGACGTAATAACTATTACCTCTCCCATATGTCTATTCCTCCTATATAACTCTATTTTATTACCACGCTTAAATTAACTTCATGTTACACTAAAAAAGCCGAACAGCTGAATTCCTGTTACTCCATTGTCAAACAGCTCCCGCCCAGCCAATGGACATCTGCAAAACCTTGTTATATTATATACTACCTGCCTTTATTGGGTAAATAGGGTTCTATTACCAAATTTCCATCCCGAACATACGCAATTTCGGGATACAGGGCTTTAACCACCTCACCCTCCGGAGGTCTGGCTATTACAGTCCCGATTCGGAGCTGGGTAGGCTGAAGGCTAAATGCCACTACAACGGCTTTATTATTCCCGCCGGCCCCTGCATGGGCCATCCCACGTAAAGTTCCCATTACCACAATGTTGCCCTCGGCAATTATCTCTCCGCCGGGATTCACGTCTCCAATTATGACCACATTCCCCCGATAGCTCACAAGCTGTCCGCTTCGGATGGTACCCCTGACAAATCGGGTTATTCCTTCTTCTATGCCATCAAAAAATTCAACAGGCTCGGGATCAGAATAAACCGTCTTCCCAATATCAAAGGTTATGCTTCCAATATTTATTTCCCGGGAAACCAGCTCGATAATGGCCTGTTGTTCCCCAGCGGTTAATTTCTTGCCGGTAAATGTGAGGTTTATCTCAGAACCTTGAAAAAAACGTTTACCTGCTTCTATTTTTCGTTTTAACGTATCCAGTATATCTTCGCTGCTGTAATCGGAGTCTATATAAATCTTTATTCCATTGCGCACACCCTTGAATACTACCGCATCGTGATTCATCATAATTTCCCCCATAAGCCTTGTTTATTGTCATATCATGCAATATTCGCCAAACTATCCCCAAATTCCTGCATAAATCCACAAAACATTATTGCTTTAATCGATTTACATCATAAACTTTTTCAAAACTTCTCTGGGTGTTCTTTATGCGGTAATATTCCTCTATTATACGGCGCACAATCCAACCCGCATTGCTGGCGGTACGACCATTGGGGATCATGACGGCCACCGCTATTTCGGGTTCTTCATAAGGAGTAAAAGCTACAAACACCGCTGTATTTCTCCTTGAACGCTCCTCGGGATCGGTATGTCCCGATGTCTGTGCGGTTCCGGTTTTTCCTCCCAGAGTTATGCTTGGATCTATATCTGCAAAGTAACTAATGGCCGTACCGGCTCCTCCCCCGGCAACGGACCTGTCATATATTACCTTATGCATAGCCTGGCGGGCAGCATCGATATATTTCTCGTCAGCTCCAACCTCATTCACAACTACCGGCCTGGTTTCGTTTATAATATTTCCTTCAGGAGACACCACCGCTTTGGTTACATGGGCTTCCAACACCTTGCCTCCATTGGCGAGGGCTGCTATATACCTAGCCAGGGCAAGAGGGGTAACCTGCACATATCCCTGGCCTATGCCGGTAATTACGGTCTCCAGGGGATTCCACTTTTTGTACGGTATCAGCACGTTATACTTTATCTTATTTGTCAGATCCGACAGCTTGATCTGCTGCCGCCTCAAAAAGTCTTTATCCCCTTCCTCGTTGAAATACCCCAATTCCTCCCGTATGATCTCCATTATTTCCAAGCCGGGAGTATCGTAGGGCAGATCAGCAAGCCTCTGAATGTGCTGTTCCTGGGTTTCAGGGTCGACACCATCAAAACAACCTGCATCGGTCATATATTTCCTTATCCCGTAAATTATGTTAAAGCGATTGTCGTAGTACTTCCTTTCGGGACCTCCAATGGAAGATTCCACTTCTTCGATCTCTAAGCCCGTATACCCATCCAGACCAAAACGCTTACCCCATTCATTTATCTTCTCAATTCCAAGGCGATCGGCAACTTCATAGAAAAAATAGTCGCATGAGTGCTTTATAGCGTCCATAAAATCCTCGTTTCCATGATATCCGGGCCGGGCCCAGCACCGGGGTCCCTGTCCTTTGCTATACTTGTCATACATATAGGCATCGTAGATCTGCTCATGCAGGCTTATTTTTCCTTCCATCAAACCCGCTATACCAACCAACATCTTGAATACTGAACCGGGAGCAAAACGCTCCTGAAAAGCTACCGACGTCAGGGGCTTACCCTTTCCCTCCAACAATTGTTTGAATTCCTCATTGGATATGGAAGGAATGAATAAATTGAGATCAAAAGACGGATAACTAGCAAGGGCTAATACTTCACCCGTATTAACATCAAGTACAACGGCAGCACCTCTCTCGGCTAGAGGCGCATACTTATCACCGGTGTATGGCGGATCTCCGTTAGCCATTTTCTGTATCTCTTCACCCAAAATGTCCTCGGCTGCCTTTTGAAGCCGGCTGTCCAGCGTAAGGATAACGCTGTTGCCATCCTCCGGCGGCTCTTCTCTCAATACCCGAACTACCTTTCCTGTAGAATTTACTTCCGCCCACATCTTTCCGTGCTTGTCCTTCGTATTTGCGGTTAACCATTTCTCGGCATATTTTTCGATGCCCCGCTTACCAATCCTGTCCACCGACAGATCGTAGCCGGCCTCCTTCAAATCAATGCCCTTTGCTTTGTATTCCTCAATATCCTCCGTACTTATGCTGCCCACATATCCAATAATATGTGCAGCTACTTCTCCCATGGGGTAGTAACGCCCAGTCTCCACCGACACCTGTAAGCCAGGGAGCTGGCTGCTGTATGCTTCGATCTGGGCAACGGTTTTTTGGTTGACATCAGTGGCCACACGTATGGGATTGGGACGATAACGGTTCATATATATATCCAGGCGGATGGAGATCATCCGGCGTGCTACATCATCCGATAAAGCATCGTCGATTTTAAACCTTTCCCTGAGATATTTGAGCATTTCCGGGGCTGAAAGATCGACTTTTATACCCGCATTTTTCTTCCAGCGCTCAAATTCCTTGCGTTGAACTTCAATATCCTTTTCTTCCCATATATAATAAAGCTGACCGTTTTCCCTCATCTTTATCGGGATGTTATCCATCAAACGATCCGTATCACCGTTATCCTCGATAACTCTTATGACGTCATAGATCAGCTGATTCAGTTCCTCGTCCTTTGACGGGATTCTCTCCCTTGCCAGTTCCACCACAAAAAACTGCTTATTCATAGCCATCGGAATACCGTTTCGATCATAGATATTTCCCCGGCTCCCTTTGAGAAGAAGCTCCACCGATTTTCGCTCCATTGACAATGTATAATATGTGTCCCCCATTTTCACCGTAATATAGGCAAGCTGGCCTAATAATATGGTAAATCCTATTACACATATAACTCCAAACAAAAAATAGCGATTTTTTAACAGTTTGAGCATTTGCTGACCCCCTGTACATCCCTACCTCACTGCATGCAAATAGGTATATAACCTAACATCTTATTCTATCATGCAACATATAAATAAAAAAGAGGTATATTTTACCCCTTCTCTGCTCCCACACTTACCCACACCATCTTTACAGCTATATTCATCATGTTACCCAAAAAAAGACCATGCCATCCCCTCTAATCCGTTTACAACTATACCGTCAGGCAACCCAACCGGAAAAGGGGTACAACTGCCGTCAATCCCTCACGGCTAGCTGCCAAAATGCCAGCGTCGATTCATAAACCTGTACCTATACAGCCTTCTCATCAAAAAATATGTCAAAGGCGTTATTAGCAGGGTATACGCTATTTCGGGCAGTATAACCGTCAAAAGCGCTTTATACAGCGATACATCCAGACCGGTAAAAAACAGCTGGATAAACACAAGCAGCTCTCTGAAGAAAACCGTCAGCACAACAAAAAACATACAAACCAACATCTTATCAGCAAATACCTTACCGTAAACCAAACCGACTATGTATCCCGCCAGCATGTACTGAAGCGCATATATCCCGACACCCTGTCCATAAAGAATATCCTGCAGCAAACCACCGAAAAAACCCACAACAGCCGAGGTAGGATTTCCTGCCAGCAATGCAAAGGATACAACCAGGACAGCCAGGGAATCAGGCTGAACACCATATATTTGAATAAACGGAAACAAAGAGGACTGAAGAATAACATTACCCAACAATATCCCGCAAATAACCCAACCCTTCATCTTTTCTATCCTTTACCGTATATTTGTTATACTCGTATTAAGCAAATTTGCCAAGAAACCGGATCAGTCGTCTGTTCTTGCTTTAACAATCAGCACCTCTTCCAAGCGGCGGAAATCTACGGCCGGTTCAATAATGGCAGTCTTGTAAAGATCCCGCTTTGCACGGGTTACTTCTTTGACTTCTCCGATATATATGCCTTTGGGAAGAATGCCGCCCAAACCCGACGTAATTACCTTGTCCCCCTCAACTATCTCCGAATCAAGGGGCAAGTATATCATGCTGCAGGTACCATCCTCAAAACCAAAGAGATTATTCCCTTTCACCACCCCATTATCTCTGGTTCTTTCAATAATCCCGCTTATTGAACTTCTGCCGTCAATTATGGCCTGCACTTTGGCCCAATCCGGCCCGACCTCTATAATGCGTCCTACCAGCCCCTGTTCGGTTACCACCGCCATGTTAACAGCTATGCCGTCATTCTTACCCTTATCAATTGTAAAAACATCAAACCAATTTCCCGGATCCTTCCCCGTAATTCTGGCGCCGGTAACCACAAACTCCTCCCTTTCGGTGGCAAAATCCAGGAGCTTTCTTAGCCGCTGATTCTGCTTTTCCAATTCATTCATTCGAATCAATTCCTTCTCCAGATAAGCCACCCGTTCTTTTAGTTGCTGGTAGTTAGCCAAAAGCTCGCGCCTTTCCTTTATATCCAAGATGGAATTATAGACGTATGAAGTAGCGCCATATATTATCTTTTGGATGGGGGATATAATATCCCCCACTATTCCCTCAACAATGCCCATGTTTCCATCATTCCGTGAGGTAAATACAGCAGCAATAATCAAAAGAATAGATACAATTACAATTATTACCAACGGGCGATTCCGAAAAAAACGAAACAAAGCCATAGCTATCCTATCCTATATTCTTAGATGAGATGGTCACTCTCTTTAAAGTCTCCAATTCTTCCAATACCTTTCCGGTGCCCTGCGCCACACTATCCAGGGGCGACTCAGCAATATGAACGGGCATACCGGTTTCCTGTGCAATCAGTTTATCAATTCCATCGAGAAGGGCCCCGCCGCCTGTGAGCATTATACCCTTGTCCATAATATCGGCAGCAAGCTCGGGAGGGGTTCTTTCCAAAGTGAGCTTTATGGCTTCCACTATCTGACTTACAGGTTCCTTTAAAGCTTCGAGTATCTCCGACGATGTAACGGTAAGGGTTTTTGGGAGACCTGTTATCAAGTCCCTTCCACGGACATCAATGGATTCCTCCTCTTCCTTGGGATACGCTGAACCTACCTTTATCTTTATCTCTTCGGCCGTGCGTTCACCTATCATCAGATTGTACTCTTTCTTAATATAGTAGATGAGCGCATCATCCAATTTATTTCCGCCAATTCTTAAAGATCGGCTGGTAACAATTCCTCCCAGCGAAATAACGGCTACCTCGCTTGTGCCCCCTCCGATATCAACAATCATGCTCCCTGTAGGCTCATGAACAGGCAGTCCGGCACCAATGGCTGCAGCCATTGGCTCTTCAATCAGATAGGCCTCCCTGGCTCCAGCCTGCCTGGCAGCTTCATATACAGCCCGCTTCTCCACCTCGGTAACACCGGAGGGTACGGATATTACCACCCGGGGATGGAGCATAATCGTTCTTCTTATGGCTCTTCTTATAAAATATTTCAGCATCTCCTGGGTAACATCAAAATCGGCTATTACACCATCTCTCATAGGCCTGATGGCAATGATGTTACCCGGAGTTCTCCCAATCATCCTTTTGGCTTCCTCGCCAACAGCCAATACCTGCTTGGTATCACTTCTGATGGCAACCACTGAAGGTTCACGAATAACAATTCCTTTTCCACGGATATGTACCAGCGTATTAGCCGTTCCCAAATCGATACCCAAATCCTTGCTAAATATATTGAATGCTCCCATTGTATTTCTTGCTCCTTCCAAAATATTTCTTTGATCCTCTATAATTATTTCCACTTATTAGCCTTTTGATAACACTCCATCAGAGCAAAACTGCCCACCAACAATCTTCTGCATTCCCATCTGTTTAAGCATCATCCAAAGCCGGTGAAGCGGAAGCCCTACAACGTTATAGTAGCATCCTTCTATTCTTTTCACCAATATTCCTCCTAAACCCTGGATGGCATAGGCACCGGCTTTATCCATAGGTTCTTGTGTAGAAATATACCATTTAATTTCCTGCGGCGTTAAAGAGGCAAACTCAACCTGAGTTATCTCATAGTCGGTCAGATATCTGTGATTTCGTGTATCTATAATAGCCAGTCCCGTTATCACTTGGTGGACCTGACCCTGCAGCTCGCAAAGCATTAAATATGCTTCATCCGCGTCTTTCGGTTTCCCCAGTATCTTATCCTGCTTGATCACTATTGTATCAGCGCCAATCACCAAAGCCGATTCCTGTATTTTGTCTGCAACATCCCTTGCCTTTCGAAGGGCTAATTCTACTGCAATCTCAACGTGAGATCGGCCGGGGAGAAACACTTCTTCGCAATTGCTGGGAATGACCTCAAATTGTATGCCCATCCGGGCCATAAGCTCTTTTCGTCTGGGTGAGGATGAAGCCAGTATTATTCGCATTTTACGATCTTAAATAGAATAAAATTCCCAGAAGCACTCCCAGCACAGTGCCGAAGTTAATCGTTATCGTGATTCCCAAAGCAAGACTTATAACGACCAGATCAATGGACCACGGAGCGTCTTTGGTACCAATCTGGAAAGATTGTTTAAATATGGGAGCCTCAAAATACTGAGCCAATATATTACCTATCACGCTCCCAATGATAATTCCTGCAAAGATGAATAGAAACAGAGTCCAGGCGCTCCTTGAACTTCCCCTTCTCATGTTATACAACTCCTTCTAAAGTGTAGAATAACAACCTCACTTAAATTTAGTATAACATCTCCATATATGATTACAAGATATAAATAATATTTATTTTGTTCTACAAAATTCCATTCTATCATTGACCAGCCTATTTAATCTTTGCCATTAATTCAGACGTTGCTCAATTAGCCTTGCCAATCTGGCAGCGCATTCCTCTATCTCCCTTTGTTCCGCTCCCTCGATCATTACACGGATCAATGGTTCGGTTCCTGACGGACGTATGAGCACCCTGCCCTCATGGTTGAACATCTCTTCAATGCGTTTTATTTCTTCCATAATAACCGGATCTTCAGTATATCTGTCCTTCTTTGCAGGATCAACCTTGGCATTTATCAGCACCTGGGGAAACCTGGGCATAATGGAGGCTAATTCGGATAATTTTCTGGCTTCCCTTCTAATTACCGATAACAACTGCAAGGCTGTTAAAAGTCCATCACCGGTGGTCCCGTGATCCAAGAATATTATGTGCCCCGATTGTTCACCTCCAAAGCTATACCCGTTTTTGAGCATTTCCTCAAGGACGTACCTGTCACCTACTTTGGTCCGAACGAGGTTACAACCTGCCTTTTTCAGGGCAATATCAACGCCGATATTGCTCATAACCGTTCCTACCACGGTATCCCTTTTCAACATTCCCCTTCTTTTCATGTCCAATCCGCATATCACCATGATCTGATCCCCATCCACAAGCTTGCCAGTTTCATCCACCGCTATCAATCTGTCAGCATCCCCATCAAAGGCTAAACCTACATCAGCCTCAATCTCCAGCACAAACCTCTGAAGCTTTTCAGGATGGGTAGAACCGCATGTTTCGTTAATATTATTGCCATCCGGTGTATTATGGATTGCTTGCACCTCTGCGCCCAGCTGGGAAAAAACCAGGGGAGCAACCTTGTATGCAGCACCGTTTGCACAGTCCAGAGCTATCTTTAATCCGTTAAGATCAACGTTTATTGTACTCTTCAGAAAGCTGATATAATCCTGAATGGCATTAGGCACGCATACCTTTCGTCCTATTCCGGCACCGATAGGTGCGGGAATCTCGGCAGCAATCTTGCCGCTAATAACAGCCTCTATTTCGTCCTCAATCTCGTCGGGAAGCTTATAACCGTTGCTGTCAAAAAACTTTATACCGTTATATTCCATTGGGTTGTGGGAAGCAGATATTACAACACCGGCATCAACACCATAATGACGGGTAAGATAAGCTACCGCCGGAGTGGTTATCACACCGGCAATCAGAGCCTCGCCACCAGCACAGCATATTCCGGCCACCAAGGCTGATTCCAGCATATCTCCTGATGCCCTTGTGTCCTTACCAATTAATATCCTTGGCCTGCTCTTGCCCTTTGACAATATGTAAGCTCCTGCCTTCCCAAGGTTAAAAGCCAATTCAAAGCTTAAATCCTTGTTGGCAATTCCTCTTACTCCGTCAGTTCCAAACATCCTTGACATATTTTATTACCTCCTGCCGGTTATATTATGCAAACTCTTCCATTATATATCTTTGGGCGGATATCGAAGCAACAGCGCCGTCGGCTGCGGCCGTTATGATCTGCCACAATGGCTTTTGGCGCAAATCCCCGGCAACAAAAACTCCGGGTATATTGGTGGCCATATTTTCATCGGCTATCACAAAACCTATTTCATTCGTGGTTATCTTGCCCCGGATTAATTCGCTGTTGGGCTGTATGCCGATTGCAACGAATAAGCCGTCTACCTTCAAATCCCTTTTAGTACCGTCCTTTACATTTCTAAGAAGTAAACCCTCTACCTCCTGTTCTCCCAGTATCTCGTCAACCACCGTATTCCATAACACCTCAATTTTTGGGTTCTGAAACATCCTGTTCTGCAATATCTTCGAAGCCCTAAGGGCATCACGTCTATGAATAAGGTAAACCTTCCTGGCGTGTTGCGCCAAAAAAACAGCATCCTCAACAGCGGTATCGCCACCACCTACAATTGCCACATCTTTTTCCTTATAAAAAGCTCCATCGCAGGTAGCGCAATAGGATACACCCCTTCCGCGGAATAGTTCCTCCTTCTCCAGGCCGAGCATCTTAGGTTGGGCCCCCATACACAGTATAAGGGCTTTGGCCTGGTATTCCCCACCAGTGGTTACAACCGTTTTGATCTTATCATCAAGCTTTAGCTCTATTACCTCATCATACAGTATCTCCAGCCCAAACTTGCGAGCATGGGCTTCCAGCTTCATAGCAAGTTCTGGCCCGCCAATGGGCTCATCAAAGCCTGGATAGTTCTCCACCATATATGTAGTAGCTATCTGTCCCCCTGAAAACATCTTTTCAATGAGCAGTGTATCCATCCCGCCTCTCTTGGCGTACAGCCCTGCCGTAAGACCGGCAACTCCTCCTCCTACAATTATTATATCCTTAAGCATGACAGCAACACCTCCCAGGATTTGTCTAAACATTTTTGATATCTGCATACGTATCTTAGCTGCACATCGACCCGGTTTCCTGTACTGCCGTTCTGCGCCCTTTGCCTACACACAGTAAACCATCTGTACAGGGTACAATCTTTTTATCCTTCTTTTCTGCAAAACTCCTATTATTACTTCGTCCAACAGATATTAACAGAAATATTATACCCCAAAACCATTTCAATGTGAACAATCTTTGACCGAAGAAACCCTCATCCTTTTCAATAGTAGCAAGCCCAGAATGAGCAAAACCGGGAATATTATAGCCAAGCCCAGCCCGGCTTTTAGGTTGTCATTAAATTTTTCGGCAACAAAGCCAACAAGCGTAGGACCTGCAGAGCAACCCAAATCCCCGGCCAGGGCCAGGAAAGCAAACATGGCGGTCCCCCCCCGCGGACAGTTTTCAGCAGCAAGGCTGAATGTTCCTGGCCACATAATACCTACCGCCAAACCGCATAAACCACACCCTATAAATGCAAGCGCCGGGTAGGGAGATAAGGCGGCAAGCAAATAGCTGGCAATACAGAGACCGCTGCTGACCATCATAAATACCTTCAGGTTAACCTTTTCGCTTAAGCCAGAATATAATATGCGGGAGCAGCCCATAAGTATCGCAAACATGCATGGTCCCGCAAGATCTCCTATCGTTTTGGACACCTTAAGTCCGGCTTCAGCAAAAGCAGATGCCCACTGGCTCATGGCCTGTTCCGAGGCGCCCGAGCATATCATTAAAAGTACAAATATCCAGAACATCTTTGTCAACAGCAGCTGCCTTACAGGCATACTTTCACCATCTTCATTAAGCATTGCAATCGGAACCTGAGAATAATAGAAGGCATTGAACAGGGGAACGGCAGCCCAGATAAATGCAAGAATTCTCCAGTTTTCAATCCCGAAAACAACAAAAAACAATGTAGAACACAAAATTACCAAAACATGCCCCCAGCAATAAAAGGAATGAAGCAGACTCATTACAGCCGGCTTATTTTCCGTGGGACACGCTTCAACTATCGGGCTGACCAATACTTCAATCAAACCGCCACCTATTGCATACAAGGAGATGGCCAGCAACAAGCCATTATATGGATTGGCAAACAGTCCGGGAAATACCGCCAAACCCATAATTCCGGTGGCAGAAGCAATATGGGCTATTACAATGGACACCTTATATCCTATTCTGTCAACAAATCTGGCTGACAGCAGATCGACTACCAGCTGCATACCAAAATTTATCGTTACCAGCAAGGTGATCTTGCCCAGAGGTATGTTATAAGTATTCTGAAATGTCAAAAATAGTAGCGGTGCAAAATTGTTTATAATCGCCTGGGTTATATAACCTATGTAGCTTGCTATAAGCGTATGTTTATAGTTATTTCTGATACTCATATGGCACATCCCAAACCTCCATTTTTCTAACAATCGCTCTTATTATATCACCAATCCCATATAATTGCTATCGGGAGACATCGAAATTGGATAAATACGAGTACCCGACTTTTATATAATAAAAAAACCGCCAAAAGGAATTTTCCCCCTGACGGTTGGCAATTGCGATAAGTAAACTTTGTAAGTTTGAACAAACTCGTGTGTAAATAAACAAAAAACTCTACCTCTTGGAAAATTGCGGAGCTCTTCTTGCGCCTTTCAAGCCATATTTTTTTCTTTCCTTCATTCTTGGATCCCGTGTTAAGAAGCCTGCTTTTTTGAGTAAGGGCCGAAGTCCTTCATCAGCCTTCAACAACGCCCTGGCTATACCATGGCGGATAGCACCGGCCTGTCCGCTGTACCCACCACCCTTAACATTTGCGACCACATCAAACTTACCCATCGTTTCGGTAAGCTCCAGGGGCTGCCTGACCGTTACTTTCAAAGTCTCCAGACCAAAATAATCATCCATATCCCTTCCGTTGATGATCACTCTTCCTTCACCAGGAATAAGCCTTACCCTGGCAATGGCCTTTTTCCTTCTTCCGGTTCCATAGTACTGTACCTGTGCCAAAATATACCCCTCCTTTCCTGTGGCCTTTATTACAGCTCAAGCCGTTCGGGCTTCTGAGCTTGATGCTTATGAGTGGGCCCAGCATACACGCGCAGCTTTTTAAGCATCTTGCGCCCCAATCTGTTTTTTGGCAGCATGCCCTTCACCGCTTTATATATAACAAAATCAGGCTTCCTGGCTATCAACTCCCTGTAGGGAGTCTCCTTAAACCCACCGGGATACTGAGAATGTCGGCGATACATCTTCTGATCCAGTTTCTTACCGGTCAGCTGCACTTTCTCAGCATTTACCACAATCACAAAATCACCGGTATCAACATGGGGAGTATATATGGGTTTATGCTTTCCCCTCAATATTTTAGCTATTTCTGACGCCAACCTCCCAAGAGGTTTGCCGCTTGCATCTACAACATACCATTTTCTAGCAACTGCGTTTGGCTTAGCTACATAGGTCTTCATGCCGTTTCCTCCTGTTATTTCACAATATTATCGTACCAGTATTCACAACCGAACATAAAAAAAGACTGCTTTCCGTTAAATCAGGTATACTTTCATTCTGTTCCGATGATCCGGGGCCAGTGGATCTCATTAAACCAAATTATATTGTAACGCAAGCCTGACAAGGTGTCAAGGGAGTTTTTAGCCATTTCATCGCTTTTCCCGCACTTTTATTTGTCCATTGCATCCCCGCCTGATTGACATGTTCAGAAAACCCTACCTGTTTTTTATACTATTTATCAAAGTTTTCCAACAGCTCGATCAACACCTTAAGCTGCTTGGCAGTATCTATATATGCATATCTTCCTCCGTCGTAATCGCCCCGCTGAATCAATGGCATGCCGTTCTGCTCCATTGCCCTGATCTTTCCGTCCATATCCTTTATAACAAAGGCAATGTGGTGAACCCCTTCGCCATGCTTATCCAGAAACTCCCTCCATGTACTCGGATTTTCATCAGGTTCTATCAACTCCAATTGCAGCGAACCCATGTCGAAAAAAGCCAGTTTGGCCCTGGCATCGCTGGGTTTGCCGTAAAGCTCGGTATGAGCCTTATCATATCCGGCCGTCCAGAACCACCGGGGTTTCTCTACCCCTAAAAAATCGGCATAAGCCTGCGAAACGGCATCAATATCTCGAACAACAATTCCGATTTGAGTAATAACCCTGGTACCCAGCAAACCTTTTCCGCTCATCTTTATCCTCCTTACCATTTTATCTATATTACAGCTTTGCTTCAGGTTTTATCCTGTGAAAGGCTGCAATATTCTCCATAGATCTTCAATAATGCCGACAAGCTTAATAATTCCTATAATAAACCCGTTCCAGACACAGCCCGTGGGGCGGAGCGGTCGGTCCCGCATTTTCCCGTTCTCCCGATTCCAATATGCTCTTCATATCGGCAGGCTCCATTTTATGCCTCCCAATCTCAATAAAGGTTCCCACAAGTATGCGTACCATATTATATAAAAAACCATTTCCCTTTATGTAAAAATACAAACAGCAAGGCGGCTCCAGCTTCCAACAGGCCTCATAAACGGTGCGAACGGTATCTTTTACGCCGCTACCAGCACTCTGAAAGGCTTTAAAATCATGGGTGCCTATTATATACCTGGCAGCTTCATTCATTGCATCCGCGTCAAGAATATCAACTATATGGTAATAATAGTTCCTGCCAATGGCCGGGGCATGGGGACGCATAAATATCGAATACTTATAACGCTTTGCCACGGCGCTATACCTGGCATGGAAATCCATTGGAACTTCCCGGGAATGAAGTATGCGTATATCCGGAGGGAGCAAGGCGTTTATAGCGTAGCTGAACCTATCAGGCGGAATTGAAGACTTGGTAAAAAAGTTTGCCACCTGGCCTTTTGCATGCACTCCGCTGTCAGTCCGACCTGAACCGATCAGTGTAGTATCTTCACCGGTCAGCTTGAATAAAGCCTCCTCCAGCACCTGTTGTATCGAAAGAGCATTGGCCTGTCGCTGCCAGCCGTTGTAGTTGGTGCCGTCATATTCTATCAGCAATTTGATATTTTTCATGACCAGCAAACGCTCTCCATTCCTTTCTTTGCTCCCCAAATTATCCTTATAACAAATATGCTAGAGATAGCTATTAAGCAATATACCCAGCACCAACAATGCTGACACGGCAAGGGCTATATAATCCCGACCGGCGGTTTTTAGCGTTTTCATCCTGGTACGGTTTTCTCCCCCGCGGTAACATCGGGATTCCATTGCCATGGCCAGTTCATCGGCCCGTCTAAAGGCACTTATGAACAGGGGTACCAAAAGGGGCACGAGAGCTCTTGCCCGCTGAAATAAATTGCCACTTTCAAAATCAGCGCCCCTGGCCATTTGGGCTTTCATTATCTTGTCGGTCTCCTCCAGAAGGGTAGGTATAAACCTTAAGGCAATGGTCATCATCATTGCCAGTTCATGGACCGGAAAACGGAGGACCTTCAGTGGCTGTAACAGATGTTCTATACCGTCCGTCAAAGCTATGGGAGATGTGGTTAAGGTCAACAGGGATGTGCCGGCCACCAGAAAGATCAAACGCAAGGCCATAAAAATCCCCTGTAACAGGCCTTCCCGGGTCAGGGTAAGAAACCAGAATTTGAAGATAACCCTTTCACCCGACGTAAAGAAGATATTTATAAAAAAAGTCAACGCTATTATAAACAGCAGGGGCTTTAAACCTTTGAGCATATATCTGACCGGGACACCCGAAAGGGCAACAGCCAATGACATATAGGCCAATATCATTGCATAGCCGATAAAGCTCTTTACAAAGAATATAATGACAATGAATACAAACGTAATAACTATCTTAACCCGTGGATCCAGCCTATGGATGGATGATTGCCCGGGGAAAAACTGTCCTATTGTAA
>LSQX01208267.1_pt1 | contig 28972 bp, 25 predicted proteins | sample 654561 | NCBI WGS metagenome assembly LSQX01 (sample SAMN04489861, study PRJNA283612) | anaerobic digester metagenome | isolation source: 4 biogas reactors fed with cattle manure at either 37C or 55C with and... | place: Denmark: Kongens Lyngby | collected 2014 | reverse complement strand
ATTTCCTCTAAATATTTTTTTTCATCCAAGCCAATATAAAATACTTTTCCAATATATGGAAGTGCCTGATGTAACCATGATTTGTACAAACCTTTATGTAGAACATTCTTTGAAATAAAATTACTTGCTGAATTATGAAGGCCTGTATGGGAGTCAACATAAAATTTCAGATTAGGTCTTTGTTGCTTGAATCTGGCTACCACTTTTATGTCGTAGGCACAGACACCATGAAAAAGTATAACATCGGGATCAATTTTATATAATAATTCTTCTAAGCCTACGTAATGCCTTATTTTTTTTGCGATAGTATGTGGGAAACCCGCATAGGGTATGCGAGTAATTGGTATATTTGTTTCTGTGAGATACGAACTTGGTTCTAAATAGTGATATTTACCTTCAACATAAGTTTCTGTTGAAGCAATAATCATTACATCATGTCCATCTTTTTGATTCATTATTGGCAAGTAATTCTCTTGATAGCCATATCCATCAATATAGAAATTAGATAAACATAAATGCAATATCTTCACAATCAATACACCTCAAACTTATTAATTCAATAATTCATCTTGATAATTATGTGCTATTACTTACTTTCTCCACACAACTCTATTTACATAATCCGTGTAGGACAGTATTATTCTCAAAACCTTGTCCGACACATTAGGCGTAGTATAATCAGGCACCAACATCAAGGTACTCTCAACCTGCGTCTCCAAAATCTCAAGTCCCTGCAGTATTCGTTCTTTTTCGAGACCAACCATCATTACAGAAGCTTCTTCCATCGCCTCCGGCCTCTCATGAGCCTGTCGAATATATAGTGCCCTAAAACCTAGAATTGAAGATTCTTCACTTATAGTACCACTATCGCTTAGTACTGCTTTAGATTTTGTTTGGAGCTTAACGTAATCTATGAAACCCAGAGGTTTCAGGGTTTGTATCAATGGATTAAGTTTTACTGCTTTTCCTTCAATCCGTTTCTTGGTCCTGGGATGTGTGCTCATAATAATGGGTAATTTATATTCTTCAGCAATTGTATTAAGGCTGTCAACTAGGTCAAAAAAATTCTGTTCAGAATCAATATTCTCTTCCCTATGAGCTGACACCACGAAGTACTTACCTTCTTCTAAATTTAATTTATCCAAGACACCTGATTTATCAATGTCTCCTTTTTTGGAATGTAGAACTTCATACATCGGGCTGCCTGTCTTGATCACTCTATCAGCTGGTAGGCCCTCAGCTAACAAGTATTCGCGTGCAATATCACTATAAGTAAGATTAATGTCTGCAACATGATCCACAATCTTGCGGTTTGTTTCTTCCGGAACTCTTTGGTCAAAACATCTGTTGCCCGCTTCCATATGGAAAATAGGAATATGCTTCCTTTTGGCAGCTATGGCGCAAAGACAACTGTTCGTGTCACCAAGCACTAAGAAAGCATCCGGCTCAACTTCATCAAGAATTGGATCAATTTTAATCAGAATATTGCCAATAGTTTCAACAGCAGTGCCGATCGCTGCATCAAGAAAATAATCCGGCTTCTTCAAGTTGAAATCTTCAAAGAAAACCTGATTTAACTCATAATCATAATTTTGTCCTGTATGAACAAGAATATGATCAATAGCTTTTGATTCTTCTAATTTATTAATTACAGCAGACAATCTAATTATTTCAGGTCTTGTCCCGACAACTGTCATCACTTTCAGTTTTTTCATATTCAAACCTCTAAATAATAAGAATCGGGCTTATCCGGATCAAATAGCTCGTTTGCCCACATGATAGTCACCATGTCTGTATCACCTGAATTGATAATATTATGCGTGTATCCGGGCGGAATATCTACTACCTCGAGCTTATCTCCACTAACTTTATATTCGATAATTTCATCTAAATTAATATTTCTGAATTTGATAGCTCCTTCACCGTAAACAACAAGAAATTTTTCATTCTTCGTATGATGCCAATGATTACCTTTAGTAATTCCTGGTTTGGCAACATTAACGGATACTTGTCCTCTGTCAGGTGTGCGTAGAAACTCAGTAAACGAGCCTCTATTATCAACATTCATTTTTAATGGGTAAGAAAAACTATCAGCAGGCAGATAGCTTAAGTAAGTACTGTAAAGCTTCTTAGTGAAGGGATCTAACATATTGGGGACACTCAAATTATCTCTGCTTGTCTTAAAACTTTTTATTAATTCAGCTAGATCCCACACTGTTATTTGATATGTAACAGGAACAACACAAAATTTACCATCCTTAATTGGATTACCATCTAGAGTATTAAAGAATGCTTTCAGAACGTCATCTATATAGCAGAGTTCTACCTCTGTATCCGGGCTATTTATTTGAATGTCTATATTTCTGGCAATATTGTGACAGAATGTTGCGACTACTGAATTGTAATTTGGACGGCTCCATTTACCAAAGAGATTGACCAAGCGGTATACATATACTTCTGCACCAGTATCCTGCCCATATTCAAAAATCAGATTTTCACCTGCTTTTTTACTTTTACCATATGGATTGTCTAGAGCTGCCTGGATTGATGACGTAATCAGAACAGGAGATTTATTATTATGTTTTTTCAATAAACCAAGCAAGTCAGAAGTGAAGCCAAAATTCCCTTCCATAAAATCTTTTTCTTCTTTAGGACGGTTAACACCAGCAAGATGAAAAATAAATTCTGAGGTGCGACATGCCTCGTCAAGTTCTTCAGCGGTGGAACCTAAATCATACTCAACGACATCATCGTAGCCACAGTTTTTCAATTCCGCACACAGATTGCTACCGACAAACCCTTTCGCCCCGGTTACTAAAATTTTCATTATTTATTCCATTCTTTCAACTCATTCTGAATATATTCCAGCGTTAAAAGCTTATCTTTAATCTCTTCTACATTCAAAATATCGGTATTATTAGAATTGTATTCTTCCTGCATCCTAAGCTCTTCTCGACCTTCTGTAAAATATTTGTCGTAGTTAAGATCCCTTTTGTCAGAAGGAACACGATAGAAGACGCCCAAATCTTCAGCCATTATGTTTTCTTCTTTTGTCAGTAACGTTTCACATTGCTTCTCGCCATGTCGAGTTCCAATTATCTTTATCTCATTATCCGCGTTAAATATTTCTTTGACGGCTTGAGCAAGATCTCCGATTGTTGATGCAGGCGATTTTTGCACCATAATGTCCCCCGCCGCCGCATTTTCAAAGGCGAATAGAACTAGCTCCACCGCCTCTTCCAAGCTCATTAAAAAGCGGGTCATGTCAGGGTCGGTAACCGTTAAGGGCTTACCGGCCTTAATTTGTTCAATAAATAGCGGAATAACCGACCCGCGCGAAGCCATTACATTGCCGTAGCGGGTTCCGCAAATCAGAGTCCTTGCCGGGTCCACTGTTTTGGCCTTGGCCACAAAAACCTTTTCCATCATAGCTTTTGAAATCCCCATGGCATTGATGGGGTAGGCGGCCTTGTCTGTTGAAAGGCAGATAACCTTCTTGACCCCAAACTCAATGGCCGCCGTTAAAACATTGTCTGTTCCCAAAACATTGGTCTTGACCGCTTCCAGGGGGAAAAATTCACAGGAAGGCACCTGCTTTAAGGCAGCCGCATGGAAAATGAAGTCCACCCCATACATGGCGTTTTTGATGGACTGTAAGTCCCGCACATCACCTATATAAAACTTGATTTTATCGTTCTTATATTGATGGCGCATGTCGTCCTGCTTCTTTTCATCCCGTGAAAAGATGCGGATTTCACCTATATCCGTTTTTAAAAAACGGTCAAGCACGGCATTGCCGAAACTGCCCGTTCCACCGGTTATTAGGAGCGTCTTTCCTTTAAACATAAGTCAATCCAATCCCTTTCAGAGTTTGTGCTTATAAGTCTTTTTCTAAAATATCCGCTATTCTCTTGCAAGCAAAACCATCCCCATAGGGGTTGGCGGTCTTACTCATTTTGTCATACTCGGCCTTGTCGTTTAACAAGAGCTTGAAGGTGTCATAAATCACTTCTTCATCCGTGCCCACTAACTTTAAGGTGCCGGCCGCAATGCCTTCGGGACGCTCGGTCGTGTCCCGCATGACTAGAACGGGCTTGCCCAGGCTTGGCGCTTCTTCTTGGATGCCGCCGGAGTCGGTCAAGATTAGGTAAGACCTTGCCAAGAAATTATGGAAGTCTAAAACATCTAAGGGTTCAATTATCCTAACCCTGTCATTGTCACCCAAAATTTCTTGCACTGCTTCACGCACGGCAGGGTTAAAATGGATAGGATAAATTACTTTTATATCCGGTGTTTCGTCAACAATGCGTTTAATGGCGCTGAACATGTGGCGCAGGGGTTGGCCCAAGTTTTCCCGCCTGTGGGTGGTTAACATAATCAGCCGGCTGCCTTCTGCCCAGTCTAACTGTTCATGGCTGTATTCTTCCCGAACGGTTGTTTTTAAGGCATCAATTGCCGTGTTACCGGTGACATAAATGCTCTTTGGGTCCTTGCCTTCCTTGAGCAGGTTTTCTTTGGAAAGTTCTGTGGGGGAAAAGTTGTATTTTGAAACTATACCCACAGCCTGGCGGTTAAACTCTTCCGGGAAGGGGGAGTAAATGTCATAAGTTCTAAGCCCCGCTTCCACATGGCCGACGGGGATTTGGGAGTAAAAACAGGCCAGCGCCGTTACAAAGGTGGTGGAAGTATCCCCATGCACCAGGACCACATCCGGTTTTGTTTCATCCAAAACAGCCTTGATGCGGTTTAAGATGTTTGTGGTAATGTCATAAAGGGTTTGTTTTTCTTGCATGATGGAAAGGTCATAGTCGGGCTTTACACCAAAGGCTTCTAAAACCTGGTCCAACATCTGCCGGTGTTGGCCGGTGACACAAACTATGGTTTCAAGCCCCGGCCTTGTTTTTAATTCATTGACAAGCGGGCACATTTTTATGGCTTCCGGCCTGGTGCCGAAGACTAACATAACTTTCTTTTTCATCTTTTTCTCCTTACTATTTATCCGTGTTTTTGGGCACCAACATTTTAAAAGTTTCAAACATAAACTTCATAGCTTCAAGTTTAAATAATTTTGCCATCAGCAGATAGAGGGTTGCACCCAGACTAACCTGGGCTATTATTAAAAAGTAGCTGTTTGCTATGACCCCAACTAAAGGATAAATTATAACTGCCATTATAATCGATAGAATAAGTGCCGGCACAATATCAAGTACCTGCTGTTTGGCACCGTATCCCAACAAATAGGTGTTTGGAACAGCCTGAACAAAACTACCTATAATCTGGGTAAGAACACTCGCACCCATCATTGCGTAAATACCGAACTTTAGACTTACAAGCAAAAGTATGACTCCTATAAATCGCTTTATAAGCCCAAGCTTAAGGTGAAGGTCGCTTCTACCTAATGCTTGCAGTGCTTGCCCATTGGAAGTTTGCATAGGCCAAAAGATATAGGCAAAGCTGGAAAGCTGTAAAAAAGGAACAGCGGGTAGCCACTTTTCGCCAAGGAGTATTAGGACAAGAGGCCTTGCTACCACGGCCAAACCTAACATCATGGGGCATAGTAGAAAAGAGCTACTTCCAATCGCCTGACGCATGGTTTTTTTTAGTTTTTTCTTATCATCTTGCATAGAAGAAAGGGTGGGCAACATTACACTTGAAATTGTTCCGTCAACCGAAGTCATTATCAAAGAAGGAAACTGGTTGCCTTTTGAATAATAGCCTAATGTTTCCGTATCATAAACCTTTCCGATAATAAGACTATAGACATTATCATATGCGGTCTTGATTAAATTAGATATCAGTAACTTGTATCCATAAGAAAACAGCTCCTTTGCCTTTTCAAACGAAAAGACAAATTTGGGTCTCCATTTAACCGTAAACCACAAAACGGTAGTTCTGACAACAACGCTGACCATTTGCATAATAACAAGCGACCAGACCCCATATCCCGAGTAAGCCATACTTATACCTATGGCACCGGATATAACAAGAGCGACCAAGCTCCTATAAAAATACATTTTAAACTTAAAGCTTCTGACAACAACAGCTTCTTGAATAGAATTCACCGCACCGGGAAAAATGTTAAGCCCCAGCGCCCTGAGTATAGGTTTTAGTATAGGTTTTTCATAAAATGAAGCAACTGCCGGTGCGATTGAAAACAAGCAAGCATAAAGGACAATAGCCATCATCATATAAATGTAAAAAACTGTCGACAAGTCGGCATCGTCAATCGTTTTTTTTCTAATCAAGGCATTACTAAAACCGCCTGTTATAAGAATATTAGAAACAACAAGATAAACTGTCACGAGGCCGACAACGCCAAAGTCACTCGGTGAAAGAAGCCTGGCCAAAATTGTCATAATCAATAAGTTTATGCCTTGGTTGGCCAGGGTTTCTGAAAACTTCCAAAACAAAGAGACTATTACCTTTTTTTTGCTTGCTTCATGTTTCATTGAAAAACTTTTACTCCAACCTTAATCTATTAAATGAGCTCAAAGCTTATGAACGCCCTCAAACGCACAAATATTTTTTGTATCTAAAACTACCTTGCCTTTAATTTTTTCAAGTTGCCCCTTAATTTCATCATGGGCCACCATGATAACCAGCATATCAATATCTTTCAAAAACTTATCAAAGTCATGGTATTGGTTTTCTACAATATCTTTTTTAACAAAAGGGTCGTAAATCTTAGCACCGCAAGCCAGGTGTTTTTGCATGCTTTCAAGCATTTGCAGGGTGGGGCTTTCACGTGTATCGTCCACATTCTCTTTGTAAGCTAAACCATAAAGTCCGACTCGGCTAACATCGGTAAGACCCTCTGCCTTCATAATGTCATGGATACGCTCCAAAACAAAATCGGGCATGGAATCATTAACCTGCCTTGCCGACAAAATCAGTTTTGTTAAGCCGGGATAATCCCCAACCAAAAACCAAGGGTCAACCGAAATGCAGTGGCCACCCACACCCGGCCCCGGTTGTAAAATATTAACCCTGGGGTGCTTGCTTGCAATGCGAATAATCTCATAAACATCCATATTATCCGCTCTGCAAATTTTTGCAAGCTCATTAGCAAAAGCAATGTTTATATCCCTAAAAGTGTTTTCTACAACCTTGGTCATTTCAGCCGTGCGAATGTCGGTTAAAACAATTTCACCCTCACAAAAGCTTTCGTATAATTGTTTTATTTTTTCACCCACAATCGGGTCATCGGCACCGATTGTGCGGGAGTTATGCTTGAGTTCATATACCATACTGCCCGGCAAAATTCTTTCGGGCGCATGAACCAAGTGAATATCTTCACCTATGGTATAGCCCTTGCTCTCAATGAAGGGGCGGACATGTTTATCTATGGTTCCGGGGGAGACCGTTGATTCGATGCAAACAATTGCCCCCTTTGGTGTTACCTTAAAAACACTATTCAAGGCCCCCAAAACATAAGAGCTATCAATGCGTTTGCTGGCCTTGTCATAAGGGGTGGGCACGGTAATTATATAAACATCCGTTTCAATATAATCCGTGCTAAACTCAATCTTTTCCCTGAGGGCGCAGTCAAAGAGTTCATCCAGCCCCTCTTCTTTGAAAGTGAGTTGGCCTGCTTTTAATTTGTCTACAAGCTTCTTATTGCAATCCGTACCATGAACCGGAACGCCACTTGCCGCAAACATCAGTGCGGTGGGTAGGCCAATGTAGCCTAAACCAATTATATTAATTTTTTTCATACTAAATTACACTCTTTTCATAATAAGAAGTATTGTTTTTTGCACATTTAATTCACACATTTTTAAACGCTCTTAGTTTAACTTTAGCTGAACCTATTTTTATCCAGTTTTTTTATTTCTTTTGCCAGGTTTCCCCCAATAACACAATAACCTTCTGAAAAACTTCGTGTCACAACAGAACCTGCACCAACAACTGTATGGGGTCCAAGCTCCACTCCCGGTAAAACCATAGAATTCATACCAATCCAAACACCATCACCTAAAACCACATTTTCACCTTTGTGAGCACTTGGATATATCATATAGGTCATGGTTTGTTGTAATTATTCCAACATTTGGAGCCACATAGCAGCCCTTACCCACAATTATTTTCGCACCATGGTTTTGCCAATAACATCCAGGCGTTTGAAATATGTGCAGATCGTTTACATCAAAAACAAGGTTGCGGGGATTAGAAACGATCGTCCTCGGGTGAACCGGCCAGGGGGTTTTTCTGTTTTCCCCAAAAATCTTTCCTTTTATCCCTTTCAATGCCCAATACCAACCCATTCGTTTAACATCAAAGTAATATCCTCTCAAATACTTCCTCTCATAAAACAAGCCGAAGAAAAAACGAAGAAAAGCTTTTAAAGCCCTGCTGTATAATACGGTTTTAATCATCACAGACTCCCCACGCTTTTGCTATATTTCCGAGCATTTTGTGATAAATATTTTCCAGGTGTTTTTTCTCCAAAAGGCCTTGCAGCCAAAACAACCAATCCGGTTATTGCAAAGTATGTTGTTGCTGTGCTTATTAAGGGAGCAGGGTTTGAAAAGACCCCGAAGGCAAATCTGATAAACATGTAGCTAAAGATATAGGTCATTTCTAATGATCTACTTCGCCTCAACCAATCCTCAAGCTTTAACGTCGTTAAAATATTAAAAATAGTTATCAATGGTGAAAGTAAAAAGCCCAAATATGTGTATCCATACGCCACACTCGAATACAGATAGCCTGTCGATTGGCTACCGGAATACCTTATTGAATTATAAATTTCCGAAGTTGTAAGCATATATTTTTTCAAGAAGAAACTTAGCCCAAAAGTCGAGCGTGCAAAATCGAAAAACATATTCTTAATTCCCAAATCGGCAATATCCGCAAATCCGACATTGGCTGCAACCATCTTAATTCCATAGAAATAAGATTCAAGTGTTTTTGAAATCCAAGTAATGTCGATATTTGAGCTCCCTATGGCCGTGGCATAAGAGTCATGCAAAAAAGCATTGAAAAATTTATAGATACTCATCATTGATATCATAAATACAGACAAAGATGCAATTGTAATTACAATGGTCTTGCTTCTTTGCGGAAAGACCCGCGTCAACAACCAGATTGTACAAAAAGCCTTATAAACCTGCGCTGTTCTTCTTTCGCCAGATATGATGCTGACAATTAATAATGCAAAAATAAGAGCAACTGTCATATGCCAATCCTTTTCTTCAAATAGGTCGGCCTGCCTCATTTTTTCCACCACAATTAAGAAAATGACTAATAGGGCAACTGCAAGCACCCTATTCACCAACCGTTCACCTGTGTCAACGGTATCGCCGCCCCTCGACCCTGTACCGACCGGCTTAATAATAAACTCTATGCTGCTAATGTCGCCAAAAACTGCAAAAAACGCAAAAGCTCCCACAATAAATATAAGATATGCCGGTATCCCGCCGACAAGCCTAAGGTCCGTTGCAAAACGTTCTATCCGCTTGCGCTTCCCTTGCGAATATATCATTAAAGTTATACCCACCGCAATCTGTTCAATCGTTAAAAGTAAAATAGCTTTTTTGGTGGAATCAACCGTGGCGTAGGCGCTCATATTTTGGTAATAGCCGGACCATATTCCAAACATAGGCATGATAACACAGCGTAACCAAGAAAAGAAGATTATCGTTGCGGCAGAAAGTCTTATGCTTTCTTTACGAATAAGTGGTCCATAAACAAGGCCGTAAATGATCATGAAAACTGACGGCATTAAAAAAGCCAGCCCATACGCTTCAGAAAGGCTCGTAAAAATTGAAAAGAAGCATGTCACCATTGACAATATGGTGCTAACTACAACTGTTGTGTGTATTATAAACATCTTATCTTCCCCTTAGCGTAATCAAAACCTTATTTCAAAAACTTTGTATAGCATGATTCAAAACTTTGATTCTCCGCTTCAATTTTATCAAGCAAAGTCTGGCATCCTTTGTTAAAAGCTTCAAAGTTTAGACTTGTGTACCATTCAAAAAACTCTTCTTTAAAATTTTTGCTAATCTCTTCAACCCCAAAGCCAATACCGTACTGTGACGTAAGGCTGTCGGAATGGGTGCCCTTGTTAACTAAAACAGGCATTCTGCCATAAACACCATAATAAAGCTTAATTGACAAGGCATTGTCAAGTGAAGCCACCCTGCTGCCATAAAGGTTGTTTATTACATCCGTTTTCCTAATAAAATCAGCCGTTTGGGCAAGCGGGAAGGCATCATGAAAAACGGCGTTTTTAATTCCATTTTCATTCGCATAGTCACGCAAAACATTTGCGTTTGTTCCGTAATATCCCAGCTCAAACCTATCGTCATTTTTAAAGACATCCAAGAGTTTTTTATTAGGTTCAAAAAACCGCACATTGCCAATAAAGGTTATTCTGATAGGCTCCCCCGCTTTCCTAAAGCTTTTCCTCGGTTCAATAGTGCTCAAAACATCCATATTCAGGCTATGCACATGCACATAGTCATGTGGGGGCAGAAACTTTTCAAAGGCATCTGATGAAATCGTAGTAAAAGCAGAATTCTTAATGACCCTTTCATAGCGTCTTCGTAAAAGCTTTTTGTTTTGCGAACTGTAATCTCTAATATTGAGACAATATTTGTTCTTCCAGCACCTTGCCAAATAGTCCGCAAACATGAATATTGCCACATCATTCCAAACAATTATAAAATCATAGTCGTTTTTTTTGATTATAGGAATAGCAAACTTGCGGAATTTAAAGTATTGAAATACTTTCACAAATCTTGGCAATTCATGCTTAACTTTATTTGTGAAGGCATACTTGCGCTTTGCGGGAAAATCCTCGTCCTCGCCGTACTTATCCATATAAATAATATCAAAATCAATACCGTCTCGTATTAACCTTTGTGTATAAAGTGATATTAAAGACATATGCTTTATGTTCACCGCGCTTAATATGCATATTTTACTCATGCAACTGCTCTCCTCGGTTAAAATCTTTCTTAGGCAATAGAAGGCCTATTTATTGTTTTTCTGCTATAAGTTTAAAAACATCTGAATAAACCTTTACATTTTCCGTTTTTCTAAAGCAAGCCTCAAAACAAGCCAAGGCATCGGTACTCATTTTTGCTTGCAATTCAACATTATCCTTAATTTTTTTAATAGCCTCGGCAAGCCCTTTTGTATCATCAGGCTCAACCACCATTGCAGCCCCATTTGCTTGCAACATTGTAGCATAATTTGACTTCTTGTCCACACAAGCGATAATCGGTCTGCCACAAGCAAGGCAAATGGCTGTTTTACTGGGCAAGGCTGTGTAGACTGCCCCCTGTCTAAGGGGAATCATATTGATATTTGCCAAGGCGTAAATATATTCGGCCATCTCGGAAGGTTGGAAGGGAAAAAAGCTTACATTCTTAAGCCCCTTGCTTTCAACCATTTCTTTAATCTTTTTTTCATTTACGCCCGATCCGATTATTAAAAACTCAATATCTTTCCTGTTTTTAATAATTTCTGCCGCCTCAACTATAATTTCAACATTCTGCATTGCCCCGATATTCCCGGCGTAAATCACCCTAAAAACATTATTATTTAGATTGTATTTTTCTACAAATTTATTTTTCTTTGGGCTTATAACAACCGGCTTATCAACATGGCTCCAGTTATGGGCAACAAATATTTTTTCTGCCGCAGCACCCGATTCAACCATAGTTTTTTTCATATCTTCCGATATTGTGATGATAGCATCAACATGCTTATACACTTTTTTTTGAATGGCAAAAAATATTTTATAGACTAAACTTTTCTCTCTCAATACCCCTGCCTCAACCGTATTGTTGGGCCAAATATCCATCAGTAATGCTACCATTTTTTTACGCTTAAGTTTAGCTAAAATCAAAGCCACAAAGGCTGTTTGGGGAACAATCGAAACTACTATGTCAATATCTTTTACCTTTAAGCCTTTTCTAAAAAGCCTGAAGGTTGATAGAAGTGAATTTAAGTAACGTAAAATGAAGTTACCTTTCGGTACTTTGCCCACCGTAAGCACATCATAAGTCATTGTTGAAGGTTCACTGTCAAGCGGCAATACATCCCTTGCTTCCTTACCCTTGTGAACAGGGATAACCCTGTGGACCTCAATCCCCGCCCGATTCAATTCAAGGTAAATATCTTTTTTCAAATGGTTAAAGGGGGAATTTTCAGAATATGGCCCGGTTGCCTGGAAAAGAATTTTCATAAAAGTATAACACATCCCCAAAAAATATAATCTTGTTTAGAATTCACAAGTGAAAAGTTAGCTTTCACAAATCCACACTTGCCCGCCGGGGTTCCACACAGCAGCTTAAGCGCAGGCAAACTATTCTAACACCGCTTGCCCTTTGTGGGCCGATTTTCATAAAGGTTGCCAAGGCTGTGTTGCTGCCGCCTAAACCGATTGGCCCGGTCTGCGTTTCATTAATTCTTCTTGTAATCTCTTGTTCCGTTTCATTCTGAACATTAAAATCACCAAAAACCATGGCCTCAAGCATAAGAGCGGATGCTTCAAAATGGCTGCGGCCAATGCCGATTGAAGGCACACATGGTGTGCAACCTAACTTACCCACTTCTTCGCTTGCCCAGGAGCAAATTTCATCAACAATTGTGTCAATACGATGTTTGTGAAAAACACGATAGGTTTTGCCCCTTATTTCCGGCCCGCCGCCCTGCATTAAAATATGCAAGCGCATTGTGTTACCCGAAACATGCTTTATTATTAGGGGGGCCGGCACAAGTGCCGCCGGGTCCAAGTCAAGCCCGGTCGTTTGAGCAAGCCTTTGCTTGTCATCACCCAAAACCGCCATGGGCCTACCCGGTAAGGCATTTAAGCCTTCTGCCACACCGGCATGAATGACCTCAAGCATTTGGCCGCTTAAACTTCTTTGGTCACCTAATTCCAAAATAAGGTGGGGCACACCGGTGTCATCACAAAGGGGGCTTTTATTTGTTTCCGCTGCCAATGCATTTGCCAAAAGCTGCTCAAGCGCCCATTTAGCTCGTTCGTTTTGTTCCGAAGCGATAGCACGGCGAAAGGCGTCCTTTTGGTCATCGCGGTAAATCGTGGCGGCACGGACAAGGGCGTCCCTAACCTTTTCAATTGTTCCTTCTTCTATCGCCATGAAAGACAACCTCAACTATCCTGAATTAATAAAGTGTTTTACCGTGGGCCACGGCTATAATTGCCGGAAATCCTTCAACTGTTAGCTTGTGAAAGGCCTCCATCCCCTCTTCGGGGTAGGCAACTAGTTCTACCGCCTTTATTTTGCTTTGCAAAAGTGCCGTTACCGGTGGCAAAACGGCATAAAGAGATTTATTGACCGCAAGGGCTTCCACTGTGCTTGGGCTCAGTGCCCCTTTGCCCAGGTGCAATTTAACCCCTGCTGCGGAAAGTGGAGCTATGCTTTCTTCAATTTCTTGCTTGTTGCTTGATGTGGGGCCAACACCGGCCGGGCTAACCGCCGTGTGGAAAATGGCGCTACCTTGTAAATCAATATCGACAGGGAGTGCTTGCCCGTTTTCTATGTCCGCAACTATTTTAGGTAAAACAGCATCACGGCCCGTATATATGTTGCCAAAAATTTCAATTCTGTCACCGGGCTTGAGCCCTTCAATGTCGGCTTGTGATAGGGGTAAATCAAGCCTTTTAACAGCCCGGCAGGTTTTATTAGAACAGCTTGAAATAACTTGCTTCATCTTCAACAACTCCGTAAGCCTTTGCCCGCATAAGCACCTTCTCGGCCCAGCTTGTGTGAGGCTTAATCTCATTCATTTTGTTGGCCTTTTTACTCTTTATAACACCGCCGGCGGTGCTTATAATTTGTAAAGCGTCCTCATATTCTTCCTTAATAACAGCTTGCAGGGCATTCACATAAGCAATGTGGGTCGGGTGGATTATGGTTTTGCCTATAAAACCGTTGGCCTTGTCAAGTATAACTTCACGCAAAAGTCCGTCTGCCGCATCATCAATTATGGGGGTTCGTTTAAGAAGTGAATTGTGGAAGCTATCGTCATCAATCTTACTAAACTTCATGGTCTTGTTGGCTAAAAAATATTCCCAAACCGGGCCTGAAACAACATAGTCATTATCCCGCCCGAAAAGGTTTAAAATATCACCCAAACATTCCCTGACGGTCAGTATATCATATATCGAATAGTTTATCCCTCTGCGAACGCCAAAGCAAGAAGAAAGGTCTGTAGCCCCAACGCGAACATTTAACACTAAATCTTTGTAGCTGTCAACTATTATTTTTGTACCTTCAAGTTCGCGCAAGCGCGTTTCTTTAAAGGCTATTTCCCGGCCCTCCAGTATGGGCATACCATAAATAGTTTGCCCTGTCGAATCATTGAGTTCCAACAAGTGCGCAAAATACTCGGCTCCGTTTTCTGTTCCGAATTTCGGGAAGACAAAGCCGGCTATAACTTTGTAATGCTCCCGGCTCAGGTTTGAAGAAATCATTCTGAATTGCTCGGGTGAACGAACACGGAAAAATATAAGAGGAAGGTCATTTAAAGAAATCCTATTCGAGTCTAGAGCTTTAGTTGTCTTGTTAAGAAAGGCAAGAGCATTCTCTTGCGCGGAAAGTAAATCCTCTTCCTTTATGGCATCTTCAAAGCACATCACCATTGAAGTTAAGCCCGGTAACTTGTTTTGCATAAGTGCTTGCGAAAAATCCCTTGTCGCCGGCATATAAAGGGTTGCGCCCAAGCAATATTGCAAAAGCGTTTTTTCCGTATTCTTATTAAACTCAACCGGTTTTTCTATAAAATCAAAATCAGTTTTGTTTCGATGGTGGCGCATGTTTCACATCCCCTTTCTAGTTTAATCATCCTTTGGGTTTAAACAGTTTGCGTGCAGATTCGTTTTCAAAGAATGGATAATAAGTTTGATATGTTCTCACAAGGCCGTGTGAATTAATCTCAAGGATTTTCATTCCGTTTTTTGACATTACGATGTCAAATGTTAGGTGAGGTGTATTGCTAAGGTAATTACTGATCTCAACAACCTTTGTAACCAGTTCTGTCCAATTTGGAACTTTCATTCCTTCAATCGTCACGCCAGTATCCGGATGTTGCTCGCAAGGCTTTGTTCCAAAGCTACCCACATTTATCAAAGGCCTGAACAGCTCCCCTGTTTCCATCCTTATTCCTGCATACAAGGCTCCATCATAATCGGTTAGAAGACCGGATTTTTTTGAGCCCAATCTCATTGCCGCCCCAATTATTTGAGCTCCCTTTGTTTCATCATAAACGGTTATGACTCTCATTACTCCTGGAGTGAGTCCCTCTATACCACTTTTCGACATTGAATAAATCTTGCTGATTTCAGGATGGTCTTCAACATACTCCGTCACAATATAGTCGTTAGAGTTTTTAATGGCATCTTTAACTTCAATTAAACTAGCGACCTTATTGTTAATCTTGAACTCTCCGTCATTGTGGGTTAACTTCGTAAATCCACTGCCGTGGCTACCGCGTGTCTCTTTCATAGCCAACTTGCCTTTATCAATAAGTAGCTCCACAACTCCTTCGATACTATCCTTTGCATTCTGTGTTTTACCAAGTTCGCGCACCTGATTTTTTCCAATAAAATAATAGTGTTCGGGCATACAGTTAAGGAAGGGGTGTAGCACAAACCAAGTAGTTAATTTGTCATTAAACCAATAATCAAAGCGCTCATTAACATATGCACTCTTTTTAAAATAATCAAAGCTTGATATATAATTTTTGTAGTTATCTTCGTTTAACCCATAGCGCTTAATTTCTTCAGATAAAAACCCCCGTTTATAGGCCCAAAGCTTTTGCTTAAAAGATGTTTCTTTATACTTGAAAAAATCATGCTTAATATAGCCATACAGCCTGTCCCAACGGCCGGGCCTAACTCCTTTTGCGTGGAACCAAAGATAGATAGGCCAGCGGCGAAGTACCTGGAAAAATGTTTTCTTATTCATAAGATTGATCCTTTCTTAGAGCATAGGGCTTTCGGATAGTAACTATCCAACATACGCTTAACAAGGGCAACCTGCTTTGCTCTTTTTTTAGCGTCCGAATCGGAAGATTCCCAGCTGTGGGTCTTGGCAACCGATCCACCGGTTTTAAGGTAAATGGGGGCGGCTATCCTTACCATTTCAGGTACCTCATAATGGCGAATAAAGCCGCCTGAAGAAGCAGGATTTTCGGTGTGAATATCAAGGGGGATATCAATAGCTTGCCGCACCGCCGCCAACATAGGCAGCTGAATATCCCTAACGGGGTTTACCGAATCAGCCCCAAGGCTTTCAAGTATTTTTAAAGAGCAAGGATTACCGTGCCCACAATGGGCAGAAACTTTAAAACGGCAATCTGCCGGAATTTCACCGGCCTTGTGCATTTCATTTAAAAGCCAAAGGTTCCCTTCGTCATATAAAATAAAGGACCGGCACCCCAGGCCTACCGCCCTTTTAACATCTTCCGCCGCACGCACAATTTGCTCCTGCCCACGCAAACGGTAGCCCATGCGTTGGCCTTCGGATGTAAGCACGGAAGCACTTGTGTCATAGGTTGCCCGCGGGCCGATGGCAAGCACAAGCTCGACCTGCCATTTTTGAGCTAATTCTACCATTTGGCTAATCTCACCATCTGCCAAAAGCATAATTCCCCTTGTTTGGGTTACCCTGTGAATGGCAATGCCCAACCTGTCGGTTTCTTCCAGTAAGGCCTTCATGGGCGCCGGACCTTGGATACCGGGCACTTCAAAGCGATACTGGGCACCGTCCGAAAAGCGCTTTTCAGAAGTGGGAAGGTCATAGGCATCGCCTTCCGGCAAACCTAACTTCTTTAAAAAATCTCTTGTTCCTTGCATATTAAATAACCTCACTGATATCTATTGGCTCTCTCAATAAGTTCTATAAAAGTTCCAGTAATCCGGGCAGATCGCCTTCGACCCTTTCAACCGCCTCTATAAGCTTTTCAACCTCTTCTTTCGTTTTGCCTGCAAAAAGAGCTAAAGATGTAAATTTCTCTCTTAATTCCTCGGCACTCAGGGGATTTTCAGGCTCGCCTTTGGGGTAGTCAACCCGGTGTATTAATCTTCTATCTTCTAAAACAATATCCACAATGGCCGCTCTTTTTTGTGGTGATGCCGCTGTAAGCTCCTCATCACAAACTATCGCCACTCTGTCCGCTAGGTGTTTTATATCTTGTCTGATTATATTTTCCTCTGTAAATTCTGATATACCTGCACGCCCTAAAACCAGGGCCAAAGCTATGCTAAAAGGGATACTCATCTTTGCCGAGTTTACACTTAATGCCATTTTATGATCATGACCCTGTGTCGCTACGCGGTATGTTCTAACAATTACTTTCTTAATTGACTTCGTGTTGATATCATTTTTATCTCTAATATATAAGGCTGCTTCAACGGCGGGATGACTATGCCGGCAAGAAGAATATAGCTTGCTATAAACCCCTTCAATTTCCGGTGTATTTTCACACCCTAACAAAAAATCTTTTTCATACTTTCCGTCTGCAAATACGGAGAAAAGACCTCGTTTACCCCCAAGGATATCATCGGGAGCCTTTAAGCCCACCTTACCGATATGCGCACTCTTTAGGCCGTCAAGTGAGGCACGACCGGCGTTAAATGGCTTTAATTCTGAGGCATCCTCTTGAAGTTCTAAAAGCCCGGCCGCCGCACTAACAGCGCAGGAAAGTGTTGTTTTTACCTGCTCAATGCTATAAGAAAAAGCGAAAGCGACACCAAGAGCAGCCCCTACAGTGCCACAGGTGCCCGTTGTATGAAAACCCTTGTTGCGATGCTTGGGTTGCAAAGCTCTTGCTAACCTAACCGCAGCCTCGTAGCCTGAAATTATCCCGGCCAGAATATCACACTTAGCAAGAGGCTCTGTTTGGGCTGCTGCAATTATAGCCGAAATAATGGGGGCACCCAGGTGTATCATTCCATATCTATGGCCATCATCAAGTTCTGTAATGTGCGAGCCCATCGCATTTATTAAAGCTGCTTGCCCGGGGTCGGTTTTTCGTCTTTGCCCTATAAGGCTAGCCCCTGTCTTAATTAAAGCTGGATCATAAAGCTGAGGTGCTCGATTTTTAAGAATTTGATTGCCGGCAAGGGCAGTGCCAAGAAAATCAAGTAGCCTCTTTCTGGCTTCTAAAAGGCTTTTTTCCGAAAAGCCCTCGTCTTTCATCAAGTACAAGCTTTCAATAAAGGTATCTGTTATATTTTTTCCGCTCCGAGCCTTATTTTTCATTCAAATAAACCCTCTTATTTTCAAGTTGTCTTGCTTGACCTTGCTCGAACAAGGAAATATTGGCCATTGCCTCCCGCATCATTGTGTAAAATGAGTCTCGCGTTACACCGCCGACATGAGGCGTAAGAACAATATTTTCAAGACTGCGCAAGGGGCTGCTTTGCGGAAGGGGCTCTGTTTCAAAAACATCCAAACCTGCAAAAGCAAGCTTGCCCGACAAAAGGCTTTGGACCAAGGCCCTTTCATCAACCAAGCCGCCACGAGCAGTGTTGACTAAAACAGAAGCTTCTTTCATTAACTTGATACTGTCAGCATTTATTATATGCCTTGTTTTTTCATTCAAAGGGCAGTGTAAGCTTAAGATATCGGCTGTTCTTAAAAGCTCATCTAAGTTAAGATAGTTTAAGTCAAGGGGCTTTTCTGTGCTTTCTTCAAGCCGTACAGGGTCATAGTAAAAAAGTTTGACGCCAAAAGCCTTCAAGCGCTTAGCTGTTTCACGGCCAATACTGCCTGCCCCAATTAAACCCACTGCCTTTCCATTGAGTTCAAAGCCCTCAATGCCCAGCCCTTGTTTTAAGAACTCGCCTTTTTTAAGACCACTATCAAGTAAAGGTAAGCGGCGCAAACAAGCCAAAATCAGCATAACCGTATGTTCCGCAACACTTGCCGCATTAACTCCCTTGTTAACATAAATCGGTATATTAAAGCTCTTCACCGCATCTAGATCAACAGTATCCATGCCCACACCGGTACGCTGAATCATTTTTAATTTTGTGGCAGCCTGCAAAACATCAAAATCAATGCGCAGGCGCCCACTCACTAAAAGATAGTCTGCTTTACCGGCAAGCTTTAGTATCTCTTCTTTCTCAGCCTCATCGGGCACAAGCAATTTAAATCCGTGCGGTAAAGCTTGCTGCGCCAGCTCAAGGCGTAGGCCTTTATAATTATTTGTCAGTAAAATAGTCGACATATTCAATCTCTTTTATTTCAATCGGTCTGTATCAAAACGCATAAATAGCATATCCTTACCTTTTGTGTCAAAAATTTTCAAAGTGTCCTGAATTTTATTGATTTTATCAATAAGCTCTTTCTGATTTTCTGCAAAAAATTTAAAACGGGCAAAATGTTGTAAAAGAGTTCCAATTGCCTCCGGTGCTATTGTATCACCTTCAAAATAATATTGAGTCAGTCCATCTTCATCTATCATGCCCAAAACTTCGTCAAGGCCGCTAATTTTCCCGATAGTTCCGGCCTTGAGCGGTATACATAAACTTGCGGCTATTTTCCCATTTAAATAAGGGGCTATCCGCTGTGCTTCCTCTTCCGTACACATCTTACCACCCAAAGCATATCGAATCATCATTGCAAGATCATTAACCTTGTTTGCCGCTTCGGTTATCTTATAGGTTAGGCCTCCGCTTAATCTAAGCCCCATTTCGTGGAAGTAGATATGTTCACCCTCGGGTAGAGCCTGCATAAAAAACACACCATTATTGTAGCCAATGCCTTTAAACATTTTCACTGTGTTGCTATCAATTTTATCTATATACATACTCGTGTATTTTGACGGATAAACAGTAAGCACATTTATAAGTATATTGTTTTCTTCGGGATCAACAACATAGCGGTCACCTAATAGCGACAAATAAAAATCCCCGTCATCCACAATGTAGCGTACTGATGTTCCAACCCCACCGTTACGAATATATCTTTCAACAATAACCTTACCTTCTTTTGAAAAACTTAAGGCGTAATCATAGGCTGCTTTCAGCTCATCCTTATTGTTACAAACAGCAATGCCTTTTGAGCTGCAGCCATCAACCGGTTTAACAATCACCGGGAAGTCAATTTTTTCTAGTTCTTCCGGCAAAAACTTTTTATCCAACTCATACTCCGGCACAACCGGAACATCATATTTTCGGCAAAGCTCCTTAAAGCTCGCTTTGTTTGAGCAAATATCCCATTGTTTTTTTGTTGCATAAAATGGAAGGTCTGCAAGCTCACACAAGCGCATAGCATTAACAATATTAAACTCGCTCGGCCCGGTAAAAACACCATCAATATTCTTTTCACGGATAAGAGTCAAAAGCCCCTCCATATCGGTTGTGCTGACCACAACTGCTTCGTCGGCAGCTTCTTTGGCTACACCCGTCTGGCGGTCATCGGCAACAATGGTATAAACGCCCATTTTCTTTGCCTGCTCAACCACATCAAGTGAAGACACAGCACCGCCAAGAACTAATAATTTTTTCCCATCAACCATTTACTCATCGTCTCTCTTCTTTTCTATATTCTTACTTTAATATCAATTATTTTTTTAACAGCATCACATATACCGATAGTTTCTTTTATGTCTTCTCCTTGTACAATCACAAAACCCAACCTGTCATTACTGCTCTTAATTTCTTCCAATCTGTCACCCGTCTCTTTGGTTATTGTTAGATCAATAAGACCGGGAAGTTTTTTTGCTTTTTCAAGCCCTTTAACTGCTTCCAAAATTCCTTTTGGTACATCGAGATAGTTGATGGCGCTGGCCTTGTTTAAGCTTGGGGTCAGGTTTGGTCTTTGACCAAGGGCTATTTTAATAGCGGCCTCCACCATATCAACACCGGTTGAAAGGGGAACAAGGTGGGTGCTGATGCAATCCCCACCCATACGCGCCCCAAGCTCAATCATTTTTGGGCCCTTGGCCGTTAGCATTATCTCCACATGTGCGGGGCCGCTCATTATTCCGATAGCGGCAACTGCTCTTTGAGCCAGGTCTTTTATTTTCACAATATCATTTTCCGGCAGTTGTGAGGGTTGGCTGTGCCCCATTTCCACAAAGTGTGGGGGGCCGGTCGTTATTTTATCGGTCACAGCAAGGGTGTGAACCTTACCTTCAACCACCATAACCTCAACACTAACTTCATTGCCTTGCAAGTACTCTTCCACAATAACCGCGCCGCCACGGGAGTGTTCTTTGCTGTATCTGTAGGAATCCCAAACCTCTTCCGGAGTTTTAACCAACACAACGCCCCTGCTGCCGGCATTGTCGGTTGGTTTTATAATGCAGGGATAGTCAACTTGCTTTAATATTTTTTCAAGTTCTTCTTCATCTTCAATAATAAAAAACCAGGGGCTTTCAACCGAATATTCTTTGAAGGCTTTGATCATTTCGCCCTTATCGGTAGCTTTAACCGCCGTTTGGGGTGAAATACCGGGCAGCCCTAACTTTTGGGCTGCGGCCGCAACCGAACGCATGGGCATATCCGTCGCCAGGGTCATGATACCGTCCGCACCAAAGTCTTCGGCTGCGGCCGTAATACCATCGGCATCAATGGTACTGACTTCATAAAAGGCGTCGGCATATTCAATGCCGACTGCCTTGGGGTCATAGTCGGCCACGGCCACCTCAAGCCCCATTTCTTTGGCTTTTAATATGGCCGGTAACTGTAAGACCGAAGCACCGACTATGAATAACTTTTTTTTCATATAAACTTCACACACATTTCAAAAAAGCTTTTTTGAAGCACTATTCGACAAAAATGTTTTCACGCCTCAATACGGCAATAAGAGTTTTGAAAAATATCTTAACATCTAAAACAAACGAAAGATTCCGAGCATAGTAAACATCGTTTTTTAGTTTTTCTTCGGCAGAAATTGAGTTTCTGTAATAGGCTTGGCTGTAGCCGGTTATTCCGGGGCGCACACTGCATTTTTTTTGCCTTTTTTCATCAAGCTCTTTAAAGGTCTTTTGACCCGGTAAGGTGGGGCGGGGGCCCACAAAGCTCATGTCACCCTTAAGAACATTTATAAGTTGAGGGGTTTCGTCAAGGCTGGTTTTTCTGATAAAACGGCCTATACGGGTTACCCTTGGGTCATTGGCGCTGTTAAAGGTTGAGCCGTCGGGGTTGCGCAAGTCAGGCGCGTTAACCTTCATTGAGCGGAACTTATACATTTTATAAGTCTCGCCCTTCATGCCTCGCCTTTGGGCATTGTAGAATATGGGGCCCCTGTCTTCAAAATATATAAGTGGCGCTATAAACAAGAGCAAAAATAAAAAGGGCAACATGCCAAGCAAGGCCAAGCAAAAGTCCAAAAACCTTTTTATGAACCTTCTGTACATAAGCCCATCCCCTCAAGTATATTTATGAGTGCCCTACAAATATATTCCACATCTTCATTCGTCAAAAGTGTGTGCAAGGGTAAGGTGATTTCATTTTGGTATTGCGCAAAGGCCTTGGGGTAGTCTTCAATTTTAAAGCCAAGGTTTTTATAGGCCGTCATCATGGGCAAGGGTTTATAATGCACATTGCTTGCAATCCCCTCTTGAGCCAGAGCTTCAATAATCTTATTGCGCTTGCCTTCATCTGCGCCCGGGATGCGGGTTATATAAAGGTGACCGCTTGAAGCAAAATCTTCACCGTAATGTTGCAGGCTTTCAACCCCTGCCGGTAGCAGATGTTTATCATAAAGCTCTATAATTTCACGCCTTCTTTTAAGTAAACCTTCATAGCGCTCAAGCTGCTTTAGGCCAAAGGCGGCTAAAATGTCCGTCATGTTACATTTATAGCCGGGGAAAACAATATCATATTCCCAAGCGCCTTTTTGCGTTTTTGCCAAGGCGTCTTTTGACTGCCCGTGCAAGGAATATAGCATGTATAACTTATAAAGCTCTTCATCGTCAAAACCCAGGTCGCCACGCCAAGTAATGGCACCGCCTTCCGCCGTGGTTAAGTTTTTAACGGCATGGAAAGAAAAACAGCTGATATCCGCCACAAGCCCGCTCTTTTTGCCCTTATATTTAGCACCAAAAGAGTGGGCGGCATCTGCCATAACTAATACCCGGCCCAGGAGTTTTTGCAAGTCGTTGTTGGCTTTAAATAGATGTTTTTTGCTTTCAACCGCTGCATAAATTGCATCATAATCACACACTTTACCGGCATAATCCACCGGGATTATTGCCTTGGTGTTTTCTGTTATGGCATCGGCCAACTTGCTATAGTCCATTTCAAAAGAACCCGGTGCAGTGTCAACCAAAACAATTTTTGCCCCGACATGGTCTATGACCGATGCAGAGGCAGTGTAAGTGTAGGCGCAAGTGATGACTTCATCCCCCGGGCCTATGCCCAAAATTCTAAGTGTCAGCTCCATAGCCGCTGTTGCCGAATTAAGGCAGACAGCCTTATTTGCACCTATATATTGGGCAATATTTTTTTCAAAAAGCTTGGTCCGCGGCCCGGTGGTAATCCAACCGGAGCGCAGGGCTTGAGCTACTTCGTTTATCTCTGATTCGGTTATATCAGGGGGGGAAAACTCAACATTTCTTTTTGGTTGGTCAACCATACAAGGCTCCTTTCCTTAAGGGCACCGGTTTACCACCGGAGCGATTTTATGGTCTGCACAACTTTGAGCAAGTCTTCTGTTTTCATTTTTGTGTCGCTGGGTAAGCAGACCCCGTTTTCAAAAATTTCTTCCTCCACATTAGCGCCAAAATAATCACAAGCCTGATAATAGGGCTGCAAGTGCATGGGCTTCCAAATTGGGCGTGCTTCAATATTTTCCGCCGCTAAAGTATCTAAAACATCTGCCGGACGAACCTTGCCAACCAAGCTTATGCAGGTAAGCCAACAGTTGGGCCGGCTCCATTCATTAAGGGGCATCATGCTCAAACCGGGTAGGTCTGCCAATTCTTTTGCATAGAAATCATATATAGCGCGTTTTTGGCGGACCCTTTCTTCCAAAACCTTGAGTTGGCCACGGCCGATGCCGGCACAGACATTGCTCATGCGGTAATTAAAGCCCAACTCGCTGTGTTGGTAATGGGGGGCCGGGTCACGCGCTTGGGTGGCCCAAAATCGGGTTTTGGCAATTCTTTCACCATCGTTACTGACTAACATTCCGCCGCAAGAAGCAGTGATTATTTTATTGCCGTTAAAAGAGTAAACACCAAAATCACACATGCTGCCAGTGTGTCTGCCCTTATAGGTAGTGCCCAAGCTTTCGGCTGCGTCTTCAATTAAAACAGCACCGTGCTTGTCACAAATTGTTTTTATGGCGTCAATATCCGCTGCCAGGCCGTAAAGGTGAACCACAATAACCGCCTTGGCCTCCGGGTAGGTTGCGAATGCTTCTTCCAGAGCAGCGGGGCTCATGTTCCAAGTTTCATGGTCGGAGTCAATAAAAACGGGAGTAGCGTTTTGATAAATAATGGGGTTGGCGGAAGCGGAAAAGGTAAGCGACTGGCAAAAAACAATATCCCCCGCACCCACACCGGCCGCCTTGAGCGCCAAGTGCAAGGCCGCCGTGCCGGAACTTAAGGCCGCAGCGTGGCCGATGCCGACATAAGCCGCCAGTTCGTTTTCAAACTCTGTTACATTCTTGCCCAGGGGGGCTATCCAGTTGTTATCAAAAGCTTCTTTGACAAAGGCCATTTCATAAGCCTCATCGCTCATGTGTGGCGAAGTAAGAAATATTTTTTTAGCGTCCAAAAAACTCTCTCCGTCTAAACAAGTAGTGTTTTAGAAATATCAAGCATGGCACAGAAAGAACCCATTGTATTTCAAGCATAATTGTACCCTAATTGAGGCCTATCGTCAAGCTAAGGCGAATTGAAAAAGCCGACCCCCGGTCCGGGGTCGGCTCGGTCTTTTTATGCCTTCATGTTACGGTAACATCTATAAGGTAATTTTCAAAGCCCAGCCTTTCTTGCAGCTGGACGGACAGCAAGATTTCAAACTTGGTTCCGCTTGTAAATTCCAGGCCCGAAACCACATAATCGGTGGTGAAGCCTTCCTTTTTTTCTTCCAGATAATGCGTTACGCCGTTAAGGGCAAAATGGTTCTTTACGGCATCATTTTTGTCCCCACGCACCAGGTTGCCTATATTAATAAAATCAGCCGGGAGCAAAGTGTCCCGCAAAGACTCCCTAATAATCAGCTTGTCGCCCTCTTTTATGTTTAATTTAAGCACCATAGGGTCATCAACCGGTTGGTCATTGACCAAAAGCTCATATTTCCACATATTGTAAGAAAATGTGTAGATTTCGTCCCGCGAGAAAAAGAGATTGAGGCGTTCCACGGCGAACTTGTCATTAAGTTCGTCCATCTTGGTTTCCATATCCCTTTCAATCCCGGCGGCGCGGGCATAATAGCCGTCTTTTTGGTCGGTCAAAAAGTAAAAATTTTTAATACTGACGAATAAAACAGCCGCCGAGGCTATGACAGCCAGGGCCAAGAGCACCAAGCCGACAAAACGGAGAAAGTTAAAAAATAGGCGGCGCCTTTCGTTCATGTCCCTCTTGGCCATTTGGGCCAACTTTTCTTCATATTCTCTTTTTGGGGTCATATCATCAGTCATTTGCGTCACCTTCTTCTATTTCGGCGTCATCATCGTCAACATCTTTATTGTAGATAACTTCAATAATATTGTCTTCAATTTCCATCAGGCGGGCAATTTCGGGGGCAATTTCAAGCGTTATAATGTCACCCGGCTTAATGTCACTGACAAGGTAAGACAAGGTGTTGCCGTAATAATAGTCATAGATATTGTTTTCCATCTTAGAGTATTCGTTGAAGGTGACTTGCATCAAATCCTTGGCGTTTTCCTTCTTCATAATTGAGCCCATTTCAATGATATTGCGGGGCAATTGGTTTAAAGATTCTTTACCGTAATTTTCTGAAAGGAGCACCGCGACCGTCGGCCTGCGTGAATAGACTATGCTTTCGTTCTTACCCAAAGATTTGCCGTTGATGGATATACCGTAACGGATGTTCTTTTTGGCAATGCGGACCAACTGTTCTTCATTAAAACTGCCAAAGAGAGTTTTTTCAAAAGCTTCCATATTGGCCGCATAGAGCTTGTCTTCAGCCGCGCTGAAGGCAGCCAGTGATTTTTCATGCTCCACCCTGATCGCACCCAAACGGCCTTGCATAATAAAAACGCCCAAAAGCAGGGCCAGCAAAACTGCCCCCGTACCACCGACAATGGGGATAAAGATTCTATTATTTTCGATAAACTTTCGCATTCTTTCAAGCATAAGTTTACGGTCCCCTTTCTTTAAAGGCCCCGCAAGAAGCAGGGATTATCACCTTGTTTTATACATGATTAAATATAGCACGGCAAGCGCATGGATGTCAATACATGGCAGCCTTTGCGCGCGGTTAAGGCAGACTTTGTCTGCGCTTAAGGTGGGCTGCGCCCACGCTTATGGCATCGCCGCGGGCGATGCGTTGAACGATTGTGTTCTATTGCTCACCGCGCCGATAGACACCTTAAGCTATTTTTAAACGCAAAACGCAGTTTTGCCTTAAACGGCCGATTTTCGGCCCAATTTGTCGACCAAACAAAAAATGCCCCGACCAAAGTCGGGGCACATTTTTTGTTTTAACTTACCGTAATCTCAAAGCTTTCAATCGCGTCATACTTACCGAAGGACACTTGGTTTTTAACTAGGACAGAAATTGTATATACTCCCGGTTTACGCGGTTTCCAAACGCAGTGTTGGTCTACCGAGTAGCCCTTGAGCTGCCTGGTCCTCAAGTCCTTATCATATACATAGAACTTGTAGAGCAAGTCGTCGCCGTTAGTTGCTGTGGCATTAGCCTTGAGCATGATGGGTGTTCTGGGTTTAACATTGGCTTGGAGCTCGCCCGTGTTGAGGGTGATGTTAGTGATATTTGCCTTGGACTCGCTTGTGTCGACTACATTGACTTCGATAGATTTTGCAATCTCATAGGACCCTGCTCCCGCACCCTTGGCCCTGACTTGAAGATTGTAGGAACCTACCCTGGCTGGGGTCCACTTGAGTTCGTTACTGGTGCTCCAATCTTTTAACAAGATATAGCCGGAAGCATCGTAACGCCAGAAGGAATATTGGACTTCATCCAAGCCTTCAGATATCGCTGTGAAGGTTACCGCTGTGCCTTTTGGAATATCCGGTAGGTCATGGTCGGCTTCAAGGGTAAGCTTAATATCCTTGGAGCTTACACCCGGGCGTGGGATAGTAAAGTTCCTTATAATCCCGTCATCATAAGCACCGTTGGCTTCCGTACCGATGTAGCCTACCCTGGTTACATAACCGCTGACCTCATAGATACCGGGCTTGCTGATACCATAGGATGTAACAGTGTCGTTTCCGGTAAACTCAACGCTTCTGTAGAAGGCGCTGCGGCCGGGTTCACGCACCCTGTAGGAGAAGGAGCCGTTACCGTAGTCATTCCTGTCATTGGCCGTGCCAAAGAGCATATCAAAGTCCAAGGAGCCGTTGTCGTATTCGAAGTTGAGGTTGTCTATGTAACCGTATTCTGTTTGGTCATCGGTCTTGTAAAGCTCATATTTAATTTCATATGTGGCTTTATTGCCGTTGGCTTCTGCCTTAACTTCCACTATGTAGATACCGGGTTCAAGGTCTTCAGACAAGGTCCAGTTAAACTCATTATCGACATTGGGGTCGACATCAATGCTTGTGGAAGATTGACCGGCCGTTACTTGGGCGCTGTAGATCAAGCCTTCAACATCATTGCCGATTACCTTGATGTTTGTAGCTACACCCGTAATCTCACGCAGTTCGTAACCCGTGGTTACCGCGCCGTCTATAATCACCTTGGTGATAACAGGTTCGCCCACATCTTCGGGAGTATAGGCATCACGAATTTCTTGGACAAAGTTGCCTGCCTCATCTATGACCCTGACCGCCACAACATAGTTGTGTGTGGGCGAGGTGAAGTAGTCAATAGTGAAGTTAATGGAGCCGTCGGCCTGCAAGGCACCCTCACTGCCCAAGGTATAGGCTTGGGAGAGGATCCATTGGTTGGCTTGGACATTTTCATCAACATTGAGCAAGTCGTCACTGGTTACCACTTGATAGGTCCAGATTTGATATTGGTAATTATCAGCCCAACCGCTGATGTTAACCACAAACTCACCGTCTACCAGAGTTAAACCTGTTTCTGTTTTCTGCCATTGGGCAACATAGGTGGTATCTTCTTCCGGCACTACCGCTGTAAGGGCAGGTATCCAACCGGTTAAGACATAGCCGTCACGCTTAACGGCCGGAACCGTAAGAGTCGTGCCCGGTTGCATGGGACTTGCTTCTTGCCCACCCGTGCCGCCGTTGGCATCAAAGGCGATTTGGACAAAGTAGGCTCCCCATTGGGCGGTGTAGGTCACTGCGCTTGTGGCTGCAACTATTTCGGCATCCCAACCGCCAAAGGTGTATCCTGTTTTTGTAAAGCCGGTGGGGGCTGTAGGTACTTCACCGTGATCGGTGGGAACTATTACATCAGCTTCACCATTGTCTAAGACAAAAGTAATATCATATACATTGATTGCCCATTGGGCTGTGTAGGTAACATCTTCTGTTGCAGCTGCAAGCTCCGGATCCCAACCGTCGAAGGTATAGCCTGTTCTGGTAAAGCCCGTGGGAGCTACAGGTGTTTCACCGTGGTCGGTAGGAACTACCACATTGTCATCGCCGTTGTTTAAGACAAAGGTAATGTCATAAACATTAACATTCCATTGGGCGTTAAAGCTTAAATCTTCCGCAGGCATGGTTGTAGGTACAGTCGCATCCCAACCGCCAAAAGTATAACCTGTTTTGGTCGGGTCTGCCGGCGGGGTTACTGTCGTGGCATAATCTTGGGTGATTGTGTCGTAAGTTTCGCCATCAACCTTGAAGGTCAGCGTGTATTGATTAATATTCCACTTGGCATAGAAGGTTACATCCGAGGCGCCTAAAGTGTAGG
>LSQX01180423.1_pt1 | contig 28981 bp, 28 predicted proteins | sample 654561 | NCBI WGS metagenome assembly LSQX01 (sample SAMN04489861, study PRJNA283612) | anaerobic digester metagenome | isolation source: 4 biogas reactors fed with cattle manure at either 37C or 55C with and... | place: Denmark: Kongens Lyngby | collected 2014 | reverse complement strand
CGGAAGAAACAAGACCTGATTTAATCTATTTGCCGGAAAATCCATTTAATGTCGATGACTTTTTAAGAGATGTCAAAAGATTATTCGATGAAAAAGGCAATGCCATTGTCGTGATTTCGGAAGGTATTTCCTTTGAACGCGATATGACAAAAGCGCGCGTTGACGCCTTTAATCACGTACAACTTGGTGGTGTAGGCGACGAACTTGCTGACATGGTCGAAGTTCGCCTTGATCTTCCGACACGTTCAATTGAGTTATCATTACCGCAGAGAGCAGATCCTCTTCTCGTGAGTAAAGTCGATCAAGAAGAAGCGATTGCCTGTGGAAGTCTTGCCGTCAAATTAGCACTTGAAGGTCATACTGGAGAGATGGTTTGCATCAAGCGTTTAAGCGATGACCCATATCAAGTCGAATATGTTCCAGAAGATATCGCTAAAATTGCTAACGCTGAACGGATTGTTCCTCAATCAATGATGGCGGGTCCGGGTCATATGGATGAATCCTTCCGTCGATATTGTTTGCCCTTAATTCAGGGATCAGTCGACATTAAATTCGAAAACGGCATGTATAAGTCGGCTGTTTTAAAAAGAGTAAAAGTTAAGTAAAAAATAACCGGGTCATCATTAATGAGATCCGGTTTTTATTATAAATAAGAATCAAGAAATTGCTGATCGGAAACATCATCAAGACCAAACAGATGAGCTTCTTCAAATTGGCCGTCGACATAATAATAAGCGGCAGGAGCGATTGTTTCGCCGAGTTCAAATGTTTCTCTTAAAGAAATACCATCTTCCTCACTAAAGCGATATAAGTCGACAATCTTAATCGACTTTTCACTGTCTCTAGCCTTTGGGAATATTTTATTAACATAAATGTTTCTGGCTCTTTCATTATTTCGATCATATAAAAAATATAAGACATCGTCATCTTCGTTTAGGTGATGCATTACTGATTGATAAGTAGCAAGTGAATACATATTGCTCACTCTTACTAGTTGATTCATCATCGTTTCAAAGGGTGAGTATGTTGAAGCAGTCATTTTGCTAACCGCTCCTTTGGCATAAGTGCTGTTAGTTTCAAAAATTAGTAAGTAAGGCACTTCCAAATTAGCGATAAAAATATCTTGATATTGTTGCCAAATTTTTGAATATTCCAAATAATCATCATTATTGGAAGCGTTAAGATAATAAACTAGGGCCGATGTTTCATAGACATAGCGTAGCAAATTTGGCTTAAAGGCCAGGCAACTTGAGCACGTTTCAGCGAGAACATAAAAGATAAATGGTTCGTTATTATCTAAAAGAGATAGTATTTCTTCGCTATCTGTGTGGCGGAGATAATTATCATAGTTACTACCGACAACGGGTTCTGTCATTTGATATAACTCACCATTTTTTTCAATGCGAATAATATCCGAAGGGCGATGACCACACGAACTAAGCAAGAGCGGTGTTAATAAGAAAACTGATAAATGCTTAAATTTCATATTACGTAGTATAGCACCGCCAAAAATAGAAAAAAAGTAACTTGTCTTGAAGGAGAGCTATTGTTTTGGTAAACGGCTTGTTCTTGTTATTGTTTATGTACGATTGTTATAATAATTCTATTGAACGAGGAACACTTATGAATGTATGGCACATGGCACCTAAAGAGCGGATTAAACCCGAAAGCTTTTTGGCGTGTATCGAAATATCTAAAGGTAGCAAGAACAAGTATGAACTGGAAAAACAAACAGGAACGCTTATTCTTGATCGCATTTTATATACTTCAACCCATTATCCGCAAAATTATGGCTTTATCCCCTTAACATATGCTGAAGATCTCGATCCACTTGATGTTTTAGTCCTTTCTTCCGAATCGATTGTTCCCTTAGCGTTGGTCGAATGCTATCCCATCGGTGTTTTAGAGATGATTGATGGCGGGTATCTTGACGAAAAGATTATTGCCGTTTGCAAAAACGACCCAATCTACAATATCTATAAAGATATTCGCGAGTTACCTCCTCACGTTTCCAATGAAATACGTCACTTTTTTCGCGTTTATAAGCAACTGGAAAATAAAAAGACGATTGTCAATCGGATGAAGGGCGCTAAATATGCTCGTGAAGTTGTGGCTAAATGTTTAAAAGCTTATGAAGATAAATTTGTCGAATACGAACCATTTGTTTATTAAAAGATAAAAAAGTAAAACGCCTTGTCAATGTGACGAGGCGTTTTTGATAATCGCTTTCCATTTATGATGAGCAATTCGCTTATAAATGACTTCTTTAGTTTGGACATAGTGCATCTGCGCCCAGTAATACCATAAAATATCCTGAAGTTCGATCAAGCGAAGCAGATGCCGAAATTGTTTTTCGTCGACACTTTTCCCGTAATATTGTCTTAAAAAGTAACGTCGTGATTTATCATCGACAATATCATTTTCGCTAATAAAACTAGCCAAGTCGAATAAGGGATTATTGTCAGCGGCATACTCAAAATCAATTAAGAATACTTGTCTTTTGCGAAAGAGGAGATTGCCGTTAACGACATCATTATGACAAAGGACAAATGGATCTTGATAGATGAACTTCTCGACTGAAGAAATAACCTTGCGCTCATAGAGCGTATCAACATAGTCAACGCATTTTGATTTATAGTAGCGAAGGCGGTTGAAAAGATCAAAGGAAACGCCGGTGCTAATTTTAGCGCGATGGAGTTTTTTTAATGCTTTGGCAACATAAGCCATTTGCTCATTTGTTGGTTGTGATACTATCTTTTTTGTTCGCTTTAAGTAAAGAGATAATTTGGTACCATCGTTTTCATTAAAATAAACGACATTTTCCGAAATTTTTAGTGGAGCAACTTTATTAATGCATATCGCCTCAAGCTTCGAATTATAAAACTGATCTCGAGATGATTTTTTGATTCGTAAAACATGTTGGCGATTAATTAAATACGAGTGATTAGAAAAACCGGATTTGAGATGCTCAATCTTCTCGGCATTTTTTCCGGCGATAACGTGGTAAATGTTTTTGATTTCACTAGTTGTTGGCATTTTATTTGACCTCGAGGCGATGGGCCGCCTTATAAAGGTTTATAGTTGAAGGGCGAATAAAAGAAACATAAATCGTTTCGTATTTCTTTACGTGTGCTTCACCTTTATTTTCTCCGCGGGTAACATCTTTTTTTGTAGCATACATTACTTCGCCTCGGTCTAGGTCAGAACATAACAAAGCGATTTCGGCGGCGGTGATCAAATCATCATTAGTGGGATTTGGCTTTTTGATGATGACGTGGGCTCCCGGCTGATTAAGAAGATGAAACCAGATATGCTGACGGGAAGCATAAACAAATGACAAGTAATCATTTTGGGCAGCCGTTTTTCCAAAATAGAAAACCGTATCGTTATCTTTTAAAAGATATGGAGCGTATTTTTTGGTAACCGGTAAGCGAATTTTATTTTTGGGTGTCATTAATGCGTTTTGGCTGACAAAACGTTCGATTTCGTCTTCGGTTGATGAGGAGAGGAAATCCTTAATAAAGAGACTTTCATTTAATTCTTGTTCAGCATCAGCGATTAGTTTATCGCTCAAAGCAATTGTGCTTTTAGCCTTCTTATAAATTTTGTAAAAAGACTGTGCATTTTCGGCAAGTGTCTTTTGCCCATTTAATTGAATCACCTTGCCGTTTATTTCGAGTTTGTCGGTGCGCCACTTTTTGTCAACGGGATAAGCTAAGATGGCGTCACCTAATTCTTTATATGACAATTGAATATTGGCCTTCTCGACATCAGCTTTTATATTATCGATTTTTCGCGATGCGGCTTTAATTCTCGAATTGACAAATCGATAAATTTTGATGAACTTTTCCTGATTACGCGTCATTGATGATTGGTTTAAACGACTTAATTCATAATTCGTGTACTTTTCATAGTCAAAAGGCTTATCGGATGCCGTTTTGCTTTGCAACGTCGTGAGTGGCTTTTCATATTTAAAACCACGGGCAATGATACGAGGCGCGTCGATTGTGTTCTTGCGAAAGGCATTAAGAATATTGTCTTCATCATCGGTAAGAATTAAATTAGGGTGAGCGGAAATTAATTCGATGTATAAGCGCCTTGTTACTGTTTGATACGCACTAGTAGTTATGGTGTATTTAAAACAAATAATCCGATCATTGTTTATTTGCGAAACGTTAACAATATAGGCATTGTTCATTTCTTTTTTCAAAAATAGGTAAAGAGGATTTACTAAGGTTGGAGGTGTATTGCTCAAGCCGCTGATAAAGACAGAGGGATTAGTATTGTCTAGATTGATGATAAGATAACGGCGTTTACTTGAAGAAAGTTGTAGAAAAAAGATGCGGCTAGAATAAAAGATGATTTTGCGAATGTATTTGCCAGCAATTTCATCTCCGATTTTGCTTACGACGATAGAAAAATCTTTGGCTGATATTCTCATGGCATAATTATAGCATAATTAGAATTGATTTAAGTGATATCTTCACATATAATTAGTTTACTTATTATGGAAAAAGAACCATTAAAGGAAGGACTCCTTATTATCATTTCTGGCCCGAGTGGGGTTGGCAAAGGCACAATTCGCCGCCAAGTTATGGGCGATGGTAGTCTTAATCTTGCCTATAGTGTCTCGATGACAACTAGAGAAAGACGGATTAACGAAATTGACGGAGTCGATTACTTTTTTGTTTCAAAAGAAGAATTTCAACGCAACATTGATAACGGTAACTTTCTTGAATGGGCCGAATTTGTCGGCAACCGCTATGGTACGCCAAAGCACTATGTCGATGCATTACGCAGACAAGGTAAAAACGTCGTCTTGGAAATCGAAGTGGAAGGTACGAAACAAGTACTTAGTCGCTGCAAAGGCAGCAATGTCGTTTCCATTTTCGTTATTCCTCCGAGTTATGAAGATCTTGAAAGAAGAATTCGTCATCGCTCAACTGAGCCGGAAGACATCATTCAAAAGCGCCTTGCTAAAGCGCGTAAGGAAATGCACCTTAAATATCACTATGAGTATGTAGTTTTAAACGATCGCCCGGACCGAGCCGGCAAGGAAATAAGAGAGATAATTAGAAACAAATTAAATGCAAAGCTTATTAAATAAATATAGGGCAAATTATGCGTATTTTAGAAATATTAACTGAGCATCGAGTTAACGCGCTTAATCGCCCTTTTTCTTATGTCTATTTTGGAAAAAAGGATGTGCGGATCGGTTTTCGGGTCCTCATCAATTTTAATAATAGAAAATTAATTGGCTATGTCATAAAGGTCGAAGACACAAAGCAGACACTGCAAGAACTTGAAAAAGAAAAAGGTTTTCTCATTCAAGAAATAATTGATGTGATTGATGATAGTGAACTTCTTAATGATGAACTCATGGCTCTTGTTGAAAAAATATGTCAACACTACCTCGTTTCTAAGATTAGCGTTTTGCAGACGATGCTTCCCAAATCACTAAAGCCAAGAATGTCCTCGCTTAAAGGACCTAAAGCATATTACGACAAATATCTTGTCGCAATTGATGATAATGAAGAAGGGCTTACGCCTCGACAAATTGAATTATTGAGATTCATCAAGCGCAATGGCAAAATCCTCAAACGAGATGCTGGCTCCCCAAGTATTGTTGAAAAACTTATTATCGCTAATCGTCTAAAAATTATTGAAATTGAACGCTATCGCTTAGAAATTCCAGAATTTCGAAAAGAGACAGCAAAAACGCTGAATGATGAGCAAAAAGAAGCAGTCCGAAGTATTTTAGCTGCTGAACAGGCCGTCAGTTTACTTCAAGGCGTCACCGGCAGTGGCAAAACCGAGGTTTATTTATCCCTTTCTGAAGCGGTGATTGATGCAGGGCGAAACGTCTTAATGCTTGTTCCGGAAATCGCCCTAACTCCAATTATGGTCGAATACTTTCAGAGGCGGTTTAAAGGTAATGTCGCCATTTTGCATAGTGAGCTAACAGAAGCCGAAAAGTATGATGAATACCGAAGAATATCGAAAGGTGAATGTCGGGTGGTTGTCGGAGCAAGAAGCGCTATATTCGCACCTTTAGAAAATATTGGTTTATTTATTCTTGATGAAGAGCATGTCGAATCTTATAAGCAAGATGTAGACCCTTTTTATCACGCTCGCGACATTGCCATCATGCGCGCTGAACATCATCACGCTAAGGTGGTGTTAGGTAGTGCAACGCCGTCGCTCGAAAGTAAGGCCCGCGCTTTAAAAGGCGTGTACCATTATGCCGAGCTTCCTCACCGCATAAATGAGCAGGCACTTCCCAAAGTATCGATTGTCGATATGTCAAATCCGCGAAATTTGACAAGGCAGTCGGTCATGTTTTCCGAACTATTAATTAAGCACATTGCTGAGCGACTGACAAAAGGCGAACAAGTCGTTTTATTAATTAATCGGCGAGGGTATAGCGGATATGTCACATGTCGCTCCTGCGGACACATTTTTAAATGCCCAGATTGCGGTATAACCCTCACTTATCATCGTCAGGACGAAATGCTTAAATGTCACCATTGTAATCATGTGGAGTTTGCCCCAGAATCTTGTCCTGAATGTGGTGGTAAATATTTTTCAAAAAGCGGATTCGGCACTGAACGCATCATAGATGAGATTAAGAAAATATTTCCTGAAGCGCGGACATTGCGCCTTGACAGTGATGTCGGAAGAGTGCGCAATAATATCGCCAAAACGATCGAAGCCTTTCGTAATAAAGAAGCTGATATTTTGGTCGGCACGCAGATGATTGCCAAAGGTCACGATTTCCCTGATGTTACCCTCGTAGGAATTGTACTTGCTGATATCGGCCTTTCCCTTCCTTCCTTTCGAAGTAGCGAACGCGCTTTTGAACTTATTACGCAAGCGGTAGGAAGAAGCGGGCGAGCAGCCAAAGTCGGTGAGGCGATAATTCAAACTTATAATCCCAACCATTACGCGATTCGCTTAGCGGCCGCTCAAGACTATGAAACCTTCTTTGTTAAGGAAATGATGGTTCGTAAAGCTCAACAGTACCCCCCTTATACCTACTTAACAAGTGTTCAAATTTCATCAAAAAACGAAGGATTAGCCATCGATACGATCCATACAATCGCCGAAGAAATAGCAAAAAAGCAATTTCCGGATGTGACAATTCTTGGCCCAGTAACACCATTTATTCATTTTGAAAAGGAAACTCATCATCGTGTTTTGCTCCTTAAATATAAGTCGGAAGAACTTATCAAAAAATATCTTTCAAGGTTATTGCTTACTTTACAAAGTAAAACGCAAATCAGTGTCGCGGTTAATGTCGATCCGTATAACTTTTAATTAAAAGTTGCCACACGGTGTTATAATTTATTTATCAGACAAAAAGGAACTCAACACATGATAACTATTTCCATTCTTGGTCTAGACCAATACGCAATCGGCACATACTCGGCTGAACACACAAAAAACCTCGCCAATCTATTTGAAGTTAAAACGAGCGACATTTCTTTCTATGCTCCAAATTGTTTTATGTATCATGAAGGAATTGATCAAACATCTTGGAATACTTTAATTCGCGTTCACGCTCCTCGTCCGTTCGAAAAAATTGAAGACAAGATCACCTCATATCTTTTTAAAACTCTAGCGGATGTGGCAATTAATATTGCGGTTGAATTTTATTATTATGAACAAAAAAATCGTCACGAGCACATTAACAAAGAATATCCTCGTTTTATCACTGACGCTAATGCGGTTGTAGTTGATGACGAGCACAATCACGATGACGAACACGACCACGATGATGATGACGAACTTTTTGAGGGCAATATCTTTGAGGGAATCGAAGATATCATTAAATAAATATCAAGTATTTTAACGACATTTTGTCGTTTTTTATAGTAGAAAAGGCAAAATTCTATTACTATACTATGTATTGAGGCACAAGGAATGCGACCATTAGAAATTGTTAAAGACTTACTTAAACAAATCCTATATCAAGGAATGGAATTTTCGCATGCTCTTCGCTTGGCGTTTAAAGATAATCAAGCCGATAAGGAATATGCCAGTCTCGTTTCAGCGATTGTCGGCTGTGAACTTCGCCATCACTTTCTTTTTGCAAGAATTGTCGATGATCTGTCTGGCGATTATAGCGAAGACCAAAAGTGTTTGTTGTTTGCTGCCTTAGCTAATACCCTTTTCCTAAAGCGTCTTGAACAGGATGATGTTTTCGCTTATGTTCGCGCTTCATTTAATGAAGAACAGGCCAATGTCATCGAAAAATTATTAGCGTATCAAGATTCGCCTCGGGATTTGATACCAGAATCAATACCCCCAGAGTCACTAGAATATTTATCACTTCGTTTTAACACTCCCGAATGGCTCGTCAAAATGTGGCAAAAGCATTTCGGAAGAGGAGTTACTTACAAACTTCTGAAGAAGAATAATAAACCGCAACTTCAATCTTGTCGTGTTAATACGTTAATGACAACGACTAAAGAAGTGCTTGATGATAATCCTGAATTTCGTGAAGCACCAATTAGCGATATGGTCATTTATCAAGGTAAGGCGCCGATTCGCAAAAACGCTTTCTTTCAAAGTTTCGATGTCTTTTTACTAAAGATGGCGATTAAAGAAATGATGGATAAAGTATGTGGCGATGATGTTGGCGAAGCTTTCCTTTATTCTTATGAGGATAACTCGATTATTCGCGAATTCTTTTTGAAATTTCAAACTAGAATCGGTTTGAATCTTGGCGTGCCAAATACCGATGAGCGTCTTGATATTTCCAAGATCATTCGCTATAACAAGCTCACTAATGTCAACTTTTTTGGAGCGCATCCAAGCGAAATGAAGGCCGCGATATCTCGACCTCAAGATTTAGTCATTGTCAATCCCCAGAGTTCGAATTTTGACTTAATTCGAGCCTATCCAGATTATTTATTGCATTTCAAACGAGAAAGCATCGACGAATTAGTTGCTGCTCAAAAAGAGACTTTGGAAAATTGTTCCTCTTATGTCGGAGAAGACGGGATTCTTGTTTATATCGTTTCAACCATTAATCGCAAAGAAGGACGCTCACTAATAATGGACTTTTTAGATAAACACCGCGATTTTGTACTGATAGAAGAAAAGCAACGATTTCCATTCGACCCCCTCGACACCGCCCTTTATTATGCAATCATGAAACGAAAAGTCGAGGCTGCTGCGAGTGAATAATATTTATAGTTTGAGTCATCAAAAATTAGTTGATGCGATGGTTCAAAAAGGGCAAAAACCCTATCGTGCCACCCAACTCTTTACTTGGATTTACGAAAAAAAGGCCCAATCGTTTGATGAGATGAGTGATGTTTCGTTATCCTTCCGTGAAGTATTAAAAAGCGAATACTATTTTGCAATACCATCTATTTATAAAAAACAGATTTCTGAAGATGGAACAATCAAATTGTTATTAGAGCTTCAGGACGGAAGTAAAATCGAAAGCGCTCTGTTACGTTATAACTATGGCAACGCATTATGCGTTTCGAGTCAAGTTGGTTGCAATATGGGCTGTTCTTTTTGCGCTTCAGGATTGCTTAGTAAACAAAGAAATCTCACTGTCGATGAGATGGTTGGCCAAATAATCGTTATGAATAACCTTCTTAAAGAAGAAGGAAAAGGCGAAGTCGTCACTCATGTCGTTATTATGGGAACGGGTGAACCGTTCGACAATTATGATAATGTCATGGATTTTATTCGAATCGCCAATCATCCAAAAGCTTTTGCGATTGGCGCTCGACGCATTACTGTTTCAACATGCGGCATTGTTCCACGTATTTATCAATATGCTGATGAAGGCATGCAAGTAAATCTCGCTATTTCTTTACATGCACCCAATGATGCCTTGCGCAGTAAGTTGATGCGCATTAATCAAGCTTATGGGCTTGATCAACTAATCGATGCTGTTAAATACTATGTTTTTAAAACAGGAAGAAGAGTGACTTTTGAATATATTTTACTTTCTGGGGTAAATGATGCCGTTGCTTATGCCGACCAATTATCCGATTTGATTCGTGGCATTGAAGCATATGTCAATCTCATACCTTACAACACTATCGATGAAAAAGGTTATCGTCGCAGTGACGATCTCGCTGTTAGAGAGTTTCAAAATCGTTTAACAAAACGAGGCATTACATCAACTATTAGAAAAGAATTTGGCGCTGATATCGATGCTGCCTGTGGTCAGTTGCGCGCTAAGGAGAAAATGTGAGAGTCAAGGGACGCTTTGCATATCGAATTGACATCGGTCGCGTCCGCGTGTCAAACGAAGATCAAGCCACGGTCATAACTAATTCCGAAGGCGATATTTTGATGCTCGTTTGTGATGGCATGGGCGGACATAACAAAGGTGATTTTGCTTCGCGAACCGCTATTTCCGTCTTGAGCGAGGCATTTAAGAATAAACCAAAATTTATTCATCCCTTCTTCGCGAAAAGATGGTTGTCTAATCAAATTCGCTACGCCAATAACGAGATATATAATGCCGCTTATTCAAATCAAGCATATAAGGACATGGGCACGACACTCGTTGCCGCCTTGATTATTGAAGATCGAATTATTGTCGCCAATATTGGTGATTCACGAGCGTATGCTGTCCGCTACAATGCCCTTGAAAGGCTTACCGAAGATCAAACTTATGTCGATTATTTATATCGAACTGGAAAAATTACAAAAGAAGAAATTTCGACTCATCCTAAACGCCATGTCTTAATGAATGCGTTAGGAATTTATCCATCTTTAACGATGGATATTAAATCGATTCCTTATGTTGGTTTTTCGATAATGCTCTGTAGCGATGGACTATATAACAACATCAGTGAACAAGAAATTCATGCCATATTGACGACTGAGGAACGACCTGAGCAAAAGGTTGAAACACTCATCAAAGTCGCTAACTTGAACGGTGGCTCCGATAATATTGCTGTCGCGTATTGGGAGGTCATGAAAAATGATCAAAATCGGTGATAAAATTGATGGTCGTTACCGCATAACGAGTCGCCTTGGCTCAGGAGGAATGTCCGAAGTATATGAAGCGACTGACGTTATTTCCAAACGGGTTGTGGCTATCAAAATCATGAAAGAAGATTTGATGAATGACTTTGAAAATATTCGTCGTTTTAAACATGAAGTCGCCGCTGTTGCAAGTTTACAACATCAAAACATCATAAAAGTTTACAACAATGGTGAGGTCGATGGTCGGCCGTATATGGCAAATGAATACGTTAAAGGTCAGACTCTTCACGAGAAACTAATGTTTCTGACCCGCCTTCAACCATATGAAGCGTGCGAAATAATGTTGCAAATATTAAGCGCTGTCATCTATATCCATAATCACGGTGTTATTCATCGTGACATCAAGCCACAAAATGTTTATTACATGGCCGACGGAACGATTAAGCTTGGTGATTTTGGCATCGCCACGAATGAGGAGATGACCCAATCAAATCCCGATGAGCACATTTTGGGTAGTGTTCACTATCTTGCTCCCGAATTATGTCAGGCGAAGAAGCCTTCGCCATTAAGTGATATTTATGCTTTAGGTATTACTTTTTTTGAATTAGTAACTGGCCACGTCCCTTTTGATGAGGCTTTGCCAGTCGACATTGCGGTCGCGCACATTAAAAGACCCTTCCCTAGTCCCTCAAAAATCGATCCCTCAATTTCTAAAGAGGTCGAGAAAATAATTATCAAAGCATGTCGTAAAAGCCCTCTTGACCGTTATCAAAGTGCACAAGAGATGTATAACGATATTGAAAATATTATGAAAAATCGCAACAACTTCAAAGAAAAAAAGGGTTTCTTTTCGCGAGTATTCGGATTTAAATGAAGCAAGGAATAGTTGTTTCCGCCTATGGCGGTAAATTTGTCGCCATTACCGATAAGCAATATTTTAATTTGTCGCCACGCGGTTTGATTCGCTATAAAAGTGGCGAAATTTTACCAGGCGATATCGTAGCATTTGATGAAGTTACCTTAACGATTGAAAAGATTCTACCACGAGAAAATAAACTTCCACGCCCCCGAGTTGCCAATGTTTCACAAATTATGATTATGGCATCAGCGGTTGAACCTGAGTTTTCTCCTTTACTCATCTATAAAACCTTGGCTTACTCATTAATGTATGGCATTAAACCGTTTGTCGTTATCAGCAAAATCGATCGCCTTAGTAACCTTGAGGAAATGAACCAATTTAAAAAACAATTATCACAAATTGGTTTTGATGTAATTTTGTACTCCAAAAAAACGATGGTCGGCTTAGCGGAGTTAAAAGATAAACTTCATCGGCAAGTGACATTAGCAATAGGGCAAACAGGCGTTGGTAAATCTTCACTCATCAATTTGCTTGATGATGGTTTTAAAAGAGCAATCGGCGAGTATTCAAAAGCGTTAGGGCGCGGAAAACATAAAACGAAAGAAGTGATATTTCTTGCATATTCTGATGGTTTTATTGTCGATTCGCCTGGTTTTTCATCACTGGAATTAGATTTGTATAAAGAAGATTTATCTGTCTTCTTCCCTGGCTTTAGCCAAGCGGTCGGCAAATGCTTTTTTCGCGATTGCATGCATATAAACGAAAAGAGATGCGAAGTAAGAAAGCTTATCGAAAACAAAACAATATCCGCAGAAGCGTATTTGATTTATCAAAAGCTTCTTGATGAATTACAATATAGAAATAAGAGGTTTTCAAAATGAAAAATTATGTAGCTCCCAGCCTTTTAGCGGCTGATAAAAGTAAATTGATGGAAGAAATTAAACTCGCCGAAGATAGTGGCGCGGAATATTTACATTTTGATGTAATGGATGGAAAGTTTGTTCCAAACATTTCTTTTGGCTTAGAAGATCTAAGAAAAATCAGTCAAACACACAAAATGATAAATGATGTCCATATTATGATTGCCGATCCGGAAGAACAAGCTGTTAATTATATTAAAGCCGGTGCCGATATTATTACTTTTCATCTTGAAGCATTTTCCTGCATGGTATGTATGGGCAAAACGATTCGCGCTGTTCGTGAAGCTGGAGGGAAAGTCGGAATTTCAATCAAACCAAAGACAAAAGTTCGTTCCTTGGTTCCCTTTTTAGACCAAATCGATTTAGTTCTTATCATGTCGGTTGAACCAGGAAAAGGCGGACAAGCTTTTATAAAAAGCTCCCTTAGTAAAATTAAGTTCCTACGCCGATACATCAATCGCCATAAATTGAATGTTCTAATTGAAGTTGATGGTGGAATTAACGATATTACTGGGCCACTAGCCCGCAAAGCAGGAGCCGATATCCTCGTGGCGGGAACTTATTTATTTGGACATTCTGATTTTAAAGAAAGGCTTGAAAAGATTCGATAGTAATGGGACTCTGGATCGCCTCGATTATCATCCTTTGTTTCTCTTTTTTGGGAGTAATCATTTTAGGTTTTGCAAATTTTCAAGAAACATTTAAGACTAAGTTTTCGATCTTAAATATGTTTCCTTATGAACTTTCTTATCATAATCAGGGCAAACTTCTGCTATTTTATCGCTTCTTTTTATACTTATACGCCGCCTTTTCAATTACTCCGGCTTTAATGATGGTTAGCAAGTATATTAACTTTTTTGGCTATCTTTCATACATTGTCATGATCAGTATTCTATTTGTGATAAATGCTATTGTTTTATTAACGCTTCATATCATTCAGGCTAAATTTGTTAGGCTCCACACCATGATCGCGACAGCTTATTTTGCCATCAGCGCACTTGCAGCCGGAGCCTCTTCGATTTTTCTTATTAACCTTTACCTTGGCAATAATCAAAATGATTGGAATTTGCTCGTTTTTGGCATTTTAGAAGCAATGCTTGGATTTGCTATTTTAATTATTATGTTAAACCCCAAACTACGAAATTGGGCTGAGTTAAATACGAAAACAAATGAAGACGGAACAACCATTATAACTAGACCAAAACTATTTATTTTAGCTTCTAGCGAGTGGCTTGTTATTTTCGTTAATTTCGCAGTGCAGATACTCTTATTGTTGGCCTACTTATAAGCAACAAAAAAGTCCCACACATGGGACTTATTTTTTTAAAAAGTAAAACGATTATTTTCCGGATTTCATCAAGGTGCGATGAGCTCTTGCTGACATGCGTACAGTTTGAACTTTGCCATCAACTTCAACTTGATATGGTTGCATGTTAACATTCCAGCGCCGGCGTGTAGCACGAAGGCTGTGGGAACGATTGTTGCCGCTTAGCGGACCTTTACCTGTGACGGGACATACTCTTGACATAATAGAACCTCGGTTTCTTAAAACGCACGTTATAATTTAACATATGTTAATACTAGATGCAATAGAATATTCCTCACAGGCCTCTTAACTACAATTTTGTGCTCGGAAAACGCGCGAGAAAATCTTCGCGACTTAATGGGCGAGCATGCTCGATAGCTGCCTTAAAAATAAGGCCTTCACGATCAAATGTTAAGTATTTACGTCGGCCTGTTTTGTCGTAAAAAAGAAGAGTGCGATGTTTAAGCGACCATTTTTCATCGATGTAAGTAATATCTGAAAAGTAATACTCAAATACTTTGTTCATCTTATGATGGGATATTTTCTTTTTGTCGACATAGTAATAAGTTTGTGTCAGCGAAATAACATAGAAAATAACGCTGACGATAAAAAGTAATGGGGTATAAATATAAAAGAGTTCAAGGTTATCAACCTTTGGTGGCCAGACACTCATATCAAAAAAATCAAGCGTCGTCATAAAGAGAATTTGTAGAAAAAGATAGACACCGACGAACATCAGCGTCAGCCGCAATGGGGAAATTTTTAGTTTTCGGCTTTTCATGATAACAATTATAACAAAAAAGGTCACACAACAAAACGAGACTACATATATAAAAATATATGTGCTAAAATTAATAAAGATTTGATGCGACATTATTTGGGTCGGATCCAGACAATCGCGAGGTAAATCATATGAATAAAAGAATCGTAGCGATGATTCTTGCTGGTGGGAAAGGCACGCGCCTTGAAGCTTTGACTAGAAAAATCGCAAAGCCTGCTGTCAGTTATGGTGGCAAATACCGAATTATTGATTTTCCGCTTTCTAACTGTGCAAACTCCGGTATTGATACGGTCGGGATTTTAACGCAGTATGAATCCGTCGCCCTCGACACCTATATTGGAAATGGTGAAAAATGGGGTCTGAATGGTGTGCGGTCGCTGACGACAACGTTACACCCGAGACAAACGGAAGAAGGTTTGAGTTGGTACAAAGGTACGGCTGATGCCATCTTTGCCAACATCGATTTTTTAGACTCAATCAACCCGAAATATGTCTTGATTCTATCTGGTGATCATATTTATTCGACAACTTATAACGAGATGCTGAAACAACATATTGAACGAGAGGCTGATTGTACCATTTCTGTTATTGAAGTTGACCCAAAAGAAGCCTCGCGTTTCGGAATCCTTGTAACCGACAAAAATGACGAGATTATTAAATTTCAAGAAAAACCCAAAAATCCTATTTCAAATTTAGCTTCTATGGGCGTTTATATTTTTACATATTCAGTTTTAAGAAAAATGTTAATTAGCGATGCTAAAAAGAAGGAATCATCGCATGATTTCGGTAAGGATATCATACCGACGATGCTAGCGAAGAAAATGAAACTCTTTGCCTATGTATTTAAAGGCTACTGGAAAGATGTTGGCACCATTCCCAGTTTACATGAAGCAAATATGGACTTGCTTTTGTCAGCCAAAGGCCAAAACATTTATACAATTAAAGGTGACAACACAATCTTTTCAGAAGATACCCACTCACATCCGCAATATATTGGTCGTAAAGCTCGTGTCAAAGATTGTTTGATTAATCAAGGAGCCGTTATTCTTGGCGATGTCGAGCGTTGCGTCATATCAAACGAAGTTGTGGTAGGAGAAGGCGCGATTGTTAAAAATTCTGTTCTCATGCCTGGGGCGCGCATTCGCGCTGGAGCCAAGGTTTATAGTGCTATTATCGGTCCACAAGCCGTTGTTTCACATAATGAAATAGTTAACGAGAATCAAGATGATATCGTCTTAATCACATCGCGGAGGAAGAGAAATGGCTAGCAAAGTACTCGGTTTATTAGACCTACACAATTGTCCTGAACTTGGACCTTTGACGACCGCTAGAAGTTTGGCTTCAACCTCATTTTTAGGTCGTTTTGCTTTTATGGATTTTGCTTTATCTAATTTTTCCAATTCGGGAATTGATGAAGTTGGCATCTTAGTAAAAGCTCATTTACGAAGTGTATTAAAACACATGGGTTCGATGCAGTCTTGGAACATCAACACCAAAATCGGGCGAGAAACAATCATGTACAACGAACGCGGTAATATGAATCGGAAGAAAAATACCGACATCAATAATATTCTCGTCAATGACTGGGTTTTACATGAATCCAAAGCTAAATACATCATCATTCAACCAGCTCATGTCGTATGCAAAATTGACTTCGAACCAATTCTAAAAGAACATGTTAAACGCGGTGAAAAAGTTTCGCTTATTTATAAACGGATTAACGATGCTCACAAAGCCTTCGCAACACATAATATTGTCAATGTCAAAAATGGCTACGTTCGTTCTTTTAAAAATAACCGACAAAAAGAAAAAGAAGTTCTAGTCTCATTGGAGACTTATATTATCAATCGCGATGTTTTAACCACGCTAATTGAAGAAGCCTTGAAATTCAATCCGACTTATACGATTAAAGATGCGATTAAGAAGTTCGCTAATAAACTTTTTAAAGTCCGTGCTTTTGAGCATTTTGGCTATGCTCGATCATTTGATTCCCTGGAGCATTTCGTTGATTATTCATTTGAACTGCTTGATTATCGTTATGCGCATCAGTTATTTCAAAACGATTGGCCGATATACACAATTACCCGCGATACGACACCAACGCTATATGGAACAAAGGCAAATATTCGCGATTCTTTTATCGCTAATGGTGCCATTGTTGAAGGTCGCGTCGAGCACTCGATTATCTCCCGTAATGTTAAAGTTGGGCGCGGTGCAATCATCCGCAATTCAATTATTTTAGCCGACACCGCGATTGGTGAGAACGCTGTTATCAATCACGCCGTTATCGACAAGTACTGTCACGTTTCTGATGGCGTTCATATCGACGGCACAAAGACAAATCCAAAATATATTGAACAGGGGAAGAAATTGTAAATGAAAATCGCGATGGTCACGAGTGAAGCTAACCCCTTTGTTAAAAGTGGTGGTTTAGCCGACGTCACTTTCTCTCTTTCAAAAGAACTAGTCATTTTGGGTGAAGAGGTGGCGGTTTTCATGCCCTTATATAAATCAATTGTCGCGACTCATAGTGATAAACTTCAACTTGTATCTGAGTTTGATATTTCAATGTCGTGGCGGCGTCAACATGCAAAGATTTATCGCACATACTATGAAGGCATTATTTATTACTTCGTCCAAAATGACTACTATTTCCTTCGCGATAACCTTTATGGTTATAATGACGATATCGAACGCTTCGCATTTTTTACAATTGCGGTGCGAAACGCCTTTAAAGCTCTTGGTTTTAAAGCCGATGTTGTCCATCTTCATGATTGGCAACCCGGTATGCTCCCGGTCCTAATTAAAGAACAAAATAAAAACGATCCCTTCTTTAATAATTTTCGGTTCATTTTGACAATCCATAATCCGGCCTTTAAAGGTATTTTCGATAAGTACTTTTTAAATAATTATTATGAATTGAGCGACGATTTATATGATTCGGGGATGGTTCGTTTTGAAAACGCCGTCTCCACTTTAAAATCAGCCATTATCTATTCGCAAAAAATCGCGACTGTTTCATATACACATCGCAATGAATTGCTCGCCAGCGAAAGTGAGCATGGATTAAGTTCTATATTAGAACTTCGGCGCGATGATTTTGTCGGTATTATAAATGGTATTGATTATGATGAATTTAATCCCAAGACCGACCACGCTATTAAATATCAATATAATGGCGTCAATGTTTCCAAAGGAAAAGAAGAAAACAAAAGAGCTCTTCTCAATCACTTTAATCTCAAATATGAAGGCCAACCAGTCTTTGGTCTTGTCTCGCGCCTGACATGGCAAAAAGGCATCAGTTTGATTATGGCAAAGGCAAAATTTTTAATGAAAAATGGGGCATCGATTATCATTCTTGGTTCTGGCGAAAAAGAGCTCGAACAGCAAAGCGAATGGCTTCGCTCACAATATAGCGATAATGTCGGTATTTACATCGGCTATTCAAGTGAACTAGCACATCTTATTTATGCCGGTAGCGACTTCTTTTTAATGCCATCTTTGTTTGAACCTTGTGGAATAGGGCAAATGATTGCTCAGCGCTATGGAACGTTACCGATTGTTCGTTATACCGGTGGATTAAAAGACACAATTAACGGCTATGACGGCTCTAATCTTGAAGTGGCGAATGGTATTGGCTTTGAACACTTTGATGAAGACGGAATGCAATATGGTCTTGACCTTGCCTTACGGTTGTATCAAGATAAAGAAGCTTTGCTTACAATCCGACGTAACGCCATGAAGCTTGATCGAACATGGAAGAAGTCGGCCCTTGCCTACATTAAGCTATATCAATCGCTTTTAGGAGTTTAAAAATATGAAATACGATCACATCACCATTGAACAAAAATGGGCAAAAAGATGGGAAGAAGAAGAAATCTTTCACACTGATGTCTATGACTTTTCAAAACCAAAATACTATGTTTTAGATATGTTTCCCTATCCTAGCGCCGATGGACTTCATGTCGGTCATCCAAAAGGATATACAGCCAGCGACACAATTGCTCGCATGAAGAGAATGCAAGGCTTTAACGTTTTGCACCCGATTGGTTGGGATGCTTTTGGATTACCTGCTGAACAATTTGCGATTAAGAAAAATCGTCATCCCGAAGATTTTACATTAAACAACATCGATAATTTTCGTCGCCAGATTAAGGCAATTGGCTTAAGTTATGATTTTAGCCGCGAAGTCAACACGACCGACCCTTCATATTATCGCTGGACACAGTGGATCTTTTTACAACTTCTTAAAAAAGATTTAGCCTATGTTGATTCGATTCCTGTCAATTTTTGTCCTGAACTGGGAACCGTATTGGCAAATGAAGAAGTCATCGATGGCAAAAGCGAACGCGGTGGATACGATGTTATTCGCTTACCGATGCGGCAGTGGCTCCTTCGTATTACGAAATATGCTGATCGGCTACTTGATGATTTAAGCGAAGTCGATTGGCCTAAGTCGACAATCGATATGCAAACAAACTGGATTGGCAGATCTGAAGGCGCCAAAATCACTTTCAAAGTCAAGAACCATGATATTTCCTTTGATGTCTTTACGACGCGCGCTGATACATTGTTTGGCTGTACGTATTGCGTTCTTGCTCCTGAACATGAACTTGTCAAAGAAATTGCAGATTCAAGCAAAATGGACGCAATTAACGAGTATTTAGCTCGTATTTCGGCTAAATCAGACTTAGAAAGAACTGAATTAAACAAAGAAAAAACCGGCGTTTTTATTGGCGCTTATGCCATCAATCCTGTCAATGGAAAAGAAGTTCCAATTTATATTGCCGATTATGTCTTGGCAACATATGGAACAGGAGCGGTTATGGCTGTTCCGGCCCACGATCAACGCGATTATGAATTCGCTCAAAAACATAATTTGGAAATGATTCAGGTTCTTGAAGGCGATATTTCTCTGAGAGCCATGGAAGAAGACGCCAAGCATATTAATAGCGATTTTGCTGATGGTCTTAACTCGTCTGAAGCAACAAAGGTCATTGTTGATTATCTTGGTAAAAAAGGTTTAGGCAGTTTTCAAATTTCTTATCGCTTACGGGATTGGCTTTTCTCACGGCAAAGATACTGGGGAGAACCTATTCCGGTTGTTTTACTAGATGACGGGAAAATTGAGCCGCTTAATGAAAGTGAACTGCCATTAGTTCTTCCAAAATTAAGCGAGTATAAACCGTCTGGGACAGGTGAATCGCCATTGGCTAATGCCCAAGACTGGGTAAAGGTGAAAATTAATGGTCAACTAGGAAAGCGCGAAACAAATACGATGCCACAATGGGCTGGGTCTTGTTGGTATTATCTCCGCTACATAGATCCACGAAACGATAACGCGATTGGCGATGCTAAACTCTTATCGCATTGGTTGCCAGTCGATTTATATATCGGCGGAGCCGAACACGCTGTCTTGCACCTTCTGTATGCTCGGTTTTGGCATAAATTCTTATATGATCTTGGTATTGTTGATAGCAAAGAACCTTTTAAAAAACTTTTTCATCAAGGTATGATTCTTGGCGAAAATAATGAAAAGATGTCAAAGTCACGCGGCAATGTCGTTAACCCAGATGATGTAATTTCTAAATATGGAGCAGATACGCTTAGACTATATGAAATGTTTATGGGACCACTTGAAGCTTCTCTGCCTTGGTCAGAAAATGGCTTGGATGGGGCGCGCCGCTTTTTAGAAAGAGCTTGGAGACTTTTTAGCAAAGAGGAGTTCGTGAAAAAGCATACAATGAGTAATGATGGTTCATTAGATTATATTTATAACTACACGGTCAAAAAAGTTAGCGATGACTATGCAAATCTCCAATTTAACACCGCCATTGCGCAATTGATGATTTTTGTTAATGAAGTATATAAAGCCGAAAACATTTATGTGCCATATTTGGAAGGTTTCGTTAAAATGCTCGCTTGTGTCGCTCCTTTTATCGGTGAAGAAATTTGGGAAATGCTCGGTCATAAGGATGTAATTGTCTATGCTAAGTGGCCGACATATGATGAGGCAAAACTCGTTCGTAGTACAGTAACGATGGCGGTGTCAGTTAATGGCAAATTGCGGGCTACATTTGAAGCAGAACTTGATTCTTCCGAGGAAGAGTTAAGAAATAGTGCTTTAGCCCTTGAAGGTGTCAAACGCCATATCGAAGATAAACAAATCGTTAAGGTTATCGTCGTTAAAGGACGAATCGTCAATATCGTTGTTCGCTAGCAAGTTCGTAAATGTTTTAAAATTGATATAGATTATTTATAATGACTATGCACGATACTTGCCATTGGCAAGATTGTAGCGGAGGTATACACATGTTATTAACGGTTGATGTAGGGAATACCCTCATTGCCTTTGGGGTTTTTGAAGAATCCAATTTAGTTGCGACTTTTAAAACGGCAACTGATGTAAAAAAGAGTCTTGATGAATATGTCTCGACAATCGAGACTTTTATTCAATTTCGTCACCTAGATAAAACAAAACTAAGAGGCGCCATCATCTCGAGCGTCGTTCCGATTTTAACGGAAGTTATTAAAGCGGCTGTTGCTTCTTCTTTTGATGTCGAGGCGATTGTTCTGACACCAGGTCTTAAAACAGGCCTTCCAATTTTAATTGACCATCCAAATGAGTTGGGTAGCGATTTAGTTGCTGATTCGGTTGGAGCCATCGCAAAATACGGCGTACCTTTAACCATTGTTGATTTGGGAACAGCTATTAAGATTATGGCCATTAATGATAAAGGGGCTTTCGTTGGTGTGGCCTTTTACCCAGGCTTATATGTCGCTGTCGATGCCCTTATTGGGCGTGCTGCTCAATTATCGCGTGTTTCATTATCGCGTCCCATTAAAGTAATTGGTAAAAACACTAAAGATTCGATGAATGCCGGAGCTATCTATGGAACAGCTGGTTTAATTACTGGCTTGTTGACGCGTTTTGAAGAGGAGTTAGGTTATAAAACAAAGCACGTTTTAACCGGAGGCGATGCTATCTATGTTAAGGATCTATTAGTTGATTTCATCTATGATGAATTCTTGGTTTTAGATGGACTTCGCGTTATTTTTGAAAGAAACGAGGCCAAGAAAAATGCAAAATAAAATTGTACGAAGTATTGTCTTTGATGCGATGTTTTTGGCGATTATCGTTGTGATGACGTTTGTGCCTTATGTTGGCTTTATACAAATCGGGATTATATCTTTTACTTTAATTCATATCCCCGTTTTAATCGGCGCGGCGTTATTTGGATGGAAACGTGGTTTGATGTATGGCATTTTCTTTGGTGTTGCCTCACTTATTAAGGCAACAACTTATCCCGGAACAATCGATTTTCTTTTCGTTAATCCTCTTGTTTCAATTCTCCCGCGAGCCGTGTTTGGCTTAGCGGCCGGCTATCTTTTTGCTTTGGTGAAAAAAATGCCACGCTTTTATCAAAAAGGAATTCACATCACAATCGCCTCTTTCATCTTAACGGCATTTCATACCTTTTTGGTCTTGACAATGCTTTGGCTCATTTATCGGCCTCAACTTGAATCATTTTTAGAACAATCAGTCACATGGGCTGGTTTAGCTCTTGCTGGACTCATTGGCGTTGGGGCGTTAATTGAAGCCGGAATTGCCGCGGTAGTAACGCCGACTGTCTCTTTACTCGTTTATAATAAATATCCTCATCTAGCATCAAAAAAGGAGCAAAACAATGAAACAAGATCTTGATTATATTGAACTCACTTACCCTTATCGAAAAAACGCAATTAGAGCCCTTCAGGAGCTAATTAAAATCAATTCTGTTTATGACGAAAAGACTATTTCGACTATTTCACCATATGGAAGCGGTGTTGATCAAGCATTAAAATACATCGGTCGCTTAGCTCGTCAATTTGGTTTTGAGGTTGATTATTGCGATAATCGTTTAACCGAGATGACATTTGGCAAAGGCGAAAAACTTATTTCCGTTTTTGCGCATGCGGATGTTGTTCCCGTCGGTAGTGGCTGGAAACATAAGCCTTTTGGTGGCGAAATCGAAAAAGGAAAAATGTATGGACGGGGCACAAGTGACGATAAAGGACCGCTAATTGCGGCCTTCTATGCCATTAAAGCTCTTAAAGATAATAATTTAATTAATAATTACCGCGTTCGTCTTGTTGTCGGCGGCGATGAAGAAAGAGGATCAAGTTGTCTTAAATACTATTTCTCTTCATTAAAAAAAGAGCACCCTACGTATGGTTTTACTCCCGATGCTAGCTTTCCTGTTGTCTATGGTGAAAAAGGAATAACTAATTTCAAAGCCAAGCTTAATATCGTCTTGCCTAACATTATGAAAATAAGTGGTGGAGAAGCTGTTAATTCGGTCATCGATTCGGCAAGCGTTATCATGAAGACGGATGTCGGATATGAAAAATACCTTCAGAGTCAAAAAAACAAAGTGATAATCGAACAAGGAAATGGCATTAGCAAAATCATTTTTCAAGGCAAATCTGCTCATGGTTCAACGCCGCAAGTGGGCGTTAACGCGGGTATGATTGCCTTAGAAACTCTCGGTGCCTTTTATCAAAACGACATCCTTTTAAAAATCGTCACGCAATTTAAAGATTATAATGGCAAACCTTTTCATGGCTTTGCCCACAGTAAAGATCTTGGCGAGACAACATATAATGTTGGGGTTATTAACTATGACGGAAAAGTTCTTGAACTGAAAGTCAATTTTCGCTATCCCGAAAAGGTCAATGATAGTGAGTTTATTAAAAAGTTTGAAGAAGCAAGTGGTCTTACTACCGAGATATATTCGCGTAGTCCCGTCTTACTTTTTCCTCTTAAATCGAAACTTATTAAGATTTTGTTAGATGCCTATCGAACCGAAAGTTATGATAAGCGTTCGAAACCGGTGACAATGGGGGGAGGAACTTACGCCAAAGAAGCACCTAATACTGTTGCTTTTGGAGCGGCTTTTCCTGATGATAATCCCCATATGCATGAGGCCGATGAGCACATTATTTTAAATAATTTTTATTTGGCCATGGCAATTTACGCACGAGCGATTCACGCTCTAGGAAACAATAAGTGAGAACGCGATTTAAACCATGGGCCCTTCCTTATTTAGAAGAACACCGTGAAATTGTATTAACTTCGATTGAGGAAGATAAGGCCTTTTTTGCTTTCAATCGATTAGAAATCGAAATTGGCTGTGGTAAAGGCGATTTTATCGTTGAAAAAGCCGAACTATTTCCTGAAATACACTTTTTAGCAGTCGAAGTATCGGCGATGGTCGCCGCCATGGCCACGAAAAAGATTGTCGAAAAAGACTTAAAAAACGTTCGCGTCATCGTTGATGACATTGCCAAAATTCTTCCTGCTTGCAAAAAGCAGATGTTTGATGTCATCTACTTAAATTTTTCTGATCCTTGGCCAAAGAAACGCCACGAGAAAAGACGTCTCACTTTTCCTGCAAAGTTGTTAGAATATATTAGAATACTGAAAGTAGGGGGTCATCTTTATTTTAAAAGCGATAATGATGAGCTATATGAGTATTCATTGCAAACTATTAACGATAGTCCCTTTCAAATCATCTCGGCCACCAATGACTATCAAGAAGTTGAAAAGGGCGATGCGATGACAGAATACGAAAAGCTATTTAGAAGTGAAGGGACGACCATCAAACGGATTATCGCTAGGAGGAATTCATAAATGAAACTTACTAATCGCCAATTATCTTTGCTTGAAAAAGCGACACAATTAATAGCTGTTTCTGGTGCTGAAGATGAAGTCCGCTTGTTTTTAAAAAAGGAATTTGAAAGCAAAGGACTGCCAATAGTCAGTGATAACCTAGGCAGCATTTATGCTTATAAAAAAGCGAATCATCCCAAGGCTTTCAAAGTTATGTTGGCCGGACATATGGATGAGATTGGTTTTATGGTCCTTTATATTATGGATAACGGTTTAATTAAAGCCGCACCGCTAGGTGGACATAGTAAGGAAAACCTCGCCTCACAACGCGTTGTTCTTAAAGTGAAAGACGGTCGTAAGTATTTTGGGGCTATTACCTCGATTCCTCCTCATTTGAAAAAAGATAAAAGCGGTCAAGTAAGCGAAGATAAATTTATTGATGACTTGTTATTTGATTTTGGCTTTGTCTCAAAAGAAGACGCGGAGAAAGCTGGGGTTTGCATTGGTAACTCAATCGTTATCTTAGGCGACTTTAAAGTATTGAATGATGGACAAAGATTATTAGCGAAAGCATTTGATAATCGTTACGGCATTGCCTTATTGCTTGATCTTCTTGATGAATTAGCAAATGAGCAACTACCATATGACCTTTATCTTGGTGCGAACGTTCAAGAGGAAGTTGGTTTACGCGGTGCGCAAACATCTGCACAGGCCATTAAACCTGATCTAGCTATCGTCCTTGACTGCTCACCAGCGCGCGATATCGGCGATGATAAAAATGAATATGGAAAACTAGGCGAGGGCGTTTTGATTCGCTATTTAGATCGCTCGATGATTGCTTTTCCTGAGTTGCTTGATTTGCAAATCAAGGCCTGTCAAAATACTGGCGTCAAATATCAATACTTTGATTCGCCTGGTGGCACGGATGCTGGCGCGATTCACAAAGCTAATTCTGGTGCATTAACCTTAACTCACTGCATTTGCGCAAGAGGAATTCATTCACCAAGTTCCATGATAGATGTTGATGATTACTTAGCGGCCAAAAAATCATTGCTATACATCTTAAGAAATCTCGATAATAAGACACTTTTAGCCTTAAAGAAAGCCCGACAATAAATGTATCGTCTCTTTTACAATTATCATACGATTGGCGACGTCTTAATGATTCTTTTTGATAGTCAAAAAAAGGCTAACAAACACGAAAAAAGGGACAATATAACCCTTATTTTCCATGATGATGAGCTAATCGGCATTAATATTTTTGCCATTTCCGAAATTGTCAGAATCAAAGCACAAGGAATGATTGTTAATCCTGCTAGTGAGTTTATCGATGTAATTAATCACATTTTGCTTAATCACGGCTTATCAGCTCTTGCTTATCAAAATGAATCAGGTTTTGTCGTCGGGCAAGTTATCGAAACAATCGAGGGCGAAGAAGAAAGCGGAAGGATTGGAAAAATTGATATCGGCAGTCGTGTAATATATGTAAACTTGATTAGTTCTCAGGTAGAAGTAAATACTTTAGTAGTCATCGCTTTAGCGGGGACTATCTTAGGCAATGGTCAAAGCGTTGAAGTAGAGGAACATGGCGATGTATTCTTTGAAGGTAAACTATGTTTAAAAAGTGATTTAAACTTGCTTAATGGAAACGAGGATGATGGTTATTTTTTTATTGACGAGTTTATGGAAATAGGCCAAGATTTTTTTGCAAAGGAGTAAGACATGGAACTAGAAATAAGATTAAAAGAACAAGGAAAAATATCTCGACTCACCAATCGAACTTTTCAGTTTGATGAAAAACTTCGGACAGGCTTTTATGCCGCGAATTACTTTTTAAGGGCCCGTGACATCGTTAAAGAACATAACCCAGGCCATATCGTGACCATGCAGTTTTTTCAACGAACAGAGCAAGCGATGGTTTGTGGAGTTGATGAAGCAATTGCCTTAATTCATACCTTCGCTATCGAGCCACAGCATATTGCGATTGAGGCTCTAAATGACGGCGATATTGTCGATGCGAATGAACCAGTCTTAAAAGTAACTGGTAAGTACGAGCATTTCGGCTTTTTAGAAAGCATGATCGATGGTATTCTTGCTCGGCGCAGCAGTGTGGCCACGAATGTATATCGCGTTGTTTCACAGTTGAAAGATACACCCTGTTTTTCGATGGCTGATCGACAAGATGATTATTTAACACAAGTTGGCGATGGTTATGCAACATATGTTGCGGGTATAAATAAAGTCAGTACTGATGCCCAAGGTTATTGGTGGGGAGGAAAAGGAATGGGGACAATGCCCCACGCCCTTATTCAAGTGTGCGGAGGTGACATTATTAAAGCTGCTGATTTGTACCGCAAAACTTTTCCAAACGAAAAGGTGACGGCCTTAATTGATTACAATAATAATGTTGTCCATGACTCACTAATGTTAGCGAGATACTTAAAGACGGATTTAAAGGCTGTTAGGGTTGATACTTCAAAAGCATTAGTCGATCACTATTTTGATAATAAAGATACATCACAATTTGATGCACATGGTGTTTGTAAAGAACTCATTTTTGCTTTGAGAAAAGCTCTTGATAGTGAAGGATTTAACTATGTTAAAATCGTTGTTTCCAGCAGCTTCGATGTTAACAAAATTACGCAATGGGTTAAGTTAGGCGTTCCCGTTGATATGTATGGTGTGGGAACGGCTTTTGTTAACAACACGACTATTGGTTTTACCGGCGATCTTGTTATGCTTGACGGAAAGCCCCAAGCCAAAGAAGGGCGTCGAAACATTCCTTCGAATCGTTTGCATGCGGTACCTTATCCTATTTATTAACGCCCTTTATGAAAACGTCTCTGTTGCTTATGAAAATATTTTCATATACTATGAATAGCACAGGGGTTTGAAAAATGGATTATTTAAAAGATAGAGTTACAATTTATGAAGTTGCAAAAGCAAGTGGTGTTTCTTTAGCAACCGTTTCGCGCGTGATAAACAAACAAGGAAATGTTACTGAAACGACTCGCCGAAAAGTCGAAGCAACCATTCAAAGATTAGGTTATAAACCAAGCGGACTTGCTCGTGCCTTGGCCACGAATGTCACAACAAACATCGGAATTGTTATTCCCTCGGCTAACTATGTTTATATAGCAAATATGTTAAATGGTATAACCGAAGTCGCTAAAGAAAAAGGCTTTGTACTGACGTTATTCGTGACTTCTTATTCAAGAAGTGATGCCATCGCCATGGTCGAAAAGGTTATTACTTCACACGTTGACGGTGTCATTATTTTTGATGATCAGCTCGACAAGGAAGATATCGAAAAAATAAATTCATACTCAGTTCCGACAATGGTAATTAACACCAAAATTACTGGTGACCGTGTCGGGTGCATTAACTTTGGTTATGAACACGCATTCAAGAAAATGCTCAAAGCCCGTTATGAAAAAAACGATATGAAGCCAGCCGTTTTCCTTCATGTTCATAATGCTGGTCGTTTACTGGCCCGTATTGAAAAGTCTTTCATTGATTTTCACACCGAAATCGATGTTCCGTATCGGATATTTAATGTTGATGACTCTTCAGAACGGACCTATTTGGACTTTATGGAATATTTTAAAAAACATCGCAGAGGCTTTTTTATCGCCTATCGTGACTCGATTGGCGCCGCCATCGTTAACGCTGCGACTGATTCGGGCTTAAAGGTCCCAGATGATGTCGAGGTTGTATCGATTATTGGCACTAAATATGCAGAAATTATTCGCCCAACTCTTTCAAGTTTCTATATCAACATGCAGGAAGTCGGCAAAAGAGCGATGTATATGTTAGTCGATTTGCTTAATGGTGAACTTAACGAAAAAGCTTATAAGTTTGAATCGACATTCACCGCCCGCAACAGCACAAAGGAGTAAAAAATGACAAACATCATTGATGAACTTAATTATCGCGGTTTAATAAAAGATTATTCCGATGAAAAAGAAATAAGAGAATTACTCGCAACCCCGCAAACAATATATTGTGGTTTTGATCCAAGTGCAGCTTCAATGCATATCGGTAATTTTGTTATGATTTCTCTTTTGATGCGTCTTCAAAGAGCTGGCCACCGTGTTATTCCCGTCGTTGGTGGTGCAACAGGTATGATTGGCGATCCATCTGGCAAATCAAAAGAGCGCAATTTATTAGACAATGAAGAGTTAATTAAGAACACTAACGCGATTAGAGATCAATTAGCGAGATTTATTAATCTCGACGATCCGAAAAAAGGTATTATTGTCAACAATTATGACTGGTTAAGTAAATTAAGCATGCTTGACTATCTTCGCGATTATGGAAAATACTTTCCAATTAATTATTTGCTCAATAAAGAAATAATCGCCTCTCGTTTAGAAAACGGCATATCTTATACTGAATTTTCTTACAACTTACTACAAGCAATCGACTTTCTAACCTTATATCGTCACCACGGATGTAGAATTCAAATCGGTGGAAGCGACCAGTGGGGCAATCTCAC
>LSQX01266149.1_pt1 | contig 28984 bp, 29 predicted proteins | sample 654561 | NCBI WGS metagenome assembly LSQX01 (sample SAMN04489861, study PRJNA283612) | anaerobic digester metagenome | isolation source: 4 biogas reactors fed with cattle manure at either 37C or 55C with and... | place: Denmark: Kongens Lyngby | collected 2014 | reverse complement strand
AAAAGCATGGAGTGGTGCCGAGGGCAGGGTTTGAACATGCGACAACTCGGTCTTCAGCCGAGCGCTCTCCCAGGCTGAGCTACCTCGGCACATCATCCTGGGTGCACCCATATTAGTGGGAGCTATTTAGTCTGTGTCACGGCTACTTATTTACGTTTTCGTACGTTTACACATTTGTTTTTAACATACCTTCAAATTAGCGGTAAATCGGTAATTATTCACTCATTAATTATACTCCAAAAATTATCGTGTGATTAAGCAAAAGATAACTAACTATTGCACCGCCAAAGAAACATACAAAGACCAAAATACCATCAGACTTGTGTTCTTCAGAACTCCCATAATTTAGCATTTCTAATCCACAAATACCCAACCTTATTTGCGATGTAATGGGAAAGGCTTTATGAAAGTCTGCTATGTATTTTCAATCCAAAGCGGGCCGTTAGTCTAGCTGGCTAGGACGTCGCCCTCACGCGGCGAAGATCACCGGTTCAAATCCGGTACGGCCCACCACCACAATTCTTGAAGGATTTATTACCCTCTTTGAGAGAATATACTTGAGCGATTTTTATGCACTACAAAAAGATATTCGCCCTAGCAGGCGTCTTTTTAGTCATAGCGTTAGTTACTCCCCCTGTTGCACTATATCTTCAAGGGACCAGCGAATTAGAAACAATATACAGAGAAATCCTTCCGGGACATCAAACCAGTGGCAACGCCTCCTTTATTGAGGAAATTCGTCAAAGCAGACAGAACACGTTTATCATCATCGCTCTAGTTGAAGTAGTATTTGTGTTTCTTTTTGTAGTAACCATGTATTATGGCATAAACCACATCCACCCTACCCATGAACGTATTAGTATAAGAAACCGAAGATCATCTAAGTAAAAAGAGTAAACTCCATTCCACTCTGAAACCCTAAAACTTTGACTAATTTTAATTAATGTCTAAGATAGCTTCCTGTTTTAACAGTTCACTCTGAACTAAGCGATAATCCACTTTTCTTGGCAACTGATCATTTTTTGCCGCTATAGCAGCACACACTCCAGCCGCGTGACCGGTAGCTGTACAAATAGGCATAGTACGGTAAGAAGCATTCGCAATGTGAGTTCCAGAAATACAACGCCCAGCAACCAATAAATTCTCAACCTTCAAAGGAATTAAACTACGCAATGGAATACTATAGGCCGACCCAGGCTTAATTTTTCTAAGTATAGTTCCTTTACCCTTTGGATTATGAAGATCAATCGGATAACTGCCCAAAGCAATTACATCCCTAAATTTACGTGCATCCAACACATCTTTTGCAGTTAAAAGATACTCACCCATAATCCGCCTAGACTCCCGAACACATGTAGTAACCCCACTTTGAGCTAGATAAGCATCTTCAAACCCAGGAACATATTTCCGAAAAAAATTCGTTAACTGAGCAACCTGATTTCGCGCAACCATTTCAGCACGAGTTAAATCCCAAACATTAGTCCCTAGAGTATCTAAAACTCGCGTACTATTAATTAAAACACAATTAGGATGCACATTTCTAAACATCAAAATATTATTCCTTGGAACATTCAATTCACCTTTTGCAGTAGCCTGTCGCATTAACTTACTTAACCCTTCTACACCACGCCACTGATCGGGATTTGACAACACATAATTCTTGAAACGTTCAAACACAAAGTTTTCCATCAAGAACATCAAAGTCATTGGTTGAACCATACGATCTCTACTTCTCCCAATTTCAAAAGGTGCACCAGAAAAAGCCGAAATATCCCCATCACCAGTACAATCAACTATAACCTTTGCTGCTGCAACAATCGGTCCAGATTTAGTCTCAAAAACAACCCCCCTTTTACCCCCTTCCAAATTAACAACCCCACTAGCAAATGCATGAAACAAAAACTCTACCTTAGCCTCATCAAGCATTTGCAGAGTTACAAGCTTGAAAATTTCTGGATCAAAAGGAATCATAAACCCTGTATTTTCACTTGGAACAAAAGCACCACCCGCATCCACTAACCTCTTCATTAATTTAGCCCACACCCCCCCAATAATCGGCCGCCCCCTACCATGGTCGGTAGGAAAAAGAGTAACCACACTATGATGCTGCACAGGCATTGCTTCAGAAGTATAATATGACGCCATCGTTAAAACAAGCCCTGCCGTTGCGTTACCCCCCAAAAAACCATACCGCTCAATCAAACGAACTTTCACACCAAATTCAGCAGCACCTAAAGCTGCACCCAAACCAGCAGGACCCCCACCAACCACTAATACATCAGTTTTAGGCAAAACCAAAGCATTCCTAGGAGGCAACATAATTTCAGCTACAGCTTGTTTAGCAACAGGCATTACATTCACTCAACCAGCACTAGCAAGACTATCGGGGACCTCAAATGGTTCCGACCTTTTTCCCGTAAGTAAATCGACTGCTAACCTGTTATTTTCTGCAGCAAGACTCTTAAGGTTAGGCAAAAGCTGCGCCATACGAGCTTTAGTGGAACTACGTTCATCCCATGCCTTATCAATGTGGGCATCAACGAGTCCTGAACTAACTTGATTCAACGGAGGCATTGGAATTTGGAGATTATCAAGCAACCCACTAACCTTAGACGCATATGGTAAAGCTACAAAAGGCACCCCCTGCAACGCAGAAAAAATTAGAAAATGCAACCGCATGCCGATGGTAAAATCAAAATTTTTCATAAAAGTAAGGAGTTGACCAGCTGAATATTCACCTTTCATAACTGATGCATGTTGTGGCTGAAGCATTTTTCCAATAACCGCATGAGAATGCTGGGTATCAAATATTTTCCGTTCCATCGGCACAAAAAGTACATCTGCATCTAAACGACTAATGACAAAATCAGCGGCGTTTGCAAGCAAATCATGATAAAAATTAGGGTCAATATCAGGTGCAGCAGGACCAGGCTCACGCACTGACATCCCTATCAACACACGCTCTTTACGCATAGCCTCAAATTTCAACGTACCCACCGGAAGCGACTCTGAATTCAACAGAAAAGCTGGATCAGCTGTAACCAATATTTGATTAGTAACACCAATATGTTCGAATAATTTCTTTGCTTCCCGCTCACGCACCGTAATAATCTCAACTTTATTTAGTGCCTCCTTTACCTTTTTACGAGAATTAATGTTGTTAAGCGGTCCTGCACCAACTGCATATACCATTGAAGAAATATTGTTATCAACGGCAATTTCTAATTCACGAAGATAAATATCCACTTCTTTATCATAAAATATCCCTCCACCACCCAAGATAAAAAGATCAAGATCTCTAACATCAGTTGTTATTTCAACTTTAGTAAAATTTCTAACTTCAACCACTTTTTCTACATTATGCCTAACATTTGTATCTTGAGCATTCCTACTAAAAACCGTAATTTCAACATCTACTGAATTACGAAGCTGTCCAATAATACTATGCAATATTGCTTCATCGCCTAGGTTTAATCCACCGTACGATCCTGAAATCCCCACTTTATATTTTGTCAAAAGGCAATCATCCAAATGATTAATAGCTTTTCAGTGTATGGTGCTTTGCTGTTGTGTTTGTACAGTCACATATTTTTTATTAGCAGTTATCAGTCTCAAGCTTCATGATAGATAACTTGTTTTTAGGAGGTGCAAATTGATGTCTGAAACATCCAGTAGTATAACTGAGAAACTAGCTAAAATAGGCTCGACAGCTGAGGACTACCGAGATGCAATCATCAGCCAGTTTAAAGATATGGAAGTTGAAGTTAAAGATTGGAATTTTGCTGTAGGAAAAATGGAAAAGGAATACACAGTTCAAGTCAATCTTAAGCTCGGTATTCGCTCAAAAAAACTTTAAGCATCAACTTTTTTTCTTTACGTAACAGTTTGATTCCAATAATATACATACTTATAGTACCCTTGGATTGGATAGGCTTGATCGTCATAAACAATGTCCAATCCCAAACCATACTTACCAAGCAATTTCTCAAGATTATCCCAAATCAACTCTGATTTCTCATCAGGATCCCAAATTCCCCAAATTTTATCTTCAGGCGATCGTAACCCCCAACCATAATCTTTAGGTAAAACTAAAACTGCCTCAGCCCTTGCAGCCTCTGGTAACGCCTTGGTTGCAACCCTACTCCAAAATTTCTCTAAAGCCATAAAATGCTCATCAGTAAGAATACCATATTGATTACCCTCGTCATTATAAGGATAATTAAAAAGCACAATGTATTTTGCACCAGCATCATAAGACATCACCATTTGATCATAGATGTTTTCTCCACTATCAAGATATGGCGGCTCTGTAGTCTTCCAAGTGACTATTGTTCCCCATGTCTTATTCTGAAGTGTTGCAGCGCCCCTAATTTGGGATAATTGCAGATTAATCAAACTATGATTCCAACCAATTTGAGCAAAAATAACATCATAATGTCCAAGAAAACTATACCAATACAAAAGATAATCAGAAGTAAACGTAGAAATATTATTCGCTTGAAGATCATTATGCCCTCTATTCATCATTAAAAGATCATAATACCATTGCGCCTCAACCGAATACTTTTGAGGCTGCTGACCTGTTTGCATTGCAATTGCTTTTCTTTGAAAAAGCAGGTCCAACCCGGCAAATATGGGTCTCTATACGCATCACTGCCATTGCCAAAAACCCCTGACCAATCCCAATCAAAAGGAATCCCCATCGGTTCATCATCATAATACACCCCGAGAAAATCATCACCATACTGATCTTTACAAGTCTTGAAAAATTCAAGATGCCAATACCAATTATCTTCAGTCCTTATTCCTAAATTTACGATTAAACTTTGACCTTGCTCAATTGCATATTTGCAAATTTCGTTGATTGCAGTCTGATTTGAGTGTAAGCCGTTTCTTCCAACATTTAGAATAAAGAGATTAGTGAAACCCTTGGTCTTATCGATCAAGAGTTTAGCTTGTTCCGCTGTGTTACCGCCAAAAGCCACACCAACATAAACAGGAACCATGGCATCATTGCTTGTCTGCATATAAATGGACAAAGCAGTTACTGTCGCCATCACGAGTATAAAAACTAAAACCAACGATAGTGCATGCACACGATTCATAACTTGCCCCTCCTTTAGAATTACCAAACGTTAAAGTGCTACCTCTAGTTAATATAGCGATTAATTGAATATAAGCTGTGTTTAACCAAAACAGATAAAAACTCGCTTTGCTATCCATGACAGCGAATCAAACCGAGGAACATATAAAATGCCATCTGAAATTACTGATATTGATAAGTTTGTATCAATGAGCGGCAAAGCCAAAAAATGCCTAGTTAAACGCTCAAAAGACGGCGTCAAATTAAAGCTTCGCACACCAAACCAGCTTTTCACCTTAAAAATCGAATCAATACGTGCAGACGAGATTATAAAGAAACTACAATGCGAAATCAAAGAGATAGATAAAAAGTAAACACCCTTCTAACCAGTTATTTCTAACTTATTTTCTATACAGCAAAGCACCCAATTAACCCAAACAATTTAATCGTCATTTTTCAACATTCAACATTAATTTTCAACATTAATTCATAGCTGTATACAAAAGCATCAACCAAACACATTTTCAAAATTTTAAAAAAACTTAAAAAACCGAAAAACAACGAACCTTATATAACCATGCAAAAACCAAAATTAAAAAAATAAACCTGCACAAAACCAGAACAACAAAAACAATAAACACATCAAAATAAATCCAAAAGCAAGAAATAAAATCATAAAAATTCAAAACAAAAATTAAAAAATAACAAAAAACTCTAAAACCCTCTAAATCAAGACTCATTTAACCGATTACAACGAACTATAAACAACCAAAACCAACACATAATCAAGCTACCAAGGCTACTTAAACAAATAATAAAAAAATATCTCGATAAACCTTTGAGAACCTACCTTGAAACTACCATATCCAAACGAAAAAAATTCGAAAGAACAATTTTTATATTTTTCAGTTAAAAAACTAATAAATCAAACCGTAGAAAATACACAAATATCAATATTCAACCATAAGTGTACACGATTTTCTACGATTATACAGCGATTAAACCCGAAAAAAGCTTACCTGCCCATAACATAATCAACCACTACATCTTAATCAGACAACAAATATTTTTCACGATCTTCACTCAAGCAAAAAAGTTTATCCCGATCATTAAGCTATAACAATATAGAATTCTAAAAACCTAACTGTCAATTTATGAAAGGTGAAAAGGGATTGAACAAGACAATCAACCCAAACGGAAAAGACGCCCTTCTAGTAACAGATATTCAAATCGACTTTCTACCCGGTGGTGCATTACCAGTAACAAACGGTGACAAAATTATCCCCGTAATAAACAACTACATCAAACGCTTCGAATCAGCTAAGGCATATGTCATCGCTTCACGAGATTGGCACCCGCTAAACCATATATCCTTCAAAAAACAAGGAGGACCATGGCCACCCCACTGTGTGCAAGAAACCACTGGTGCCCAATTCAGCCCTCAACTAAAATTACCCGATCAACCAATAGTAATCTCAAAAGCAACCGACCCAAAACACGAAGCCTACTCTGCTTTTGATAACACAAATCTACACAACACGTTACAACAACTCGGCGTAGAACGGCTTTTTGTCACCGGTTTAGCCACCGACTACTGTGTAGTAAATACTGTACTTGGTGCCCGAGAACTTGGCTATGATACAATTGTGCTTTCTGATGCAACCCTGGGTATTAACGTCCAACCCGGCGACGTTGATCGTGCTTTTGAAGCAATGCAAAAAAAGGGTGCAAGTTTACTCACGGAAGCAGACTTTACTCACAGTGAAGATAATTTACCTCTAACTACAGCTGAACCCGATATTCTAGCTCAGAAGCCAACTATGATGGATGCCGCGAAGAAAAAAGCAAAGATGCGTTCTAAAGGAGCAGGCAATCGAATAAAAACAGAACGCGGCTAATGCATCGAATCACTACGAACATTATATAATCATGCGAACTAAACAAATCAATAATTTTTTCCCTTGTTTATTCACCTATTTTTAGCTAAAAATCACTGCTCAATTAGAACAAACAGCTTAAATTTAGATTTTTAAACCATGTTTCCCTAAAATATGGTTAAATAGCGTGTACTTAATCAAGTCTTTAAGAGATAACCATCACGAAAATATTTCGAACTGTCTATATTTATAACAAACAGTTAAAAAACAATGTGTAATCTTAAATAATTAGCATTTAAATGCTCAATTTAACGTTGACACACAAAGAAAGGAAAAAAACAAACGAAAAATAAACCCAAAAAATAAACGAACTACTCACCCATAACCTGAATGATTATTGTCCGCTCTCGAGGAGAAACATCTGTTTCAATATAAAGTAACGATTGCCACGTTCCAAACGCCACTTGCCCATCAACTACAGGCAACGTTTTATCAGGTGGCAGAAGCATAGAACGCAAATGAGCATGAGCATTAGATGGATGACTATAATTCCTATTCTTTGGCACTAGTTTCTCAAGAAAAAATTTGATGTCCTCTAAAAGAGCATAATCGTTTTCGGTTAAAATTAGCACACCAGTTGCATGAGGCGCAAACACATGCACGACCCCGTTTTGAATACCTGACAAACCAGCTATTTCTACAACTTTATCGGTCAAATCAACATAACTAATCGCATCTTTAGTTGAAAAACGCACTTTTTTATTAAAGACTTTAAAAGAAGCCATAACTATCCACAAAAACATTCTAGGTCGTCTTTCTTGAAAAACTTTTCCTCATGTTTGTTGATGCCTTCGTATACGCTTCCAAGAAGCAACGGCAATTTAGAGGCAAAACACATGTCTGTTGCAGTCTTATGCCACTCACACAGCCTTTAAAACTGTAAAACCAAGTAAAACACACAGGTAAATTAGATCGGAAGTGACTTTTATTGTGAAATACAAACAACCACAAAGTTACATAGAAATATTTCCGGGAAATATAGAGGGCGCTCTCCTAGATTATGAAGAAGCATCCGATCGAAAAATTACAAAGTATCGATGCAGCGATTGCGGTCTGCTTTTTAATACCTTAGAAGAATATAATTTTCATTGGCTACGAATCCATATTCAACCAGATTTATCACTTGTAAGTAATAAACTGGAGTAATAACGATTCAAAAAAATGTAGCATCTATCGGATGTCACATATCGATAATAACCAATCCATCGTTTTTACTATCTGATGTTCTATGACAGAAATTAAATCAGTCCAAGAAATAGCGCAGTCAGGAAGAACAAACCGCGAAGTTTCAAACACTTTCAGACCATTCGAATTACAAGGTCGACCAATTGAAGACCAATTTATGAATTGGAATACAATGATAAAAACACCCTACGACAAAAACCGAGTTGACGCATACACTCGTACAAGAGTAATTTTAATGAACGGCATAGAAAACAACAGCGTCCTCACCTCACATGCTATGACCCGTATGACAAAAAATGATGAAATAAAAAAGAAAATGGCAATTATCCGTCGCGCAGATTCCCAACATCAAGAAACAGTAGACTGGCTTAATCCCGGAAACCAAAGTATTCTAGAAACAACTATAGGATATGAACAAGTTGCAGTTGACTTAACCGCGAACTTGGCTAAAAATGAACCTGAAGACTATTTCCGACAGGTACTAGATTTTGCATTGCTTGAAGATTTCGACCACTTATACAGATATAGTATGCTAATGAAAATGCTTGAAAATAAAGACGCAGAAAACATCGTACAGGGTAAAACAGAGATTAAACCTGGCAGACCAACAAGTATAGAGCATCGACATCCAGATGACGAAATGAGACTTCATTTTGACAAAAACTCTGTACATGTAAAGTCATGGATGAACTACTTCACAATCGTCTCAGGGGAACAACAAACCATGCTCTACTACAGAACGCACGGTGCAAACTTGGAGGATGACTTAGCTAGAAAACTATATGCCGAAATCGCGGAAATCGAAGAACAACATGTTTCACAATACGAAGCCGTCGGAGACCCCACTGCTACACCTCTACAAATAGCAACCCTAATTCAACTAAATGAAGCATACAATTACTATTCAGCAATGATGACAGAACCCAACGAACGAATCCGGAGTGTATGGGCTGAATTCTGTGCACACGAGATTGAACACTTCAACATGTGCAATAACTTGATGGTGAAATATGAAAAAATGGATATACGCGATTTAATTAAAGATGACAAGATTGAGCCATTGATTGTTTTTGAACCAAACAAAGAATACATAAACAAGGTTCTTGAAACCCAAGTTAACCTACGCCCCTACAACATGGAGTTTGTACCTGAAGATCATTTACCATCTGACTGGAAATCTTTTGGCTACCAAAGCAAAGTTAACGCAGGCGGCGTGCCCTCTGAAATAGTAGAGGAGCGATTCCGCGAACGTTAAATTTTGCTTCATCCACTTTTATTGGGTGCTCTCGTTAACATACAGTCAAATAAATACTGAAGTACCAAAGTCACTGAATACGAATGTTATCATGTGCTATTTTGAAAAAAACACGCATGTTACAGGTAGAAGGAAACAGAATATAATATTCTACAAAAACATAAACCGATAAAACTTAATTTAATAACTCAACGGCCCGACAAGTAGTGCCCAGGCCTCAACGCAAAATTTAATGGGTTTGGTTGATGCTTTTGTATACAAAAAATAACTCAACATGTTACAAGCCCTCTTTTGAAAAGCTGCCCCCTGGTGAAGTCTGGTGATAACAACGTCTATTGTATCCTAATCTTGTTCTCACTAAAGAAAAACTAAAAATTACAGAATCCTGACAGCTTATTTTAACATAAACTAACACCCATAAAATAACTACCTATAGTTTATTCAAGTAACCCTTCCAAGCTTAGAAAAACCACTTACAAGCCAAATGTTACGCTCATAAGGCTAAGTATAGCCAAAGTCTCTAATCTAGAGTAGAACCGTCCTATCACCTCTTTTTTAGCAAAGTTTCTACAGATAGCATTGCGCAGAAAAAGAGCGCTAAAGAGCCTCGAAGCTTTTGCGAAAAAGTGCTTTTTTGCTTTGTCCATAGATTTTCGTCAGTACTTATATGAGGCCCCGATAATCTCCATGCCAACCCCTTAGGGAGCATTCAAAGGACTGAGATTTGAGCTTATTTCTTATGTAACGAGCTTATTTGAGGTATTTGTTTTTGTATTAGGTGAAAAAACATTTGCTGGTTTACCACTGATTGTTTTTCGAATTAAATCGTTATTTATTATGACATATTATTTTTTAAAAGTCTTGTTTTCGCCTTTATTTTAAAAATATGACTTACTGTATGGATATCGATTAGTTGTTTTTTTGGCGACAAAATTTTATTGAACAAAAAACTTGAGTTACGTCTAGTTAATCAATTTTTGTTTGTGAAAAGCGAAGATCGGTCGGGTTGCTCCTATTCTAGTCTATTACTAAAAAAAGTAATTAAATTGTGATAGGTGTTGTTATTTATCAAAATCAGTGGTTTTTGTTTGGTTGATTGGAAGTAAACGTCCACTTAGCTGATAAGGATGATTTGCTTGTGCATCTTTCTGTCGTATTTATCGGGCGTATCAGCACCTATTTTTGAAGATCAACATGATGAAAAAACCCTCATAGGTGATGCTGGTGAGGTGAGTAATATTTTCCGAGCTCATGTTCACTAAAGCACTCCGAATTCACCAGTTAATGGAAACTGTATACAAAAGCATCCCCAAAACACAGTTTTGCGTTTTACAATACAACAATTATTTAATAGATCCAAAGCAAATCCAAACAAGGCGATAACAAGTTGAGTACTGAACTGGATCGCATCCGACTTAGACGTTGGCGAAAAAGAGGGTTCTATAGTGAAACTGCCCTAGTAAAGCTACTCCAGAAAAAAGGTTACTTTGCCGTACGCATCCCTGTCAGCAACCCAAGCCTCAACCCATTACCCGATGTAATGGCAAGGCGAGGACCACACGTTTTTGCATTCGAAGTTAAGAACGCCACCTATTATGCCTATTTCCCTCAACCACAGATTGACAAACTATTTCGATTCCTAGACGGATTCATTCCTTCAAGCAACGAGTACAAGCATGCAGTAGTAGTAGCGCACTTAGGTAAGAAATGGCTGTTTAAGGAAGTCAACTGGGTCGATTGGAAAAAAGATAAAATCCCTGAAAAAATAAGAATCTTAAAACGAGACCGAGGAAACCTAAACATCGATACCTGTTATTTACCATAGTTAAGTAAGACAGGTAAGTAAGTGTACCTCAACCTTCTTATCAACTAAAAATAACAACAGTTAAAACACCTTTATCGGAATAACCATGCTAGCAAATGAAGTGTTGATGGTCACCACAAAAGGCCTAGAGAAAACATACCAACTAGGCAACCGCAAAATACCAGTCTTAAAAGATGTTAATATCACAATACCTAAAGCAAAATTTGTCGTACTTGCAGGTCCTTCTGGGTCAGGCAAGACTACGCTACTCAACATAATAAGTGGGATAGATCGACCCAGTAAAGGCCAAATAATAGTAGCAGGAGAAGACTTAACTAATAAAGATGAAAACTTTCTTTCGGATTTCCGATGTGCCCATGTCGGATTTGTATTCCAATCATACAACCTCGTGTCTACATTAACCGTAGCCGAAAACGTTGCTTTCCCAATGGAATGGATACGCAAGTCACCCTCCGAAATTGAAACCCGCGTGACAGAACTTATTAACACTGTTGGATTAGCGCATAGAAAAAAACATTTCCCTGCACAACTCAGTGGAGGTGAACAACAACGAGTCGCCTTCGCAAGAGCAATAGCAAATAACCCTGAGCTAATTTTAGCTGACGAACCTACCGGCAATTTAGATACCAAGAACGCAGAAAAAATCCTAAATGTACTCAAGTTGCTTAAAGACCAAGGCAAAACAGTAATAGTATCCAGTCACGACTTACAAATAAAATCCCTTGCAGACCGAGTAATTACATTAGAAAACGGCAAATTGGAGGCGCCCCATGAGTAGCAGTGCAGGGTTTCCCATAAATGATCTGTTACGCAGACGAGTCCAAACGGGAATAGTAATAACAACCTTAACATTAAGTATTGCCTCGACACTTTTTTTACTCCTATTCAGTAGCCGACTTGGAATCGGTATTGCTTCGGCATCAAACACCCTTACGCTTGGTTTAACCACTGTTTTTACCCAATTCATAACCTTCATAGGCATCCTCATATTCATCGTAGGCGCCATCTTGACTTCGTTCATCGTTTCATTGATGATGGCACAAAGAACCCGCGATTTCGGCTTGATAAAAGCAGCTGGATGTCCAAACAGCCTAGTCGGCGGCTACTTTATGACAGAACTCTTAAGCGTTGCAACTATTAGCTGCCTCTTAGGATTAATTTCTGGATTTCTAGCAGATTATATAGTTGTAAACATAGTTTTCGGAGACTATGCATTGGCCAATTGGTGGTTTGCACCACTAATTTTTGTATTATTCTTTGGATTAATAGTCTTTTTTGGGTTACAGCCCATTCTCAAAGCCTCCAGATTATCTGCAGCTGAGGCAATTTCACCCGTTAACTACTATGGCTTAATAATAACTGGAAAATCAAAAATACTGTCACATTCTAAACTTACATGGCGTATTGCATCAAGAAGTATGGTTAGACGAATATCACCAACTGCCCGCATGGTTATTATGCTTTCAACAGTATTTTTGTTATTAACAATTACGGTCGCAGGCGGTATCATCGCCAATGACACCACAACCTCATGGCTAGCGAAAACCACAGCAGGTCCTACAATTGCAATCGCCTATAATGCGATGGGTGAACAATATGAATTGTTACTCTCCAAGTTTACTGGTACTCAAGATACAACATTTTTCAATTATTCTGACCGCAACCTAGCTATCCCAGCTGTTATAGAAGATAAAATAAGTTCTTTATCTGCAGTTACTTCAGTTGAAAAAAGATTAATCCTTTACAAAGAAGTTACAGAAATCTCAAATTCAACTGCAATCAATGGAAATCATGTCTCGATTGGTGGTAACAGGCAGGGCACTTCACTCGTAATTGGCATTGACCCCCAAAATATGGTTACCACCTTCTCAAGTAAGGGGCAATCAATAACCAGTAATATTCCCCCAGAAGCCGTTATTGGAGACTCAATCGCCCAAACAATGTATTATCCTGATAAAAACCTGAAAATTAATTTATCAGAGCCCTTATCTGAAAGCATAAAAATCGAGAACACTACATTTCGAATAGTTGGAGTATGCATAGATGCACTAAACAACGGACACGTAACATATGTTCCTCTCGATAAATTAATAGACACGACCATTGCAAATGGTCCTAATCTGTTGCTGGCTACACTCAATGAATCGGTTGATCGTACTGCTGCATTATTAGAGATAGAAAACACTGTAAAATCGGTTGATCCCGCCCTAGAAGTCTTCGATCTACGCCAAACCAATGACGCAAACACAGCTTTTTTACATGCCACATGGCAAACAGTAATGTTCATCCCTTTAGTAACATTGGTCTCAGCCATAATTTGCCTAGTCGGTTACATGATGTTATTTATCGATGAACAACGACAAGAATTCGCAGTGTTACGCGCAGTAGGTGTAAGACCCAAACTCATAATTGAAGTTTCAGCCATCCAAAGCATGATCGTATTACTTGGTAGTTTTGGCGTTGGTACCTCTTTTGGCGTAATTACCACCTTGATGACTTTAATGGCTGACCCCCTAATTACTAGCACCACTATTGCCATAATCATGTCTTTGTTAATTTCTACTTTACTTGTAATGTTCACTTTAAGCTTATACCCAGCAATTAAACTATCAAAAACAAGCATACTAAAAATCGCTACTTAGGGTGCTAAATCTCTTGGAAAATAACTTTACAGTTTCAAGATGAAACGGTAATTGAATAATAAAATCCTGCAAGGCTAATACAGGTACTATAGGCACTTCATAGTAAAATTTGAAAGCCCCAGGCATCAATGAGAGAACTGCAGGGACGAATTTTGCGTTTTCCCATTTTGTACAGTCCAACTTTAACTTTACATTCGGTAAGGAATCGGCAAGCGCTTGGGTCCGTTGAGCTTGTTCCTCCACAATTTTTCGTAGTGCAGAAGCACCTATAGAATGCTGCCAGCGCTTACAATCTATACAAACAACCAAGGGCTTTCGACACCCAACAACATCAATTTCATACCTACGACTTCCATGTTTAAACCGCACATTATTATAGACTGTATAACCATTAATTTTTAGTGCTAAACCCGCAATTTCTTCAAATTCCTGCCAACATAGAACATCGCTTATCCGCTGCAAATCAACTCCTAAACAAGCCGCTTTCGCAGCAATTTTAACCCGACTCTCGCTGTCACTAAATAATTTTTCGTCTTTGACATAAACAAGTTTTTCATTTTGCAATTCATCTAGCAAAACTTTACAAACTGCAAGAGGTAGCCGTGCATCTAAATTGACATCTCTAATTAAAACAGGCCCTTCTTTGGTGTGCCGTAGTACTGAAATTAACATTTCACGCTCAAAACTCAAACAAACCCCTCAAAAAAATAGACACATGAACAGCAAAAAAACATTTCCGCTCCAGATCTCCTCGTAATCTTGTTTGCACCGTATACAAAAGCATCCCCAAAACACAGTTTTTTCCTCTTATGGTTACCCTCAATAATCCCAGCCACAACCTATACTCACGACAATTAACCTTAAGACCTAAAAATAACCTTTATGCAATTTCAAGAAAAATCAATGCTTGAAAAAAATTAATACCTACCCCAATTCGCAAATCGCAACCCAAATTTATGCTATATTCACTCATAATTGCAAAGTTAAACGCTTTTTTAACATAATTACCACGCATACTTTAACTATTTAATGTAAAAAAAGTATGATCGACATTTTTTCGAGCCATTTTTAAAAAAGTAACTCTGAAAATTAGATACCTATTAAAATCTAAAAGCAAATAAATCAGCAAATAATTCCTCCAGCACATCTTCTTGAACAAAAAGTCATGTTTTAACTACCCTTAATCTTAATACAGGATATTTTAAAATCTAATAAGTTAGCTAAACACTTAAAAATAGCACCTGTAGATTAAAAAAGTTACTCTTTGTAGCCTTCTTATGATTATAAACGGATAGAAACCAAAATAACATGAGTATAAACAAGAGGTTACACCCCAAACAAAACAAACCAATACCCTTGACAACACATCACCCAAGTAACCAGGATTAAAGTAGGCATGATTATATAAGCTTCGAGTAATTTCGAAGAGTTACAAATAATTTTTCGATCAGAAAGCCACATTATTCAAAGAAAAAGTTGAAAAAACTGAAAAATATTGATTGATGATGATTTAGTATACGCCGCCAAGGATAGGCTTATCTTTAAATGAAAACAATTGTTAGTATAAGGCATCACTATGCAAGCCGAAAACATCTACATTTCAAGCCGTGAAATGCGTTCCCTAGAAGTTAACGCAGAATACTTTGGGTTTAATCTATTACAACTTATGGAGATGGCAGGACGAAATGTCGCCCAAGAAATTATCATGCGTTTTCCTAAGGGTAAAAAGGTAGCGATTTTTTGTGGTTTAGGCGGAAACGGCGGAGATGGGTTTGTAATTGCTCGTCATTTATTCGCAGCCGACTTTGAAGTCAGCGTGTTTTTAATAGGAAAAAGCCGTGATGTCAACCATGAATCAGCAAGGATAAACTATCAGATTCTACAATCATTACAGAGCAAAATTCTAATTACCGAAATAACTGACAGTTCAAATATACCCAAAATTGAAGCTGACATAATAATCGACGCATTATTGGGAACTGGCACTAAAGGAAAAATCAAAGCACCGATTAGCCAAGTTATCGACTCCATAAATTCTATGCCTGGATTCAAGGTTTCCGTAGATGTCCCCACAGGAATAGATTCAGATACAGGAGACGTTTTAGACAAAGCTGTTAAAGCGAATTTAACGGTAACTTTTCATAAAGCAAAAAAAGGGTTTAAAAACGCCCAGAAATACATTGGCGATCTCATCGTTAGCGACATTGGATTACCCTTAGAATTAGAGCGGTTTGCCGGTCCCGGAGATGTAGTATTAGCAACAAAACCACGCAGACCAACAAGTCATAAAGGTGATTATGGACGTTTGCTTGTTATCGGCGGCAATGAGGTTTATTCGGGTGCTCCAACGTTAGCTTCCTTGGCAGCTATGCGTACAGGCGTTGACCTTGTCTATTTGGCGATGCCTCATAAAATCGCCTACGAAGCCACTTCCATTTCACCGGATTTAATAATAATTAAACTTCAGGGAGACCATCTGAACCCAAGCAATATTGAAACACTTAAACCATTCATAAAAAACGTCGATGTGGTTGCAATAGGACCTGGTTTGGGTCTTGACTCTGAAACGCAAGAATTTGTTAAAGCCTGTGTGGATGAGGTTGAAAGGGCTGGGAAAACGTTAGTACTAGATGCCGATGGATTGAAAGCATTCTCTAAAATAAAAAGAAGCCTCAAAGTACCGTTAGTTTTGACACCCCATGCAGGGGAATATGCTATTCTTACAGATGAAATTCTGCCCGAGAATCTTGAAGCAAGAATTAATGTAATCCAGAAAACGGCTAAAAAATTCAATGCCACAATATTATCAAAGGGACAAATAGACATCATCTGTAACCAAGAAAAAGTCAAACTCAGTACAACAGGTAACCAAGGTATGACCGTTGGTGGAACAGGCGATGTTTTAGTCGGAATCGTTTCAGGATTAATCACATTAGGTGCTGATCCGTTTGAAGCTGCTGTTGCAGGTGCATTTATCAATGGTGCTGCAGGTGATTTTGTTGCTTCAGAAATCGGTTTTCACATTGTTGCTTCTGACATTATCGGCTACATACCCATAGTTATGCAGAACCCGATGAATCACTTAAAGGTGAAAAACCTTAGTGCAACCTGAATCTGAACCAAAACAACCTTTTTCAATCAAAATTAGTATCTACCATGCAGCCCAAGATGATCCTAAAAAGAATACAGCACTTAGGTTAAATCGCAGAGGATTTGCAAGGATAGTAACAAAAATTAAATTTTTACCTAAACGTGCGGTCGTATTGAATCCTTTTGGAGAGATTGCCCTATCACCAGCAGATAGTGAAAGGGTTAAACAGTTTGGAGTTGTTGCACTGGATTGCAGCTGGGAACATGCACAAAAAGTGATGGGAGAACATGTAAGAGGTACCAGCAGATGTCTACCAATATTAATCGCTGGTAATCCTGTAAATTACGGTAAACTAACTAAACTTACGACAGCAGAGGCAATAGCTGCAACCCTTTACATCACGGGGTTTAAAGATGAGGCAAAAAAGATGCTTGATATTTTTTCTTGGGGACACGCTTTCTTTGAGCTTAACCAAACACTGTTAGATACTTACATTTTTGCTAAAGACAGCACCGAGATAGTAAAAATGCAGAACAATATCTTAAAGAGAAAAAAACGAGAACCCGCAAAAGAAGTATTTGAGTGAGTTACTTGGCATACGTTACAGATTTACCGGTGTTCTTAGCGACGGTTTTGATCATTTCTCTTTCAGGCGTATTAATGCCTGGTCCACTGTTTGCAGTAACACTAAAACGAGCTGAAAAAAGTAAATTCTCTGGAGCTCTAATAGCCTTGGGACATGGCATCGTTGAAGTGCCTTTGATGTTTCTGATCTATTTTGTACTTAGCCAATACAATATCCCAACATCTGTACAGATTACGGTCGGCTTAATTGGTGGTGCCTTAATGGTATTCATGGGTCTGCAGACTTTTAGAAACCGAAACAAGCCTGAAACACCTATTTTAAGTCCTATGCGAGATACAATCCTTGCAGGAGTTTATACCACAGCAATAAACGCAGGGTTTATTTTGTGGTGGTTAACTGTTGGAACGACACTTATTCTAAATGCTCAACTGTTTGGGTTGTTAGGTTTTTCTATTTTTACCGGTGTACACTGGCTTACTGACTTAGCAGTTTACAGTGTAACGTCTTTTGTTGTTTTTAAGTCTCAGCGTTTCTGGAATACTAAGGTGCGAATGGGGATTACGCTTTTCTGTGCAGCGGTTTTTATCGGATTTGGATTATCATTCATGGGTTCAGCTTTATGGACGCTGTTGACATAGTATAAATGTTGGCTTGTAATTTTGTTAAGGTATGGAATTTACAATTGCAAAGGCAACTCTCGAATTAATCAAGGGCGACATTACCGAGGTAGAAGCAGACGCAATAGTAAACGCGGCAAACTCAACATTACTAGGTGGAGGTGGAGTGGACGCTGCAATCCACAACCGTGGAGGACCAAAAATTCTTGAGGAATGCAAACGCCTACGAGAAAAAGAATGGCCTGATGGTTTACCAACAGGGAACGCCGTGATTACTACAGGCGGGAACCTCAAGGCGAACCATGTGATCCATACGGTTGGACCGATTTGGCATGGCGGAGTACATGAAGAACCTAAGCTTTTGAGACGATCATATTGGAACAGCCTTAAATTAGCAAGCATGAAAGAATTAAAAACGATTGCTTTCCCATCCATCAGCACAGGCAGTTACAATTACCCAACCGAAGAAGCAAGTATCATAGCCATAAAGGCAATTAAGGATTATCTTGAAAAAGAAGACAAAATAAAAAAAGTTACAATAGTTCTTTTTTCAAACCGTGATTTGGATATATACAATAAGGCAGCTATAGAAATTTTAACGGCTAAGTAATTTCCTGTACTTCCGTTATAGAGGCAACTGGTATGTTTAGCTGCTCCTGGACAGTTTCAAGCACTACATCTTGACTTGGACCTTTGATGACAAAAGCAACTCGGTTTTCACCTTTGCAACAATAACACGCTGTAGCTTCAATATCTCTAATTTTTCCTTTAGATAGCATTTTAGCTGCCCCTTCAGCACAAGCTTGGGGGTTGTTTTCTGATTTTAAAATAGCTGAATTAACTAAAAATTTTGGCAAAAATTCACTTCCTGCTATGTAGTGAGATTCTGAAGTAAAAAAATATTACGGCTTACCAAATTTTAGGAAGCAAACAATAAGGATGGAAACAGATTTACGCTATTTTTATAAGCAAAACGTTTGCAGTAAAGAGTCATGCAAGCAGAATTTGGAGTTATCGGCGGAACAGGTCTTTATGACCATCATTTACTCAAGAACAAAGAAGAGATCATAATTGACACACCGTTTGGCAAGCCGTCAGATGCTTTTATCATTGGTGAACTGAACGGAAAAACTGTTGCATTCCTACCCAGACATGGAAAACTACACACTTTACGCCCAACCGATCTCAATCAAAGAGCAAATATTTGGGCATTCAAAAAATTAGGAGTTAAACGAATTCTTGCCGCGTCCACAGTTGGTTCACTACGGGAAGATTATCAACCAGGTGAGATAGTCTTTGCAGACCAATTCATCGACCGAACTACACGTCGTGAACAATCTTTCTACACAGCAAACGAGGGAAAAGTCTGCCACATATCCGTTGCAGAACCCATGTGTCCTCAACTACACCAAACTGTAGTCGAAGTAGCTAAAAAACTTGATATCAAAATGCATGAGGCTGGAACATATGTCTGTATTGAAGGGCCTCGTTTTTCAACTAAAGCAGAATCTAAAATGTTCCAAAAATGGGGTGCTGACATAATTGGAATGACTATGGTTCCTGAAGTTGTTTTGGCAAGAGAAGCTGAAATCTGTTATACCAACATTTCAACTGTTACCGACTACGACTGCTGGAAAGAACATGCGGTATGCGTTAACGACATTATAACTATTATGAAAAATAACGTTGAGAATGTTAAACGAATAATCGCTGAAACTGTCGCCAAAATTCCAAACGAGTGTAGTTGCAGATGCCATAATGCCCTTGAAAACAGCTTCACTTAAATGGAGATATATTACATGGATTCAGATCAAAAATTAAATTTAAAAAGTGCAATAAGAAGAATCCCTGAATTTAAAGGAGTAGTATTTTGGGATATTACAACCCTTCTAAAAGATTCAACGTGCTTTAAAGAAACCATCAAACAATTAGCAGATCATTATCGGGGAAAAAAAATCGATATCATAGTTTCCAACGAAGCCCGTGGATTTATCATTGGGGCACCTTTAGCATACGAATTAGGAGTCGGGTTTGTACCTATCCGTAAAAAAGGTAAATTACCATACAAATGCTTGGACTTTACATATACAACTGAGTATAGCAATGACAGCATACAGATACATGAAGATGCAATTCCCAACGGTCAAAATGTACTTATCATCGATGATTTATTGGCAACTGGTGGTACTGCGAAAGCTAATGTTGATATGGTTGAAAAATTAGGTGGCAAAGTGATTGGTGTTGGCTTTCTCATTGAATTAGAGTATTTGAATGGACGGAAAGCACTCGATGGTCAATACGAAGTATTCTCACTTGTAAAGTATAAAACGCCATCTGACATCTAGTATGAGAGTTTCGGGCTTGGCTTATAGAAAGCATGGGTCAAGCATCCATTCCTCCACTTCCTCCCAGACGGCGAAAAAATAATTGTGAATGGTTCTCCATTGCCCTTATCATACTTTCTGCAGTTATAAAAAGCGGGTTTTCGCCAAGCCCCAGCTTTTTGCAAGCTGCATTTAAAGTTATTATTTGATAATTTAATATAACTTTGTTGTAGTTGCAAGGTAGCAACTTAACTTTATAGTATTATTAATCCGAGTAATAGATTAAAGGAGATGTTTATTTGGAGAATGTTTTTGCAGAGAAACCTGAAATAAGCCCTCAAATAAGCTCTACCATAGATCAGGTTCCTCTATTAAAAATTAAAAGGAGTGCCTTTGTTTTTATTACCGCAGAATCAGATGAGCGGCACTTGGCTCTTGAGGATTTACGAAAAATGGATTCAGTTGAAGAAGTTTATCTTGCACAGGGAGCTTATGATTTAGTGGCAAAAATCACTAGTGACTCTCTTGAGAATCTGCGGGAAAATGTTCTTAAGCAAATAAGGAAATCTAACAGTATAAAATCAACACTGACCTTAACAGTAGTTTAAGGCTTATTTTGATATGTAATAACTTTCAGCAATATTGGTATTAAAATACCTCTAAACTTAGAACTAGACGATCAACGTTAAATTTTCTTTATCTGTTAGAGATTGTGGTATAGTTATGTCTGGCATCAATGTTGCCTGTTTACGTAAGCACTCATGTATGTGGCGCCAAAAGAGATAACGTGTCCTCAGTGCTGGTTCGTTGCAGAAGGGGCATTCATACATTGGTTGATGCAAAGTTTCACCTTAAAGGTATTACGTTGTTGCACAGTTTATATCATTGTGTGGCTGTAACCAGTTTATCACAATTATAATTTAGGCTTTTCCAATGACCACAGAGATGTTTCGTATTTGTCCATTTCTAACCACCTTACAATTAATAGTCTGACCCGGTAAGGTGTTCTGTTCAAGATATGATAATAAGTCGTCAGTATTTGCAATACGTACTTCGTTGATGCCTATAATTACGTCTCCACCGAGTATCACATTTTCTCCAAGATAGCTTTATGTAGTTCCACCCTTCAAGCCGTTGTCAGCAAACACTCTCGACTAAAAAACCATATGTTATGTCAATATCCATAGCTTGGGCAATTTGATATTCATGTCTATACCTTCAACGCTAATTGATGGATGTTTATCATATGAGCCCGTTGAAATCAACGAGCCAATTTCCCTTATTATTGTAGATGATGGAATCGCAAAGCCTAAGCCCTCTGAGTTACTAATACCCGCTGTTGTTATGACTACAACTTATCCTGCATAGTTAAGTAATGGACCGTCTAAGTTACCGGAATTAATAGGTGTAGTAGTTTAGATGGTATCAGCGATTTTTTTTGAGAGCCCTTACCGGATTTATCCGATTCTACTGTTGTTCGTCCTAAGGCGCTAATAATTCCGTTTGTCAGAGTACCTGAAAGACTATGTGGCGAACCGACAGCGATTACTGGATTACCCAGTTGTAACGTTGAAGAACTAACAAGACTTAATACAATTGCACTACTTGGCATTGAATCGACAGATAAAACTGCTAGATCTGCTTTAGAGTCTTGCCCAAGTACATAGGCGGGATAGCTATTGCTGTCTGTGAAAGTAACTGTAATGTTGATTGCACCTTCAACACCGTGGTTGTTGGTGACTATTACTTTTTGGTTGTTAACCGTGGTTATGAACCCTGAGCCTTGTTGCTGTGAGCATACCTTCTGCCCAAACAATGTATAGCCTGCTACAAAGTCTTGGATTACCACGACTGAATGTTTGACTTGTTGATATATTTATGCAAGCGATAGGTTATCATCTAAAAGGTAAGTTTGAGTGTTAATGTCCGAACCGCTAAATATGCCTAGTTGACCTTGGAATTGGTTAGTTTATTGTTAAACTCTGAGTAAGTTACGGCATACCCGATGCCACTGCCTACAACTAAACCAATTATGAGAATAGTTATGCTGAGAATCAATGAGTTTTGTTTGACTTTTTGTCGAGTAGGTAAAGGCGGGATATTGTTTGATGACTCCATAGTTTATTGCTCTAAATGGCACGTGTTGATTATCATAGGGCAGCCAAGACGAGAAATGAAATGGGTATTTGGGCAGTTAGGGCAATCACCATTTTTTGAGTCAAATTCTTTCTTACCTAGCTCCAACAGGTTTAGGGCTGATTTGTTATTAAACAATTTTTCAAATTATTACCAAATCTTACCATAATTAACTCTAAAAAGAGCGTTTAATTTTTTATTTTCGAATAAAAAGAATTAATTCAAATAATATTTGTTTTCGGATATTTTTTCAGTTAACTCACTTAGAAGGCGTACATTTATTACATTAACTTAACAAAAGATTCCTATAATCTTTAAAACATGGAGCAGTAAAGTTGTCTGCGAATGTTCGGTCACTTCGATATTTACTAGGCTGGCTTATCGCTGGTACTAGAGGTGGACCGACCCGGGCAAAAATCATTATTGCGTTGAAAGAAAGTCCGCAAAATGCCAATCAGCTTGCAACACTGCTCAAGATGGATTATAAAACAATGCGTCACCATTTAGAGGTTTTAGAAAAAAATAAAATGCTCACTTTAATAGGTGATAGATATGGCGCAACGTATTTTCTTTCGCAAACGCTTGAAGATAATTATGCNNTTTGAAGAGATTAGCAGTAAAATAGGGAAAAAATAGAAAAGGAAGTACACGTAGAGGGAGAAAGCAATGAGTAGAACCAAAAAAATCTTGATCCTACTTGCAATTTTATTAGGTTTAGCAGCCCTATTAGCGGTAGTTGTAACAACTTATCAAACTGAACATTCATTTTTTCCTTTTTCACCTAGAGGTCATCTTAATTTTGTCGGAGATTTCGAATTATATTATATGTTTCGAACGATTCTCTCAACGGTTAATATTGTACTTATAATTATGTTGATTTTCAATTATGTTAGTATCTATCAAAAGACACATTCTGAGTTTACATTTGGTTTATTGTTATTTGCAATAATGTTGTTGATTAAAGATATTACTTTGAATCCAATAATTATTGGATTAGGTGGTTTTGGCATTTACGGGCTTGGTCCGTTTGCGTTTCTTCCTGATCTATTTGAAATGTCAGCGCTGCTAGTACTCTTTTATTTAAGCGTAAAATACTAAAATTTTTTAGTTTTTTATCGTATCTATTTGAGTTCTTAAAAGGTGGGAATTGGAAAAGATTTTTAAAACAGCTTAAGTATACAAGGCACCGAGTGACCAATATGGCTCAAGAAAGTAGTATAAACATGAAAGTTGTTGTTTTAGCAGTAATATGCGTTATTCTGATTGCTAGTACGGTCGGCGCGTTTGCACTCTATTTACCTACGCAATCAGAAATAGCTGAAAAAGATGAAACCATTGCGGGATTAAATGCTCATGTTGCAGATCTGGAAGACCAAGTCAGTTCGTCGGTTGGTTATAAAAGTCAAGTAACAAACTTGCAGGCTCAACTCAATAATTTACAGGAAGAATGGAATGCAATGAATGCGAGCAACTATCGATACCGCAAAATAGTGGACTTGAATGTACTTGCAACCCTAACTAGCGATAGCATTACACAGGAACCCCATGCTGTCACCACATTATGGAGCGGTACGGTAGATTATGCTGGGTACATACGCCTTGAAACGGAATCCAACGTTACATCAACAAACGCTGCTGTAACCTGTGTTTTTGGCGACTATACGTTTACGTGTAATCAAACACTTGGAACAGAAAAAGTCGTAGTATTTGCTATATTACCTGGAACTATAACAGTTAAAATTGGCAACATAGGTCAAGCAGCAGCAGTTAACGCTACTGCAGTTTACGTTTATTAATCACTTTTATTTTTTGACATTTAGTAGAGTTAGTTAGTTATTTATAATGGAGAACGATTATGTGACCGATTATAATTCTGAAAGAAAACCAAATAAACTCATAACAGAGAAAAGCACATATCTACTCCAACATGCACGTAACCCAGTCGACTGGCATCCGTGGTCTAATGAGGCATTCGAATATGCGTTAAAAACGGATAAACCAGTGTTTGTTTCTATTGGATACTCTTCTTGTCATTGGTGCCATGTAATGGAAAGAGAGTCCTTTGAAGACCAGGCAGTTGCTGATCTTATGAATAGAGCTTTTGTATGTATAAAAGTAGACCGAGAAGAACGACCTGATTTAGACGCCGTTTATATGGCAATTTGCCAGGTTATGGGTAGGAATTGTGGTTGGCCATTAAATGTAATCATGACTCCTACAAAGAATCCGTTTTTCGTCGCCAGTTATATACCTAAATATAACCGTTTTGGGTCGATTGGCATGCTTGATTTAATACCTCAGATAGAAGAAATATGGAAGACTCGTAGAAAAGAATTAGAAATCATGGGAACAGAGATTTATGAACGCATCGCTATCCAACCAAAGGTTGACAGTTCAATTGAATTGAGCAAAGTGGTTCTTGATGAAGGATTTAATCAACTTTTCTTAGCTTATGATCATGAAAACTCTGGATTTGGTCGTGCACCAAAATTTCCTACACCACATAACTTGTTGTTCTTATTAAGGTATTATAATAGAACTAAGCAGCCCACTGCGTTATCTATGGTTGAGAAAACGCTGGTTGCTATGCGGTTAGGTGGTATCTTTGATCAGGTAGGCTTAGGATTTCATAGGTATTCAACAGATGCTAAGTGGTTGGTGCCTCATTTTGAAAAAATGCTGTATGACCAAGCACTTCTGGTCTTAGCATACTTGGAAGCCTATCAAATAACCAGAGCATTGAAATTTAAGATAACTGCAAAAGAAACACTCAATTACGTAGTACAAGGCTTATCAGGTTCTGAGGGTGCTTTTTTTTCTTCTGAGGATGCTGATAGCGATGGTAAAGAGGGTGAATTCTATCTTTGGAGCTTAAACGAAATAAAAGATGCTTTGCCTGTTGAACTTGTAGATTTTACAATTCGTCTCTTTGGTATAAGGGCAGAGGGTAACTTTTATGAACCAGGTAAAGGCTTAAACAAAAAAAACATCCTTCACATTGCATTGCCCCTAGAACAATTTGCTTTGGAAGAAAATATTTCTGTAGATCAGGTAGTAGGTAGACTTGAGAATGCTGTTTCATTATTATTTAAGGAGCGAAATAAAAGAATTCATCCTGCAAAAGATAGGACAATTCTGGTAGATTGGAACGGTTTAATGATTGCAGCATTTGCTAACGCAAGCCAAATACTGGGAGACCAAAATTATCTAAAAAAGGCTGAAAAAGCAGCTGACTTTATCCTCAACAATATGCAGACTAATAAACACCAGCTTTTTCACCGGTATGCAAAGGGAGAAAAAGCGATTAACGGGTTCTTGGATGATTATGCATTTTTAATCTATGGATTATTAGAAATCTATGAGGCAAGTTTTGACGAAAAATATTTGGAGGTAAGCATTAATTTAGCTAAGGTGATGATAGACGAGTTTTGGGATGATAAAGAAGGGGGTTTTTACTTTACAAGCAAAGCAGGTGAGAAAGGGATTCCACGTATAAAGCAAAGTTATGATGGTGCAGTCCCCTCTGGCAATTCTGTAGCGTTACATGTTTTACTACGTCTAGCTGCATTAACTGATGACGTCTCGTTTAGGGAATATGCGGATAAACTGCTTTCAGTATTTGCATCAGACATTCAGGGGTATCCTATGGGACACACATTTATGTTAGCTGGATTAGACTTTGCACTTGGTCCTTCATTTAACGTTACTATAGTAGGTGATCCTGCAGACAAAGATACAAAAGAATTATTGGCGGCGTTAAGAAGAAGGTACCTTCCTAATCTTTCTGTTATCTTATGGTCCTCTGGCAGAGTAGGTACTACATTACAGATTGACAATTATGAAAAAATCAACGATAAAGCCACTGCGTATGTGTGTAGAAATCAAACTTGTCTTCCACCAACAAACAATATTACACAATTACAAAAGTATTTGAAATAGTGCTTTGTCACTGAATTATAGTTATGAAATCTATCGGTAATGGTGAAAAATTCAACGCCACTATGAGTAGAAAAGAAATAGGTAGCATATGATAGTTTTCAGTAGTTAGCTTTTGAAGCTACGAACATGCTTGTAAATTGTGAAAGAAATAATCATAAATATATGAGCGCCGGGAATGGGATTCGAACCCATGCGGACCGGAAGGTCCACGGGCTCTCAAGGCCCGCGCGTTAACCACTCTGCCATCCCGGCACTATAATTCAACACTTAATTCACAGTGGTTTAAATCTCTACCTCAACGGATTCTAGTTTACTACACAATGTTTCTGCACAGACTGGGGAAGCTGGGCAACGGGTGTTCCAGCGACAGCGACTCAGTAGGGCGCCTAAACCATTAAACACCGAATTTACTTCACCCCTCCTTTAAGAAAAACACAACCGCAGATCAGCCATATAAGCCCAAACCCAAACAACATGACCCTACGAGAGAATTGTAAACTGAAGGGTGAAAAATCACCAACCAGGCAGCCTAAAACTACTCACAAGCTAAAATATTTACTTTACCTGAAACAACTGAAGTGGACAACAGTTCGTTTCGTATATTTGGGATTAGTTTAGAAATCGCCTTAAACACTACAATACCATGACTGACGTAGTATGCGGCTGCTAAACTTCCGTATTGCTAGGACATTAATTATCTGAAACCTGACAAAATTTTGGTCAACGCGCATTAATTGCCAACAAAGCCAGAATAAAATAATAAGTACTAAGGTTTATTCAACTTATTTTTAGAAACATATCATATTTAATTCTGGAACATTAAATCAGAGTGCATTTAAAGAGACCGGTCTTTTTTCCTAAAAGCGCGGTTTCGTGTGTTGAGCATATAGGCGCTAAATCGCCTATTGAGAGGGAGATAAAATTTTTCAAAAATTGAAAAAACTTGCAACATTCTTTCGGCTATCAAAAATGAAAAAAACTAAAGCTAATAAAATAGTCGGATTAACTTTAAAAGCGGCTATTTTTTGAGTTCTTCAAGAATCTCTTTTGCACGGTTAACGTTGACTTTGCGTTCTTCAACCATCCTATCAGCGACGACCTTAATCTGGTCGCTTGTTGCACCTGCGGTGATTGCGATGTTTCTTGAGTGCAGTGACATGTGACCACGTTGAATACCTTCACTTGAAAGTGCACGGAGCGCTGCGAGGTTTTGCGCTAAACCGACTGCGGCTAAGACTTCGCCAAACTCGTTGGCTGATTTTACATTCAAGATTTTCATTGCAATACGTGCGATAGGGTGAGTTTTTACTGCACCACCTATTAAACCCACAGCCATCGGCAATTCAATCTTGCCTTCTAAGTCGCCATTGGCGTTTTTAGTCCAGTTTGAAAAGGTTGTGTAGTTTCCATTTAATGCAGCGTAGGCGTGTCCGCCTGCTTCAATAGCGCGGTGATCGTTACCGGTAGCTAGCACTGCTGCGATTATGCCGTTCATAGCGCCCTTGTTATGTGTGGCTGCTCGGTATGGGTCTGCTGCTGCAAACGCTGATGCGTATGCGATGCCCTCAACTACTTCTTTGCCGCCTACTGCTTCTTTGGGTACTGTGCAGGTTGCTTTAACGAGGCGTTTTACTGCAAGATTAGAGATTATTCTTAGGTAGACGTGCCCTCCAGTTAGTTGCTCTATTATGGGTGCGATGGCTTCTGCCATAGTGTTTACTGCATTAGCACCCATGGCATCTCGGCAGTCAACATATAGGTGAACTATAACCATTTGACCCATAGTAGTGTCAATAACTCGTGCGTCTATGTCTTTGGCTCCTCCGCCATACTTGTTGAGGATTGGGTCCTGTTCGTTAGCTTTCTTCAACAGTTGCTCCTTGGCATCGAGTACAGTTTTTTTTGCTGTTTGAGCATCTTTGAGTTTTACCACTTGGATTTGTCCAATCATGATGGGAGCTGTGCTGCTAGTTTTGAATCCTCCGCCTTCGCGTACCATCTTAGCTGCGTTGGATGCGGCTGCAATCACGCTGGGTTCTTCTGTTGCCATTGGGATGATGTAATCTTTACTGTTGATTAGGAAGTTCATACCCACACCGAGTGGTTCGGGAAAGATTCCTATTACGTTTTCAACCATGTGATCTGCCACATCGATTGGTAAACTACATGATTGTGCTAAGAGCTGTGTTTCTTCGGGGGTAAGGTCTGCGAATTCTGCGACATGTGCCAACCGTTTTTCTGGTGGCAGTTTATAGAAGCCTGAAATAACTGATGACTTAGACATGTTTACTTCACCTTATTTTGCATTGACAGTTGGATTTTTAGCTTTTAAACTTTTAATTTAGGAAGACAAGAGAAAAAAAG
>LSQX01149633.1_pt2 | contig 28992 bp, 16 predicted proteins | sample 654561 | NCBI WGS metagenome assembly LSQX01 (sample SAMN04489861, study PRJNA283612) | anaerobic digester metagenome | isolation source: 4 biogas reactors fed with cattle manure at either 37C or 55C with and... | place: Denmark: Kongens Lyngby | collected 2014 | reverse complement strand
CACCTATACATTTTATTACCGGGATTTTTTTGCGACTGATTCACCTGTTTTCGGGGCAACGACCTTTTACGGAGGATGTTTTATCGCAGCCCGACAACTACCTGATGTGGGCTTCGTTTATTGTCTCCATCCTAACTTTGCTTGCACTGATCTGGTTGGGGAAAGTTACCTACAAGTACACACATGACCTGGTCGGAACCCTAATAATTCAATCCTCTTTTCTTCTCAATTCGGTGTTAATTGAGTACCCTCTAAGGTACATGCCCGATCGAATTCTGATCATCTATGTGATTGTCCTAATCATATTTACCATAAGGTTTAAGCTTGGCAAAGATTTAACAACAACAAAATATGCTGTTTATGCCGGAATCCTAACCGGGATAGGCGTCGCTAGCAAGTTCAATTTCATCCCTTTGGTGGTCTTGCCCTTTTTCCTGATTCCCCAATGGAAGGGCAAACTTCAGTTTTCCATAGCATCTATTCTGGCCTTTTTCTTGGCTCTTAGTCCCATCTGGAGCGAGCTTGATCAAACCAGAGATTTCTTCTTCAATGTAGCTACCCACGATGGCCTTTATGGCCAGGGTACCTATCAAATAGTTAACTTCGGTAAGCTTTTTGGCAATATTAAACTGATATTCACCTATAATCCTTCCTTTTCAATCATTGCTATCGGTTCGCTGGCTTTTCTGATAGCCTACCTCGTGAGCAAAAGGAATCAGCATCCAGAGTTCAAACAGGTCTATTGGGTTTTAACCTTGTTTCTGGTGGCAGTTTTGATTGGGATGATTATGGTTGCCAAGCACTTTAAAAACTATTATCTCAGCCCAGTGGTTGCGCTCGCAGGATTTGTGTTGTTCCTGCTTCACTATCTTGTAAAAAGGCAATATCATTTTCGTTTCGCGGATCTCGTATTTGGGATTCTCCTAGTGGCGCTTTGTGCAATTCCTTTTATAGAAAAAAAGGAATCTATTCACCTTCGGAAAACCAGGGTTGAACACTATAGCCTTACCGAAAGGTATATAAATGAGAATATTACTAAAAAAGATTATTGGTTTATTGAACCAACATGGTTGGCAGGCCCAATGGTTGAAAACGCCCTGGCTTATGGAATTAGTTGGGTTGCCCATCGGCATGAACTGTATGACCCAATTACCGAGCTGTATCCACACGTCCTAACCTGGGAAGGCCCCGAAGCTTATCCAAAACTATTTCGAACAGTGACAGCTGATCCTGAGGCAATTCTGTATGCTGGTAAGCCAATTTATATTTATTCATCTCCAGGAAGGAATTCCGAAGTATTAGCCAATTACCTGACTGACCTTGCCCAGGATTTTGGAACTCGGTTTTCTCTGGACACTGTGTTCAAAAATCCTTATAATCAGGATTTAATCATACAATTGAAGAATTCTGAAGGATGGCAAACGCTGAATGAGTTGACTTTGATTAGCAAGACTATCTCCTTAAATAACAGTAGACAGGTGACCGATTCCTATACTATCGCTGATGCCGAATCTGGCGATTACCTCGAGATTACTGTACGAGTGCACAAAAATGACCCAGAAAACCCTGTTAGACTCATTGCACGGACTCAGAATCCAGAAGAAGAAAACCTCTATTTTGAGGATAGCCACTCGCTCCAGGATATCGGAGGAGGGTGGCAGCTTTTAAGACTGCGAGGACGACTAAATGATACACCCAATAATGGTCAGATGCTGTGCCAAATCTATTACCCGGGTCAAAATGAAGTGTCAGTAATGGACCTCAAAATCAGGCATATGGGGATACGTCAGCCTCAATACAACCCTGTAAACGTTGGAAGATCTGAGGAAATGGGCGATTTGAATTAGTATCCTGGAGTGCTCAGGAATTCAATTTAGATAAAAAGTTGCGCTGTATTTCCATTCTGCCCAAGAAATGTTTTTAATTTCGATTGTATTTCTATATTTGAGTCATGGCAGTGCAACCAGGGGAAGATATCCAAAAAGAAAGGTCAGATTATCAATCGGATAAGCTTTTTTACTGGCTGTCCGCGATGTCTCATGAGATTAGGACACCACTCAACGCAATTGTTGGTTTCTCCGGCCTGCTAATGGAAGGACGGGTTACCGAAGAGGAACAAGAGGAGTTTTCCAGACTAATCAATCGCAATTCCAGGCGACTTTTAGAGATTATCTCAAATTTGACGGATTTGGCCAGAATCGAAGCCGGAAGTATCAAATTCTATCCGGGTCCCACATCCGTTCACCGAATGATGGATGACTTGGAAAAGGAAGCCCAGGAAATTAGCTTGATGTACGGCGAAAGCGCTCCACAGACTATCTTCACCAATAAGTATAATACTCGGAAACTTTTTCTCCTCGATTGGCCAAGGCTGTTTCAAGTCTTAATTATTCTCCTGGATAATAGCATCAAATTCTCTGATGGCGGTGCAGTACAAGTCACCCTGACAAAAACCGAGGCGAACCATATCCAGTTCATTATTTCAGATAACGGTCCGGGAATGGATGAGGAGACTCTCCGGGATCTGTTCGACCTTTTCCCTTATGAGTCGACTGAAAAAAATGTGAAGATTAAGTCACGAGGATTGGGGATGGTTCTCGTGCAGAAAATGTGCGAACTGATGGGAATCACCTTGGATACAAAAAGCAAACCCGGCAAAGGATCCACCTTTACTTTAACACTTCCCCAACTGGCACAAGTATCTAGCGCTTCAGATGCCGGGCAAGCTCTCGGTTTACATCCTTCTTTTTAAGATCTTCACGCTTGTCGTGGATAGCCTTGCCCCGCGCCAGGGCAATTTCCAGCTTGGCTAACCCGGTCGCATTGATAAATAACTTGAGCGTCACGATCGAAAACCCACGCTCTTTAACTTTCCGTTGCAACTTATTCATTTCCGACCGATTGAGCAGGAGCTTCCGGTCACGGTCCGGGACGTGGTTGTTGCAGGTCCCTAATGCATATTCGGCAATTTGCATGCCCTTGACATACAGTTCCCTCTCCTTGAAATAACACCATGAATCAGCCAGGGTGGCTTTGCCCTGCCGGATCGATTTTATCTCGGTACCGGTGAGGACAATACCTGCCGTAAAGGTTTCAAGAATCTCGTATTCCCTGAAAACCTGCTTGTTGGCTATTTGAATCCTGTTGGTCATGTCAAGCTGAAAGTGACTGCAAAAGTAGTACTTTTATTCCTGATAGCAGAAAACCCTTTGTTGATATGGACTTGATCGCGATAACCGGTCATACAGCTGCCGGGAAGACCGTACTCGCCGCTCACATTGCTGCCAGAACCGGAGGAGAAATTATTAGTGCTGATTCACGACAAGTGTACCGCCACATGTCCATCGGAACAGGTAAAGATTATGATGATTATCTCGTGGATGGTGTCCGGGTTCCTTCTCACCTACTCGATATCCGAGATCCAGGGGAGCACTATTCCCTGTTTGATTTTCAGCGCGATGTGGAACAGGTGATAGTGGAAATCCGGTTGCGCGGCAAAAGACCCATCCTGTGTGGCGGCACAGGGCTCTACCTGGAATCGGTACTGAAATCCTGGCCACTGAAGGAAGTTCCCGAAGATCCGGAATTCAGAGCTGCCAGCATCGGGAAAAGCGATGAAGAACTTATCAATCTCCTGAAATCCTTTGGCCCTCTGCATAATACAACGGATACAACAAGCCGCGACCGATTGCTACGAGCGATCGAGATCGCTAAATACCAGAAAACTGTACCTCATAAGTCACAGAAAATTCCTAACAGCCTGGTCTTTGGGGTAAAGTATGAACGGGAGGAGCGAAGGAATCGGATAACACAACGCCTTAAACAACGATTAAATAGTGGGATGATCGAGGAGGCCCAATTACTCCTTCAGGAGGTTACGCCCGATCAACTTACTTATTATGGATTGGAATATAAATACTTAACTCTCTACTGCACCGGCCAGATTTCTTATGATGAGATGTTCAGAAAGCTTAATATAGCTATCCATCAGTTTGCCAAACGGCAAATGACCTGGTTCAGAGGAATGGAAACCAGGGGAATTCCTGTAATTTGGATTCCAGGAGAGTGGCCTTTTCAGGAGAAAATCGATTTTATCATCGCCCGGATGGATGCCGGAACCATCGAATAACCGAAAATAATCCGATTAAAAGTTGGGACTCAGGAGGAACTGGCCGTAGAAACGGTCAATTAACTTGACGGCTTCGTCGGCTGTGTCAACCAGATGGAACAGATCAAAATCTGTGATGGAAACATTATGCTCCTCAGCATGCATTACTTCTTTGATCCAGGTGATCAGCCCGGACCAATAGTTGCCCCCTACCAAAACAATCGGGAAACGCCCAATTTTGCCGGTCTGTATCAACGTCAAAGCTTCGAACAACTCATCAAAAGTCCCGAATCCACCCGGAAGAACGATAAACCCCTGAGCATACCTCATGAACATGGTCTTGCGCGCGAAGAAATACTCGAACGAGATCAGTTTATCGGGATCAATAAAGGGGTTGGCAGCCTGCTCATGAGGTAAGGTGATGTTAATCCCGATGGATTTTCCCCTACCCCGCTGGGCACCTTTGTTGGCAGCCTCCATGATGCCCGGGCCACCACCCGTGATCACACCATAGCCTAATTGGGTTAATAAAAACCCAATCTCTTCTGCCATTTGGTAATACTTGTTCTCCGGCTTCGTTCGTGCTGACCCAAAAACGGCTACACTAGGACCGATCCGAGCTAACTGTTCAAATCCTTCAACAAACTCGGCAACTACTTTAAATATCTGCCAGGAGTTTTCTGTCTTAATCTCATTCCAGGATTTGTGCTTGAAAGCATCCCGGATCATTTCGTTTTCATTCATCATCATGATTCCTGAATTTTGCTTGAAAATAGAGCTTCTTTTAAATATTTCGACGTGTATGAATCACTTATTTGGATAATTTCTTCGGGACTACCGGTTGCCACAATCTGGCCCCCCCTAGCACCACCCTCCGGGCCGAGGTCAATTATGTAGTCAGCTACCTTTATCACCTCCATGTTGTGCTCAATGACAATCACCGTGTTGCCTTTGTCGACCAAACGGTTTAAAACACCCAGTAGTACCCGGATGTCATCAAAATGGAGGCCTGTAGTCGGCTCATCTAGAATATATAGCGTGCGCCCGGTATCCCTTTTGGCCAGCTCATTGGCCAGCTTGACACGCTGAGATTCGCCACCAGAAAGGGTGGTGGACGACTGTCCCAATGTGATGTATCCGAGTCCAACTTCTTGTAATGTTCTGATTTTCTGTGCAATATTGGGGGAGTTCTCGAAAAATTCCAGAGCCTGGTTGATCGTCATATTCAGGACATCGGAAATGGACTTCCCTTTATACCTGACTTCCAGTGTTTCCCGATTAAAACGTTTCCCATTGCAGGTTTCACAGGGAACATAAACATCCGGAAGAAAATTCATTTCAATGGTTCTAACCCCCGCACCCTGGCAGGTTTCGCAACGCCCTCCTTTGACATTAAAAGAGAAGCGCCCAGGCTGATAGCCTCTAACCATCGATTCTGGCAGACGAGCAAAGAGCGTACGGATGTCACCTAAAACCCCGGTGTAAGTGGCCGGATTCGACCGCGGAGTCCTTCCGATAGGCGACTGGTCAACCACGATCACCTTATCGATATGCTCCAACCCTGAAAAACTATCATGAGGCAGAGGATCCTGAACCGACCGGTAGAACGCCTGACTTAAAATGGGGTGTAGTGTTTCATTGATCAGAGATGATTTGCCACTGCCTGATACCCCTGTGACACAGATCAATAAGCCGAGTGGTATTTCAATGCTTACATCTTTGAGGTTGTGCCCACGAGCACCAGCCAGCTGGAGCTTCTTCCCATTACCTTTCCTGCGTTCCGTCGGAATTGCAATCTCTTTAATGCCACTTAGGTATTCACCCGTCAACGAGTTAGAATGAGCTACATCATCCGGCTTCCCGGTCATGACAACCTGCCCGCCATGCCGGCCAGCGTGAGGCCCCATGTCAATAACATAGTCAGCGGATAAGATCGTGTCCTTGTCGTGCTCCACTACAATGACCGAGTTACCTAAATCACGTAGCTGTCGTAATGCGTTGATTAATCTTAGGTTATCGCGATGGTGTAAGCCAATGCTCGGTTCATCCAATATATACAAGACATTCACCAATCTGGACCCAATCTGGGTAGCTAGCCGAATTCGCTGACTTTCACCTCCAGAAAGACTCCGGGTTGAGCGGTTAAGGGAAAGATACTCCAGCCCAACATCTATCAGAAACTGAAGCCTGGAGCGGATCTCCTTGAGTACATCACGGGCAATTTGGCGCTGTGTGGATGACATGCGCTCCTCCAGTCCGGTAAACCACTGCAAAAGCTTGGAAATGTCCATCTCGGCCAATTCGGCAATATTCTTTCCGTCAATTCTGAAAAATAGCGACTCTCTCTTCAGCCGTGCCCCGCCACAATCAGGGCAAACGCCGGTTCGAATGAACTGCTCTGCCCACTTATTGGCCTTTTTGGAGGTTGATTCATCTTTTTGCTGGCTGATATAGGTTACAATGCCATCAAAACTTAAAAAATAGTTGGAAGAGGAGCCTAATGGAGTATTTTCGAGCTTGAAAGACTCATCAGAACCCAATAAAATAATCTGTAGAGCCTCCTCCGGAATATCCCTGATCTGATCGTCAAGCGAAAAGCCATACTTGCGGGCGATGGCCTCTAACTGCCAGAAAACCATCCCTTGACGGTATTTGCCTAGGGGAACAATCCCCCCGTTGCGGATGCTGATCCGGTCGTCAGGGATAATCTTGCTGTGATCTATTTCATGAATATACCCTAATCCTTTGCATCTCGGGCATGCTCCTTGAGGACTGTTGAATGAGAAACTGTTAGGCGCAGGCTCCTCATAAGATATCCCAGTGGTCGGACACATTAGGTGGCGACTGAAAAAGACAGGATCTTCCCCTTCAAATCCAGTGATTAAAATGGTCCCCTTGCCCTCTTTCATCGCAGAATTGATGGAGTCATGAAGTCGCCGTTCCTGACCGATGCCTGCAACTAACCGATCGATTACCACCTCTATGTTGTGCGTCTTATACCGATCGAGCTTCATCCCAGGTGTCACTTCCGCGATCTTGCCATCAATCCGGGTGTAGATGTACCCTTTTCGTCTGATCTGCTCAAACAATTCTTTGTAATGTCCTTTTCTTGATTTGATTAACGGTGAGAGAATCAAGATCTTACGGTTATCAAACCGCTCCAGAATTCGCTCCAGAATCTGCTCGTCGGTGAATCGAACCATGCGCTCCTCCGTTTCAAACGAAAAAGCATCAGAAGCCCTGGCAAATAGCAAGCGGAGAAAATCATAAATTTCGGTGGTGGTACCTACCGTGCTCCTGGGATTCTTGCTGGTGGTTTTCTGTTCAATGGCTATAACCGGACTGAGTCCGGTGATTCCATCTACATCAGGGCGCTCCATGTTTCCGAGAAACTGCCGGGCATAGGCTGAAAATGTCTCCATATAACGTCGCTGACCTTCAGCATAAATGGTGTCAAAAGCCAGTGATGATTTGCCACTGCCACTGAGCCCGGTTATGACAGTTAGGCTGTTATGAGGAATCACAACATCAATGTTGCGCAGGTTATGAACGCGTGCGCCGGTAACTTCAATTAGACGTTCCTGCTTCATCTATAGATGGATAACCTCTCCAAATGCGGCGGCTGCCGCTTCCATGATCGCTTCCGACATGGTTGGGTGGGGGTGCACCGACTTGATCAGCTCGTGGCCGGTAATCTCCAGCTTCCTCGCTGTTACCAGCCCGGCAATCATTTCAGTTACATTGCTTCCAATCAGGTGAGCTCCCAATAGCTCCCCATGTTTTGAGTCGAATATCAGCTTGACAAACCCGTCTCTGGCCCCGGCTGCACTGGCTTTGCCCGATGCAGTGAATGGAAACTTCCCAATCTTGATATCATATCCGGCCTCTTTTGCAGCCTTTTCAGTGAGCCCAACCGAGGCTACCTCGGGGTTGGTGTAGGTGCATCCCGGAATGTTTTTATAATCCAGAGGCTCTGGATTGAGCCCTGCAATTTTTTCAATACAAATAATGCCTTCGGCAGAAGCAACATGTGCCAGCGCCGGCCCAGCGATAATGTCCCCAATCGCATAAACCCCGGCTTTGGTCGTCCGATAATAGGAGTCCACTTTGACCTTGCCGTTCTCAACCTCCACACCATTCGACTCCAGTTCCAAATTCTCTAGGTTGGGCGAAATCCCTACCGCCGATAAAACAATCTCCGTCCTGATCTGCTCCGCACCTTTGGGTGTCTTTACCGTTACAATACATTCATCTCCTTCAATATCAGTCTTTTCAACCGATGAGCCCGTCATTATCTTAATGCCGGCCTTTTTCAGCGATCTGGCCAATGCCTTGGAAACTTCTTCGTCTTCTAATGGAACGATCTCAGGCATAAACTCAATCAGCGTCACCTGAGTTCCCACACTATTATAGAAAAAGGCCAACTCAGTGCCGATGGCTCCGGAGCCAACTACCACCATCGAGGCAGGTTGTTTTTCCAACGTCAGAGCCTCCCGGTAGCCAATTACTTTTTTGCCATCCTGTGGCAGACCCGGTAACTGCCGCGATCGTGCACCAGTGGCCAATATGATGTGGGTGGCGGTTATTTCCTGCTGATTCTCACCGGTCACCAGAACTTTCCCGTCTCCTGCAAGAGATCCAAACCCGGGAATAACATCTATCTTGTTCTTTTTCAATAAAAACTGAACTCCCTTACTCATGCCGGCTGCAACCGTTCGGCTCCGACCGATTATCGCTCCAAAATCCGGCTTGATCTCTCCTTCAATGTGCACACCAAATTCATCGGCCTTGTGAATATACTCCAATACCTGAGCCGATTTGAGTAATGACTTGGTGGGAATGCATCCCCAGTTCAGGCAGATGCCGCCTAACTCTGCCCGTTCAACAATGGCGGTTTTTAACCCTAACTGCGAAGCGCGAATGGCGGTGACATAACCACCGGGACCGCTGCCTATGACAATGACATCGTAATTCATGGATGATGAAGATTATAAAACGTGCAAAGGTACCCCTTTTGACCGTAAAAAACTACTGGCCATCCTGATATCGATCCATCAAGGCCTGGGCAGCTTGGAAAGGAGTGAGCTCCCCCTTGAGAACCTGTTCTTCCATCTGCCGGATTTGGTCGCGCCTCCCGGGATCCTCGTAAAACCGGTCAATGAGCTGCTCCTGGATGCTCTGCATCATCCAGTGGCGCGACTGGTTACGCCGTTTTTCTTCAAAATGACCGTTCTCCCGGGTAAGAGCTTCAAATTCTTGTATTGTTGACCATAAAGGTTCTATGCCACGGTTTTCCATGGCCGAAACCGTTAAGACCCTGGGTTCCCATCCGTTCTCGTTTTTTGGAAACAGGTGCAGCGCATTCCGGTACTCCCGCGCAGCCAGGTCACAGGCCCTTGTGTTGCTTCCATCAGCTTTAGTGATGGCAATACAATCGGCCATCTCCATGATTCCCCGCTTGATCCCCTGCAACTCATCTCCCGCACCAGCCAACATCAATAACAGGAAAAAGTCAACCATGGAGTGTACAGCCACTTCCGACTGCCCAACCCCAACCGTCTCAATAAAAATCACATCAAAACCGGCTGCCTCACACAATACCATGCTCTCCCTTGTCTTCCGAGCTACTCCGCCCAAGGATCCACCCGATGGAGAAGGCCTTATAAATGCATGAGAATCAGCACTTAACCTCTCCATCCTGGTTTTATCTCCTAAAATGCTCCCGCCCGACTTCTCACTGCTCGGATCAATGGCCAACACCGCCAATCGATGGCCCCGGGCAGTCAGATAGCTGCCTATAGTCTCGATAAATGAACTCTTCCCAACACCCGGGACCCCGGTTATCCCAATACGAATCGCTTGGCCGGCATCCGGCAGACAGAGCCGGATCACTTCCTGCGCCTTTTCGCGGTGTGCAGGTAATCGACTTTCAATTAGAGTAATGGCTTGACTGAGGATCGTTCGGTTTCCACGACGAATCTCATCGGCAAGCTGAAGAGGGGTTAATGCAGGCTTTCGCTTTTGAATAAAGCGCATGGCTGCCCCCGGATCAACCGATGGGGGTTGCTCAATGCCCGAATTGACCTGTAAAGCGGATTGTTGATCCTTCTGCTTATCCATGAATTAATTCTCCCCTCGTTCTACGGAGCCCATTAACCGGATCACGTGTGTGGGTTTGGCTGGGTCATTAACAATAAGTGTCACCGTCTGAAACTGTTTTCCCATTCTTCCCCGACTGTCAAATGTACACTTGATCACCGTTTGCTCATCACCCGCTATCGTGTACTGTTCCGGTTCTGAGGCCGTACAGCCACAAGTAGTTGATATTTTTCTGATTATCAATGGGTCAGCTCCTTCGTTTTTAAGGATGAAATCGTGCACAACCTGCTGCCCGGGCTTGATAGTACCAAAGTTGAACGACTCTTCATTCAGAACCGCTCTCGGTGCCCTCTCTCGTTCCTGAGACGTCAGGGCAGAGAAATCTTCCTCAATCGTGGCACTGATATTTAGCGGATTCTCTTTAAAAACCACTCCGTTAAAACTCGGAAAGACCCGCAAGAGCGTAAAACCCCAGTCGTCAACCTGATTCCCGTCCATCGTGATTTCTATCACCGCCTTCTTCCCCGGCTCCATAATTGGAGGAATGACCTTTAAGGATAACGATTCAGGATGATCGGGGAAGGTAACCGTTAGGTTTGAATCGGAATCATTGTAAATCTCCAGGGTCGAAACCTTTGCCTTTCCTTTAAATACCTGCTGCATAGAAACATGATTCGTTGCCAGTCGGATTTTCCCCATCTTGACCGGGAAATCATCAGCAGTAGTCCTGGATTTGGGCTTAACCAGCCCAACAATATATAGAGTCATTGTGCCCTCCCGAGCATTGGACTTAACGGTAATCGACTTTCGGAATGGCCCGGGACTACCCTTCGGATCAAAATTAACCACCAAAGAGCCTTTCCCGCCTGGTCCAACAGGCGCCTTGCTCCACTCGGGAACCGTACACCCACAGGATGTGGTGACATCAGTTACTATTAAAGCCTGACCTCCGTTGTTCGTGAATTCAAACGCGAAGGCCTTGATGCCATCCATCTCATTGATGGTGCCAAAATTATGACTGGTCGTGCTGAAAGTGATCGAGGGCTCAGCAAACTGGGCATAAATATTGTTAAGGCTAACCGCTGTTACGAGAAATAGAGAGATGATAATACCCCTGGTCATAATCTTGGTGTTTATGCTGAAAACGACCCAAAATTAAATAATTTCAGCCACTAAATTGATGGCGAAAACGATACAGATATACCTCCTGCTCCTGTTTGGGGCATTGCTGCTGGCTTGCCGGCCAGTACAAGCCCAGTTTTATAATGGCCTGAATATGTCCTTTGGGAAAAACCGTGTCCAGTTTCCCAGAGAAGATGTCCTCGAAAGTGAGTTCTTCGCTTCTTTTTACCGACATGATCGTTTCGATGTCTATTTCTATCCCGACGGCCAACAGCTGGCAGAGTACGTTAGCCGATTTGCCGGATCGGAGTTGACTCGCCTCGAAAACTTCTTTGAATACTCTCTGAATAAAAAGCTTATATTCCTGGTTTACAATAGGCTGAATGATTATCGGCAAAGTAATGTCGGACTTATTTCCGGAAGAGAGGAGACGAACATCGGAGGAGTCACTAATCTGATCGATAATAAAGTTTTTCTCTACTTTGAGGGTGATTATAAGAAAATCGATCAACAGATCCTGGCTGCTATCACCGACGTTATTCTCCAGGAAATGCTTTATGGTGGATCCACCCGCGATCGCCTCACTAACTCAGCTCTGCTAAATCTCCCAACGTGGTACTACGATGGACTGGTATCCTTTATCTCTAAAGGCTGGGATGTGGAGATTGAAAATCGTGTCAAAGATGGTATCCTGTCAGGACAGTTCGAGAAATTCAATCACCTGCAAGGCCGCGAAGCGATCGATGCTGGCCACTCCATCTGGTACTTCGTGTCAGAAACTTTCGGCAAATCCTTGATCCCCACCATCGTCTATTTCTCAAAGATCAACAGAAGCGCATCAGCTGGGTTTATGAATGTCCTGGGAACCTCGCTCAGTGCCTTAAGTTATGAGTGGCTCTATTTCTTTAAATCCCGCTTCGATGATCCTGCTCATCAGGGAGAAATGCCAACCGACGGCCAGATCAAGCTGAGAAACAGAAAGGGAACTGAATACCTGAGAGCACGCATCTCCCCAGATGGACGCTATATTGCTTACGTTTCAAATACCGAAGGGAAAATCAAAGTCTATCTCTTCGACGAACGCTCGGGAAAATCAAAAAGAATCTTCCAATCGGGTGCCAGGCTTGGCCAGATCGAGGATCGCACTTTCCCAGTCCTGGCATGGCACCCAACATCACAACTTCTGGCTATGACCATGGAACATAAGGGGAAAATGCGTTACAGCCTCTACTCCCCGGAAAGCCGAAAATGGGAGCACCAAGAGATTAAACTGTACGATAAGATCCTTGATTTCTCCTTCTCTGATGATGGCCTTAACATCGTCCTGTCAGGTACCATAAAAGGCCAATCGGATATTTTTGTGTATAACCTGGTGGCAAACACCAGTGAGCGAATCACCAACGATCGGGCCGATGACTTTTCTCCCCGATTTATCAATCACTCTTCCGCAATCCTATTTGTCAGTAACAGAACCAACCTGTCAATCGAACAACAGAAACTAAACGATGAGGTCACTCCCGGACTGAATGTGTTTATCTATGATTACAAAACCCGCTCCGACGAACTGATCCCAATTGCCGGGGATTCTTATATCGACCGCCTTCAACCCTACCAGACAAAAGATCGGACCTACTATTTCCTAGGCGATGATAATGGAATTCGGAATCGATATAAAGCACAGTATGATAGCACGATAGTGGCGATCGATACGACAGTGCATTATACCTATTTCTCCAAAACAGCCCCCCTAACCAACTATGCAAGAAATATTCTGGATCACTCGATTGCATCAGAAACAGGAACTTTCACTGAACTGCTATTCCATAACAACCGTTACAATCTTTATCGTGGTGAATTGCCAAATGAGTCAGCTAGCTTGAACAAGCCAAGACCAACACCTTTCCGCTTGAAATTAACCAGAGACCTGGCCCGTCAGGATAGCATCAGCAGGATTCAGGAGATCCAAAGGGAGGAGCGGAAAGTAATTACAAGACCATTTGCCCACCTTGGTAGAGACTCATTATCAGGCCAGAAACGGGAGATTGATATTAATAATTACACGTTTAGCCTGGAAAGTTTGGCTCAGGGCAACCACTCAAGCCTCCCTGGCCAGGGACAGGTTAAAGATCCCATTACCGGCAGATCTAGCGACCTGCCTCCAATTAGGGTTTACCAACCAGCTTTCTACGTGAACTACCTGGCATCACAGGTGGATTTTACCTTCCTGAATGCATCCTATCAGTCGTTTTCTGGAGCAGCGCCTTATTATAATCCTGGGTTAAATATGCTCTTTCTGGTTGGTACTCAAGATCTTTTCGAGGATTATAAAGTGACCGGAGGTGTTCGCTTCGGTAGTAATTTCGATAGTAATGAGTACCTCCTGAGTGTTGAAAATCTAAAGAAAAGACTCGATAAGGAGATCATCTTTCACCGTCAGGTATATAAAACTATTACCAACGACTGGAGTTCCTATGTAAAGGCTACTACCCAGGAGCTTTTTGGGTTGCTGAAATACCCCTTTAGCCAGGTGAGTGCCCTTAAAGGGACTTTAAATCTTCGGCTCGACGAATATGCTTATTTGTCAACAGATCAATACAATATGATCAAGGAGGGAGAGCATAAACTTTGGGCCGGAGTCAAACTGGAGTATATCTTTGATAACGCCAGAATGATTGGGCTGAACCTCTACGACGGGATCCGTTCAAAAGTATTCGGAGAGTACTATCAACAGGTGAATGGCGACTGGTCTGATGTTTTCATTCTCGGTGCCGATTTCAGACACTATCTGCCCCTTCACCGTTCCCTCATCTGGGCCAACCGGTTGGCAACAAGCACCTCCTTCGGTGGAAGCCGACTGATTTATTATATGGGGGGTGTCGATAACTGGTATAATATCTCGAGAAATGTTCCAACATTTGATTACTATCAGCCTATAGATGGAAGCCAAGAATTTGTTTATCAGGCACTTGCAACAAACATGAGAGGCTTCTCTCAAAATATTCGTAATGGGAATAGCTTTGCTGTTTTCAATACCGAGGTCCGCTGGCCAGTATTCCGATATTTCGCCAATAAACCCCTCAATTCCGATTTCCTGACTAACTTCCAGCTGGTGGGGTTCTTCGATATTGGAACTGCCTGGAGTGGGCCATCCCCCTGGGATAAACGCAACCATCTCAATCGGGAGGTTATTCGGAATGGCCCCATGGTTATTGTGGTCGACAAAGGAAATGAACCATTTGTTGCCGGGTTTGGTGCAGGAGTCAGAAGTCGCCTCCTGGGCTATTTTGTCAGATTAGACTGGGCCTGGGGAATTGAGAACTATGTTCTTTTACCTAGAATTTTCTACCTTTCCCTCAGTCTGGATTTTTAAACCTGCATCATGAAAGCCCAAATCCTTAAGCTGGCCAATGAGTTTACTCCCGAGATTATCCTGATACGACGTGCCTTACACGCCAACCCGGAACTATCTTTTAAGGAATTCCAAACAGCTAAACTGATCGAGGAGGTCCTGAATGGTTGGGGCATCCCAACAATCAGGATCGCGGATACCGGTGTTACTGCCGTGATTAACGGCTCGGGTAAGGGTAAGTATGTGGTTCTTCGGGCTGATATCGATGCTCTTCCCATTTCTGAAGAGACAGGTAAGCCTTATAAATCAAAAAACCAAGGGGTTATGCATGCCTGTGGGCACGATGTCCATACAGCTTCTCTGTTGGGAGTCGCAAAAATGCTGAACATCCTGCGTCATCAGTTTAACGGAACAGTTCGACTCCTTTTTCAACCCGGCGAAGAGGTCCTCCCAGGCGGCGCTAAAAAAATTTTAGAGACAGGCCTTCTGAATAACCCTAAGCCAGATTATATTCTGGCTCAACATGTCTATCCCGAGCTTCCGGCTGGAGAAGTTGGATTCCGAAGTGGAGCATACATGGCTTCCGCAGATGAAATCTACCTGGAAATTCGAGGAGTGGGAGGCCATGGCGCGATGCCTCACACGTTGATCGATCCGGTTCTCATCGCCAGCCATGTCGTAATTGCCCTTCAGCAGGTAATCTCCCGTAGATTGCCCGCTGATATTCCGGCAGTTTTGTCTTTTGGTAAATTCGATGCCCCGGGGGCAACCAACGTGATCCCACCAATTGTTCGCCTCGAAGGAACTTTCCGGATCGTTGACGAAACCTGGCGAAAGATTGCCCATCAGGAAATTGAAAAGACCGTCGTGGGACTGACAACCGCTATGGGTGGCACAGCCAGCTGCCGGATTGTCTCTGGGTATCCTGCACTATACAACGACCCAGATCTTACTAGGATTGTACATACAGCTGCTACTCAATATCTTGGAGCTGAAAAGATTAGAGATCTGCCAGCCCGAATGACTGCCGAAGATTTTGCCTATTACGCCCAGGTAATCCCCAGTGTTTTCTATCGGCTCGGTACCGGTGGTCAATCATCAGAATTCCCTGTCCATCATCCTCAGTTCGATGTGGATGAGGAAGCTCTGACTACTGGCATGGGCCTCATGACTCATCTAACAGTTAGTCTGTTACGATGAAATCAAATCACTGATCCGCTGAGTCAACTCTTCCAACTGATCCTCTGTCGGAACATATTTCAGCTTTTCCGTTGTGACTACCTCAAAACCCGAACTATTCAACATCCCGGCCATCTCCTCAATCTGTTTTGGACCCCAACCATAGGACCCAAAAACAATGGCTTTCCGATCTTTAGGCGCAAGCCCCGTTAAATAGGTGAGAAAAGCCGACATGGTTGGTAACATCCTGCCATTCAGCGTGGGAGATCCTGTACAGATGTACTCCGAATCAATTACTTCAGTCATGATATCGGAGATGTGATTGGTTTGAAGACTCAAGAGAGATGTCACATATCCATGCTTATTAAAAGCTTCTTGAACCGCCAATGCCATCCGCTCCGTAGAATGCCACATGGTGTCATATACCACCAGTGCTTTTTTGCGGGTTTCATTGCTGGCCCAACTCTGGTATGCTGCCAGAATATCCGAAACATGTTTTCTCCAGATTATGCCATGGCTGTTTGCAATAATCTCAATATCAAGGCCTTGTAAACCAACTAGAGCTTTTTGTACCTGTTTAGAATACGGAAGAACAATATTGGCATAATACTTCCTAGCCTCCAGCATGATAATATCCAAAGGATATTCATCATCAAACCGCTCCGATGAGGCTAGATGCTGACCAAACGCGTCGTTGGAGAACAAAATCTTCTCTTCAGGCAGATACGCAACCATATTATCAGGCCAATGAACCATCGGTGTCAGGACAAAATGTAAATTTCTCCGGCCGATATTGAGCATTGTGCCTGATTCAACCGGCCGGAAGCTCCAGTCGGCATGATAATGCTCGCGCAATCCGATTTCTCCTTTAGGGGAGGTGTAAATGGTGGCGTTCGGTGTCAGCTTCATCAGTTCCGGCAAGGCTCCCGAGTGGTCCATCTCCACATGGTTAACCACAATGTTATCTATTTTGGAAGGATCTATGATGGCAGATATTCGCTTGATCATCTCGGGAGCCAGATGGGCCTTAACCGCATCAATGAGTGTAATTTTCTCATCAATAATTAAATAGGCATTATATGATGAGCCTCTTTGAGTCAGATAGCCATGAAAGTTCCGGAGGTTCCAGTCAATACCTCCAACCCAGTAGATCCCCTCTTTAATTTGAATCGGATTCATAATCTAATCACTAATTTCAAAAAATTCACTTTTCTTTACCCCACAGAGCGGACAGATCCAATCATCAGGCAACTCCTCAAAGGAAGTCCCCGGTTCCACTCCGGATAGAGGATCCCCAATTTCGGGGTCATACACATACCCGCAGGAACGACACTTGTATTTTCTCCCCATTTTATTCTTTTGTCGGATCTGTAAAAGTCCTATCCGCGAGAGTCCGGTCGATCATCAAGATGCCATGTCCATGGCCAGCAACCATCTTCACCTGCTCCAGAATGGCTTCGGCAGAGGCTTCTTCTTCAACCTGCTCTTCGACAAACCATTGATTCATCTGATAAGTGGCATGGTCTTTCTCTTCCATGGCCAAATCGGCAATTTTGTGGATCAGGTCGGTTACAATTCTTTCGTGCTTGAGAGTTTCCTCAAATACTTCTACAACGTCCTTCCATTCGGTTGGTACTTTGGCAATTGGGGTAAGCTTGACCGTTCCTCCGCGCTCATTCAGGTAGTCGAAAAATTTCATGGCATGGGCGGTTTCTTCCTGCCACTGGATCCTCATCCAATTGGCAAATCCCGGAAGGTTCTGCCCTTCAAACCAAGCTGACATAGAAAGATAAAGGTAGGCCGACCATAGTTCGGCATTGATCTGCTCGTTGATGATTTTTTCAATTTTTTTGTTGATCATGGCTTTATGTTTTAATTCTTATAGATAAACAAAGTTCGCAAAATAAAGTTTAGGGCCGATATCGGGATTTTGAAAGGATCTCCTGACTGTTGATTTCCTCAAAAAGCACTTCTGGACCCTGCCGGGTGGCTTTTAAATAGCTATGAATGACCTGATAACCGATCCAGCACCCGGTTTTCCCGGGGGAATCATGGCCAAAGTCTGAAGTGAAAGGTGCATCCTCATGAAATTTTCGGATCATCATCCTTTCGGTCGAAAACAGAATCCGGTTCTCCGCGAGATATCTCCACATCTCCTGTTCATGCTCCTCACACCATTTTAATTGCTCTTCGGTAAAGTGAAAATGGATGTGCTTCGGAATGCGAGGTAAACTTTCCTGTAGTAAATATTGAATTTTTCCATGGTATAAAAGATGATCCAGAAACGATGAACCTAATGCCGGAGGCTCTAACTCACTCATCAGCCAGGCTTTCATGGCATCGGATGCTAAATTCTCCGGATTCATCCGGCTTCTGATGTATTCCGGAATTCGTAATTCTTTGTACCAAGAGCAATCGCTTCCTAGATATTTGTCTAACCCCACGCCTAACAAACCAGGTAGGGTGATGAACGATTCATTGAAACCTGACAGGTAAGTCACCAGGGTAGGCACCCCCAAGCCTGTCAAACGCCCCATCTGTTGAAGCCCTTTGTTTAATATCCCGATTTGTTTTGAGAAAATGGGCCATCTTTGATTAATAGCATCATAAACAGCCATCAAGATGGGGTCATTGGTAAATGACTCAAGCGATGCCGGGTACTCGGGCAGGGTATCGGGACCAATTAAGATAATCTCTTCATTGAATACATCAAAAAAAGGCTGAATATCAAGTAGATGTGAGTGGAAGGTGTCGATAACCTCCTGTGGTTCCGCTTCAAACAAAATCTTTTCAAAACGAATTGCCTCCAGCGTTGTCGCATCGCCTCGCTCACGGTGGCAGCCGATCCCGACCATCAGCAACATTATCAGAAATAACCGTACTTTTGTAGATTGATAGGTCATCAGATGGATGATCATTTGACGGATAAACAATTTGTTGAAGTAAACGTTAAATGTACAAATTTCTTCTACTGACTATGAAAAACAAGAATCTTCTTATCGCCCTGATGATGATTCTGATTCCGATGACAGGATTAGGACAGATTTATCAAAGACCAGTCAATCTTCTGATCCATGCTGGATTGCATGGGAATTGGCTAAACCCTGATGAAATTATTCCTGCCGGAGGGCGTACCCGCTTAGGATTATCAGCCGGGCTTAGGATGGATTACAATTTTCACCAGCATTTCTCCTTTTCATGGGGAGCTGGATTTGTTCAGGCTGGCGGTAATGTCATCTATGCTGACGGGCTATTTGTCGATCTGGATGACAGATTGGATTCCCTTCCACGTGGTTCTCAGGTTACTTACCGAACATCCATGCTGGAAATTCCTTTGGCAATGAAATTGCAAACTAACCGGATCGGATATACGAGATATTTTGTCGAAGCTGGTCTCGATCCGCTGATAAGGCTGAAATCTACCATCGACGTAGATTATGAAGATTTAAAAAACGAACCGTTCACCGAAGGAATTCCCGTATTTAATCTTGCCTATCATGCAGCAGTCGGGCTACGATATTCATTTACCCGTCTGTTGGGCTTTCAGGTGTCTCTTTTTTACAAGAATACCTTCCTTGATTTTACTAAAGAGCACGCCAAACAACCTGCCGATAATATCCGCTTGAATCAGGCCGGCATCTCCCTTGCCCTTACTTTCCTTTAACCCACACCTCACACCCCACACCTCACACCTCACACCTGACCCCTGACACCCCTTTCCCCATGAACCTCCGCATTGCACAACTCAACTACAAGATTGCCGATTTTGAGGGTAACCTGGCAAAGATGAGCCTTGCGGTTAAACAGGCTGCTGCCCATGGAGTTGATCTGATCATTTTTTCCGAACTCTCGATTTGCGGTTATCCTCCTTTGGATATGCTGGAGCAACAGAGCTTTATTGCTGAGTGTCAGGATGCTGTTCAACGGCTTGCGAAGAAAACCTCTGAAGTGGGCGTTATTGTTGGGGCACCGGCATACAACCCGAATGATAAAGGGAAACGCCTATACAATGCTGCCTATTTGCTGTACGCGGGGAAGATCCAGGAAATACGGTATAAAACACTGCTTCCAACTTACGATGTGTTTGATGAATACCGGTATTTTGAACCCAATAGTGAATTTGAACCGGTTGAATTTAAAGGTGTTAGGATTGCGTTAACGATTTGCGAGGATATCTGGGACGATCAGCCCGTTGAAAATACCTTTGATCGACCTCAGCTTTATCCCTTATCCCCAATGGATCAGCTAGTTAAGAAGAATCCGGATATTATGATTAATATCTCGGCCAGTCCATTTGCTGCCAACCGATTGATGATCAGAGAACAGGTACTCCGGAAAAATGTCCTGAAGTATGGCATACCTATATTATATAGTAATCAAGTCGGGGCTCATACTGAACTGATTTTTGATGGTTCATCCATGGCACTCGATTCGTATGGGCAGGTCGTTGGGCATCTCTCTTCTTTTGCTGAAGATTCGATGACATTCCTTCTTGAGGATTTATTACATCCCAAAAGTGGCCGGGCACAAGTAGAACAGCAAATTCTCAGCGACGAATATCGAATTGAGATGATTTATAAAGGTCTCATTTTCGGGATTAAGGACTACTTCCGGAAGATGGGGTTTCAACGGGCTGTTTTAGGACTCTCCGGAGGAATGGATTCAGCGTTGACCCTAGTTTTAGCGGTCAAAGCTCTGGGGCCGGAGAACGTGTTACCGGTCTTGATGCCCTCCAAATACTCATCTGATCATTCGGTAACCGACTCCATACAACTGTGTAAAGCATTAAATATCAGCTGGGAAACAATCCCCATCGATCCTGTGATTACCGCCTTCTCGATGCAATTAATTCCTCTATTTCAGGGATTGGCAGAGGATGTGACCGAAGAGAATATCCAAGCCCGTACCCGCGGTGTTCTGCTTATGGCTTTGGCCAATAAGCAGAACCGAATTCTGCTCAATACTTCCAATAAAAGCGAAATGGCTGTTGGGTACTCCACTCTTTATGGGGACCTAAATGGTGGATTGGCGGTATTAGGTGATGTTTATAAGACTGATATCTATCGTCTTGCAGCGTTTATAAATAGAAATCAAGAAATAATTCCGCTTCATATTATTCAGAAACCCCCATCTGCTGAATTACGACCGGGTCAGCTGGATAGTGATTCACTGCCTGACTATCCCTTACTTGACGCGATCTTGTATCGGCTAATAGAAATGAAAATGTCAGTTAATGAGATTGTTATGGATGGATACGAGGAAACCCAGGTTAAAAAGACAGCCTCTCTACTCAATAAAAGTGAATACAAAAGATTCCAGGCTCCTCCAATCCTGCGGGTCTCCTCAAAGGCTTTTGGAACGGGCAGAAGAATGCCACTGGTGGCAAAATTTTAACAGAGTTTTTTTTGTAAAGACTCAAATACTCCCTACTTTAGCAAATTAATAGAAGGGATACGATTTGTCCGCTTTAGGATAGGGTGTGTCTTCGATTGATTGTATGGAAACTATTAATTAAACTTTACTTTTCTTAACTTAACTAACACTTTATGAGTAAACACCTACGTTTCTGGAGGCTGTTACCGATGTTGGCATTTATGTTGACATTTGTGATAGCTGGCTCGGGCGTTGGTTTTGGGAATTCGGCAACGGGTTCACCAGAACTAGCGATTGAGTCGACGAGTGTAGCGGTGCCCCAACCGGGAGCTGCTACGCTGGAGTCGTTTACGTTGCTCGTTCCGAAGGTCATAGACCCGATGGCCAATTATGAGGCTGTTGGGGTTTATGATGCCGCAACGAAGACGTTTTCTGTGACAGTTCCCTTTGGGACTGATGTAACTGCCCTGATAGGGGAATGGACTCTATCGGCCAATGGGGTTAAGCTGTGTCCATCTGCTGACGCTACTACTGAGTTGACCTCAGGCGTTACCCCGTTTGACTACACGGATCCGGTAGCTTTCACGGTATGGTCAGATGATGACACGCCGAATGAGTTCTGGGTTGTGGTTGAAGTAGAGGCCACTTGTGAGAACAGCGAACTGATTACCTTGACCCTGAGGGGTGAAGAGGTTTCGACCTGTTATCCGACCGAGACCGCTGCTTTTGAACAGACCACTGGACCGGATGCCGGACTGGTAACCTTTACGGTTCCCTTTGGTTTGGATGCAGCGGCTATTGTATTTGAGGCGGTACTCAGCGAAGGCGCTATTATGGTTCCGGATCTGAGCACGATCACCGCTTACACTGGTCCTATTGATTTGCAAGTTTTTGCCGAGAATGGAGTTTGCTTTAATGAATACCAGATTGTTCTGGACGTTGGAGCTGCTTCGACTGCTCGTCAACTGCTGACGTTTGATTTTCTGGCCGTTAATAACACGCTGCTGGAAGCCGACGTGATTGGTACGGTAGATCAGGCTTCACAGCGTATCGACCTGGTTGTTCCCAACTCGGTTGATCTGACGGTTGATGAGTTGATTGCTACCTTTACCAACAGTCCGTTCAGCTGTGTATACTTTAATGGTCCGGGAGTAACGGCAGCCGTACCACAGTTTACCGATGTTACTCCGAACCTGTTTGATGAACCGCTTCATTTCACGGTTCTGGCTCAGGACGGGACTAGCGAGGTTCAATATAATGTATTTGTAACCAACGAACCTGCCGATACGGACAATACGCTGACGAACCTGACGTTAACCGGTCAGCAAGACTGTCTGGACAATTCGCTGGATGGCGAAGTAACGTTTGATGAAGCTACGCTGACCTATACGGTTCGTATGCGCGAAGGTCTGGACGATGGCATCAGCCTGGAACTGGACTTTGATATTCCTGAGACGGCTACTTGTGATGTAACTGCTCCGGCTACCATTACCGATATCGTGAACGATTTTGAGATCACGGTTACGGCAGAAGATGGTACCGATGCTGTTTACACCATTGCGTTCAACTGGGTAGAGCCTAGCGATATGAAGCAGATCACCTATTTTGCTTTTGATCCGCTGGAAGCAGGTAAGGGTAACGCCCAACTGCACATGACCCATGTTGGGGAAATTGACGAAACGGCCAAGACCATTTTGGTTCATGTTCCTTACGGGACGGATGTTACCGCTCTGAAGGCCACCTATGAACTGGATGATCAGTATGCCCTGATGACGCGTTCGGAAGAGAACTTCGACGAGCGGATTCCGCAAACAAGTGGCGTTAGCGCGGTGAACTATACCACCCCTGCTGCTTTCACGGTTTACGATGAAGCTTGCAATACGCAGGAATATTTTGTAACGGTCGTTGTTGACCCGAACGATGGGAACTTTATTACCGCCATGGAAGCTGCAGCAGAAGTTGATTTCTGCTACGGTCCGGACGATGTTACGGGCGAGGTAGAAATGGGTGAAGATGAGATCACCATTACGTTCCCGGCCGGTACGGATCACACCAGCATTGTGATCACCGGAACCTTGAGCGAAGGCGCCACGATGGTTCCGACGTTTGCCAACATTACCTGGGGAACGACCTCCTTGGTTGTTACCGCTGTTGATGGTGTTGCCACTCGGACCTATGCATTGGAAATTGTTGAATCGGACGAAGCCGAGACGGGCAAGCAGATGCTTACCTTTGGTTTCCTGGCCGAGAACAATACCGCTGCTGGTCTGACCGAAGACCGGATGGGTACGATCAACCATACCACCAAGCGTATTGATGTACAGGTTCCGTTCCTGACGGATCTGACTGAGCTGGTTGCTGATTTTACCGCTTCGAAGTACGCCTGTGTTTACCTGGGTTGCGATCCGGATATGGATCACCTTCAGGTCTCGGGCGAAGTTGAGGTGCTGGATTACAGCGCTGCTATCACCATGGCTGTTGTAGCACAGGATGGTACGCAGGCTTGCTATAACGTGAATGTGACTAAAGATCCTGCTGCTACTGACAAGTGGCTGCATGACTTTACGGTTTACAATTTGCCGTACTGCTTTGGCACGAACACCTATGATCTGACCGAAGGTTACGGGGTTACCCGCGACGGCCAGAACATTAATGTCAGTGTTAAGAACAGCACGAACGTAGCTAACCTGACGATTGGATTTGATATACCTGAGACGGCTACCGTTAGCCCGGATCCATCGACAGTAACGAACTTCACGAGCCCGGTTACCTTTACGGTTACGGCTCAGGATGGTTCGACCGCTGCTTACGTGGTTACGGTTACCAAACGCGCTCTTAATAATGATGCCAAGATTTTGGCTTACTGGTTTGAAGGCAGTGCCAATGGTTTCGGCGGCACGGCTACGGGTGTGATCAACGAAACGGCCAAGACGGTTACGGTATGGGTTCCCTGGGGAACGACCAAGACCGCTCTGAAAGCCAGCTTTACGCTTTCTAGTGGTGCGATGATGACGCGTTCGGAAGACACGCAGATTCTGCAGACCAGCGGCGTCAGCGCGAACGATTATACCACTCCGATTGCTTACACGGTATGGTCAGAGAGCTGCAAGACGGTAGAATACTTTGTGACAGTTAACATCACTCCGGACACGAACACGGGTATTTCCCAGTTCACGTTCCCGGTTGAAGGATGTGTCTGCACGGGTGTTAGCACAGAAGCCCAAATTGACTCCTATGCCCGTCGTATTTATGTTCAGCTGCCTTACACGATGAACCTGAGCAGCCTGGCACCTTCGGTCATTGGGATTGCCAATAGTGCGAGCGTTACCCCGGCTGCCGGTGTTAATAAAGACTTCACCAAAGGTCCGGTTAAGTACACGGTAACGGCTCCTGACGGAGTGACCAAAGCTGACTGGATGGTTTATGTGACGAATCCTCCGTGCCAGGAAGCTGACATTAAGAGTTGGTCACTGCTTGGAGGTCTTCAGGTAGGTAGTTCCACGATTGATGCTGCCGCCGGAACGATTAAGGTTATGGTTGGTGCCAGCACAACGGCTGCCCAGCTTTCAGCAGTAACGTTCTCGGCTACCTTGAGCTGTGGTGCAACGATTTGCTGCAACACGGGAGCTTGCGCTGGATCAGAGATTGATTTGAGCGACATGACGCACACCTGCGTAGTGACGGCTCAGGATAAGAGCATCACCAAAGACTGGACCATTACGGTAACCAGACAGGATATTGTCAAGCCTCAGGTAACTACCTGGAGCGTGATGGCTTATAACTGCTCAGACAGCGTTGCTGTTCAGTCGAACGAAGGCGGTTATGTCGTGATTGTTAAATCAGACAAGATCGTCAACGGAGTACCCGATTATGCCATTGCTACGTCCGCTGGCCGGACCGCTCTGGTGAATGCCCGTATGGGTAACTATGCTACTGCCGTAGCTGGTGAGCCGGTTTACATCCAGACCAATGGTCTGTACTCTGGCGAGTACTATGCTTATGCTGTAGATGCTTCGGGTAATATGAGTGAAGTTAGCCTGCAGAAACTGTGGCTTGACATCTGTGATGTTGAAGTTGCTGATCTGACAGCTCTTCGCACGATGCCGGTTGTATGGCGTTACACGGTTACCGGTGAAGTACTGGTTTCCTATGAAGAGACCCGTACGGGAGGCAACCTGAAGTTTGTTCAGGATGCTGGCGCCGGTATCCAGATTTTGGATAAGAATAACATCTTGAATACTTCGTTTGGCCAGGGTGCTGGTCTGACCGGACTGAAAGGTTACCTGGAAACAGGCATAAACCTGACGTTTGTTCCCTGCTGCGCAGCTCCGACGAAGAGCTCCACAGGTAACGTGATCACCCCGGTAAGTTTGACCTACGATCAGTATGCCAGCCAGTGCTACACAGGTGGCCAGTATGAGTCGATGTTGGTAAAAGTTACCACTCCGATGATTGCTTTTGACGATTACGATACAGATTTGACCCAATGGACATTCAATAATCTTGACCTGGCCACTATTACGGCTAAGGGTGACTATGAATACTTCATTCAGCAGGTGTTCAACACCGACTACATTGGTGATGACATCCCAACGGTTCCGACCATCTACCAGGGTATCCGCACGAACGTGGATTGGGGATCGATCTATGGCTTGTTCACTCCTCGCCAGAAGACTGACATTGTTCCGGTTACCGGCGCGATGATTTCAGCTGATCCGAACCCGCTGACAATCAGTGGTGTAACTCCTGGTCAGTGCAAGACTGGTGTGATTGACATCTACAATGAAGGTGTTGGTAATCTGACGATTACGGCCCTTTACCTGGATGATCTACCAGCAACGGATATGTTCCATCTGGTTAATCCTCCGGCCGTTCCCTTTACCGTTGGTAGCTGGGAAAGCCAGGGTGTTACGGTTCAGTACTGCCCGCCAAGCGCCGGCACCCGTACCACGAACCTGATTGTGGAATACGGAGTTGGTAAAACGCTGGTTATTCCGATTAACGGTGAAACGGCTGCTATTATCGAGTTCCCGCTTTGTGAGAGTTTTGATGCTACATCAAGGATTCTTCCTGCACCGTGGACTGGTAATGCTGCGATTAGTCGTTACGGTAACGTAGGAACTGCTTTCCGTGGCTATGCTGCTTATGCGATGAATAATGCTGCTCATTACCTGATGTCGCCTCCGATCTACGTTAACGTAGGTGAGCCGGTTGTCACCTGGTACGAGGGTAGAATTTTCGATAGCACCACGCTGAATGAGGTTTATGTTTCGACCGATAAGGTGAACTGGACCCTGTTGGCAAGCTATCCGCTGAATGCTTGCCCTGATGTTTATAATGCCAACAATCAGTTTGCTATCCGGACCATTAGCTTGGTTGACTATGTAGGCCAGACCATCTACGTTCGTTGGAACCGCAAAGGTGGTAACTACTGGTGTATTGATGATATCTGCTTCCAGGAAAAGATCACCAAGCCGATCTTCACAGCTTCTCCTGTCCCGGTTGATTTTGGCGGCGTACAGTTGGGTTCCACCGGAACAGCTACTGTTACGATCACCAACACGGGCGTGAGTATTCTGAAGGTGAAAGAGGTAGAATTGGTAACGGGTGCTCAGTTTGGGCTGACCGATGCCAATACTTACCCGGTTGAAGTAACGGGTGCCACCTATGCTTATGCCGAGGATGGTAAGACTTCAGTCAGCTTTGACGTAAGCTTTACCCCCAATGATGTTGGGATGTTCAGTGGCAAGCTGAAAGTGACCTACGGATTGTATGAAGATGAAGTAGTTGAGATTGCCCTTAGCGGGGAAGGTCTGAGCTGCTACACCGCTGCTGAAGCCACCCTTGGACGGAACTATGCTGCCTCACCTAATAGCTGGTTCAAGTTCACGGCTGATCGCTTCTCCCTGGTTAAGATTCATAACTGCGATCCGAACAACACGGTTGATCCGTATGAATATTCATACGACAGCTTCCTGCGGGTTTACGCTGACTGCGAAGGCACCTTGCTTGGTGAGCAAGATGATATGGAAGAGGCTTGCCCGACTAACCGTGCTAACTCAGCTGTTGAGGTAGCCATGAACGAAGGCGAGACTGTTTACATTTTCTGGGATGGTATCTGGGCTAACGATTGCGCTACCTGTAACCTTCCGTTCTACTTCCACATCGAAGCCAGCTACCCGATTGACGGTGACGTTTGCGAAACCGCCATTCCGTTGACCCTCCCGGTGGTTAACCATTTTGGAACCACGGTTGGATTCAATGATGACTACGATGCATCGCCTTGCTCGCCTTATAGCAACTACATGGATGGTAACGATAAAGTGTACACGATTACGATTGAGGAAGAAGGTTACCTGAATGGAAGCATCCTTGGTGCTTACGGTTCAATCCACGTACTTGACAAGTGCCCGAAAGTCGAACTCGACCGGTCAAATTGTAAAGGTTTCACTAGCGGCCCGAACGGCGGTGAATTCACCAAACGTATCGATGCCGGTACTTACTATGTGATCATTTCAACTTGGGCTCCGCCACAGACCGTTGACTATCTGCTCAACATGACGTTCCGTGGTGTAGGTATGGAAGACAATGGTCTGACCAGCAGCCTGCGCGTTTACCCGAACCCGACCGATGGTAAGTTCATGGTTAGCATTAGCAACCAGGAAGCTACCGATTTCACCCTCGAATTGGTGAACATCTCTGGTCAGGTTGTGTATCGCAACGAAGTGAAAGCTGCCTACTCATACGATAATGAAATTGATGCCAGCTCCTTTGCTAAAGGCGTTTACTATCTGAAAGTGAACGACGGTAAAGCTGTGAAGGTTGAAAAAGTAGTTATTCAGTAGAACATAAACCCGGACAGGCTTCAAACGCTTGTCAGGTTTAGATAAAAAGAGCCCCGGCACGATCCGTGCCGGGGCTTCTTTTATTTAGTGTAGTAGTTTTGACCCCATCAAGGGCCTTTTAGACCCATTTTTCAATCAATCTCCGGCTTTCCCTCACCTAAGGTTAATCTTCATCGCGTCAGGAGGCGCGAAGGGAGGGTGGGGTGGAAACATTTTCATTTGACAGGCAAGCACTGTAAGTCGAGGTATGCTCGGAGTAGCGATTAACTTCCATGATAAACTGCACAAAATATAGGTAATCAAGTAGTTGATCTTAATTGGTCCAGTGGAAAATTCGGGATTGTGCACCCAGGAACCAAGAAGACTGTATCAGTACAGGAACCAAAAAGACTGCCTCGATACACACCTGACGGAATAAAAGGCCGATGACCGGCCGACTATCAATCCAATGAAAACGGCAGGTAGTTGGCCCAAAACGTGGTTGTGATTAACTAATTAGGTGTTAATTTTCCTGAATTTCCATTTAAAACAAATTGATAGTCAATTGACTAGAATATTGTTCATTGACATCTTTTTATCTATAACTGCAAGTAGCTTACCTAAGGGCATTTTATCGAGTAGAGAAATTCTCAACAATTGTAAAACTTCGTAGGTTGAGCGGTTTATTTTTAATTCTGTGCCGAGAGTTATGAGGCAATAAAGCAATTAAAGCGGAATAAACCTGGATGCCTACCGCATTTTCAGTGGTGCCCCAAAATGGCTTGATCTCCAGATGCTGCTTGATCCATTTGGAAATGAGTTCGACTTCGGTTGTCAATCGATGGTATATGAAGTTCAGGTGATTTTCCCAACCTGTCCGATGAGTGCAAAACGCGCTAATGCGCCAATATTGGCCTGACTGTTTTAGGAAAAGTGTT
>LSQX01284087.1_pt3 | contig 28995 bp, 30 predicted proteins | sample 654561 | NCBI WGS metagenome assembly LSQX01 (sample SAMN04489861, study PRJNA283612) | anaerobic digester metagenome | isolation source: 4 biogas reactors fed with cattle manure at either 37C or 55C with and... | place: Denmark: Kongens Lyngby | collected 2014 | reverse complement strand
CTGTCACCGGTGAGGGACAACTCATACCCGTCTGCAGGTAAGAGGGCGGTCTGCCCGGCCTGCAGCTTGAGTTCGCCATCCTCCCAGGCAATCCACATGGGGGAGAAGGCGGTGATGACGGAAAAATTGGAGGGAGAGGACTGGATGCGCAGGTCTTTGCAATCACTCAGCCTGTCCAGCTGGAAATAGGGCGTGTCCAGCATGCGCTCCATCCGGCCGCGCTCATCAGAGAGCACCAGCCCTGGTTCCGCGGGCGTGGGGCGGCTGTTCAGGTCCACCACATTCAGTGAATCCGCCAGGTGCAGCTCGCGCCCCTTTCCGTCCTTGTCCACCCGGCCCCAGTCATACAGGCGGTAGGTGACATCGCTGGACTGCTGGATTTCATACAGCACCAAACCCGCGCCAATGGCGTGCACGGTGCCGGCGGGGATGTAATACACTTCACCCGGCTGCACCGAGACCTTGCGCATCAGGGCTTCCACCGCCCTGCCCTTTTTGGCGGCCTGGCGCAGGTCATCCTCCGTGACGCCGTCCTTAAGCCCGATGATCAGCTGCGCGCCCGGTTCCGCGTGCAGGATGACCCAGGCTTCGTTCTTGCCCAGTTTGCTGTGGTGCTCCCTGGCATAGTCATCATCCGGGTGCACCTGGACGGACAACTGTTCCTTCGCGTCAATCAGCTTGAGCAACAGGGGAAAAGGCTCCTTGATCTTGCGGCCCAAGAGGGCGCTGCCGTGCTCCTCAATCAATTGGGTCAGGGTACGGCCGTCCTCATCCCTGCTTTCATGGCCGGGGATGGCGGACAATTCCAGGCACTCGCCAGCCTGCGGGCCGGGGCTTTTTTTGTTGTACAGATGGCTTAGTTTCTCGCCGCCCCAGGGCGTCATGGCGCCGTGGCGCCAGGCCGGGGTCATCAACATCGGCTTTAACATCGCATTACACCAGGGTGCGGGTCGCCACCAGGTTGACCCCGGTGCCCGCCACATTTTCTTTGAGGACATCGCCCAGCAAAATGGGCATGCGCAGCTGCAGGGCGTTGATTTCGTCCATGCACTCAGCGATTTTGTCCTTGGGGATGGGGGTTTCGGTCTTTAAGCTGATGGGCACCGCGCTGCCGATGACGGGCGCAACCGCGGTCACCATACGCATGGGCATCACGCTTTCCTGCCGGGCGTAGACCTCCCCGCGCTTGCAGGCGTTGCCGGTGACGCTTTCAAACTGGCCGTCTTCCAGGGTGACGGTCATCCGGCAGCCCACAGGGCAGGAGATGCAGGTAATCATCTTGGTTTCACGCATCACGCAGTCCTTCCTTGCCCGCCAGGTTGATGATGGCGTGGGCAAAAATCTTCATGCTGGTCATCAATTTGTCAATGCTGATATGCTCGTCCGCCTGGTGGGCCACGTCCGGGTCCTCCGGGAAGCTGGCGCCGAAGGCGACACCTTCCTCCAGCATGCGCGCATAGGTGCCGCCGCCGGTGGACAGGGTGGTTTTTTCCCGTCCGGTCACACCGTGGTAGGCATCCAGCAAGCCCTGCACCAGTGCGCTGGACGCGGGCACATAATGGGGCAGTTTGAAGGAGTTTTGGGTCACCTCAAAGCCCGGCAGGTGCGAGTCCACAATGTCCCGGACGCGCTCGCCCGCGATAAGCAGGGGATAGCGGATGTCCAGGGCCGCGCTCAATGTGTCGCCCTTCAAACGGATAATACCCAGGTTGCAGGTCAGCGGGCCGCTGGCCTTGTCCTCCGCCTTGATGCCAAGGCTCTCCCCATAGGAATCTGTCCCGATGGCGTCTGCCAGGGTGGCGATGGGGCCGGTCGCGCCCAGTTCCTTTATGGTAATCAAAAGCTGTCCAATGGCGTTGCGCGCGGTCTCGGGGTAGGCGGCGTGGCCGTTGATGCCGGTTGCCAGGATGCGCACCGCGCCGTTTTCCATCTTCGCTTCCACCGGCCAGCCATACTGTTTGGAGACCCCGGCCACCTTTTCAATCAGGCTGGCGTCGCCTTCAACCAACGCGCTGGCTTTGCCGGGAATCACGTTGCGGCGCTCGCCCACATTCAGCTCCAGCACGCGCAGGCCGTCTTCCGGTACCCGCGCTGTGATCTCGATGCCCACCATGCCCTTTTCCAGGTTGATGATGGGGTAGCTGGCGTCCGGGCTGAAGCCGGTTTTGGGCATGGTGGCCACTTTTTTATAGTGTTTCATGTCTTCCATGCCGCTTTCCTCGTCGCAGCCAAAGATCAGGGTCACTTTGCGCTTGAGGGGAATGCCCGCCTTTTTCACGGCGACCATGGCATACAGCGCGGCAGCCAGGGGGCCCTTGTCATCGCTGGTGCCGCGGCCATACATCAAATCGCCCTCAATCTGCGCGCCGAAAGGCTCCCGCGTCCAGCCGTCGCCGACGGGTACCACGTCCACATGCGCAAGGATGCCCAGCGCGTCCGCGTCACTGCCTTCGCCCATCTTGGCGTCGCCCGCGTAGCCGTCATAATCCTTTACCTCAAAGCCCAATGCGCGGCAGTCTGCCAGCGTCTTGTCCAGCATCTGGCGCAGCGGCTGGCCAAAGGGGGCGTTTTCTGCCGCGTCCTCCTTCAAACTGGGGATGCGGACCCACTCCTGCAGGGTCTTGACCATGGGCTCCCGCAGGCTTTCCAGCAGCTTGTCAAATTCCTTGTGTGTCATGTTGTTACCCTTCCTTTATCGCGTGCGCGAAGCGCTGCACGCCTTCCAATAATTGCCCCTGGGGGCAGCCATAGTTAATACGCATAAATCCTTCGCCGCTGCTCTCGCCAAAGAACTGGCCGTCTGTGAGCACCACGCCATGGCGCCGGCAGCGCCCGTCCACATCGCAGTGCGGCACCTCATAGGGGCGGATGTCCACCCAGGCTAGGAAGGTGGCTTCCATCGGGGTAAGCACCGCGTGGGGGAGCAACTCCGCAATAAGGTTTTTTAAGGTTTCCTGATTGCTGTGCAGGTACTGCATCAGCCCGTCCAGCCAGTCATCACACTGGGTGTAGGCCGCGCGGGTGGCAGTGAGGGCAAAGATGTTGCCGGCTTGCGCGCCCACGCGCTCCAGGTGGCGCCGCAGCAGGCTGATGATGTCGTGATCCCGGCAGATGGCGGTCGCCTGCTGCAACCCCGCGATGTTGAAGGTTTTGCTGGCGGAGACCAGGGCAATGGTACCCTCCCCGGCTTCTGGAAGGGAGAGGACGGGTACAAAACTACGGGGCGCGAACACAAAATCGGCATGGATTTCGTCCGACACCAGCCGGGCTTTGTAACGGTTGAGAAGGGACAGCAAGGCCCGCAGCTCCTCCTGTGACCAGGCGCGGCTGACAGGGTTGTGCGGGTTGCAGAGGATCATCAGCCGCGCGCCCTGCTTCAAGAAGCGCTCAATCGCGTCAAAATCCATGGTGTAGCGGCCATCCGCGTCCCGGCATAAGCCGGCGTCCAACACCACCCGGCCGCTTTCCTGGACGCTGGAAATAAAGGGGCCGTACACGGGGGTCTGGATGATGACACCATCGCCCGGCTGGGTCATGGTCTGCACGCAGGCGCGCAGGCCGGTGACCACGGTGGGCATCATCAGCAGGTCCTCTTTTTGTAGGCACAGCCTGTGTCGGCGTGCCCAGAACCCAATCAGCGCCTCCGCGTCCGTATCATCCGGGAAGGTATAGCCAAAGCAGGCATGCTCCGCGCGCGCTTTGAGCGCGTCGGTAATGGGCTTGGCGCAGGCAAAATCCATGTCCGCCACCCACAGGGGCACCATGCCCTCCTGGATGAAGCTTCTGGCGCACCACTTTAGACTGTTGGTGCCTGTGCGGTCAATCCCGGCATCAAAAAATGCCTGGTCATATGTCATGTTGTGCCCTCCCGCAAAAATAGATGTGGTAGCCCTTTTTCCGGTTCACAAGCCGGACGTCCTCAAACAATGTCTGCAAAAACTCCTTGGTGGACAGCGCCCCCTGCTGCTTGCGGATCACGATGGCCAGAGTGCCGCCCTCCGCCAGATGCCGCGCGCTGTCCTCGTACAATGAATAGACCAGCTGCTTCCCGGCCCGGATGGGCGGGTTAAGCAGGATCCAGTCAAAGGGGCCTTGCACCTGCTCAAAGCCATCCCCTGTGACCACCTGCGCCTGTACGCCGTTTCGTGCCAGGTTCCGCTTGGCCAGCTCCGCCGCGCGGGTGTTGACATCCGTCATCACAAGGTCCAAAGCGGGCTTGATTTTTTTGCTGATCACGCCTACAGCGCCCCAGCCGCAGCCCAAATCCAGCACCCGGCCGGACAGATGCGGCAGCGCCTCATTCAGCAGAAGGCTTGTGCCTTCGTCCAGCCCGTCACGGGAGAAGACGCCGGCATCGGTCTCGAAAATAAAATCTGTTCCTTCAAAGGAGACCTTAACTTCCCGCAGGTCATGGTCAGAGGTGGGGTGCGCCTCAAAATACTGCTCAGCCAAGGTCTACCGCCTCCTTCAATGCCCGCATTTCCGCGTCTGTCAGCTCTCTGTATGCCCCCACGGGCAAATCCTTGTCCAGTCCAACCGGGCCAAAGCGTAGGCGCTTGAGGGCGAGCACCTCATGCCCGCGGCTTGCAAACATCCGCCGCACCTGGCGGTGCTTGCCCTCCGTCAAAATCACCTGCGCGGTGCTGGTTTCGTCGTTTGCGTCCAGGATGCGCATATCCGCGGGCTTCGCGGTGAAATCATTCAGCGCGATGCCTTCGGCAAAGGCCTGTACATCCGCCGCGTCCAGTTTGCCTGCCACTTGCGCTTCATAAAGCTTTTCAATCCCGCGTTTGGGGGAGAGCAGGCGGTGCGCTAATTCACCATCGGTCATCAGCAAGAGGAGGCCCGAGGTATCCTTGTCCAGCCGGCCCACCGGCATGCACCTGCGTTTTACAAATAAGGGGGGCAACAGGTCCATCACGGTGGGTGCTTTGCTGTCCCTGGCCGCGGTCAAAAGCCCTGTGGGCTTGTGCAGCAGGATATACAGCTCGCTGTCCCCGCGCAAAGGGGTTTGGTCCAGCGTCAAGGCCAAACTGGCGTCCACCCTGGCGTCCGGCGTCCTGATTACCTGGCCTGCTGCCTGCACTCTGCCCGCCCGGATGGCCTGCTTGGCCTCCGCGCGGCTTAGGTCGGTGCGGTCGGAGATCAGCTTATCCAAGCGCGCTTTGCTCATGCGCCGGCTTGGTGGTCTTCCGTCATCACGGCGCACAGCGCCAGCTTGCGCAGCGGCAGGATGGGCAGCCACAACACCAGCAAAATAACCGCGATCATAATGGGCACCATGGCCGGGAAATCAAACTTCAGCAAGTTGGCGGCGGCGTTTAGGTAATCCAGCGCCAGCATGCCCACCCGCGGCAGGGACATCAGGTGGTTTACAATCACCGCCATCACCCCGATGATGGCAGGCAGGGTCAACAGCGCGTTTTTGAATACGGTATTGCGGATGGTGCGCTTGCGGCGCTTGCGCAGCGCGTGCGCATGGTCCAGCGAGAGCCCGATGCCCTGCTCAATCACAGCCTGGTGCTCAAAGGCAACGCCGCGCAGCCAGCCCAGGGCGGCCAGGATGGCGGAGGCGATGCCCACCACGCCGGTGATGATGGCGCCGCCCAAAAAGCCCTTGCCAATCACATCCCCAATGCGGGAGATGGCCAGCATCGGCACGGTGAAATCCGGGTAGGGCATCAGGTAGTAATACAGCCCCGCGAACACAAAAAAGGGCAGGATGAAGGGCAGCGCGCGCAGCAGGCGCACCAGCGCCGCGCGCAGCCAGATTAAATAATTGCGGCCATTGATGCGGGCGTCCCGCGCAAAGCCCTGCAGCTGCGCCTTTTTGGCGGCGGCCTGGAAGCGCATGGGCATCACCAGCAGCACATACAGGGGCAGGGAAAACAGGAAGCCAAAGGCCATGGCGTAGTTCTTGTTAAAATTGAAGAACGATCCGGTCGCGACCGCGTAAATAAAGGGAATGAAGGCAATGGCCCGGATCAGCAATTGAAACAGCAGCGTCATGATGACCTGCGGGAACTTGTTTTTGTACACCTGCCAGCCGCGGCGGTGGGGGCTTTGGATTGGTGCTTGCATGGACTACCTCCTCAAATCTACCTTTTTAGTATACAAAAAAAGAGTCGCGCGTTCAAGGAAATCGGCTCTTTTGGATGGATGATGGACGCATCAGGATTCACCAGTCAAATCGGGCGGTTCTGCCGGTTCAAAGACCTTGTCCTCCGCCATTTGGCGGATGGTATCCAGGTCAAGCGGCGTGTCCCTGGATATGCAGGCGGCGCACACATAGCCGCAGTGCGGGCACACACAGCGCGCCTGGTTTTGCGCCTGGGGCATAAAATCCCCGCAAAAGGGGCAGGCGCAGCGCATCAGGAAATGCCCGCCTTGCGCAGGTATTCACCAGTATAGCTTTGGGATGACTTGGCGATGTCCTCCGGCGTGCCGGTGGCAATCACCTCACCGCCGCGGTCACCGCCGTCGGGCCCCAGGTCGATGATATAGTCCGCGGTCTTGAGCACATCCAGGTTGTGCTCAATGACCAGCACCGTGTTGCCGGACTTGGTCAGCCGCTGCAGCACCTTAATCAGACGCGCTACATCATCAATGTGCAGCCCGGTGGTGGGCTCATCCAGCAGCACCAGCGTCTTGCCGGTGGCTCTTTTGGACAGTTCTGTCGCCAGCTTCACCCGTTGCGCTTCGCCGCCCGACAGGGTGGTGGAGGGCTGCCCCAGTTTGATATAGGTCAATCCTACATCCGCCAGCGTCTTTAGTTTGCGCTTGATGGTGGGGTGGTGTTCAAAAAAGGCCAGTGCCTCATCCACCGTCATCTCCAGCACATCTGAGATGGTTTTGCCGCGGTAGCGGATCTGGAGGGTTTCCTGGCTGTAGCGCTTGCCCTTGCACACCTCGCAGGGCACGTAGAGGTCGGCTAAAAAGTGCATCTCAATCTTGAGCATGCCGTCCCCGCTGCAGGCCTCACACCGCCCGCCCTTGACGTTGAAGGAGAAGCGGCCTTCCTTGTAGCCCCGCGCCTTGGCCTCCGGCGTCATCGCGAACACTTTGCGGATCAAATCAAACACGCCCGTGTAGGTGGCGGGGTTGCTGCGCGGGGTGCGGCCGATGGGGGACTGGTCGATGTTGATGATTTTGTCCAGATGTTCCAGACCCTTGATGGCGGTATGCGCGCCGGGATAGGTGCTGGCGCGGTTCAAGTCCCGGGCCAGGGCCTTGTACAAAATCTCGTTCACCAGGCTGCTTTTGCCGCTGCCGGATACGCCCGACACCGCGCAGAACACGCCCAGGGGGAACTTGACATCCTGGTTTTTGAGGTTGTTGGCGCGCGCGCCCTTCACCGTCAGCCAGCCGGTGGGCTTTTTGCGCTTGGTGGGCACGGGGATGTATTTGCGTCCGGACAGGTAATCTGCGGTGAGGGAGTCCTCACAGGCCATCACCTCATCCAGCGTGCCCTGGGTGACGATGTGCCCGCCCATCTGCCCGGCGCCCGGGCCGATGTCCACCAGGTAATCCGCGGCGCGCAGGGTTTCCTCATCATGCTCCACCACAATCAGGGTGTTGCCTAAATCGCGCAGGCGGCGCAGGGTGCCCAGCAGGCGCGCGTTGTCCTTTTGGTGCAGGCCGATCGAAGGCTCGTCCAAAATGTACAGCACACCCACCAAGCCCGAGCCAATCTGTGTAGCCAGGCGGATGCGCTGGGACTCACCGCCCGACAGGGTGGCCGCCGCGCGGGAGAGGCTGAGATAATCCAGCCCCACATCGCGCAGGAAAGAAAGCCTTGCGCGCAATTCCTTGATGATCTGCGCCGCGATCATGGTATGGGTCTGGCTCAGGTTCAGGCTTTCCAAAAAGCGCTGGGCTTCGGTCAGGTTCAAGGCGCTCAAATCCGCCAGGTTCATCCCGCCCACGGTAACAGCCAGGGCCTCCGGCTTCAGCCGCTTGCCCTGGCAGGCGGGACAGGGCTCCTCCCGCATGAAGGATTCATACATCGCCTTGGCCGCGTCGCTGGTGGTTTCCCGGTAGCGGCGCATCAGGGTGGGGATGATGCCCTCATAGCTTACGTTATAGGTGCCCGAGCCGGAGATGCTCTCATACCGCATGGGCACCTTCACGCCGCCGGTGCCGTACAGGATGATGTCCAGGATGTCCCTGGGCAATTCGCCCACAGGCGTATCCATGCTGAACTTGTATTTCTCGCTCAGCCCCACAAACATCATGTGCGACATGGAGCTTTCATCCCCGCTGCTGTTCCAGCCCATGGCGCTCACCGCGCCCTGGTTGAGGGATTTGGACATATCCGGCAGCACCAGGTCCACCGGGATGTTCTTGAGCACGCCCAGGCCGGAACACTCCGGGCAGGCGCCATAGGGTGAGTTGAAGGAGAACATCCGCGGCGCCAGTTCCTCAATATTGATGTTGCAGTCCGGGCAGGCGTAGTTCTGGGAGAACAGCATGCGCTCCCCGCCCTCCAGCGGCTGCACCGCCATCAATCCGCCCGCTTCGCGCAGGGCGGTTTCGATGGAGCCGGACAGGCGGGTGCGGATATCCGGTTTCACGATCACCCGGTCCACCACCAGGTCAATGTCATGGCGCTTTTTCTTGTCCAGGGCGGGCAGATCGTCCAGGTCATACACCGTGCCGTCAATCTGCACACGCACAAAGCCGGACTTGGCTGCGTTGTCCAGCAGCTTGGCGTGCTCGCCCTTGCGCGCGCGCACCACTGGCGCCAGGATCAACAAACGCGTATCCTCTGGCATTTGCAGGATGGCGTCCACCATCTGGTCCACCGTCTGTTGGCGGATCTCCACCCCGCACTTGGGGCAATGGGGAATGCCAATGCGCGCGTAAAGCAGGCGCAGGTAGTCGTGGATCTCCGTCACCGTGCCCACGGTGGAGCGCGGGTTGTGCCCGGATGTCTTCTGGTCAATCGAAATCGCAGGGGAGAGGCCGTCAATGGCATCCACATCCGGCTTTTCCATCTGCCCCAAAAACTGGCGGGCGTAGCTGGACATGCTTTCCACATAGCGGCGCTGGCCTTCGGCGTAAATGGTGTCAAAGGCCAAAGAGGACTTGCCGGAGCCCGACAAGCCTGTAAATACAATCAGTTTATTGCGCGGCAGCGTCAGGTCCACATTTTTGAGGTTGTGTTCCCGCGCGCCCTTGATGATCAACGCGTCATTCATACAGTCACTTTCATGGCATGGGATTGTTCATCGCATGAACAAGGCAATAATAGCACATATGTTCGCCTTGTTCAAGCGGCAGGCTTCAGTTTCCGGCTACGCAGTCTGGCGATGAGCGCGAACAGCAAGAACATCAGGGCGTTCACCAGCACCACGCTGGCGCCCGCCGGCGTGGACAGCAAATAGGAGATGGACATGCCGATAAAAAAGCTGATCAGGCTTACGCCCGCCGCGGTCAGGGTAACCGTCTTGAAGCTTTTGCACAGCCGCATCGCGGTCAGCGCCGGGAAGATCACCAGGGAGGAGATCAGCATCGCGCCCATCAGGCGCATGCCCAGCACGATGGTGACGGCGGTGAGCACGGCAATCAGCGTGTTGTACAGCCCCGCCTTCAGGCCGGTCGCCCGGGCGAAGGCTTCGTCAAAGGTGACCGTGAAAATGCGGCGGTAGTAGAGGATAAAAAGGATCAGCACCGCGCCGCCCAAGATCAGGCTGATGGTGAGATCGTCCTTTGACATCACCAAAATGCTGCCAAACAGGTAGCCGGAGATGTCCGCGTTGGCGTTGCGGGCCAGGGAGAGGACCATCACGCCCACGGCCAAAGCAGCGGTGGCAATCATGCCAATGGCCGCGTCGCCCTTGATCTTGCTGGTTTCAGACAGGCGCAGCAGCAGGAGGGCAGCCACCACCACCACCGGGATGGTGAAGGCCAGGGGCGCAACCCCCAGCACCATGGCGACGGCCAGCGCGCCAAAGCCCACATGGGATAAGCCATCCCCAATCATGGAATAGCGCTTCAGTACCAGGCTCACGCCCAAAAGGGCCGCGCACAGGGACACAATCATTCCCACCAGCACCGCGCGGGTGATGAAGGCGTAGGAAAACATCTCAAACAGCCAGTCAAACATCGCAAATCCCTCCCGCGAAACACTGCCCATGGTAGGTGTCGAGGTACTCATCCGGCTTGCCGAAGAAGAGCGGCGTTTGCTGCAGGTGCAGGATGCTGCTGGCGTAAAAGGCGGCCGTGTGCACGTCATGGGTAATCATGATGACGGCGATGCCCTGCTCCTTGTTGATGTTCTCAATGGTTTTGTACAATTCCCGCGCCACAACCGGGTCAAGGCCCGCGGTGGGTTCATCAAGCAGCAGCAGTTTGCGCGTCGCGCACAGCGCCCGGGCCAAAAGGGCGCGCTGGCGCTGCCCGCCGGACAGCTCCATGAAGCTGCGGTGCTGCAAATCAGCAATCTCCAAAAGTGCCATCTTCTCCTGCGCGCGGGCCTTATCCGCCTTGTTCAAAAAAAGGCGCTTGCCCCTGATGCCTGACTCCACCACCTCCAGTACTGAGGCGGGGAAATCCCGCTGGGTCAGGTTTTGCTGGGGCAAATAGCCGATCTCGTCCTGCGCAAGGCCATCGCCCAGGCTGACGGAGCCCTTCACCGGGCTCACCAGGCGCAGCAGGCCTTTCATCAAGGTGGATTTGCCGGAGCCGTTCTCGCCCACGATGCACAGATAGTCCCCCTGGTTCACGTCAAAGGTGACACCAGAGAGGACGATCTGCCCATCGTAGGCAAAGGCGGCGTCCTTGACCGAAATCAAGGGCATCAGTACAGGGCCTCCTTTAAGGTGTTCAGGTTTTGCCGCATGATGGACAGGTAGGTGATGCCGTCCGCCATCTCCTGGCTGCTTACGTTGTGCGCGGAGTGCAGCAGCAGCGTCTTGGCGCCGGTTTCCGCGGCGATCGCGTTGGCGGCTTTCTGATTGGAAAATTCGATATGGAAGACCACCGGGATCTCTTCCTTCCTGATGGTGTCCATGAGGAAGGCGATGGTGCGGGCGCTGGGCTCGGTTTCCGCCGCGCAGCCGGGGAAGGCGGCGTAGTAATCCAGCTTGTACTCATTGGTGAAATAGCGCATGGGGAAACGGTCGCCCAGCACGATGGTGTTGCGCTTGGCGGCGGCAAACAGCGCCCGGAAATCTTGGTCCAGGGCCTTTAACTCCTGCTCAAAGCGGTCAAAATTGGCCTGGTAGCTGTCACGGCCTGCGGGGTCCAGCTCGCTTAATTTTGCCAGGATGGCGCGGGAGATTTTGATGGCGTTGTTCGGCGTTGTCCACACATGCTCGTCCAGCTCGCGCTCCTCATGGTCATGGTCGTGATCGCCATGNNTCATCATGGTCGTCGTGGTCGTCTTCATCCCCGTGGGAATGGGCGTGCGGCACGTCTTCCATGCCTTCTACAAGCTCCTCCTGCACGGTATCCACCTGGTCCATCATGGCGATGGCCGCCGGCGCGTCAGTCCCCATGGATTTCAGCATTCCGCTGATCCAGTTTTCGCCAATGCCGCCGTTGTAGATCAGCAAATCGGCTTCCTGCATCGCGATCACGTCACGGGGGGAGGGCTCAAAGCTGTGTGCGTCCACACCGGGGGGCAACAGGAGGGTGACCTCCGCCCGCTCGCCGGCCACCTGCCGGGCAAAATCAAAGGCGGGGAAGTTCATGGTGATAATCTGCAGTTTTTCCTCCGCCGGCACGCTCAGGGGGCTGGCCAGCATCAGGCTGAGGGTGAGTAGTGCAATTGCAAAAATTTTCATGGGGTTCCTTTCCTTTTCAGGTTTTGTTGGTACAATCCTGGCACAATCCGGGCAGCAGGCATTCCTCTTCCAGCAGACGAAAACCATGGTCTTCTTTCACATGGCGCTCAAAGTCGCTCACAGCTTCGCACTTCAGCGCCGCAATCATCCCGCAGCCGGTGCAGCGCACGCTGATGTGGCCGCTGTCCTGCCCGCGGTGCTGGTAGCGCTTGGGCGCGTCCGTGCCGCTGTACAGTTCAGGCAGCTGGATCAACACGCCCTGTTCACACAGGTGATTGATCGCGCGGTACACAGTGGTGCGGCCAATGGCCACCCCGTCCTGTCGCAGCTGCTGATACACCTCCTGCGCGGTCAGTCCACTTTGGGGCTGGCGCAAAAAGCAATCCAGTACCGCGTTGCGTTGCCTGGTGCTGTACTCCTTCCGGTCCGTCTGTTTCAGTTCAATGCCCTCCCAAATTGAAACTCAGTTTCAAATTATAAACCGTTTTGGGCGGATGTCAAACATAAAATTGAAAATATTTATTTTTGAAGGAGAAACATTAAATACACGAACGATTTAGTTTTTAATTGTTCAATCGTTCCGAAAACTGCTTGACGCGGCGGGGTCGCTGTGCTATTCTCACGCAAAGCACCGGGAAACTTCCACAAGGAGGCCATCTCATGCAGACAGGATGCGGGAACTACAGCTCATAGGGGGCTGTTTTTTTAAAATGACCAGCAAAACCAACCAAAAGGAGAGTTAAAATGACCAAACGGAACATCCACCACTCCTATTTGCCGGATGAGCGGCCGCCGCTGGGGCGGCTCTTGCTGTACGCCCTGCAGCAGATCATCGTCATGTTCCCGGCCACGGTCGCTGTGGCACTCATCACGGGCTTCCAGGTGTCCACCACCATCTTCGCGTCCGGCCTTGCTACCGTGTGCTTCACGCTGATCACCGGTGGCAAGATTCCCATGTACTATGGCTCCTCCTTTGCCTATCTGACGGCCATTGCCTCTATGATCGCGGCGGAGGGCACGGTGGAGCAGCTGGCGGCCTTTGAAGCCACCAAGATCCTGCCGCCGGAGCTCATCAGCCAGGCGCAGTTTGGCATCATCTTCTCCGGCTTTATCTCCATCATCGCTGGTATTCTGGTGCGCTACTCTGGCAAGGACAAGGTGGAAAAGATCCTGCCCGCGCAGGTGACAGGCCCGGTCGCGATGATCATCGGCCTTACCCTGGCCGGCAACGCCATGCAGGATGCGGCGCCCCAGGCGCTCTCGGGCGGCGGGATGCAGTCCTCTGTGGTCTGGGTGATCTCCCTGGTCACGCTGTTCTCAACCGTCATTTACAGCCGCAAACTCAAGGGATTTTTGGGCCAGCTGCCCCTGCTTCTGGGCGCCTTGACCGGCTGCGCCGCGGCCGCCATCATCTATGCCGTGGGCGGCGGGGATTTCTTCCGCACCATCCCGCAGGAGGCGCTGGATGCCTCCACCTGGAAACTGGGCGATGGCGCCATCTTCTCCCTGCCCGCCTTCACCCTGCCCAAGGTGTCCTGGGCGGCGGTAGTGGCTATCATGCCCATCGCCATTGCCACCATCCCCGAATCCACCGCGCACATCTACCAGCTGGACATCTACGTCAACAACGAGGCCAAGAAGCGCGGCAAGCACTATGACATCGCGTCCCTGCTGGACCGCAACCTGATCGGTGACGGCATCTGCGACATGATCTCCGGCGCTGTGGGCGGCCCCGCGGGCACCAACTACGGCGAGAACATCTCCACCATGGCCATCACCAAGGTTTTCTCTGTGCCGGTCATGTTCGCGGCGGGCCTGCTGGCTATGGTCATCTCCTGCTTTACCCCGCTGATCAAGGTCATCTACGGCATCCCGGTCGCCGTCATCGGCGGGCTGGAAATCTATCTGTTTGGCGCCATCGCCGCGCAGGGCATCGCCATTTTGATTGACAAGGGCGTCAGCATGTTTGACTCCAAGAACATCGCGGTCATCGCCGTCATCATGACCTTTGGCCTGGGCGTCAACTACGGCTTTGGCGGCAATATCGACTTCTTCGGCCTGAACGTCCCCGCTATCGCGGGCGCAGCCATCCTGGGCATCATCCTCAACTTCGTGCTCAGCATCGGCGAGAAAAAGGACGTCCAAACAGTCCAAGAATAAAAGAAACCGCCTTTGCGGCGGCTTGAATCATCCATTGAAAACGCCTGTTTACGCGACGGGCGTTTTCAATTGTTTCATTGTCTCAATTAGAAGGGTCAGCGCCTTGATGCCGGCCGCCAGCGCTTCTTCCGTGTCCTTGCCGCGCAGGGAAATAATCAGGGAGGTCGCCCGCTTGCCGGACTGCAGGCTCATCCTGCTGCCAATCTGGCTGAGTGCTTGATACAGCAGCAACGGGTCTGCCGCGTACTGCGGGTTGAAGCGCATGACCAGGTCGCCCCGGTCCAGCCGAACCTGGTCAATGCCCAGCTCATTGGCCAGGGCGCGCAGCCGGGCGATGCGGATGAGGTTGATCACCGGCTCCTCCGGCTCACCAAAGCGGTCAATCAAATCGTCAATCAGCAGGGTCTCGTCCTGCTCGTTGCGGATCAAGGCGATGCGCTTGTAAATCTCAATGCGCTGGGCTTCACCGCGCACATAGTCCTCCGGCAAAAAGGCGTTGACCATCAAATCCACCCGGGTTTCCAGTTCACTTTGCCGCAGGCTTGAGAAATCCCCCTGCGCTTCCTTGATGGCTTCCTCAATCATACGCACGTACATGTCATAGCCAACCACCGCCACCTGGCCGGACTGCTCCGGGCCAAAGATGTTACCGGCGCCGCGGATCTCCAGATCGCGAATCGCGATGCGGAAGCCCGCGCCAAAGGCGGTAAACTCCTTGATGGCAGACAGGCGCTTCTCCGCCGTCTCACTCAGGGCTTTGTCGGGCCGGACGGTAAAGAAGGCATAGGCGGCCTGGGTGCTGCGGCCCACGCGCCCGCGCAATTGATACAGCTGCGACAGGCCAAAGCGGTCCGCGTCGTACACAATCAGGGTGTTGGCGTTTTGGATGTCCAGCCCATTTTCAATGATGGTGCTGCAGAGGAGCACGTCATGGCGCGCCAGGTAAAACTCGTGCATCACGTCTTCCAGCGCGTTCTCGGGCATTTGCCCGTGCGCCACCGCGATGCGCGCTTCCGGCACCAATTGGCGCAGGTGGGCTGCCATGCGGTCAATGTCCGCCACGCGATTGTACAGGAAGAAGACCTGCCCCTCCCGCGCCAGCTCCCGCATGATGGCGTCGCGGATCAAGCCGTCCTTGTAATCCACCACAAAGGTAGACACGGGGAAGCGGTCTTCCGGCGGGGTTTCAAGCAGGCTCATGTCCCGCACGCCCACCATGCTCATGTGCAGGGTGCGGGGGATGGGGGTGGCGCTTAAGGTGAGCACGTCAACGGTGGCCTTGAGGTGCTGGATCTGCTCCTTGTGCCGCACGCCAAAGCGCTGCTCCTCATCAATAATCAGCAGGCCCAGGTTTTTAAAGGCCACGTCCCGACTCAAAAGGCGGTGGGTGCCCACCAGGATGTCCACATTGCCCTCGTGGGCCTGGTTTAAGGTCTCCCGGTTCTCTTTTGGGCTGCGGAAGCGGCTTACAAAGGAGATGGTCACCGGGAAGCCCTCAAAGCGCTTTTGCAGTGTGCGCACGTGCTGCTGTACCAAAATGGTGGTGGGGGCCAAAAAGGCCACCTGTTTGCCGTTCATGACCGCGCGGAAAGCCGCGCGCATGGCCACCTCGGTCTTGCCGTAGCCCACATCCCCGCACAGCAGGCGGTCCATGTTCTGCGGGCGTGCCATGTCTGAGAGCACCTCGCTCACCGCCTGTTCCTGGTCAACGGTCAATTCGTGGTCAAACTGGTCCGCAAACTGGCTCTCAAAGGGTTCAAAGGGTTCAAAGGCATAGCCGGGCGTGGCCTGGCGGCTGGCGTACAGTTCCACCAGGTCAAAGGCCAGCTGCTTGAGTCCGGACTTGACTTTGGACTTCTGCCGGCTCCAGGTGTTGCTGGACAGGTCATTCAAGGGCGGCGCGGCATCCGGGCTGCCGATGTATTTCTGTACCCGGTCAAACTGATCGGCCGGGATGTACAATTTGTCGCTGCCGCGGTACTGGATGAACAGATAATCCCGCCAGATGCCCTCGGACTGCAGGCGCACCGTGCCCTGGTACACGCCGATGCCGTGGTGGTCGTGCACCACATAGTCGCCGATGGACAAATCGGTGAAGGCCTCAATGCGCTGGCCCGCGGTCTGTATCTTGCGCGCCTTGGTGCGGCTTGTGCCAAACAGCTCATTTGGCGCGATGATCGCCAGGCCGGCGTCCCGAATCAGCACGCCTTCATGGATGTTGCCCGGGTGCAGCAGCACCTGGCGCGCGCCCTCTGTTTCCTCACTCATCGCGGCGCTGATGCCGCGAGAGGCCAGCGCAGCTGCCAGACGCTCGGAGCGCGCCTGCCCGCCTGTGAAGAGGATCGCGGTGATGCCCTCTGTTTGCCAGGCGGTCAACTGTTCCGCCAGTGCCTGAATCCTGCCCTTGTAGCTGTCCATGCCCTGGCCCGGGAAGGCCAGCACAGCCTGCGGTGTCAGGTTGCCCATGCCGCGCAGCAGGTCCTGCACGGTGCAGATGGCGCGCGCGCCCAACAGGGGCAGCATCTCATCCTGGCTGCGGATCAGGCCCGCCTGCGCGGGGTGCGCCATGCGGTTTTCAAGGGCGTTTTTGTAGTCCTCCAAAAAGCCGTCTGTATAATCCGTCAGGCGCTGCATGGCGCGCTCGGGCGTATCCACCACCAGCAGGGCGTCCGGCAGGTAGGACAGCAGGGAGGAGTCCGCGGGGTACAGGGCATGCGCCCACAACTCCGCGTTCTCGATGGTGCCGTACTCCAGAATCTCATCCGGGTCCGGCAGCATGAGTTCCCCATCCATCACAGCGTGGTGGGTGAGGGGCGTTTCCTCCTGCGCCAGCAGTTTGTCCAGTCGCTCCGCGGCTTCTTCCCGGTACGCTTCCGGGATCACATGGATGGTGGCCGGGGTGATGAGCACCTGCTCCGCCCGGTCCGCGCTGCGCTGGGTCAAGGGGTCAAACAGGCGGATGCTGTCCACCTGTACATCAAAAAACTCAATGCGCGCGGGCATGTCCATGGCGGGCGGGTAGATGTCCAGGATGTCCCCGCGCAGGGCAAACTGGCCCTTGCCCTCCACCAGGTCCACCCGCTCATAACCAAGCAGGGCAAATTCCCGCGCCAGGTCCTCTGGCTGGTATTCCGCGCCAAGCTTGATGGTGCGCATGGACTGCGCCAGCCAGTCCGGCGGCGGCATGTGCGTTTGCAGCGCGTCAATGGCGCAGATAAGCAGCTTGCCCTCCCCGCTGATGATCTTTGTCAGCGCGGCGATCCGCTGCCACTGGCTTTCCAGCCCCGTTACCGCGCGCATAAAGCGCAGATCCGCCTGCTGGAAATAGACCACATCCTGCGCCTGCAGGCCGATCGCGTCCTCATAGGCCTGGCGGGCCGCGCGCTCATTGGGCAGCAGGTAGATCACCGGCCGCTCCCGCGCCATGGCAAGCGCGAACAGCAGCCGCAGGCTGGGCGGCATGTCATACAGAGCAGTTAGATTATTGGCAGCCAAAGCATCCCGGGCTTTGGCCAATACCGGGTGGTGTGACAGGCGGGGGAGGATCTCAGACAGCATCCGCGTCCCCGGTTTCTTCTGTTTTATCAATTGCTGCCGGCTTCTTGGGCCTGCTTTTGATGTTGTATAGATTCATGGTCAGCTGCATCCCGTTTTTCAAAAAGCTGACGCCTGCTTTCGCGGCCAGGGTGATGGCTTCGCGGATGCCCTCCGCGCCCTCATCCTGATCCCAGCGGGAGAGCACCCAGTCCTTCAGCTCCCATTGCGCAGGCGGCGCGCCGATGCCGATGCGCGCGCGGGGAAACTGTTGGCTGGCGGCCATCTGGATGATGCTGCGCCAGCCGTTGTGCGTGCCCGCTCCGCCTTTTTGGCGCAGGCGCATCATGCCGGGGGCGAGGTCAATGTCATCGGACATCACAAAGATGTCCTCCGGCTCCAGCTTGTACCAGTGCATCAATTCCACCAGCGCCTCACCGGATAAATTCATATAGGTGGTGGGGCGGAAGAGCACCACGCGCTCATCGCCCACCCGGCCTTCCATCAAAAGGCCCTTGAAGCGCGCGCGCTCCCCGGCGATGCCCAGCATCCGGGCGGCTTCCTCCAGGGCTAAAAAACCCACGTTATGGCGGGTTCGTTCGTATTCAGGGCCTGGGTTGCCCAGGCCGACCAGGGCTTTCACGATGCGGTCTCTCCAAAGTCCTTGAGCCATTTGGCAGGTTGCACCACCATGGGCGTGTCAATCCCGTCGCCGGTGAAGGTCATCAGCGGCCATTCGGGCAGGTCGGTCAGCGGCTGCTCCCGCTCCTGCGCCAGCATGAAGGTCAAACCGGCCACCTCGATGTTAAACTCCTTCATCAGGGTAATCATGCCCAGGGCGGTGCCGCCGTGGCGCATGAAGTCGTCCACAATCAGGGCGCGCTGCCCCTGCATCACCGCGCGGCGGGCCAGGGACATGGTTTCAATGCCGCCCTTGCCGTCAGGATAGCTGATGTTGACCGAGCTGCCCTCATACACCTTGCTACTGCGCCTTGCAATCAACAGCGGCACGTTGAGCGCCTCTGCCGTCATCATGGCAACCGGGATGCCCTTTGTTTCCATGGTGAGCACAAAACCCACGTCCAGATCAAAGCAGGGCTGCGCCATGATGGTACCCATCCTGCGGGTCATGACGGGGTCTGAGAGAAGATCGGACAAATAGAGGTAGCCGCCGGGCAGGGCGCGGTCCGGGGTGTTTAAGGCATCCGCGATGCCCTGGATGAAGCTGTGCGCCTCATTCGCTGGCATCATGGGGCGGAAGCGCACGCCGCCGGCTGCGCCCGTCACGGTCGCCACCTCGCCCAACTCAAAGGTGGCCATCACGCGCTCGATCATCGCGATGTCCTCACTGATGGAGGACTTGGCCGCCTTGAACTGATCACAAAACACCTGATAGGGGATGACCTTGTTGGGGTTGCTGGACAGCACCCTGGTCATGGCAATCAGCCGCTCGCCCCGTTTTACCTTCTCCATCGCACTCACCTCGTTTGTGTTCCCTTCATGTTACCATAAAACCGGTACGATTTCAGGGTTTTTATCAAAAAAGTTCGGGTTTGTTTACAAATCAGAAAACAATGTCAGCCCCTCTGGCGGTATCCTTGTTTTGGTTGAAGGGACAAGGCATGTGTGATAGGATGTGAACAGAGAGAACCAAGGAGGTCAGCGATGCGAAAACGCGGAATCAGCCTGTTGTGCGTGCTGCTGTTACTCATCGGCCTGGTGCCGGCCTGGGCTGCGGAATCCTACCAGTTTGCGGGGGTGAACGCGGCTGTCAGCCTGCCGGAGGGCGTGTACCAGCCTGTCTTGACACCGGAAAACTTAAAGGACAACGAAGCCTTCATCCAGCAGCAGGGGGGCACCCTGGCCGCCTGGCAGGCGGATTTTGAGGCGCGCGGCATCCTGCTGCAGGCCTATGACACCGCCAATGACCGGGTGCTGGTCATCACCGCGCTACAGGACGTGGACGGCCAGCAGCTGTTTGACATCAACGAGCATGGCTCCGATGTCCGCGCGAAATACCGCCTCTCCCACGGGGCGACCGGCGCGTATACCATCCTGGGCTACCGCTATGACTCGGTCTCCTGGAAGAACTTTAAAAACATCGGCCGCTTCCTGCAACTGCGCTACTCCTACCGCTTAAACGGGGAGGTCGCCCGCCGCGGCTTCCAGCGCAGAACCATCCGCAATGGCTACACCATCACGGTGGACATGCAGGTGTTTGGCCGGCAGCTGACAGCGCGGGACAACACGGCGCTTAACAAGGTGTTTGATACCTTCACGTTCACCAGCATCCTGCCCGTGCCGCCCCTGCCCATCTCGCTGGATGAAACGGCCACCGCGCCGGTTGAAACCAGCAAGCCCAGCTTTGTCATGAAGGGCAAAACCAAGCCGGAGGCCAGCCTGCGCGCGGTGCTGATGTCCTTTTCAACCAGCGCCTCCAAGGTGTTTGAGACCAAGGCCAACAAGGCGGGCGTCTATTCCCTGCCCATTGATCTGCCCGGTGAGGACGTCTATGTGATGACCTTAACGGTGCAGTCCCCGGGGCTGGAGGATTTGAACCGCTCCTACAACATCCGCTATCAATCCGGCCTCATTCCCGTCAGCATGACATCCGCGCCCTCGGGCGAGTTGCTGGATGACCAGTTTGTTTTGGCCGGCAGCACAACGGAAAGCAATGTGCGCGCCACCCTCAGCGTCAACGGGAATGAAACCACCAAAAACGTCGCCCGCAACGGCACCTTCAGCTTTACCTTTGACACCAAGGAGGAAGGCACCTACGCTATCCGCCTGGTGCTGACCAAAAAGGGCCTGCAGGACCGCGTGTTCAACTACACCGCCGTGCGGGTCTTAAGCCCGCTCGCGCGGGAGGAGCTGCTCAAAAAGAGCGCGCTGAGCCCCACCTATACCGAACTCATCCAAAACCCCAACATGTACGACGGCAAGATGCTGCACTACCAGGGCACCTTAATCGCCAAGGAAAACGACGCGGATGCCTGGGTCTTGCGCGTGGCCTTAAACAAAAAAGACGCCGGCTTTACGGATGTTTTGTACGTCACCTCGGATACCGATCCGGGCTTTGACATCAATAAAGAGGTCAACATCTACGGGCTGATGGAAGGCATGAACGTCGCGCCGGATGCCCAGGGCAATGAGGAAACGCTGCCCCGGATCAGCCTGAGTTTGATGAGTGCGAAGTGATGGACCTGATGAAAACCGAATATACATATGCGCAAAGACAGGGGGAGATGTAAATGGTGGATAATTTTCTGTCGGAGTGGGGCGAAAACTTAAGCAACGTCCAGTACGGGCCGCTTGGCATCATCGCGATGCAGGGCATTGACGCCCTGGGCGCCAATGTCAACAATTACCTCCTGCGCTGGCGTGAATTGCAGGACTTGCAGGATGAGGAGTTTTATACCACGCCCGGTCACGGCCGGGAGGATTTCCTGATCGCCGCCTCCTGCCCGCGCTTTGGCACGGGGGAGGGCAAGGGTGTCCTGAAGGAAAGCGTGCGCGGCTACGACATCTACATCCTGGTGGATGTCTGCGCCTACAACATCACCTACCGGATGTATGACCTGGAAGTGCCCATGTCCCCGGACGACCACTACCAGGACCTCAAGCGCATCATCGCGGCCATCGCGGGCAAGGCCAAGCGGGTCAATGTCATCATGCCCATGCTGTATGAAAGCCGCCAGCACCGCCGCAACACCCGGGAAAGCCTGGACTGCGCGATGGCGCTGCAGGAGCTGGAGGCCATGGGCGTGGCCAACATCATCACCTTTGACGCGCATGACCCGCGCGTGATGAACGCTGTGCCCCTGTGCGGCTTTGAAAACGTGATGCCCACCTACCAGATGCTCAAGGCGCTGCTGCGCTCCGTGAAGGATCTGCAGATTGACAAATACAACATGATGGTCGTCAGCCCTGATGAGGGCGCGGTGCAGCGCAACATCTATTATTCCTCCGTTTTGGCGCTGGAATTGGGCATGTTCTACAAGCGGCGTGACTACACGCAGGTGGTGGCCGGCCGCAACCCCATCGTCGCGCATGAGTACCTGGGCGCCTCTGTGGAAGGCAAGGACATCATCGTGGCGGACGACATCCTCTCCTCCGGCGAGTCCATGCTGGATTTGGCCAAGGAGCTTAAAAAGCGCAAGGCCAAGCGCATCTTCTGCATCGTGACCTTCGCGTTTTTCACCAACGGCATCCAGGAGTTTGAGGAGGCCTACCAGCAGGGCATCATCCACCGGGTGGTGGCCACCAACCTCACCTACCGCTCACCGGAATTGCGCGCCGCCAAATGGTTTGTCGAGGCCGACATGAGCAAGTATATCTCCTACTTAATCGCCACCTTGAACCACGACCGCAGCTTAAGCGCGCTGCTCAACCCCTACAACCGCATCCAGTCGCTGCTCACCCGCTACCGGGCGGAGCAGGCTGCCAGCGGCATCAGCCTGGTGTAAGATGAACGACGAAAAAAACCGCAACACGGAGCAATTGCCCGCGCAGGACGCGCAGAAAAAGCAGGGCATCCTCTCCAAATCCATGGATTTTTTGCAGACCGCGAAGGAATCCATCTCCGGAAAGGACCTGCCGCGCCTGGTGGAGGAATTCACCCAGGAGATGGTCATCGTCACAGAGGGCCTGTACGCGGATCAGGAAGCCCTGCGCACAGCCACCGCCCTGCAGGGCGAGGAGCAGGACAAGCTGTCCAACCGCCTGCGCGAGCAGGAAAAGCGTCTTAACGAGCTGGCAAAGAAGGTGGACAGCCTGCAGGCCCGCGCGGACAAGCGCGCCAAGCGCGACTCCGGCATGCTGCGCATCCTGCGGCAGATTACCTGGATCGCGGCCATCATCGGCGGCTCCTGGGTCATCACCGCCTTGATCAAGGCTTTGGTAAAGTAACATGAAGTATCAAGACATGGTAGAAAACTACCAGCAGCGCAGCCGCGGCACGCTGACAGACAGCATCACCACCGCCCTGTCCCATATGGATGAGGTGGGCGTCAGCCTTGGATTGATGGAAGACAGCGGCCTGATGGGTGAGTTGATGGGCACGCTCAGCGCGGGCCTGCCCTTTGTGGTCATCGCGGTGACGGAGCAGGGCAAGGTCATCCTGGGGCGCAAAACGCAAAAAGCCGCCCTGCAGGACGGCTCCTATCGCATGCTTAAAACAGGTGCGGGCCTGGCCGCGGGCGCGGCCGTAATGGCGGCTGGCCTGGGGGTATTGCCGGCCGTCCCGGTGGCGGTGTCCGTGCGCGTGATGCTGGACAAATACCGCAGCGGGATGCTGGTCGCCTACCGTGTCAAGCAGCGCACCCAGCGCTTGAGCGCCATGATTGACGCGCGCAACAAACGCTTGTCCCAGACGATTGACCCCGTGTGATCAGGGCACCTCGTGCCACTCAAACAGCTCTTCATGCCGCCCTAACATGGCGGCTTTTTTATAGCCTGCTTCCTTCATCAGGGCGATGCCCGCGTCATAGGCGCTGTCCAAATATTTCGCCAAATGGCAGTCAGACGCCAGGATGACCTGCCCGCCCAGATCCCGCCAGGCGCGCAGAAGCGGCAGGGCGGGGTAGGGACCTTTGATGCCCGTGCGCGCCAGGGCACCCACGTTGATCTCCATCAGGTCACACCCGGTGATGGCCTGTTGCATGGCGCTTTGTGCCGCCTTGACATAGCGCGGGTGCGTTTCATCAAAGGGTTCCTTGCCTCTGTTATATTTGGTCAGCAAATCAAAATGGCCAATGATGTCAGGCTGTGTGCGCGCGACAAATTCCCCCACCATCTGGTAATAGGTTTCCACCAGCGCGTAGGCGTCGCCCGCAAAGGCATCGGTGATAATCTGCTGCAATTGTTCAAAGCTTGAGTCCACTGCCAGTTTGCTGCCGTCTGGCATCTGCATGTAATGCACAGAACCAATCACATACTCAAATTGGTTTTTGTCCGCCGTTGAATAATAATCCTGCTCCATCCCCAGCCAGATTTTGATTTGGTCCTGATATTTTTCCTGCAGCCGTTTGATTTCCGTAATATAATCGGCCTCCCGCGCTTCATCCAGCGAATATTTCGGGTCAAAATCCTGCTTGGCGTGGCTGGAGAAGCCCAGGCTTACGAAGCCTTTTTGCAGGGCTGTTTGAACTATCTCCTCCGCTGTGCTGCGCCCATCACAAAACTGCGTGTGCACATGGGGGGAGGAGCGGGCGATCATCGGCGCTGCGCTTGCCATGCCGCGTACTCCTTTTGCACGATGGGAAAGCCTGCTTCCTCACAAGCCGGGTTTGACACAAAGACGGCTGCCGGCGCGGAGAAATCCAGCGCATCGCCTGTGAAATTCAATGTTTTGAACACGCCGCCCGCCTCGGTTACCACCAGTTTGCCCGCCGCGTAATCCCAGGGGGAGAGGGAATACTCAAAAAACAGGTCCGCCCGCCCGCAGGCGATATAAGCCAGGTCCAATACGGCGGAGCCAAAGCGGCGGATGTCCGCCGTCTTTTTCATCAAGCTGGCAACCGCGCGGAAGGTGGCGTCCACCAGGCTCGCGTTATAGGGGGAGGTACCATAAAACACCAGCGCGCGCTCAAAGGGCGTGTCCGAGCAGCGAATGGGCTGCCCGTTCAGCCAGGCGCCCTTGCCCAGCTGCGCGGTAAATAGTTCATCCCGGTAGGGGTTGTAAATGCAGGCCAGCTGCACCTGTTTGTCCCGCACCAGGGCGATGGACACCGCGGAATGCTTCAGGCCATGGATGTAATTGAGCGTGCCGTCAATGGGGTCCACCACCCAGGTGGGCGCGTTGGTCAAGGGCTCATTTTCCTTTTCCTCCCCAAACAGGACGCTGCCAGGCAAAAGAGCCAGCAATTTCTCCTGCAGGAAATCCTGGGTGGCTTGGTCGGCTTCGGTCACAAAATTGGCGTGGCCTTCCTTGGTGATAATGCCCTCAGGCGTCTTGTTGACCATGATCTGCGCGGCTTCTTTGATGATGTTTTCCAGCTGGTGCAGCATGTTTTCATCCTTTCATTGACGTAATGCCTTGATTATAGCATGATATCCAATAAATACCCGATTTTAACTGGAGGATGACCTTTGAGCGAAAAACCCCGCCGGGACGAGATGGAGCACGCCCTCACCACCCGGTTTCGAAAACAGATCTGGAGCCCCTTTTTATCCGCGGTCAAGCGCTACCAGATGGCGCAGCCGGGGGATAGGATCGCCGTTTGCCTGTCCGGCGGCAAGGATTCCCTGCTGCTGGCCAAGTGCATGCAGACCTTGAAAAAATACAGCACAGTGCCCTTTGAGGTCATCTATCTGTCCATGGATCCGGGCTTCAGCCAGGAAAACCGCAAAAAAATGCTGGACGCCGCCAGTGCCATCGGCATCACGCCGGATGTGTTTGACACCGATATTTATGAGATCGTGGAAAGTGTGGCCACCTCCCCCTGCCATGTCTGCGCGGCCATGCGCCGGGGCTATCTGTACAAGGAGGCCAAAAAGCGCGGCTGCAACAAGATCGCCCTGGGCCACCACCGGGATGACGCGGCGGAAACCATCCTGCTCAGCGTGTTGTATGGCGGCCAGTTCAAAACCATGATGCCCAGGCTCAAGAGCGAAAACTATGAGGGGATGGAACTCATCCGCCCTTTGTATCTGGTGCGGGAGAAAGCCATCATCAACTGGCTTTCTTCAACAAACATCACCACCACCAGTTGCGCCTGCCGGGTCACCCGGTCTGAGGACGGCGGCAAGCGCGCGCGGGTAAAGCGGCTGCTTGCGCAGTTGGAGTGTGAGCAGTCCAACATCATCGACAACATCATCGCGTCCAGCGAAAACGTCAACCTGGCCACCATCCTCAGCCATAAGGCGCATGAAGGCGCGCCGTCCATTTCCTTCATGAAGCAGTTTTCAGATGAGGGTGATTCGGGTAAGATACCAGTTGACAGGTTGTTTTAGAAACTTTACAATGCCACGCAACCAGATCAGGAGGACAGCATGGACAAAAAGATTGCGATTTTAGTGGATTCGGGGGCCGATGTTCCGCCGGCGTTTGTCAAGGAGCACAACATTTTTGTAGCGCCCCTGAAAATTATTTATAAAGACCGCGAGTATGAAGACCGCATCGACATCACGCCCCAGGAAATCTATGACCGCCTGGAGGAAGAGATTCCCACCACCTCCCTGCCCAGCACGGAGCGCGTGAACGCCCTGTTTGACCAGATGGTACAAGAGGGGTATGACACGGTGCTCATCATCACCATTTCAAGCGGGCTGTCCGGCACCCACAACCTGATGCGGATGCTGGCGGAGCAGTACGGCAAGCTGGATTATCACATGCTGGATACCAAAAATATCGGCATCGGCGCGGGCCAGCAGGCAATGCTGGCTGCCGAGTTGATCAAAAACGGCGAGCCGCTTGAGGGCATCCTCAAAAAACTGCGGGAAAGCATTGAAAAATCCCACGTCTATTTCTGCCTGGATACGCTGGAATACCTGGCCAAGGGCGGCCGCATCGGCAAGGTGTCTGCCATTTTGGGCTCCCTGCTCAAGATGCGTCCCGTCATCAGCTGCAATACTGACGGCATTTATGAGACGGTGGCCAAGGTGCGCGGCAGCGCGCAGGCTTTGGCCCGGACCATCTCCATCTCCGTCGCCGAGGCCAGCAAGCACCTGCGCTTCTCCGTCGCGGTCGCCCATGGCAGCGCGGTGGATGAGGCCAACCGCGTGCTGGAGGAGTTAAAGCGCAAACTGCCGCAGTGCGAGCGCTTCATCAAGACGGATATCAGCCCTGCCCTCAGCGTGCACACAGGCCCCGGCATCATCGGCATCGCGGTGCAGGCACTGCCGGCCACCTGATTAAGACAACAAGCAAACGACCCATGCAGTTTGAACGCCGCATGGGTCGTTTTAGTGTCGAACTATATTATTTCTTCCACAGCCCGTCCGGGTACTTGCCTGTTTCGGTCAGCTCACGCAGGGCGGCTTCCACCAGGGGGCGGTCAGAGGCATTGGTGACGCCAAACCAGCGGTCCTTGGAGGTGAAGACTTTGACCCTTGCTTCCTTGTCCTTGAGCAGGTCACCCACGAGGTTGGGCAGGTAAAACTCAGCCTTCAAGGGATTGGTTTTCATCGCTTCCTCGTAAAAATCCAGGAAGCGCGCTTCAATATGATCCAGCAGGCTGGGGGTAAAAGCCCACATGTTCATGGACACCGTGGTCTCCCCGGGCAGGCGGTGATACACCTGGTTGTCCAGGGTGTACATGGGCCCGTCAATGGTGGGGATGATGTGCAGGCGCTCAATGATGCTGTCCAGATAGCCTTCTTCATTCACCTGGCACTCACCGCGGGAGACATAGCCCGCGTCAGACAGCGTGTTTTGCAGTTGGAAGCCCGCCATCGCGTAGTGGTCCTTTTCGGGACCCGCGTTTAAGAAACCATACAATTTTTCCATGGCGTCCAGGCCATAGAAATCATCGCCGTTCAGCGCGCAAAAGGGCGCGTCAATGGCGTCTTTGCAGCAGAGGATCGCGTGCGCGGTGCCCCAGGGCTTGTTGCGGCCTTCCGGGATTCTCAAGCCTTCGGGCAGCTTGTCCAGCTCCTGCATCACGTACTGCACTTCCATGCGGTCCTCGACGTTTTTGCCGACGATCTCACGGAAGTCGTCCTTGATGCGGTTGTTGACGATAAAAATAACGCGCTCAAAACCGGCGCGCAGCGCATCAAACAGGGAATAGTCAATCAGGCTTTCGCCGTGTGCGCCAAAAGGCGTCATCTGCTTGAGCCCGCCAAAGCGGCTGCCGATGCCCGCGGCCATCACCACCAATATGGGTTTCTTATTCATCGTATCCTCCTTGGTTTTATTGGTATCAGAATAGCACAAGAAACTGCAAATTTCCAACTGAAATTGCGTAACCACGCAAAAATTGCTTGAATCAAACCTGCCCTTCCTGTACACTACAATTGGAGGGATATGATGGATCATCAGGATTATTTCACCCTAAAGGAAGAGGAGCGCGCCGCGAAGCAGGACCGCTACCGCTTTGCCGCGGGCATGACGGATTTTGTGGGCGTCATCCTGGGCGTCGTTGTAATCCTCTTAATGCTGCTGCTCATTTTCAGCCTGGTCAACTGGCTCCGACGCGACATCAGCAACACCTTTACCTTCATCAACACCCGCTTTTCCTGATGGACGAACGCTGGGAGCAACTCAATACTCACATTCAAGTCTGCGCGCGCTGCGCGCTTGCGCAGGGCATCACCAACAAGGTGCCGGGCCAGGGCAACCGGAATGCCCGCTTGATGATTATTGGCGAGGGGCCGGGGGCGGATGAGGATGCCTCCGGCCTTGCTTTTGTAGGCAAGGCAGGACAGCTGCTTACCAGGATGCTGGCGGCCATTGATCTTGCGCGGGAGGATGTCTTCATCGCCAATGTGGTCAAATGCCGCCCGCCCGGCAACCGCGCGCCCCTGCCGGAGGAAGTGGCCACCTGCCTGCCCTTTTTGCGGGAGCAGACGCGCCTGATCCGCCCGCAGGTCATTCTTCTGCTGGGTGCGAGCGCGCTGAAGGTTGTACTGGGGCCAGACAAACGCATCACCCGCTGCCGCGGGCAGTGGACGGAATCAAAAGGCGTGTTCATTCTGCCTACCTTCCACCCGGCGGCCCTCCTGCGCGATCCTGCCAAAAAAAAGGACGCCTGGGCAGATTTACAGGCGGTCCGGGACAAACTGGCTGAATTGCCTTTTAAGGGGGCTTAGCACTGGGGCAAAAATCGCCCAACAAGCTTGTAAAAACAAGCGATATGCAAGACTGCAAATGGATAAAATTAACCGTTTTCGGGTAGAATATCAGTAAGGAGGGATGAGTATGGAATTTATTGTAGAGAACCTGGCAATCATCATCTGTGTCCTTGTCGGTACGGGCTTGATCGTTGTCGAGGTGTTCATGCCGGGCTTTGGCGTGCCGGGAATTGCCGGCTTCGCGCTCTTGGCGGCCAGTGTGTATTTCACCTGGATCCGGCATGGCTTAATCGCGGGGTTGAGCCTGGCTGCGGGCGAATTGGTCTTAACCGGCATCGCGCTGACCATCTCGCTGCGCTCGGCGTCAAAGGGACGCCTGTCCAAGTCACCCCTGGTGCTCAAGGGCGGGCAGACCCGCAAGGACGGCTTTGTATCCACCGATGAATACGATGGCTATGTCGGTAAAACCGGCCAGACTATCACAGTACTGCGCCCCGCGGGCATCGCCGAGGTGGACGGCGAGCGGCTCAACGTGGTAAGCGAAGGCGATTTTATCGCAAAAGGCGCCCAGGTGGTCATTACGGCAGTCGAAGGCGCCCGGATTTTAGTGGAAGAGGTAAAGGCCGATGTTTGATGAACTCAATTTTTTAGGAGGTGCTGGTATGCCTGAGATTCTGTTGGGGATTGTTGTAGTTGCTGTTATCTTACTGTTTGTGGTCTTCTTCCGCTATGTGCCCATCGGGCTGTGGATCAGGGCCCGCGCCTCAGGCGTACCGCT
>LSQX01113824.1_pt1 | contig 29014 bp, 27 predicted proteins | sample 654561 | NCBI WGS metagenome assembly LSQX01 (sample SAMN04489861, study PRJNA283612) | anaerobic digester metagenome | isolation source: 4 biogas reactors fed with cattle manure at either 37C or 55C with and... | place: Denmark: Kongens Lyngby | collected 2014 | reverse complement strand
TCATTCACCACCTTGAATGCGGCACGAATGGCAACCTCTGTTTTGCCATATCCTACATCTCCACATATCAAGCGATCCATCGCCTTCGGTTCTTCCAAATCGCGCTTCACCTCTTGAATAGCCTCGATTTGGTCGGGAGTCTCTTGAAATGGAAAAGCAGACTCCATTTCCTGCTGCCACGGGCTGTCGGGGCTGTAACTATGTCCGCCAAGAGCCTGTCTCCAAGCATAAAGTTCAACCAATTCCTTCGCCATCTCACGAACGGCTGCCTTTACCCGCTTCGTGGTTCGTATCCAGTCTAGCCCACCTATTTTATGGATAACCGGCGGCTCCCCTTCCCCACCGATATATTTTTGCACCCGGTCGATCTGATCGCTGGGCACATACAGCTTGTCGTTGGCGGCATATTCCAGCAGCAAATACTCCCGCTCGACTTTGCCGGTCTTGAGTTTGGTTATGCCGCGATAGTAGCCTATGCCGTGGCTGATATGAACGACATAATCCCCCTCTTTGAGATCGAGGATGCTGGCGATCGGTATGCCTTCGTGGGACGTTTTCCGGGCGCGAAGCAGACGCTGTACGCCGAAAATCTCGGAGTCCGTAAGCACGACAAATCCCGCATCGATCAGTTTGTAGCCGGACTGCAGCCCAGCGCTCGCAACATAAGCCACATTGTGCGCATCAGTTGTCATATCGACAATCGACGCGCCAACAATGCCATATTCAGTCAAAATCTCGAGCATTCGCCGGGCTTGATTGGAGACGATCACCACAACCTGATCGTTGCCCAGCCAGGTCTTGGCCTGATCCATCGCCGCCTCTATCTGGCTGGAGAATGAATCCATAGGTTTGGATTCAACGGCAACCTCGACATCTGATCTGGCCCAACTGATCGGGCGCGGCAGCAAAGTGAAACTTATGGCTTGGCGCTCGGCAAGGACGCGCTTGATTGTGGCCTCAAACTTAACATGCTGGCGCATTTTGCTGCCGAGCAGCAAGCCTTTGTTTGCTCGGTTGATCAACGTCTCCAGCATCTTCTCCTCGTGCTGTTCCCAGTGCGATTTGACCTGCATAGGTTCATCGAGCACAATGACGGCATCGTGCGGAAGATAATCGAAAGCGCTGACCTCGTTTGGGTGCAAATATGGCAAATAGAACTCGATATCGTCGAAATACGATTGATTTTCGATCCTGGTAATGTCGTCTTCGATCTTGTCGCTCAATCTTTTGACGGACTCCGGGTCGTTTTTCAGCGCATTTATTTGTGTAGTAAGCTCTCTTCGGATTTTTGCAGCGGCGTTTTGAGCGGTTTCATGATCCATCAGCGCTTCTCTGGCCGGCAGCAGAAGAGCGCGGTCGATTTTGTCGATAGAACGCTGTGAGGACGGGTCAAAATGCCGAATCGATTCTATTTCGTCGCCGAACAACTCGATTCGCAGCGGATTATCCTCGCCGGACGCAAATACATCCACGATACCGCCTCGCCGGGCGAATTCTCCGTGCCGGTCGACTACCTCGGTGCGCTCATAACCCATTTTCACAAGCTGCGCAGTGAACTCGTCGAGATCGACTTCTTCACCAATGCTCACATCAAAACAACTCGCCTGCAGCAAATCGCTCGGCATTGTCCGACGCAGCGCGGCGTTTATGGGGGCCACGACGACTGCAGACCGACCAGACGCCAAGGCGTTCAGCACACCCATTCTCTCACCGATGACGCTGAAATCCGGGCCGCCCTCCTCATATATCATCGTATCCGACGATGGCAAAAACAGGACCTGGTCTTTCGGGATGCCATAGAACGGGAGGTCCTCGGCGATCCTCTCGGCCTGCTCCTGGCCGTAGGTGAGGACCAGCATCGTGCGCTTGAGCCGGCTGAAGATTCCGGCGAGCATCCAGCCTTTGGCCGCTGCCGCGAGACCCTCGATCTGGACTAACCCGGCTCCGTTTTCAATCGCAGCCATAATCTCGCGGGATTTTTGGTTGGAGTCGTGGAATTGCAGTAACTTGTTGAGCATAATATTAGTCGATTCTTGATCGTTTGCTTTTGTCAGGTACATAGCCAAAATGGACTTCGGCGGCAAGGCGGGGGATGCCGAAGTCCTAGGATTTCATAAACACTCTACATATTCATGTTATGATTGGCTCCGCGCAGTGTCAAGGTAAACAGTAAAAACGCGAAAGCAATCTGCGGCGTTTGCGTTATTTCGCGATCACGTTCAAGCCTTCCTGCACATCGCCCTCCGACTCATTTGTGATCTGTTTGCTTCCTTTGAACCGATTGCCGGATATCACCGCGGTGGTAACGCTTTTTCCCAGCCGGATATCAGGTCTCTGCATCCAGAACCGCGAGTTGGAGATGTTGATATCTCCGGAAAGCGCGTCGATTGTGAATAGTTCCGCTGCGCCGCCCTGGTTCAGAAAAGTGCACTGATTGAAACTGACAGTCCCTTTGCCGTCGATCTTGGCTATCTGCGAGGCCGGGCCCCAAAAAGAGCAGTTGCTTAACTGCACAACCCCGTCATGAGTTGCGGCGACTTCCATAAATATATCGGTTTTGTCGCTGCCTACGAACTCACCGTTTGTGATCAACAGCCCCGGGGGTTGACACGCGTCGACCAATATCGCTCTCCCACACCAATCCGCTCCGATTCCCAGAAAATTGCCGTTAACCGACCCGTCCGGCCCGGCCATAAAATGATAGCCAATTTTAGCTCCGAAAACGAACGTATTGTGCACGTATTCCCAGTCTGTGCGAGCGAACTGGAACGCTATCAGGTTGTCGCCGATATATTTGATCAGATCCCCCCAGTTTGGGATACCCTCCGAGCCGGCCCTCGCCCAATAGTGCGGGTTGAAATGGACATTTTCGATACGGCCGATGTCGGTGCATTTGTCTATGTGTACGCCGATCTTCAGCGGGCATCCGAAGCAGTTGCGTATGTAGTGCAGTTCGTTTTTGTGTTCACCGAAATCGATCGCTTTGTATGAGTTCACAAACGTGCAATCGATAACGCTGTTGTGCATTCCCGTGCCTTGAATTGTCCATGGGTAGGCGATGGTGCCGGGGATGCGCTGTTCGGGATAGAAGAATGTGATTCCTTTGACGGCGCTTGACGGGTTGAGCATTAGGCACGGCGCGCCATCCTCCGCGTTCTTGCCGGCGTAGATCTCAAACACGGTGCCGTTGGAAAGCTGGGCATGGTGCGGCGCTTCCCATACCCCCGAGAGGGTCACACCCTCGGGAATGTTTACGGGTTTTTCGATTCGATATTTGGCCGCATCGAGATGAACTACTCCGCCGTGATTTTTCGCCGCATAATCAAGCGCCTTTTGAATAGCCGCCGAATCATCGACTATTCCGTCGCCCTTAGCGCCATAATCTTTGACACTCACTGCGCCGCTCGCAGCAGTTACACTCACAACCAAAGCAACCATAGCCAAAATTGCAGTCCAATTCATTGCATATCCTCCTTGCAAACACAGCAATAGTATAATTCAGCCGCGCATGCAAGTAAACGAGATTTTGTAGTTGATATCAGACGGAAAAGAGTTAATAACCCGTTTCGCATTGCACGATTTCTGCGGCGAAGGTATACTATAACCGCCCGGCTTCCTACGATAGCCGTGGGCGGCGTGTTTCTATGCGAATTGCGATCTTTACTGAGAGTTACGAACCTATTATCAACGGGGTGAGTGTGTGCGTCAGGACCTTGCGGGACGGACTTGTCCAGCGAGGACATGAGGTTTTCATTTTCGCTCCGGCCTTCAAAGGCCACGTCGACACTTTCGCAGGGGTTACGCGAACTCCTGCCACTCATACCCTGCTGATGCCCGACTACCCGTTCGCTCTGCCATTCGCACCGGCGGCGAGGCGGGTATTTGCCGATCTGAAGCCCGATATAGTCCACACTCAGTCGCCGTTTATGCTCGGCGTGCTTGGGGCAGGATGGGCAAAGCGGTTCGGTATCCCGTTTGTGGCGACAAATCACACCCTGTATACCGAATATGTTCACTACGCACCCGTGCGGCCAAAAGCGCTGTCGAAGCGGTTTTTGATTGGCCTGATGCGGTGGTATTATTCCAGAACCAACGCGGTAGTAGTGCCATCAGGGCCTGTGGCGGATGTGTTGAGATCCTACGGAGTGAAAAGCCGAATTGAAGTAATCAAGACGGGAGTCGACCCCATTACGGCTCTGCCTGCCGATCAACGGGCCGTGGCACGAAGTGGTTTTGGAGTGGGTGAAAGAGATTTTCTCCTGCTTTACGTAGGCAGAATCGCACGCGAAAAGAACCTGCGCATGCTTCTGACTGCGTTCAAGTCCATAGCTGATCGCCGGCCAAGCGCTAGACTGCTGCTCGTGGGAGGCGGCCCGGCGCTTGCCGAAACCAAGGAATTCGCCGATGAATTAGCGTTGTCGGATAAGGTGCAGTTCACAGGAATGTTATCCCGCAGCGACATCGAGCCGATCTACGGCGCTGCCGACGCGTTCGCTTTTCCGAGTACCACCGAAACGCAGGGTATCGCGATCTGCGAAGCTTTGAGCGCAGGACTGCCCGTAGTCGCCGTCAACGCCGGAGGGATTCCGGAAAATCTGCAAAGCGGAGTCGACGGATTCCTCACGGCCGACGACCCCGCAGAGTTCGCCGACCGTATAAACTTCCTCATAGACAGCCCGGACGATCGCATGCAAATGGGCGCACGCGCTCGCGAAAACGCTCGAAACTTTTCAATAGATAAAATGGTCGATGATTTCGAGCGGCTCTACGAGTCGGTGGCCGGTTCTGCTATTTAACCCCTTTAGCCGCGTCCTCAATCCTGCGAATTTCTTCCATCGCTCTTTTTGCATCCGTATGATCGGGATTAGCCTGCAAGACCGGTTCAAGGAATAGTTGGGCTGCTTCAAGATTCCCCATAAGAATCGCCAGCCTGCCGGCGACGTAGTTGCCCTCGATTGTGGCATCGAACAGATGGAATGAATGCTTTTGCTGTTTTAGCACCCCTGCCGTCAGGAATATCTGCAACTCCGCATCCAGATTATTGCCCATCTCTCGATCGACCCACGCCAGGTTCAATCGCGCGTTCACATCCGTTGGCGTCATCTCCAACACCTGTTGAAGCGCCGCAGCAGACTCGGGCCATTTCTTTGCAGTTGCCAGGCCACGCGCTTTTTCGATCAACTTCTCAGGCTCTCCGGACGCGATGCCATCCTGCACTTTCTTCGGGACGTAGCTCATAAATACAGGCTTGAAGTCGGTGTTGGTTGCTTTCTGGATGGCTTCAAAAATCGAGTCGTTATCTGGGTCCCCTGTATATTTTAGTGCGCCAATAATCTTTGCGAGCGCCTGTGGTTCGGATTTGGCGAGCAGCCCGGAGATAGCCTCGATCGAATATTGAACTCGCGCGGCTTCCAGTTTCGCATCGAAACTTTCGGGGTTTCTGTTCAAATATGGCGATTGGGGCCATGACATGATGTTGACTTTATTTTTAAGCTCCTGCGCCGATGGGCTTACGGTGAACAGATTGGCAGCAATCGCGTTCATCTGCTTTGAGCCGTGTTTTGCGACCATCTGGCGTGTGAGATATCCGCTGACACCCTCATTGAACCATCGTCCGAGCGGGTTGTATATTTTCAGCGGGACCGCGATTAAATATGATATTGTGTCCTGCACGGGAGCGATGGCCATCGGATCCCCCGAACCCAGAAAATCCAGTGCCATCTGCTCGAGCTTGTTTTCAGACCGCAAAGTCCCGTCCGGGTTGACCAGCACCGGAAAGAAGCTGCGCCGTATTTTGTCGGGGTTGGTGTCTTTCTCGTCAAAGATCATGTTGAATTCATCTTTGTCTTTGGCGTAGCGCACCTGCATAAGACCGGCATCGATGCCGTCAGTGGCGACCGCATCGCTTTTGCGGACCAGCCTGATGTCGGAAAACGCCGACACCATAGCCTCGGATTTGTCTTTGAAGACCTGCAGCCTGGACCTGGTGACGTCGTGTTTTTCTTCGGCGCCAAGGGCCTGGGTTATATCTGTGGCCATTGCGTCGACATTTGAAAGCAGCGAAATCGCCTGGCGATGTACCTCAAGCGACGGCTTTACGGTTGACTGTGCCATCGCCATAACTTTCTTGGCCTGCGCCTCCATCCCATCGGGATATGAGACCGTAATGCCGGCGTCGGTTATCTTTTTCAAGCCCGCAGCAAAACCCCCCGAGCATGCCATCAATCCGACAGCCAATGACAGCGCAGCAATCGATATAATCAAACGTTTCATCCATGACCTCCATACTCTACACATCAGTATACTGTGACGCAGGGGTAAATCTCAAATCCCAAATTAACCCAAAACAATTGTATAGGAAGTCGATTGTGGGTAAGACAAGGCGTGATGGAGGTGAACCACCATGAGACTAAGCGATATAATGACAAAAGAGCTTGTAACGTGCAGCCCGAACGAAAGCATTGCCCAGGCCGCCCAGAAGATGCAGGATTGCAACATCGGCCTTTGCCCTGTGGTAGAGGGGGATCGACTTGTGGGCGTGGTGACCGACCGCGATATCACCATTCGAGCAGTCGCCAAAGGCAAAGATGTTAAATCGACGAACATCAGCGAAGTAATGACGGCGGATCCGATCACAGCAGAGGAAGCTATGGAGGCTGAGGAAGTCTGCGAGATAATGTCCGAGCATCAAATTCGCAGGCTGCCCGTTATGCGCGACAACAAACTTATCGGCATAATCGCTCTTGCGGATCTTGCGCTGGATCTCGAAGAAGAGGAACTCGTAGCGGAGGTGCTGACAGATATCTCACAGCCGGCTTGATCAATTCGTCGATCGTGCGGTTATATTGTCCTGCCGAACTGCCACCACCTGCGCTTGCTTGATTTCTGCACGGCGCAGGTGGGGCAGGGGTGGTGATTTCGTTCGGCTACAAATCGCACCTCCGAGGCAGCTTTGCCGGTGATAGCAGGGCAGTTCTGGTCAATATGAAATGCCCTATCATCGACCCACACCTCCGCAAGAGACTCTGCGGCCAGGCTGCCCGTATCCAGCTTCAATAGCCCTCGTCCATCTTTTCCCGCCAAAAATCGAGTTGCCGCAAGGTTTATTGCGAAGACTCTATCGACCCCGGCAAACTCCTTCAATGCAAACGCATAGATGCGCATCGACGCTCCCGTATTTGCTATATCGTCGATCAGAAGCGCGCGTCCACCGATCTGTTTGGGCCTGATAAATAGATCCTGCGCGGCATATTGCAGTCGAGCCTTTAGTGCATCCGGCCCGGCTAGACGAGCCACTGATCTCATCGGAGGCCGGACCCCGATTCGATAGAACATCTCGCTTGGGGATACCGCCGATGTTCTGGCGCAGACCATATCAATAAGCGCACTCTGCGGCCTGTCGGGTTCAGCACGCATTTCCTGCGACCCCAGCACGCGCACGACCCAATCAAACTCCGTCCCCGCCCGCGCAATTATCAGTTCTGAATAAAATTGGCACAGCAAAGATATATGCGGCCGATAAGCACCGACAGGGTTGCACGATTTGAATGCCTTGACCAGCTTGCTTTCAAAACTCTTGCGAGATTTCAGCCAAAATGATCCCAGCACAGCGCTTTCGTCGCATGGATCCATCCGACACAGCGCGGCGATATCGATTGCGTTATGAAGTGGAATCGGCGGTTTGTTCATGACAGGCATACGATACCACGACGGCATTTTGGTCACAAGCTATTGTTTTGACGTCATCTTTCGCCATATGTAGAACCGTTGTATAATATCGCCTGTGACTACACGAAAGACAAGCAGGCGGCGAAGTTATTCCTACAGCGCCAGGCGCAAGCGTTCAACTGCGGCAACAAGGGCGAAGCGTGATGCGCGACGGCGGTCGAAGATATACAAGCTGTGGCGGCGGCGGGTTCTTATCGCCGCGTTCATAATCATTTGCATTCCCATCGCAGCGAGGATGTTTATCCACTTTTCTGTGCGAGATCGTGTATATTCGGCGACCTATAAAGCCCCTCATTGTCGAGTAGCCCTCGTATTGGGCGCTGCGGTTCGGCCGGACGGCAAGCTGTCGCAATCTCTGCAAACTCGCGTCGATAAGGCGGTGGAGCTGTGGCGGGAAGGCAAATGCGACAAACTGCTGATGTCCGGGGACAACAGATATGTCGACTACAATGAGCCTTTGCAGATGCGAAACTACGCGATACAGCGCGGCGTTCCCAAACAAGCCATTGCAATGGATTTTGCAGGCCGACGGACCTACGATTCTATCTACCGCGCCCAGCATATATTCGGCCTTTCGGAAGTCATAATAGTAACCCAGCGTTTCCACGCCGACCGGGCAGTGTTTTTGTGCGATCGATTAGGGCTTAAAGCGTGTGGGGTGCAGGCGGATCAAGGTGATTTGAATGCGGCGATTCGGGAGATTCCGGCGTGCCTGCTTGCCATCGTGGATGCGTACATACTCCATCCTGAGCCTGTTATGGGGGACAAAGAGCCGATTTAGTGGTCAATCCAGCACGCGGTTTTTGGATAATCCCGGCAGTTTCATTGAAGATTGCGCCGAATCGATCAGGGCATCCACACGAATCGCTCCGATCAGTTCGGATTCCAGCACATCAACTCCCATTGCCCTTGCTTGCCGTTCCACAAACGCATAAACGTCGTACATTGAAGTTAAATGTGGGAGGGTTATGTTGGTAGAGACCTGCGCGGTGTCTCTAGATTTCAAATAAACCGCAATAGCCTTCACTCCTTCCAGCGCCTCTCCAGACCCTCTGATACTGCGTATTTTCGCGGCGATGGACTTTGCGACAGACATATCGTTTGTAGCGAGATTCACGTTAAACGCAATCAATGGGCCTCGCGCACCTATCACCACTGCTCCTGCGGTTGGATGGATAGTCGGCGGGCCTAAATCCGGCTTTCTATCACCAACAAGGCCATTCTTTTTAAGCGCCTCAAATCCGCCTTTGCGTATATCCGCGAGGTTCGATCGCTGGCTCGTGGCGGCTGATTGTTCATAAAAATAGACCGGCACTGCGAGGTTGTCGGCGATATCTTTGCCGAGATCGTGAGACAGCACGATCGCCTCCTCCATAGTCACCTCGCGCAAAGGGGTAAAAGGGATCACATCGACCGCTCCCACGCGAGGATGGCCGCCCTCATGTTTGTTGAGGTCGATTAACTCAACGGCGGTTTTTGCCCCGGCATAGGCCGACTTGCGGATGTCGTGTGGCTCGCCGATAATCGTGACTACAGCGCGGTTGTGATCGACATCCATCGAATAATCGACCACGCGCGCCCTCGAAGAGGTCTCAATCGAATCGACGATGGCCTCGACAACATCGCGTCGGCGACCTTCGCTGTAGTTGGGAACACATTGGATTAACTTAGACATACGAGCAATCTCGGCGATCAGGTCAGGAATTGATAAATAGGCACGTTGAAAATCCAGCCAAACAGCGCCCAAAAGCCTTGAATTACCAGATCCCCCAGGATTACGCCGACGAAGAACATCACACTTGTCCTGTAGGCTTTGTGTCCTCCGAAGCGCAGCACAAGCGTTTTGGTGGCCCATGCGACAAAGAACGGAACGATAAACGAGTTCATTATCAGGCTGTTACACAAAACATAGCCGATGGGATGCAGCCCAAATATCCCGGCCCTCCGCGTCCATGCCAGCAGCAGAGTAAAGCCTGCCGCCAACGTCGCCGCAAATACACCCTGTGGGTCCCACGAGCCTGCCTGCGTCGCCACCCGGTCAACTTCCATAAACGTCTGGGTCGACTTTGTAAGCGGATATACGTTGGCTTTTGCTGTGGCTGCACCGAGGTGATAAATCTTATCCAGGCTGCTCCACCAACCAATTATCAATGCCGTGACAGTGCCTACCGCCACGAGCTTCAATACCGACTTCCAGTCGATTCCGGACTTTTCTGCGATATCCATCCCTTCCATCAAAAAAGGCAGCGACTGAGCGCGGATATCCCAGTGGATGAGATTGAAATGCCCACTTGACACCAGTGCACGATCACCAAGTCTGTTAGCGCCGATCAAAGAAGTCATCGTCCTGGTCGGGGTCCAGCCCAGCGGCGCGAATGTCCAGATCGCCCCCGCTTCCGCTCTCACCCGGGCGCCGCTCAGCACGTAGGCCAAATATACAATCAGCACAATGGTCGCAGCCAGCATTGGTATGCCTGTCACCACCATCATGCCTATACAAATAAGGGCACACGCTGCGGCCAGCAAGCCCATCAGGCGAACCGCTCGCTGCTCCGCATCAGATATCATCGCCACTACCGTTCGCCAGTGATGCCGCGCACCCCAAATCACCAACCCCGCCAGCGCCAGCCACGCCCCACCGGCCTGCTCCTCTTTGTAGGGGAACCTCGCTGCCCCGGTGCCTGCCGCCTCAACTCCGAACATAGCCGCCCCGGCATACGACAGCCTCATCAACACAGCCATCAGCCAACAGCTCAGGCTTACATCGCTGGGCACAAAGTAGGCCAAGCCAATCCCCATCGGAAAAAACGTTACAGGGAAGTTCGGAATCGCATCCCACGGAGGGGAAGTGAAGATTATCGGCTTGATGTCGAACCCTTTGAGAACCATTGCAGGCACGGCAGGAAACCAGTTGTGAAACACCAGCAAGCTCTGTAAAACGACAGGCACAGCAAAACCGAGCCAGAACAGCGGTTTTCGGAAAATATCGTGCTTTGGGTTCATTATTTCCAGCGGCATCTGGGCGATGGGGAATGTGAGGCGTTCCTGGTCTATCCAGATGCGCCGCAAAATACCCGCCGCGCAGATCCATATCACGCTGAGCAATATGAGATAGGTGCTCCAAAACGCAATAAACACGCTCCACGCCCGCCACGGCACCGAGTAGCCGCCTTTGTAGAGCTGCTGGATCGCGTCGTAATTCTGCAGCACCGGCAAATATTTTAGCACGGGTAGATACCGTGACCACTGGGGCATGGTCTCGGAGAAAAACGGCAAAAATCCCGAGCCGGTGATAACAAATCGGAGCCCCCCGAACCCGACGATGGGGATGGTCGCCGTAAGGACAATGTAGATCAGGATCAGTTCGTGATCGCGGAAGGGGAGCCAGCGCCTCAGCGCACGCGCAAACAGCAGATAAAGCGCCGTGGGCATCATTATGGAGTAGCAGACAAGATATATGCCGCGCGCCATCTCGCTGTCGATCGTCCAATAGATCATTGCGGCCTGCAGGACAACAATGGCCACCCACACACGCAAACGAATGCCTTTATGCTGTTTTACAGTTTCTATGTCAGAAGACTGGTGAGGATCCATCGATTCCCCTGCAATTACGTCATCATTGAGCTGAATAGAGCTAAATTGTATCACGATGGAAGCTCTACTACAATAAAGTGTTTTGCCTCACGCACTAAACCAAAGCTCTCACCTCTCCTGGGGAGAGGGTTTGGGTGAGGGCGCATATTTCTCTCAGGCTGAACAATGAGAACCTCGGCGGGCGACAATACAAAATACTGGCTAATCGCTTGATTCTACCGGCTCATCTCTGGGTATCTTGACCATGAATCATCACGAATTGTGAAAGGTGGTGGCGACATGGATCAAAAGTACGAGACCATCATCGAAGACTATCTGGATCCGCTGGCGGAATATGAACAGCTCTTCCGCACCGTCTTCGAAAGATCGCAAGACGCAGTGTTCGTCTCCGAACCTGACCCTGAAGGCGCTGTAATCGAGGCAAACCCCGCAGCAGCCGAGATGCACGGCTACAGCATCGAGGAATTCGCCAAGCTAAAAACCAGCCAGCTTCATCCGATCGAGTCGGTCCACCGCGCAAAAGCCGGGCTGGATCGAATGCTGGAGGGAGGCTGGGTCGAAGTGGAGCACGAGCATATCCGAAAGGACGGCTCCAGGTTTCCTGTATTATATCGAGCGGGGGCTGTGCAGTATCTCGGGCGTAAGGTAATCTTGTCCTTCGTGCGTGACCTTACATCCGAAAAACGCGTCGAAGATGCGCTGCTGCAGTGCGAAATGACGCTGGCATCGTGGATATAATCGAGGGTTTATTTGGAATCCGGCAGGAGTAATGCCTGCGCTTGCCAAAGATTCCATACAGTATGAAAGGCATTTATGATTGTGAACTGATTGAGCAATCGGAAGTCTCCGAGGGAGTATGGCTTGCCCGGCTGATGGGGCCGCAAATCGCTCGAAGCGTCACGGCGGGACAGTTCGTGAACGTGCAAGTGAGCAAATGCACCGACCCATTGCTGCGCAGGCCATTTTCCGTACATGCGGCTTATCCGGATGAGGGAGCATTCTCGTTGCTTTACGTAGTTATAGGACGCGGCACGCGGCTTTTTCAACGGATTTGCGCGGGCGAAAAGATCAGTGTAGTCGGACCGTTGGGGACCGGCTTCGACCTTGGAGATCAGCCCCACACCGAACACATCGTAGTGGCGGGCGGCTGCGGCGCGGCTCCGCTGCATTTTCTGTGTGATGCGCTCTGCGAGAAGTGGGGCTGCGAGCATATAACCGTGTTAGCGGGAGGCAGAAGCAAAGAGGCAGTTTTGTGTGAGGACGAATTCCGGTCTCACGGAGTCGACATAGAGGTCGCTACCGATGACGCCAGCTACGGATATGGGGGGTTCGTCACGGGGCTGCTGTCAGAGGTGATTGGCCAGCGCAAAGGAAACGAATCCAACATACGCATCTATTCCTGCGGGCCACACGCGATGATGCGTGAGGTCGCCCGTATCTGCCACGAAAGCAAAGTGGCAAATTGCCAGGTGTCGCTGGAAAATAATATGGCTTGCGGGATAGGCGTATGCACGGGCTGTGTGCAAAAGATCAAAGCGCCCCACACCCAGCAGGGCTGGGAATATAAAAGAGTCTGCAAGGACGGCCCCGTTTTCAATGCGGAGGATGTGATATGGGAGTAGATCTATCGGTCGAAGTTGGCAGAATCCGCATGAAAAATCCCGTCACCGTCGGCTCAGGTACTTTTGGCTTCGGCCGGGAAATGGCGGATTTCTACGATTTGTCGCAGCTCGGCGCTATCACAGTCAAGGGCACATCTCTGGAACCGTGGCAGGGAAACGATTATCCGCGAACAGTAGAGACCCCGTCGGGGATGCTCAACGCAATCGGCCTGCAAAATGATGGGATCGATTCTCTTATAAACGAAAAGATGCCGTTTTTGAGGCAGTATGATGTGCCGGTGATTGTCAATGTGGTAGGACACTCGCTGGAGGAATATATCGAGGTCGCCTCAAGGTTGGATAAAGTAGAAGGAATCGCCGGACTTGAGATCAATGTATCGTGCCCGAATGTCAAAGAGGGCTGTATGGTCTTTGGCACTACTCCTCAAGGAACCGCCGAAGTTGTCCGAGGTGTACGCGCTGCCACCGGGCTGACTTTAATCACCAAACTCTCTCCGAACGTCACGGATATTGTCTCAATCGCGCAAGCAGCCGTGGATGCGGGAAGCGATGCGCTTTCGCTCATCAATACACTGATGGGGACTGCCATAGACCCTTGGGCTCGCAAGTTCAGGCTTGCAAATGTCACAGGGGGGCTTAGTGGGCCGGCGGTTAAGCCTGTCGCGCTCAGAATGGTCTACGAAGTCGCACGCAGCGTCGATGTGCCGGTGATAGGAATGGGCGGGATAATGACTGCAGGGGATGCAATCGAGTTTATTGTCGCGGGTGCAAGCGCGATCGCCGTCGGAACCGCAAACTTTGTAAATCCGATGGCGGCGGTCGAGATCGTCGACGGAATCGAAGAATATCTAACCAAGATGGGATTTGCGAGCGTCGATGACATCGTTGGGACGGTCAGTTAGTCGAAAGGATTGTGACATGAACAAAATCATACTGCCCCTCGACACGGATAGCGCAGAGAACGCTGTGGAATGGGTCGAGTTGCTCAAAGACGATGTGGGGGCTTTCAAAGTCGGCCTCGAGCTGATCAATGTCGCTGGGCTGACCATTTTCGATAGAATCATTGAAGCGGGCGCACGCAAGATATTTTACGATTGCAAATTTCACGATATCCCCAACACCGTCGCCGGAGCCTGCCGAGCGGTGGCTGGAAGAGGAATCTGGATGATAAATGTCCACTGCGCCGGCGGTTATGCAATGATGAAAGCCGCAAAAGACGCTGTGGTGGAGCAGTCTGCAAAACTCGGTGCGGAGACTCCACTTGTGATCGGCGTTACCGTGCTCACAAGCATCGACCAACTTACTCTCAACAATGATATGCGAGTCGGCGGCAGCGTGGCCGATCAAGTGGTGCACCTGGCTGCTTTGGCGCAAAAGGCAGGGCTTGACGGAGTTGTGGCCTCTCCTCACGAGATAGAACAAATACGCGCAGCATGCGGGCCGGATTTTGTTATTGTCACACCCGGGGTGCGGCCTGCGGACGCAGAAATCGGGGATCAAAAGCGAGTCATGACCCCGAGAGAGGCCGTGACCAAAGGCGCGGACTACCTGGTCATTGGCCGACCGATTACAAAAGCCGTCGATCCGCACGCCGCCGCGCAGGCCATCGCAGCCTCGTGTGAGCTTTGATAACCACATAAAAAATCTCCTGAATTTACAAAGAAGCCACCCGTTGTGGAGGATATAGCCGCTCAAGTGGAGAACCGATCCTTAAGAGTGTGTGAATTATATTTAAGGCACATCAATATAAGGAGAGGGTATATGCGTTATTTTCTCATAGTTGTTGCCGTGCTGATGGTTGCCGGCTGCGTGTCAGCCGATGACATCGTCACGATGCCGACCGCTAATCAACTTAAAGCCGGCGAGGTGGACGCCGCAGTCTACTATTTGAAGCTTGACTCCCCGACCGGCGCTCCACAACACGTGAACTACCAGACCGTCTACGTCGGACTGACGGATCGCGTGGAGCTTGATGCCCACTTTGCACAGGTGGACAAAGATCGAGATTCCACGGTGTTGGTGGCGAGCTACAAAGCGCTGGCAGAGACACCGATTCTGCCGGATGTGGTGGTCGGATGTCGAAACCTAACGGCGACAAGGACAACTAATCATCCTTTGTTTTCGGACAAAAGCAAGGATCGCTCATATTTTGTGACTGCCGCCAAGACTTTTTTTGCAGACCGCGATAAACCCGGCCCCCCTCTTGTGAGAGCTCATCTGGGGCTTGGGACTGCAGATTGGACGCTTCTTGGCGAGGTTAGGCATCGAGGTCTGTTCGGTGGGCTGCAATTTTTGCTGCGTCCGGATGTCGGCGCGGTTGCGCAGCATGATGGGCAGGACGTGATTACCGGCCTGACGTTTATGCCTAAAAACACCGGCCTCACCATCAAAGGCGGCACCTATGGCTCCCACTGGTGGGCTGGGCTTGCTTTAAGAAAATCGTTCTGAGACAAAAAGCGTTGGTGGCGTTTATTTCGCCACCAACATAAGAAAATATCAATCCGGCAGTTTCTGGCCTTTGGTCTCCGGCGCAAACCAGATAAGCGCCAGGCCCAATATGTAGACCATCGCGACGATTGTAGCTGCCTTGGCGTAACCTCCAAATACCACAACCAACTGTCCCATCCCGAACACGACCCCAGCGGCTGCGATGATTCGTCCAAAGTTGAAAGTGATACCTTCGCCGGTCGCTCGAATGCGGGTGGGGAACAGCTCCGGCAGATATAGCGGCAGCCACCCGAAGAAAGTTGTGGTGCAGATTCCGGCTATCATAGCGAGCCAGAGCAGGGCTGGCCCAAAGCTGGTGACACAGGTATAAAGAGCCACGACAGATATAAGGCTGGTCACACAAAACAGCACATAAGACCACCTGCGGCCCATCCATTCCGCCATCGGCCCGCCGACGAATGCTCCTATGATCTGTCCAAACGCCATCCACATTGCCGCGATGGCGCGTTCCGGGACTACCGACCCGCCCACCAAATCGTCCACCCAGGTCGGTATTCACTGAAATACCCCCCACGTGCCGATAATCGCAACGCTCGAAAGCAGGCATGCTATTATCGTTTTGCCCAGCAGTGGAGCTTTGAATAGCTGCCCGAGATCAGGCTTCTGGCCGCTTGCCTTCGCCTTCACCCAGCGCTCAGGTTCTCTTACCGCGAAGAAGATGAGCAGTGAGAGCACGGCAGGGGCCACCCCTATGCAGAAAATCAATCTCCAGCCCAGCGCTGCAAAAAACGCACGATTGATCAACGCGCTTATCAAAAACCCTACGTTCGACGAACTTCCCAGCAACCCGGCAAGTACCGGTCTTTTAGCGTTCGGCCAGGTCTCCATAACCAGCGCCACTCCCAGGCCCCACTCCCCGCCAAGGCCAAGGGCCCCGATGAATCGGCAGATGCCAAACTGAAGAGTGTTCTGAGAAATCGCGCTCAAACCAGTGAAGACGGAGTAGATAATGATCGTGATAATCATTGTCTTAACGCGGCCTATTTTGTCTCCCATACGCCCAAAAATAAACCCGCCGATAGACGCGCCTAACAAAAATAACGCGAACATTATGCCTACGTAATAACCGACGACCTTCGGATCCTGCACCCCTAGTAAATCTTTCAAAGCGGGAGCGGCAAGCACGGAATAAAGTCCCATCTCCATACCGTCAAACATCCACCCCAGCCATGCAACCAACAAAATGATCCAAAGAGAGGTTGCTCTGACGGGAGTGGATGGAGAAGTCGTTTTAGCTTCAGCGGTTTTGTTCATTTATATCCTCATTTATTGGTCCAATAGCAGCATTGCACAGATTATATGGGCGTATCTATCCCACGTCAAGGAAATAAATGCAGCACGGAAGGATTCACGGTGTCCAGCAAGAAAAAGACTTTGGCTGCATAGCAGCGCTTTGGACAGGAGGGACAGTAACATGCAAGTGAAGATTGAAAATAACGAACTGGTGATCCGCATACCTCTGGAGGAGCCGAAACCATCCTCATCCGGCAAAACACTGATAGTCGCCAGCACGGGCGGCAATTATCAAACAGATGTTGAGGTTCAAGGCAAGCCAGTATTTGTGGGATTAAACGCCTATATCAAGAAATGAGTTTTGGTGTCCAAATCATCGAGCAGAGAGCGGTTTATGTGGTGGGCAGAGTTTCCGCACACCGCCCCAAGCTAACGCACGACAGAATAGGGATTAATCTGCGCCCTCAAACCACCCTCACCAGATGCAGATTGAGGTAATCTGCTGAGGTCAGGATATATTGAATGCCGTCGATTTTGCCTTCCAGATAGCTGCCGGAGTGTATGTGACCGTATACGAGGATGTCGACCGCATGCGCTTTTAGAATATCGGCAAATTCGTTTGGCTTGAGGTCTTCGTCGAACGGCGGATAGTGCAGCATTACGATCCTGTGCGACACATCCGACGGTATCTCTTTTAGCCCGCGCTCCAGATAACCCAACTCGCGATTCATCACTTTGACATCCCCAGCCCCAAGCTCGGCTTCACGTTCAAGCCGCCATCCGCGAGTCCCCGTGATCCCAACCCCTTCGACAACCAGCCCACGCCCGTGCAGCAGCGTCATATTATCCGGCACTTGTTTTTGCAGGCGATTGGTGGACTCCCGATGCCACCAATAGTCGTGGTTGCCGCGGATCAGTATTTTGCGCCCTGGTCGAGCTGCGATGAAATCGAGATCGGCTGAGGCGTCTCCGAACCGCATCCCCCAAGAATGATCCCCCGCCAACAACACCGTGTCATCGTCCCCGACAGTCGAATCCCAATTTTGGGCTATTTTACGAGCGTGATCTTTCCACACGTCACCAAACATACCCATCGGCTTCTCGGTTGAAAACGACAGGTGCAGATCGGAAATAGCATAAATCCCCATACGGTCTATCTCGGGAAGTTGCTCACACGCACCGGCAAATCCTGTCGAGTTCCGACGATATTGACGTCCATAGCGCGACCGTAGCTGGTAGTCATCGTTACCGGCATCACCACCTGGTTGCCTGATATCGCCGACATCCGATAAACATCGACCCTGGGCATATTTGAAATAGTGGTATCCACCCTCCCCTCGATTTTCACCGTCGGTGTGCCAACAATTTGCACGGGAGTGGCCCGGCTGACGGCCGGACTATAGCCCGCCTGGGCTGCCGACGGCGGCGCTCCGAACTTGACGCACTGATAGACCAGACAGATCGCGATCACTGTGAGCAGAAAATTCGTATACTTCAGAGACTTCATAATATTGCCTCCTTTATAAGACATCCAATTGATTCAGACGAGATCAGCCGCCGTGCATCCCCGCTGTCATATCCACCTCCTTCGCTTGAACCACAGCAGCATGCCGGCTGTTATGACACCCATAAAGATGAGCATGTTCCGAAACCCGTTTTGTGAATGCAGCCACGGGAGGCTGCTGAAGTTCATTCCGTAAAACCCGGTTATAAAAGAAAGGGTCATTAAAATCGTCGCGAATACCGTCAACACCTTCATCACTTCGTTGAGCCGATTGGAAATGGTGGAAAGATAGATGTCGAGGTTGCTGCTGAGAATTTCGCGGACAGTATCCAAAATATCGAACAGCCTTATTATGCGATTATAGACATCCTGGAAATAGAGCCGATTCTCTTCTTTGATAAATGGAAACTCACGGCGCGCCATCTCGTTCAGAATATCCCGCTGCGGGCTGAGCATCTTGCGCAGCTCAAACGCCCTGTCTTTTAGATCAAAATTGCGCTTCAACGAACGATTATCCGCATGGTCGAGCAGCAAATCCTGCAGTTTGTCCGCATCGTCGTCGAGTTTGTCGACCACAGGATAATACGCTTCCATCAAATCTTCAGCAAGCAGATATACAGCATACAGCACCCCTCTGGAAGAAAGCTCCGGGGCGTTTTTGTAATCCTCAATAACATTGTCGATAGGTGCGCAGGGCTGTTTCTTCGTGGCGGTAATAATAAACTCCGCCCCGACAAAAAGATGGATCTCCGATGCCTCAAACCCGGATTCATTGCGGGCGGGGGAGATCATCGTTAAGTTCACATAAAAATGATCGGAAAACTGATACAGATGCGGCCGTCGGTATTCCTCGGTCACCGATTCGATCGCGATGTCGTGCAGGCCAAAGGCGCTGCGCAGCAGCTCGATCTCTTGATTGTTCATCGACCGCGCATCCACCCACAACAGCCCGCCCTCCGTTTCGACGAGCGAACGCCAGTCATCCAGCCCCACATCTTCCGCTACCTTGTCCTTGCTGAACAGGCGGGTCTTTATCACGTTTGCTCCCCCTTTCGCTGAGGAAACAATTTACAGCGTAAAAGCCCCATCGCCGCGAGCCTGAACTTCATACCCGTAGAGAGGCATCCGAACCCATATTTCACACTGCGGCGGAAGTTGATCGACGACGCCTCTTCAAAATATTTCGCAGGGCAGCTCACCTCTCCAATCGTGAATCCAAACCACACTATCTGCGCCAGCATCTGATTGTCGAACACAAAATCGTCGGAGTTGGACTCGAGGGGCAGTTTTTCAAGTATACCCCTGGAAAAGGCTCGATATCCCGTATGATACTCCGACAACTTCGCCCCGAGCATCACATTCTCCGCCGCAGTCAGGAATCTGTTAGAGATATATTTCCAAACAGGCATACCTTCACATATCGCGCGGCCGCCGAGGATTCGCGAAGCTATGACACAAGGATACAAACCATGCCCGACCATACTCACCATCGCGGGCAGCAAAAGCGGGGTATATTGATAATCCGGATGCACCATCACGACGATATCAGCCCCATGCTCCAGCGCCAGCCTGTAGCAGGTTTTTTGATTCGCGCCATAGCCCATATTTTTATCGTGGCGATAGGCAACGGTGTTAGGCAGTGTGGCGGCCAGCGCAAATGTCTCGTCGCGGCTGGCATCGTCCACCACGATCACCAGATCCACCAGACCCTGCGCCATTACCTCGTCATAGGTTTTGCGTAGAGTCTGTGCCGCATTATACGCCGGCATCACAACGACTACTTTTTTGTCTTGAAACATTAGATTCTTACCTGGATCAATATGGATCAGACGATATGCTTCAGCATAGTAATCATACCATACCCCGGTCCAGGCTGAACCTTGTCATTGCCACGCCCACTCAAAACAGCTCGGGCGCGACTGGAACCGCGCCCGAAAATCGTACATAGCCAATTGTATAGTTGTGATATTTAAGCGTCAGCGACGAACTGAGCGACCATATCCCCAACCTCGGTGGTGGAATAGCCCATTTTGCCAGCACTCATACTCTTGAGCTTCGTTCCCGTCACGTGGGCGATCGCTTTGTCCACCAGATCCGCAGCCTTGGTTTCCCCCAAAACATCAAGCATCATCTGCAGCGAACCGATAGCCGCCAACGGATTGATCACGTTCATCCCCGTATACTTCGGAGCCGAACCGCCGATAGGCTCGAACATCGAGACCCCGTCGGGGTTTATGTTCCCGCCGGCAGCGATTCCCATCCCGCCTTGGGTCATTGCCCCGAGGTCGGTGATGATATCCCCAAACATATTGTCCGTGACGATACAGTCGAACCATTCCGGGTTCTTGACCATCCACATCGTCGTGGCGTCGACGTGTGCATAATCCGGGGTGACGTCCGGGTATTCTTTGGCGACTTCATAGAAGGTCCTCTCCCAAAGGTCGAACGCAAAGGTCAGAACGTTGGTTTTGCCGCACAAAGTCAGTTTCTTGGCGCGATTTCTCTTTCGGCACAGCTCAAAAGCGTAGCGTATGCATCTCTCCACACCTTTGCGAGTGTTGATCGACTCCTGAACCGCGACTTCATCCAGGGTTCCTTTTTTGAGCACTCCCCCTGCGCCCGCATACAGCCCTTCGGTGTTCTCGCGGACTACGACGTAGTCGATATCTGCCGGACCTTTGTCCTTCAGAGGGGTTTCGACACCCGGATAGAGCTTGACCGGGCGCAAATTGACGTATTGGTCGAGCGCGAAGCGCAGAGTCAGAAGGATTCCTTTTTCCAGGATTCCCGGTTTCACATCCGGATGGCCGATCGCGCCGAGGTAGATCGCGTCGAATTTTTTCATCTCATCGACCGCTGAATCCGGCAAAATCTCCCCGGTTCTAAGATACCTCTCTCCGCCGAAATCGTAGTCTGCGGTTTCGTAAGAGAATCCCACCTTTTTGCTGGCAGCCTCCAGCACCTTCAGTCCTTCTTTCACGACCTCCGGGCCGGTTCCATCGCCGCCGATGATTGCTATTTTATACATATATCAATCTCCTCCACTGCACGTCTCTCGCGCCTGTTTATCACGTCAAAAGTTCGCCCGAACCGCAATATTATCCTCCCTGTTACAGAAGGTATCTGCGTTGTGTTCGGCGAATGCTGACATGCGGACTGGTAATAGCGAGATCATATGAGCAAGACAGCATTACTTTTAGAGATGATAGAACTGATCCGGGCCAGGCCAGGCGTTGCTGTCGACGAGCTATCGTCGAGTCTGGGTCGGTCGCAGCGAACCATATACCGCTGGCTTAGTGAGCTATGCGGGGATATAGGCGCAGCGGTATATTGCGACAAGGGAGGATATTATCTGAGCGAGCAGCCCGACTCGCTTGATCGCAGGCTTACTGCGGAGGAATTGCTCGCTTTGCGAACTGCTCTACGCTCCATTTCCGGCAGCGAACTATCCCCTTTGCACGCGTCGATGGAATCCGCCTGGAATAAAATCAGGGACAGCTCGTCTGGGCGTGCGCTTGATATATCCAAAGAGCTTGCCGGTTGTTACGATATCAGATTTACAGTTACTCAAGGCCTTATCGATCCCGGTATCCCGAGAACGGTCGAAAACGCCATCGGCCGGAGATTGCAGCTCAAGATCATCTATCGTTCGCAAAAAAGCAATACTACAAAAGAATACGTCATCAACCCCTATGCGATGGTGTTCCGACGCCACAGTTGGTATTTGCTGGCATATAGCCATGAGCATCGCAAAGTGGCGCAGTTCAAGCTGATTCGGTTCAAAGGGGCTGTTTGCACCCAAACGCCATTTATTATGCCGGACGATTTCTCGGTGAGTGATTACTTCAAATATAGTTGGGAGGCGTGGGCCGGAGGAGAGCCAACCACTGTAAGGGTGAAATTCAGCCCTCAAGTTGCGGAGATGGTCTCAGAAGCCATACGGCATCACACACAGGTTGTGCATCCTCAACCCGACGGCGGAGTGATTTTTGAGGCTACTGTCTCTGGAATCGAGGAAATCGCAAACTGGATAATGGGTTTCGGAAAAGAGGCTGAGGCGTTGGAGCCGGCCCGCCTTCGAGATTATATCAGAAACCACGCAAGCGGGATGGTGCAAGTATATGACTCCGAAAGCCGACTAGTCGAATCGCAGACAATCACAGTATCTTTGCCCAATCGATTGCAGGCAAGCATGCCTGAGACTGTCGAACCCCGAATGCCTGAGGAGGTGTAAATCCGGCGGCCGCGGGTGATCTTGTAAGTTGTGCCACTGCGTGATATAATGGCTTTTCACTAGGGGGTAATGCTGGTCTATGAAACGCACATATCAACCGAAAAAGCGCGTGCGACAGCGTGAGCACGGCTTTATGGCGCGGATGTCGACCAAAGGTGGGCGCAGGGTCCTGAAGTCCAGGCGCGCTAAGGGCCGATGGGAACTCAGCGCTTGATTTATATGGCGTCCGGGGGCGAAAACCTCCCGGACATCCGCTTATTTTAGGGTATACTTTGGGCGCAGGTTATGTTGCCCTCACGACTAAGATTAAAAAGAAGATCGGATTTTGGACGAGTCTATTCCAAGGGGAGGTCTTATGCAACAGGCCTCGTCGTTGTGTACGTGCTTGCGGATAACAGTCCGAACACTAAGATAGGCTTTTCGGTGAGCAAAAAACTCGGCGGCTCTGTCACCAGAAACCGCGTACGAAGACTGCTGGCCGAGGCGGTTCGCTCATTTTTGGTGCGGATTAAACCCGGCAATCATATTGTGGTGGTCGCACGGGTGAAGGCCGGCACAGCGACATTTTTGGATATCACTGCGGCGCTGGAAGCCGCTTTGTCTAGATCGGGCGTATTGGATGCGCACAATCTGTAAATTGCCATCCCGCGCAATCATATTCCTTATAAGGAGTGTCTATCAGCAGGCATCTCGTCGCTTTTGGGTGCGCACTTGTCGATACTGCCCAACTTGCTCCGAATATACGGCACAAGCTATTGAAAAATATGGCTGCATTCGGGGAGCTTGGATGGGTATATGCAGGATAGCTCGCTGCCACCCGTGGGCCGACGGTGGAGACGACCCCGTCCCCTAGCAGCCTGTAGCAATTTCCACTATGAAACTGACTAAAGTTTTTGTTGCGTTAATCACGGCTATGTTGATAATCGCTCTGGCGGCCGGATGCTCTGCCCCGGCCAAGGTCGAGGACCCCGACCGCAATATTAAACAGGCTCAGGAGCTGATCGCAAAAGCCGAAGACGCAAAGAGCAGCACCACACGAGACGATGACTACAAAAGCGCCATTAAAAAGCTCACGGATGTGGCAAACAGCGCTTATAAAGACAAACCACAAGGCGCGACGGCTCTCTTCGAGCTTGGCGTCACCTATGAAACAGCCCCCGGCAAAACCAGAAATCTTCGGCAAGCCTATACGGAGTTCAACACTCTGCTGAATCGGTTCGACAAGACAAAAGCGGAACTGAGCAGTCGTGGATATATGCCTAACGAAGTCGAGTATGTGCAGGGCTTGGTCGCAAAGGCCCGCGACAAAAAAGTCGAGGTTGCAGGAAAGCTCGATGTAGAGAACTCGCAGTCTAAACTTCTTGGGGTGCTGAACCTCTACAAAGTGATGGACTTTTTGGTCAATTTGACCGGAAAGAAGTCGGGGTTCAGCTATTGGTTCGCGATTATCATCGTTACCATCATCGTCAAGCTGGCGATCACTCCGCTCACCAAAGCGCAATTCAAGGCGATGAAGGAGATGCAAAAAATATCTCCGCTGGTCAAGGAGATTCAAGAAAAACACAAAGGCGACCAGCAAACCATCGGCCAAAAAACGATGGATCTGTATAAGCAGCACAATATCAATCCTTTTGCAAGCTGCCTGCCGCTGCTGGTGCAAATGCCGATTCTGATGCTGCTGTATTATATGATCCGCACGTATGAGTTCCAATTCGCAAACGGCACTTTTCTTTGGATCGGCAGCTCGCTCAAGCATATGTATGACTTCACCGTGCCAATGAGTGCGGGTGGAACTGTCTGGGTGACCGCGGGCAATTTGTCGGAGCCTGATCTGATATTGGTTGTGTTGTATGTGATCAGCATGTTTATATCCACTAAACTGTCAAATGTGGATCCGACTCAGGCTGAGCAGCAGAAGATGATGGCGATAGTAATGCCGATTATGTTCGCGTTTATCTTCGCAGGCTTTCCGTCGGCGTTCCTTCTCTACTGGCTGGTATTTAACATTCTTCAGACAGCACAGCAGTATATGATCCTGCATACGCACAACGAACCACTGCCGGCCACTGGCCCGACTCAACCACCAGCGCAGCCGGAGAAACCCAGCGCGGCGCCGCCTCGCCCGCGAAGAAGAAGGCGCAGATAAGAACGATCGCGGCCTTGCTCGGAAGAGGGGCCGCTTGTATAGCGAGGGGAAAATGGAAAAAACAATAGAAATCGGCGGCAGGACGCTCGAGGAAGCCATTCAAATTGCCGCAAGAGAACTTGGAGTCGGAGTTGACGCCATAGAGTATGAGGTTGTCGAGGAAGGCGCGAAGGGATTCTTGGGCCTCGGACAAACCCCGACTGTAATACGGGCCTGGCTGCGCGAAGGATACGTGGCTGCGGTTTCTCCCGGCGCTCAAAAAGCGGAGGTCGGGGATGACGAATTTGAGGATAAGCTGCTTGGCATCCTCGCAGAAATCCTGGCTGCGATGAACCTGCCTGCCAAGCCGGTCATTAAATCGGTTGAGGATAACGAGGTAAATGTCGATATAGAAGGCGGAGATGTCGCGGTTCTGATCGGCAAACAGGGGCAGACTTTGGACGCGCTGCAGTATTTACTCAGCATTGCAGCCAACCGATGGGGAGACACACGATGGCGAATTAATCTCGATGCAGGGGGATATCGAGATCGACACCGCAAAACCCTGGAGAGCAAGGCCCACGAGTATGCCGCTGCGGTCAAAGCTCAGGGGCAGGAAGCCGAGCTGGAGCCGCAGTCGCCGAGGGATCGCAGGATCATACACCTGGCGCTGGCTGATGATCCGGATGTGTATACCTACAGCGAGGGCGAGGGCAGCCGGAGGCGAGTAATCATATCGCCGAAGAAGTAATCTACCTGACGGCCGTCGGTTTGAATTGATCGGCGGCTGTTTTTCACTCCACGGTGAACGCCATAGACACCATAGCCGCAATAGCTACCCCCATTGGGTCCGCGGGGATCGGAATCATCAGGATCAGCGGCCCGGATGCACTCACGACCGCCGCTCGTGTATTTTCTGCTGACCCGGCCGGATTGCCATCTCATACCGCGACATACGGCGCGCTGATTCGCCGTGACATAGCCGAAGAGATTGATAGAGTTGTGCTGACGGTGTTTCGATCACCTCGCAGCTATACAGGCGAAGATGTGGCCGAGTTTTCGTGTCACGGCGGGATGGCTACGATGAAGGCGGCGCTGCAGGCTGTGCTCGACGCTGGCGCAAGGCTGGCCGAGCCTGGCGAGTTCACCCAACGGGCGTTTCTGAACGGTAAATTAGATTTGGCCCAGGCAGAGGCGGTCAACGATTTGATCCGATCCCGCACCGATGCCGCTCGTAAAGTTGCCCTACGGCAGCTCGACGGCGCGCTCAGCGAAAAGATCAGGACGCTTCGAGATCAGGGGCTCGGCGTAATCGCAGCGATTGAGGCCGCGATAGATTTCCCTGACGATGTCCCGGAGCCGGATACGGCGGAGCTGAAAGAGCGAATAACCCGCGCGTATGAGAATTTGCTGGTTTTGCTCAAAACTTTCGAAAAAGGCCGAATCTATCGCGAGGGCTTACGAGTGGCCATCGTCGGTCGGGTCAACGTCGGCAAATCGAGCCTGCTTAACGCACTGCTGCGTCACGCACGCGCCATAGTCACCCCCATCCCCGGCACTACCAGAGATCTTATTGAAGAGAGCCTGGAGATTCACGGCATTCCGATTGTCGCCATCGACACGGCGGGGCTGCGACAAACCGACGATCCCGTCGAGAAAATAGGGGTTGCTCTCACTCACAAGTCTATAGATGATGCGGATGTTATAGTGTTTGTCGTAGATGCCTCTCAGAAATCTCTCCACGACGATGACCGCCGACTGTTCGATATGCTCGCCGAAAAACCGTTTATTTGCGCGCTCAATAAATCTGATATGGTATCAGTCTCAGAACTCGAGGCGTTGGCGCAAACGCTGCCGTATGAAGCAATTCGAGTTTCGGCGAAATATGGGGACGGGATAGAGGAGTTGGAGGCTGCGATAGCTCGGCGGGCTGGGGTTTCGGGTGAGGAAAGCTCGCTTGTGAGCAGCGCCCGTCACAAAGAGGCGCTGAAATCGGCAAGCGAAAGCCTTAGACACGCACTCGAAGGGCTTGATGCCACCGAACCGATAGACCTGATCAGCATCGATCTCACCGCAGCCTACGATTCGCTGGGCTTGATCACAGGAGAAACCGCCTCCGACGATCTGCTGGATCGGATATTCAGCGAGTTTTGCATAGGGAAGTAGGCGCACGCGTCCCCTCTCCTGGGGACGAGGGTTAGCACACGTATTCCCTCTCCTGGGGGAGAGGGTTAGGGTGAGGGCGAAACTAAAACCGCCCCGCTAAGATTCGTTGCGGCGCACTGGGTCTACTATAACCCCGTCGAAAACCGCTGCACTGGATTTTACACTGCACTGCTCACCGACCACACAGCGCTCGATAATCGTGTTTCGCATCACGCAGGCACCCTCCCACAAGATGCTCTTTTTGACCACCGACCCCATCTCCAACACACAATTATCCGCCAAAACACTGTATTCAAGCAGTTTTGCGCCCTTTTCGATCTTGCAGTTATTGCCGATCACCACCGGATAGCCGATCTCAGCGCTGGGATCGATCTCGACATTTTCACCCATCCACACATACTTGCGGGTCTCCGGCACAGGGATATTGAAATCACATCGGCCGTTGAGCGCGTCGTAGTGGGCCTCCTGGTATTGCTTGAGGCTGCCGACATCCTTCCAGTAGCTGGAGGTGAGATAGCCAAAGAAGCGAGCGCGCTGTTCGAGCAGCATCGGGAAGAGATTATGACCAAAGCCGTATGGTGTCCCCTTTGGGATCAGATCCAACACATCCCGATGGAATACATACACGCCGGTGTTCGCGGAGTTGCTGAAGATCACCTCACCTTTCGGCTTTTCCAGGAATCGGGTGATTCTGCCGCGATCGTTCAGAAGCGCAATTCCATATTCGGAAGGGTCGTCTACTAATGACAAGCTGATAGTAGCGAGCGCCTTTTTATCTTCGTGGAACCGCACCAGACGCTTGAAGTCCATATCCGCGAGGTCGTCCCCACCCACCACCAGAAAAGTATCCTCATCAAAAAACTGCTGGCATCGCTTGACGCTCCCGGCATCCCCCCAAAGCTGATCTTCGCGGGAATATTGGATTTTTACACCCCACTTTTTTCCATTTCCGAAATAATCCTGAATCTGGTCGCCGAGGTAGTGGAGGTTGACCATTATATCCTTAATCCCGTTTCGAGCAAGCGCCTCGACTATGTGCTCCATTACAGGCTTGTTCACCACCGGCACCATCGGTTTGGGGACATTTCGAGTCAACGGATCAAGCCGGGAACCAACACCGGCGGCCAAAATCATTGCCTTCATCGAACACCTCTTCTACAAAGCAATCTATAGCAGACGCATACTCTATGTTCCATACGGATCACCTAGTTAGCTCAGTTCCTTCACCGAGTCCCTCACCGCGGCAATCACCACCTGAACTTCCTCGTCAGTAAGTTCCGGGAACATCGGCAGACTCAGAACCTGCGCGGCCGCTTTTTCAGCCTCTGGGAAATCACCGCGCTTATAGCCCAACGACGTGTAAGCATATTCAAGATGCAGCGGGCTGGGATAAAATACCTTCGAACCAATGCCGCGTGCCGAAAGCTTGGCCGCAAGTTGATCCCTTTGCTCCAATCGAACCGTGAACTGATGATAAATATGATAATTTTCTGGTTTTGATACAGGCAACTGGAGTGGCAGCCCTTTCAAGCCATCGATATAGCGCTCCGCTATCCAATTTCGCCTCTTATTCCACTCGCGAACATGTCTCAGCTTCACTCGCAGCACAGCCGCCTGAAATTCATCCAGCCTGGAACAATAGCCGACGTGCTCGTAGGCGTAGGTGGAGTCGCGGCCGATGTCGCCCTGACCGTGGAATCGTAACGAGCGGGCCAGCTTATATATATCCTCGCTGTTGGTGAGCGCCATCCCGCCATCCCCGCAACCACCGAGGTTTTTGGTGGGATAGAAACTGAGCGTTGATACGTCCCCATACGCGCCTATCCCAAGCCCGCGATGTTCCGATCCGATAGCCTGGGCGCCGTCGTATACGATTTTCAATCCGTGCCGGTCAGCAATCTCAGCCAGCACGGTCGCATCCGCGCATTGACCGTAGAGGTGAACCGGGAGCAGAGCCTTAGTTTTGTCGGTAATACTGTCTTCAATGTGCGCCGGGTCGAGATTATAATTCGATGGATCGATATCGACATAGACGGGTTTAGCGCCGAGCATCATAATCGCCTCGGTGGTTGCCACGAAAGTGAACGGCGTAGTGATAACCTCGTCCCCCGGCCCCACGCCCGCCGCCGCCAAACCGATCACAAGCGCATCTGTCCCAGAGTTTACCGCAACCCCATACTTCGAGCCGCACAGTTCGGCTACTTCCTTTTCCAATTCAGCCGCATTAGGCCCGAGCACAAACGAGCCGGATTCCAGCACAGACAAGACCGCGCTCGCCAACCTGTCTCTTATACACATCT
>LSQX01309309.1_pt1 | contig 29023 bp, 25 predicted proteins | sample 654561 | NCBI WGS metagenome assembly LSQX01 (sample SAMN04489861, study PRJNA283612) | anaerobic digester metagenome | isolation source: 4 biogas reactors fed with cattle manure at either 37C or 55C with and... | place: Denmark: Kongens Lyngby | collected 2014 | reverse complement strand
CGGTTACTTCTTCAGGCCGTTCATCGATCAACAGTACGATTAGCTCTATATCATTATATTTTTGAGTAATGGCATTGGCTATCTTCTTCAAAAGGATGGTTTTCCCTGCTTTTGGAGGTGATACGATCAGTCCTCTCTGGCCCTTGCCGATAGGAGCAATTAAATCGATTAGTCGCGGGGACAATTCTTTTGGTTCTGTTTCAAGCGTTATCCGCTTGTCCGGAAAAATGGGTGTTAGTTGTTCGAAGGGTTTGCGCCGCTGGGCCATATCGGGTGATTCGCCATTAACAGATAAGACATACAGAAGTGCCTGGAACTTTTCCCCTTCCTTCTGTATCCTTCCCTTTCCAACAATCTTATCCCCTGTTTTCAGGTTGAAACGTCTGATTTGTGAAGGAGATACATAGATATCACGAGGCCCTGACAGATAATTGTGACCCCTTAAAAACCCATAGCCATCGGGTAAAACTTCGAGAATACCACTGACAGGCTCATCACTTTCAAGACGTGACAGGTCTTTATTATATCCTGTCCGGTTGTTGTTATCCCGGTAATCCCTCGTGGTGTCAGTTCTTTCAGCAGAGGGCTCTCTCTCTTCGATGTTGTTTTCGTTATCATCCGGTGGAACGCTCTCTTTTTTGGGTTGCTGTATAGAAACCGTTTCCTCCTGTATAGCGGCTGGGACCGGTGTTTCCTGTGTGACAGTTGGAGCCACCTCTTCCTGTGCGGCAGCTGGAACCATCGTTTCCTGTGCAACAGTTGGAGCCATCACTTCCTTTGTGTCGACGGATACTGGTGCTTCCTGCTTGCTATCCTGAGCCAGGGCTTCCACCTGTTCCTGGGTTTTCTGAGCTGTCTCCTGTCGGCTCTGCGAGGCATGATGACCCTGCGCCGGGGGCCTTCCACGCCGTACAGCCTTTCTGATTTCAGGCTCTCTGTATATGGGGCTTCGAAATTCTTGTTTGGGTGGTCCTTCAGATTTTTGTTCTGGAACGGGCTCGCTCTCTATCGTCTGCTTTTCTTCGCTTGTGCCCGCTTCATTATTTGCAGCCTCTTTAACTTTTCTTGGTCGCCCTGGTCTTCTTTGTACAGTATTCTGCACAGGCTGACTTATCTGTTCAGGATCCTCCCCAACAGACAAGATTTTTTCAACTAATTCCTGCTTTCTGTAACGGGTAATGCTTTTTATCCCCATTACTTTGGCAATATACCTTAAATCTTCCAGGCTCTTGCCTTGCAGTTTCGTTCTGTCTTCCATGATACACCGCCTTATTTTATTTTCAATTGAAATATATCTGATTGGTGTTTTTACCAGACCAATTCATTATTTTTGCAACATTACTGGAAACCCGACTCACCAGATTCCCGGAATTCTTTCTGTATTTAATTCTTTCTGTAGGCTTTCAGCTTGCTGCATATTCAAGACATGCATTATTATTTCCTTCTATATTTGATCATATTAGAAACTATCACATTTGTGAATAGCAATGTATTATTTCCCCTAATTTTTTTACATCTAAAAATAAACCCCTTGATCTAAAATGGCTTCACAATAAGCTCCTGTATTTTTCCATGTGTTTCGTTTATTGGCAATGCGGGATATTAGCATGAAACAATATTCCTTATGATTTTATATATTATCTGGGTAGTATCTATGATTTCAGGAATTCAGAAGCAACTAAAATCCGTTTAGGTGGATTCACCTGTTATTCTGGACTGAAAAACCAAAGAAGATACATCCTCGGGAAATAGCTGATCCGTAGATTTTTGGTATTTTTACTATATCAGCTAATCTATGCCGCTGTCAAGACCTTCCGGGAAGTTTTTACTGTTTTTTACTGTTTCCCTGCAACCTGCATGTTAACCACTGATTTGCCTGACTAATTTTAGCGTCCTGATTCCTTACATCAACTATCCACAATGTCGACTTCCAGACCAGTCTTCTTTGCGAAATTAAGGATTCTTTCCTGGATTTCATCTTCAGGCTGTGTTTTTTCTTTTGTGCCGGTTTTATACAGTTCTACTTTCAGTTTTTTCCCGGTGCATTGTCGGATGACGTCGGTGATGATGTCAATACTCCTGCTTTTATTCAAGAGTTGTTCTTTATGCACATCTCCCTCAGGCAAAATGATCCATATGGTGTTTTCATCTTTCCAAACCGCCCTTGAATCGAACAGGTAGCTTAAGATAACCATATGTCCGCCTTTTTTGAGATCTGCCATTACATCGTCCCATTTTTCAAAGTCCTTTGCATTGAGGAGTTGGGTTTTTTCCGGTCCGGTCTTATTTACCGGTCTTACCGTTCTTTTTTCTTTATCGGCTGGTTTCAGTTCCGGGGTGCTTTCGTTGGTTTTCACAGCAACCCGTTCAAAGCTGGCATCGGCATTCCTAACAGGTATACCCTGCTCCAGCTTTCGAATTCTTTCTTCAAGAAGATTAAGCTTATATGAAAGGTCGTCTTTATCTCTGGTGATTTCCCTTGTGCAAATGCGCAGGAATGTCATTTCCAGCAGTATTCTTGGGCTTGAGCTCCAGCGTATACCTGCTTCCAGCTCTGACAATTCTCTTACCACCGCCAAGGCTTCTGCTGGCGACGTTTTACTGGCCAAAGCGGGTATCCGCATTCTGTCCTCGCCAGACATTGAATGCAATGGATCAAGGCTGTTAACCGTTTGATAAACAAGTATATCCCGAAACAGTTGAACCAAACCCTGAAGGAACTGGCCTGGATCCTTACCGTCTGTGATAAGAAGGTCTATGGCCTCTACTGCCGCTTTCCCGTTCCGTTCAATCAGGAAGTCTGCTGTATCAAGAATGAGCTTATTGGGCGCTATGCCAACAATTTCATGAATATCTTCCAGAACCAGCGGGTTTTTCCCGGTGGCAATGCATTGATCAAGAATACTGATACCATCCCTTAGTGCTCCTTCCGCAAGAGAACCGATGAATTCAAGGGCATCCTGCGTTAGATTAACGCCGGCTTCTTCCGCTATTTTCATTAATCTTTGTACAATGCCGCCGACAGATATACGCCTGAAATCGAAACGCTGGCATCTGGACAGTACCGTCGCGGGAAGCTTGTGCGGCTCGGTTGTCGCCAGTATGAACATGACATGCTTCGGGGGTTCCTCCAATGTTTTCAAAAGCGCATTGAATGCACCCGTGGAAAGCATGTGTACTTCATCGATAATATATACCTTTATGCGTGCCTGTGTTGGTGTATACCCCACTTCATCGATAATACCACGCACATTGTCGACACTGTTGTTGGATGCCGCATCGATTTCGATGACATCCAGTACTGTTCCATCAAGAATTCCATGACATACCGTGCATGTATTACAGGGGTTTCCATTGATCGGTTGAAGACAATTTACCGCACGGGCGAATATTTTCGCCATGGTTGTTTTTCCGGTGCCGCGTGTTCCGCTGAAAAGATAAGCGTGCGCTATTTTCCCAGATAGGACAATATTTCTTAAGGTATTCACTACATGTGCTTGTTCGACGACATCGTCGAAGTTCAGTGGCCTGTATTTTCTGTATAAAGCCTGGTGTGCCACGTTTACCACCTCAATTCCTCTCTCCGGGCGGCCCTGTCACCATTCGCCCAACTGTTTAGGTATAAATTTTAAGTAATCGGCAGAAACCAAATGGTACCGAATCCCTTCCACTTCCCCTTCTGTCGCATAATTACATTTCTTTCCGTGCAAATGGCCATATATACAAATATCGACATGGTATTCGCTTAGAATTTCTACAAACCCTGTTGGTTTCCCATCAGAAGTGAAAGGCGGATAATGCAGCATGGCAATAATAACGCCATCAAACCCAATGGTTGAATTCAAAGAAAGCCTTAGTCGCTCCAGCTCCCTTAGATAAATTTTTTCATCCTGTTTGCTGAAGCCCTCATCTTTAGGACTTTTCCAGCCTCGGCTTCCAACGATAGCAACACCGTTAAACAAACAGGCATCGTTTTGAAGGAAGGAAATACGCTTTAGATTTTCCCTTTCCAGATAATTTAGAAGCTTATTTCTGGTTGTCCACCAATAATCATGGTTTCCTTTTGTAATGATCTTCTTTCCGGGAAGCTGTTCAATATATTGAAAATCAGGGCCTGCATTGTCAAGATATGTGGCCCATGATATATCTCCGGGCAACAAAACCAGATCTTCCTCTGAAACAACCTGCTGCCAGTTTTCCTGGATACGCTGCATATAGTTCTTCCATTCCAGCCCGAAGATATCCATCGGTTTGTCTTCAGCCAAAGCCAGATGTAAATCAGATATGGCAAATACGCGCATTTTCATCCTTTCCCTTTGGGATCCATGATCGCAAACTTGATAACCCCTTCTACTGCAGTTTCGCCACCTACCGAAGCCCGTACATTAACCTTTCCTACACCGCGGCGAAAAACAGCGAATTCAGTCTCAAGCAATAATGTGTCCCCGGGAACAACCTGCCTTCTTATTTTCAGACCATCAATTCCCGTAAACAGGGGCAGCTTTCCTTTGTTTTGTTCCATCATCAACCCGGCCACACATGCAGTCTGAGCCAGAGCTTCGATTACGAGTACGCCGGGCATAATTGGATAATCAGGGAAATGCCCCTGAAAAAATGGTTCGTTTGCAGTTACGTTTTTTATGGCAACTGCTCGTGTAACAGGCTCCAATTCAATCTCTATAATTTTGTCAATCAGTAGAAACGGATACCGATGCGGAATAATCTCTTTTATTTGAGCAATATCCAGCGTCTTCTTTTCCATCTTTCCTTCTCTCCTGTATTCTCATGATTAATCCTGTTCCCAGTTATGATAGATGTTCTGCACATCATCCAAATCTTCCAGCCTCTCCAGAAGTTTTTCCATTTTTTCAGCCATTTCTTCATTATTCAAAGCGGTAGTTGTTTGAGGCAACATGGCTATCTCGGCTGTTTCAAACTGGTACCCGTCATTCTCCAGAGCTTCTAAAACCTTTGTAAAATCATCGGGTTCGGTGATCACTTCATAATACTCTTCTTCTTCGATGACATCCAATGCACCAGCCTCAAGAGAAACCATCATCAGTTTATCCTCGTCAACATCTTTTGTTCTTTCGATAATAAACTGACCTCTCTTATCAAACATAAAGGCTACACAACCATTGGTTCCCAGATTACCACCAAACTTATCGAAAATATGCCGGATATCTCCTGCTGTGCGGTTTCTGTTATCCGTTAATGTTTCTACGATTACAGCAACACCACCCGGGCCATATCCCTCATATACTATCTCCTCAAAGCTGTCGTTGGCTAAGTCTCCGGATGCTTTTTTGATGCTTCGAAGGATATTATCATTCGGAACATTGTTTGCCTTCGCCTTTGCAATAACGTCCTTAAGCCTTGAATTCGCGTTGGGATCCGGCCCACCTGAACGGACTGCAACCGCAATTTCTCTTCCTAGCTTTGTAAAGACCTTTCCCTTCTGGGCATCGGTTTTTTCCTTCTTACGTTTAATGTTTGCCCATTTTGAATGACCGGCCATATTTCCCACCTCTGTCTTTAATATTTAAAGGGGTTGAACCCTTCTTTTTGCTTCAAACCTTATTTTCTCATTATCCGTGAAAAATTTCAACTCAGAGTGTTCCCGTTTTCATCGAAATCGACTGATGTTGTTCCATGGAAGGATATCTTGGCCTGCCCTCCGGTAATTTCGTTGATCGACTTTTCGAAGGCCTCTTTTTTTGTCGGCTCAAGAAACAATTCTATCTCTACGATATCTGTGAAATTTGCACCACCTGCGGCAAATTTTTCGGTATCCAGATAATTTCGTATCTTTCCATAAAAGGAATAATCGATATGTATTTTGGTTTTCAGACATTTCTTCCGTAGAAGAACCCCCGCATCATCAAGACCTGCTGTTGCCGCTTTTCCATAGGCCCGAACAAGGCCTGGCGCCCCTAATAGAATGCCTCCGAAGTAGCGGACTACGACCACAAGAACATTTTTCAGTTCCTTCATCCGTATAGCCTGTAGAATAGGCAGCCCCCCGGTTCCCGAAGGTTCCCCGTCATCACTGAACCTTTGAATTTCGGTTTCAGTTTCAATAACATAGGCATAACAGTGATGTCTCGCATCCCAATACTTCTTTTTCAATTGAGCCAGGCAATCCAGCGCCTCCTCTTCCGAGTTCACCTGAAAAGCCCAGGACAAAAAACGGGATCGTTTTTCCTCATATTCACCGTTCCCCGTCCTGGAAACAGTGCGGATACAGCGTTGCATTCCATTCCTCCTTCAATTAACCGGTGTGCCTATGTACATGTAAGTTTTGTGTATTCGCTTTTTGATTGCAGAATGTTGTTCCAACAATAAATGATGGCCGCGAGGCCACCATTTATTGTACCAGAAAACAGTCATAAAAGACAGTTTTGATTTTGAACCCAAGGGCAGATCTATTTATCAGGCCATCACACAAAAGACCTTGACACCAATGCAATAAAAACGGCAACCTGCTCTGGCCATCTCCTTGTGTGGTTTCCTGATGCCCGGCTTATTTAAGCCATTTATAACTTAATCGAGATAACTGAACGATTTTCTCGTGGTTTTCGTATGAATGAGTATACTAACTTGCTATCGAGACTAATTCTTTATATTTCAAGTAAGATACATGAAGTAATGAACGATCCTGGCTATATGTTATTTTTTCCATGGCTTCCTCTATCGAAAAGAACCCGCCGTTGATAAATTTTGCAGGCTCGCCTATTTTAAAGCTTTCATCGGGTGCCATCATGATGAACCAGGTGATTCGGTTACAGACGGGCTTTTGTCTTGTTACAGAGAAGAATTCATAGTTGGTTCTGCCTGCTGATGAAATGATTGATGCATCAATACCGCCTTCTACTTTGACCCTGTTAAGCGCTACTTCGCTTTGCAATTCACCATTTTTAATCACCCCCTTTGGAAATACCCATTCTCCTTTTTCATTTTGAAGCAAGAACACTTTACTGCCGGAGAAAACCACTCCTCCAGCACAGTTTCTTAAAAGCATATCGATTACCCCTTCCTGTTTTTTATTTGAACGGTTTCCCGCATCATTCGGCTTTGAGAATACTTATATAACAAAAAGGGCACCTGTATGAAATATTCAATAATTCCTATTGTGTGCCCTTACCAAAATCATATGAAGTTTTGTGTAACATGTATAAGAAGGAGGAACAAAAATGAAAATAATCCATATAAATCTATTACCCACTTTCCATTCATTGAACCAGTAAATTATTTTTGATTTTGAAGATCTGTCATTCCCTGCACAGGAACCTCCAAATTTTCTTCCAGGTTCCCAAATTGAGGCATTGTATCGGATAAATTCTTTTTCGAATACGCATCAATGACGTGAACGTCGTTTTCAGTAAGCCTAATCTTCTTGTTCTTCAATACTCTCATCTCCTTTGTCAAGGAAGTGTGAACAAAAATGAAACATAAAACCAAAACAGAATAAGAATTTCTCTTAATTATATTCTACCACATAATTTGATTTTTACTACCTATAAATCATTTTTTATTAAAAACTTTTTTAATCAAATTGACTGCTTAACACCACAATGTACTTGCAACGGAAAGGTCACGCAATGCCGCTCGAACACCGAAAACCCCCGCTTATAAACGGGGGTTTTGTAGAACTGATTTATTTAGCTAAGGTTTGCATGCTGCGGCCACATGGAACAGCGGGTCGCCAGTCACGCCTCTTTTGCTAAAATTCCGGCTCTATCAGGCCATAATTCCCATCCTTGCGCTTATATACAACATTCACTTCTTCAGTATCCCCATTGGAAAACACAAAGAAAGTGTGGCCAAGAAGGTTCATCTGCAAGATAGCTTCCTCAACGCTCATGGGTTTTATGGCAAACCTTTTGCTTTTCATTATTTTATAATTGCTCTCTTCTTCTATGTTTTCATCTATGAGAAAATTATCGGGTATAACACCTTCCTGATAGATCCTTTTACCCAATTTCGTTTTGTTTTTTCTGATCTGTCGTTCCAGCTTATCGATTACTGCATCAATTGAGGCATACATATCATCTGTTGTTTCTTCGGCCCGAATAAAAATTCCTTTGGACAAAATCGTGACTTCTAAAATATGTCGGTTTTTTTCGATCTCAAAGGTGAGATGACATTCGGCGTCCCCTTTAAAAAACTTCTCAATTTTACTGAGTTTTTTGATGGCACGCTCCCTTAAGGCAGTTGAAACCTCAGTGTTTTTCCCGCTGACGATGTACTTCATCTTAACATCCCCTTTCAGATATTTGCTCATGCAATTGCTTTTCCCCTGCGAGGGAATTACGACCAACATAAAGCGTTTCCTTGGTTCTATTTTACCATATTTTTACCCCGGTTGAGCAGGAATAAACAACCCTTGTTCTTCCAATCTGTGTATATGCTGCCAACCTATGGTAGAGAAAAGGCGTTTAGCCTGCTTCTGCCCCCAATCTGATTGCGGTCTGCTATTATTCACATTTCCCATCCACAAACAACACAGCTTATGATAAAACAAGGGTTTTGTTCTTGTGGATAATGTGGATAAGTTTGTGTATAACTTGCTATTATAGTGTTTTGAGTTGTGGATAAGTTTTTCACAGGTTCCCTCTCATCAAATACTAAAATACAGGGTTTGTCACCGCAACAAAATATAATTAATCGGTTACAGGTTTACAATATAGCCGTTCTGAAATGTAATTAAACCGAGGCTCATAGATATGGGATTTACAGGTGCCCGGACGAATATTGCAGAACATACAAGTGGAGCCAGGTGCGTGTTGTAATAGCATAAAACAGAGATTTGGAAAATACTGCAGGGCAGACAATGGATGTATAGACAGCCCCGTCTATATCGCCTTGTTGATGATGTGATCATCAGGCTTACAGAGCGGTAACACAATTTCCGGTAACAGCCAAAGCCTGCCTGGCAGCCGCACTTTAGTGATTTCAGGATCTAATGTTGATTCACTTTTTCAGCACCGTTTGCCTGAAGAATATTTTTAATTTCATCTGCTTTCTCTTCCTCAGCTTTCATTGTAAAAACAACCTTACCGCCTCGGATATCGGTTTCATACTCTTTGCTTTCTGCTTCAGGAATACCCATATCTACCAGGCCACCAATTATACCACCGGTTGCAGCACCTCCGATAAGACCTGATATGGGACCCATGGCAGCAATGATACCAAGTCCGGGTATGGCAACCAGTCCGGCACCAATGAGAAGACCGGCAAGGCCACCAATAACGCCACCCGTTACAGCACCGTTGGAGATGTTGTCATTAACCATTCCCTTCATACCACTGGATTGTGTCTGGTCTTCATTCTTAACCAGTATGGAAATATCATCGGTCCTAAGACCTCGCTCCTTTATCTCCCTGGCAGCTTTTTCAGCGTAATCCACTCTGTCAAAAACACCAACTACGGTTACAGACATAAAAGCTCTCCTTTCTTTTTCTGTCCAGCCTAAAAACGGACAGAAAAAACTATATACATTGAAAAATTCAACGTATATAGTATATGTTTATCTGAAATGATTATTCGATTTTACTCTCCGATTAAGTTTCTGAGGATGTCATTTTTTATGTTAAAGTCGCAGATTGCCTGCAGTACTTCCTGTTTTCTTGTCACCACGTTGATTTCGGTATCAATCATATCTCTTCGACTGATGATCCCGGCATTATGTTTCACCTTTAAGGCCGCCAACCTGCTGTTTTCCAGATCCAGTCGCTTATTGGCCAGCTCCAGAGAATCGAGCGCTGTCAAAAGATCACTGTGTGCATTGCGGATGGAAACCTCGAGTTCGGTTTTTGCATCATACAAAGCTTTTTGGGCAGCTTCGAGCTCATAAGCTTTTTTATCGTAATAATCCAAACCAGGTTTAATATATTCCTGTGTAATCTGGAATTTCATGCGGGCCGCTTCCACAGCTTTTTGCCTGCTGTATACCTCTGTATCCTCCAAAAGCGCTTTTTCAATGGACTTATCAATATCGAAAAAGTCCAGAACATAATGTGTAGCGACCTTTTGTAGCTCATAATCGAATTCAATCTGGTTTTCATCACTCAAATCAACATGAAGCCTCTTTTTAATATCCAGGATATTTGATTTCAGGGTGGTTTCCATTTTGACCAAATCCAGCTTCTCAACAGATAGAGCTAATTCCTCATTCGTAATATCGGCCTCTGATATCAGCCCCTCCTGAAACTGTATGGTATCAATTCTGAATTTCTCTTCGATCAGGGCAAGCTTCTCTCTCTTCAGCGCAACATTGTCCTGTGCCAGCAGAACCCGCATCATCTCCTGATAGACATCGGCTTTCAATTGCCGCTCATGTTCCGATTTCTGCCGTCGGGCCACTTCAAGCGCAGTTTCCGCTTCAAAAGGAGCTACTTCTTTAATGATGGTTCTTTCCACTACCTCCTGATGCGTTCCTCCGATAAATCCTTTTATCGCTTCATCCTTCGCATCTTTTAAGGCGCTTTCCTTTGACTTGATATTGTAATCGTCCAGTGCGGGCTGAATCGAATTTTTAACCGCAGTCTCCAGTGCGGATTCATATGTAAATGTTGTTATGGCCTCTTCAGCATAAACCATAACGCCTGTAACAAAGACAAGCAACAGCACTAAAACAGCAATTCTTTTCATTCTCATTCTCCTCTCAGAATCAATATCCTGGCCCAACAGAGATCGCGCGACTGAATTGATCCTGTTTGATCAAGGTGGTAATCATACTCATGTTTACCGCATATTCCAGCTGATTCACCGCATTCTCCAACTGTTCCACAACCGAAATGGGAACCAACCCCTGATGATATTGTTTCGACACAGTCTCAAGCTGATTTTTCTGCTTTGCAAATTCAAGCTTGGCAATTTCCAGATCCAGATAACTGGTTTTCAAGTCTTGATAGGCCTGTCTGATTTCTTTTTCAATGGAATATTTTTGCTCAGCCAGCTTTAGTTTCAGATCTTCCATCTCATCCAGCGCTTTTTCATAGTCTTCCTTGGTCTTTGGATCATATTTATTGACGTTTTCATGCTGATATATCGTAAGCTTCGTAAGTGTTAACCGTATTTGCTGGTCAAGATCCCAAATTTCCATTCTGTTTTTCAGCGCACTGGAAACAGCTTGTTCTTCGGTAATTAAAATCTTGTTATGGCTAACCCAAGGCGTCCCAACCAAATCGTACCGGTAGTTCAGCTCAAGCCCGGCAAGGCGGTTAAACTGCCGGTGTATGTTTTCATAATCTCGGTTCGCCTTGATGATTGCGTTTTCGTGGGTTTGTACATCAAGCCTGGCCCCTTCCAGATCGAGTGCTGTAATCAGACCATTGTTATAACGCACCTCTTCTCGCTCAAACAACCTGTTTGCCAGCTCAAGGGATTTCTCTGCCAAAATTTTATTCTGATAGGCACTGTACAAGCCTATATAAAGGTTGTCTGCCGCATTTGCCATGGCGTTCCCGGTAACCGCAAGGGCTTTCTGACGGACTTCCCAGACATATTTCAATTGTGCGGGTATAAATTCCTTAGCGAGCCGCAGCTGCATTTGCGTAGTAGCATCATAATAGTAGTTTTCATCCTCTTTGGTAAAAGGATTGTAGAAGGTGGTCTTTTTAGTATCAATACTTTCAGATCTCAGAGCTTGAGTCTCATAGGCTTTTTTCGCAAAACGGATGTTTTCCCGGGCATCCCATATCGCTGTGGCATTTTCTCTTATCAAAGCAGTCGCCATTTGGCGGCTTAAAATTCCACCCGAGTCGGAAGCCGCGTGAGCCTGCGGTAATAAAGCCAATATTGCGTTTACCGCAATAACTGCCAAAGCAACGCATTTCTTTCTCAAGACAAGCCCTCCTTTACCATGAATTATCCTTGCATATCTACAGATGATCCCTGTAGCCCTATCGTAATATATGTGAATTTCTCCAGGCTTCACTTCGTAATCCAATTATATCAACGAAGGAAGAGGATTAAAAGTCTGAATTATGCTACCATAACCATAACATTTAAATCATGCGCTTGCCTGGCATAAGAATGCCTCAACATCTGTTTTTTCAACGCATAACAAAAAAGAGCCGTGGCTCTTTTTTGTTTGCTCATTGTTATCTGTTTACTGGTTACAATGAATCACGTTTTGGATAATTGCGGGATTATTGTTGTTTTTTTCTTTCGTTTTCCCTTCTCCGTTGTACATTGTTCGGATTCACATCTTCAGAGAATTCTGTCATATTTTCACCCAACTGATCATTGTTGAAGCTGTTCTTCTTTCTCTGGTTGTTCTCCTGATTTTTGTCTCTTCTTTGGTTCTGATTGTTTTGGTTTTGGTTTTTGTTCATTTTTTGAACACCTCCATAAATAACTGTTTCCTTTATCGCCCAATAAACATTTGGACAAAAATTTTCCCGTACTTTGGACTTTGATAAATTCCGATTCCGGTATAATTAAAGTTTCCATTCAGGATATTCTTCCTGTGCCCCTCGGAATTCATCCACGCTTTTACAGCGCCTTCCTCAGTACTGTTCCCTGCTATATTCTCTCCAGCTGTTTTGAAAGTTATACCGAATTGACGCATCATATCAAAAGGTGAACCATATGTCGGTGACTGATGCGAGAAGTAATTGTTCTGCACCATATCTTTTGCTTTCAATCGAGCCACATCCATTAACGACGCATCAGCCTTCAATGCTGCCAGTCCAGCCTTTGCACGCTCTTGGTTGATCAGGTTTAATATCTTCTGTTCATCCTGAGACAGGCCTGCCTGCGGAGCCTGTGTCGGCTGTGGTGCTGTCGTGGGCTTTGGTGCGGATGGTGTTGATGGCGTGCTGTTGCCCGGGTCGTCTACTTTGTTTGGCGGCAACAGATATTTTCCACTGACACATCCAACCATTCCTGTGTTGGTGTCGAATATCACGTACCAGCCATTATCCATCTTGGCCAGTACATTAACCCACTGATTCTTCTTCAGGGTTCCCACAATCATATGCTTTGTTGATGGTCCTTTACGGACATTCAGTTCCACCGCGGTGACGATCCCACTGATAAAATCCACTCTTTGCCATGTTTGTTCCGCATTGGCCCGGGTGGCACCCGGACTAAACAGGCCAAACACGGCTACAGACAGGAAGGTAAGCAGGATAATTACCACAATTCTTTTTCTCATAATCTCCCTCCTCATACCATGTTCCGGACCCTGCGGACATTCTCCCAAAACATTAAACAGCCACGGGCCTTCTTACTGGTGGAATACTTGCAGGATCCAACTTTGCAATAGATAGTATGTCTCCAGGTGAAATGAATTATTTACAAATAAAAAAAAATTATGCAATTTCGCTGCGAATTTGGATTTGATCAAAAGAACCCCCGCTAAAGATAGTGGGGGCTGAAAGATGATACGGTTTTATCAGAGATTCACTCACTGAATCTTTCACTCATTTTTTTAATAATCAAAAAGCCAAGGATGAAGGTTGCAATGGAAAGGACAATATTCCATCCCGAAGGCAGCCCTGTGTCAAATACAATATCTACGATGGATCCGGCCACAAACCCCAGAATCAACATATAGGTTTGTTGAGGTTTGCTATTCATGAATCTCTCCAGCACCTTTGTTGTGGTAATGATGCCGAATGCGGTCCCAAGGCAGATGGGTATCAGATAGCTGAACACCCACTCTGCATTCGGGGTTGTGCCATGCAAAACTATTGTCCGCAGCTCACTTAGTGCATTAAGGGTTATATCATACAAACCAATCGCCAGCAGCATGAAGGATGTGCTTAGGCCTGGAAGAATTAAGGCGACTGCTATTATTATACCTGCAAAGAACAAAAAGACGAACTGCAGGATTCCGGATGAATTGGCGAGGTTTACAATTGTGACGTCATAGAAAGACATTACAAGAATTATCAGTACACCAGCTGCAAAATACAACCAATTCCCTGCTTTCATGAAACCACCTGATGCTTTTTTGAATAAAACCGGCATGCCTCCGATAATAACACCTATAAACAGATAAACCATCGGATATCTGAAATGAATCAGAGCCAATTCCATAACCTTGCTGAATGCGAGTAGCCCGATAATACCACCTATTCCTACCGTCGCAAGAAATATGATATTCTTTTTCATATCCTTGAAGAAAGAACTGATGGCGTGGATGATGTCATCGTATAAACCCAGAATGATGGACATTGTCCCTCCGCTGACGCCTGGTACCAGTGTCGCGATTCCTATCACGACACCTTTGACAATATAAACTAAATATTTCAAAAGATCTACCTCCGCATTTTCAGGACAGAATCAGCAACCACCATTAATAAGCCTTCCCCCAATACACCATGTGTTTGGCAGGTTCGCCGCAGCATACGCAGGTGTCTGCGATTTCTTCCTGGGTAAAGGGGATACAGCGGGCTGTTGCCCCTGTTTCTTCCTTGATCCTGTCTTCACAATCTCTGTCGCCACACCACATGGCTTTAATAAACCCTGGGTTTTCTTCACAGATCGCTGCCAATTGCTCTATACTTGTGGCAGTATAGGTTTTTTTATCACGCATTGTTCTTGCCTTTTCCAAAAGCCCCCTCTGCATATCTGCAAGTATCTGGGGGATTCGGGTTTCCAGCTCTTCAAGCGAAATGAATATCTTTTCACGGGTATCCCTGCGCACGATTACACATTGGTTCTTTTCAATATCCTTTGGACCCAGTTCAAGGCGAAGCGGAACACCTCTCATTTCATGCTCACTGAATTTCCAGCCTGGCATTTTGTCACTGTCGTCCAGATCCACACGTACGATTTTTGAAAGCCTTTCCTTAACCGCAAAAGCTTTTTCCAAAATACCTTCTTTGTGTTGCTGCACCGGAATAACGACCACCTGTATCGGAGCAACTTCAGGCGGTAGAACCAACCCATTGTCGTCCCCATGAACCATAATAATTGCTCCGATAAGCCTGGTTGATACCCCCCATGAGGTTTGATGCACATATTGCAGTTGGTTGTTTTTATCGGTATACTGAATCTCAAATGCTTTTGCAAAACCATCGCCAAAATTATGGGTTGTTCCAGATTGAAGCGCCTTTCCGTCATGCATCAGGCTTTCTACCGTATAGGTTGCTCTGGCACCTGCAAACTTTTCCTTATCGGTTTTTTGACCCTTCACAACAGGAATGGCCAGATAGTCTTCGCAAAACCGTTCATACACCTCCAGCATTCGGATGGTCTCCTCCTGAGCTTCCTGCGCTGTAGCATGGGCAGTATGCCCTTCCTGCCATAAAAACTCCAGAGACCTTAAGAATGGCCGGGTTGTTTTCTCCCAGCGCACAACAGAGCACCACTGGTTATATAGTTTGGGCAGATCTCTGTAAGAGTGAATGATATTGGCATAATGCTCACAGAAAAGTGTTTCTGAAGTAGGCCGCACACACAACCTTTCGGTCAACTCGTCCGCTCCCCCATGGGTTACCCATGCTACTTCAGGGGCAAACCCTTCCACATGGTCCTTCTCCTTTTGTAATAGGCTTTCAGGAATAAACATGGGCATGTATACATTCTGATGACCGGTTTCCTTAAACATCCTATCAAGGTTTTTCTGTATCAGTTCCCAGATCGCATACCCATATGGGCGGATAATCATGCACCCTCGAACGCTGGAATATTCGATCAGATCGGCTTTTTTCACAATATCCGTATACCATTGACCAAAATCCTCGTCCATAGCGGTAATGGCCTCGACCAGTTTCTTATCGTTTGACATCCATAAACAACTCCTTTTTCTATAGATTCAGTATCTGGCAGGATTATGCATGTTTCTGTTTTCCTGCACACAAAACATCCAATAAAAAACGCCCCTGTAAACAGGGACGGAAATTCCGCGGTACCACCCAAATTGGTCAAAAGACCCGCTTGATTGCTTTATCGCAGCACTTACGGCAATTTCATCAATTGCTTCTCAGGGATGGGAAGAAAAGAATAAAATGTTCAGAAGCCTTCCAGCATAATGGCCTCTTTCTCTGTGAACCTCTTCTTTTCGCAGCCCCTTCATCGAATTTCTTATGATGGCTCTTTCAACTATTCGGCATAGCAGTGCGCAGCGCCGAAGATATCCTTACTATAATATACCTTCCTATCAGTGTCAAGCAGGAAGTCTGCAAAAACTTCCTGCCTTTTCCACTGTCTCGTTACTGTTCATATCCTATATGCTTGGGAGATAGCTGTGCATAACGGAAACTATCTCAGTAAATCGTTCTTCCCTTCTCATCCGGTATACCGGTCTTTCTGAAAAAATAGCTGTTCACGACATCCCGCCATTCTGCCGCATCTTTTATCTGTATCTCCAGCATTTTCAGCACATGATCAAACCTTTCGGTATCGATCAGATCTTTGAGCTCCAACCAACTGTCTCTATACCGTTTCACCTGCTCAACACCTTCAAAATGTGTGTCATAAATATGCTGAATAAGGGTTTTTCCCGATTTCAGGCGGTAGGTATAGGGTACACGATGAAAAAACAACAAGAGCTCTTCCGGGCAGGTTTCACGATTGTTATACATCTCTGCGTTAGGTGGGAAATATTGCCCTGTATTGCCCGTCCCCGTTTCAACCGTTCTGTCAACACCGATCCCATGACAATCAGCTCTGTGGTAGGTTCCCCATGCTGAGTATTCATATCCGTCAACGCTGGGGCCATAATGGTGTCCTGGATTGACCATCCATCCGATCCCCAGTGGAGAGGTATATTTCTCATAAGTATGCCATGAGCTCAATAAAATATCGTTGATCACATCCATTACTTTATCTGAATCACCAAAGGTTAGCCGGATCCATTCATCAGTAATCGCTCGGCTGTCTGTATCTGGATTCCAGGCAAGCCTCCCATAACCATACAGGTTAGCCTGGGCAAGAATATGTCCCGTCCAGTTGGCGTCATCACCGATATTGGATACCGCAGCAATACCACAATGCTTCTGTGGAAACAGCCTTCCTGAAATGATCCTCTTGACAGTTGATCCGCTACCCTTTGCAAAGGTATCAAAGTCAAGTACTTCCTTCCATTGCGGGATAAGATAGCAAACATGCTTCTGCTGACCCGTATATTCCTGCGTAATCTGCAGCTCAAGCATCTGGTTCGTCTTTTTCAGACTGCCGAAAAGCGAAGACACAGGTTCTCTAACCTGAAAATCCATCGGTCCGTTTTTGATCTGCAAAATGACATTGTCCATGAATTTGCCATCTAAAGGCATGAAATTATCATAAGCAGCATTTGCACGATCGGTTTCCAGATCCCGCCAGTCTTGCATACAGTTATAAACAAAGCAGCGCCATATGACAATTCCGCCAAATGGTTTCAGGGCTTTCGCAAGCATATTGGCACCCTCAGCATGGTCCCTGCCATATGTAAACGGACCAGGTCTGTATTCAGAGTCTGCCTTGACCAGAAATCCTCCGAAATCGGGAATAGACTGATAGATTTCACGTACTTTCTCACACCACCAGTTTTGAACCGCTGCATCAAGAGGATCTGCGGTGGGCAACCCTCCCAAATCGATTGGACTGGAGTAATTAATTGAAAGAAAAGTCTGTATGCCATATCTTCTGAAAAGTTCAGCGAGCTTGACCACATCAGGCAGGAAATCCGTGAGTAGCCGTGTTTCATAATGATGTACATTCACATTATTCAGCACTATTCCATTGATACCAACAGACGCCAGCATTCTGGCATAATCACGGATTATTTCCATATCTTCTGAAAAGCGGTTATCTTTGTAAAAAATTGATTTACCTGCGTAACCTCTTTCGATCGTGCCATCCATATTATCCCACTGGTTCACCATGCGCAGCTTGTTTAAAGGACATTCGGCCCGTTCTATTTTCTCTGGAGGCGTTTTCATCTGCAGCAACCGGAGAAAGGCAAATACACCATACAGAACCCCTCTGTCCTGTTTACCAGCGATTATAAAGCCCTGTTTATGACGCTTGATAATATACCCTTCTTCGTCTATATTTTCAGTTTCAGAAAAAGCGATACCATCCATTTGCTCCACAATGCCAATCGTAATCCCCTGAAACGTTTGTGTTCTTTCGGGAGTGATCCCAAGCATGGATTGAATCCCATAAGCCAGTTCGGACAAAGCAGACTCTATAACAGGTGAGGTGCCAACACAGGTGATGGAATGACAAAAAGTTGCATATGCATCTGCGATTGGAGCATTGATTGGGCGATAATTCAGCCAACAATCATAAACCGGGGATTTCTTTCTATCCGGGCGTTTCGTTGTTGCATCCATAGCTGTTATTGTTCTCCTTTCAATTGTTATAGCGCCGCGTTATTGGCAAAAATTTTCTTTTGTGGCGCTCTCGTTTTCATTATATCAACAGAAACAATTCCAATCAATTGCAAAACATCTGAATACAGATAAGCTGTTTAGAGCAAACCGTTTTCAGCAAAACTAAAGTAATTGTTTCCTGCGGCTATCATGTGATCGATGACCGAAACTGAAATCGTTTTCATCGCATCACATATTTTTCGGGTTACTTCAATATCAGCGTTGGAGGGTTTCAGGCTTCCGCCGGGATGGTTGTGAGCCAGTATGATACTGCTGGCCTGATGCCTCAAGGCTGTTTCTACTATCAGCCGAGGATATACCGGCGCTTCATTAATGGTTCCTTCATGAACCAAGGCAGCATAGTTCAGCTGGTTCTGTGAGTTCAGACAGCACACATAGAACGCCTCATAGGTTTTTCCGATGAAAAGGGTGGTTATGAACTGCCCGGCTTTGGAAGAACTGTCCAGAACGGGTTTTCTCCCCTGCTTCAGCATCATATACCTTCTGGCCAGCTCAGGAACCATAGACAGAAATATAGCGGTGTTTCTGGTAACCTTCCCCTTTTTTACGAGCTCTTCCGGTTTGGAATCAAAGAGGCTTTCAAGGGTACCAAACTTCTCTAGAAGACGGTGAGCCATTTCATTTGTATCTTTTCTTGGAATAGTATAAAACAGCAGCAGCTCAAGCACCTGATGGTCTTCAAATGCATTCAGCCCTTCCTCGATAAAGCGCTGCTTCACTTTCTCCCGATGACCTTCATGCAGATTCCTGCTCATAACTCTCCCCCATTTAACAGAGAAATGATATCCGTTGAGAAAAAACCCCAGGGGTGTTCATTCGGAGGGTTGCTAACAATCCGAATGACCTCATCCCTGACAGGATGCTTGAAATCCAGCTGTAAGGACCATAATGCCAAGTGTTTTGTTGGTTTTCCATGTCTTGTACTTCCATACTTGTTGTCTCCGATTAACGGATGCCCATCGTGAGAGAACTGCACGCGTATCTGATGAGGCCGCCCTGTTTCCAGATCGATTTTCACCAGTGACATCCCCTCGGCCCGGGCAACCACATGGTAATTCAATAGGGCTTCCTGACTACCCGGTGTGCCCTTTGGCACCACATGAACAATATTCTTTGTACGATCTTTGAAAAGATAGCTATGATATGTTCCTGCACTGTCCGCATAGGATCCTTCCACAACGGCAAGGTAGGTTTTTTGAACCTTTCTTGCCCTCATTTGTTCGGATAACCTTGAGGCTGCTTTGGAGGTTCGGGCAAAAACCATCGCACCACCGGCAGGTCGGTCAAGCCGATGAACCATGCCAAGGAAGGCTTCGCCCTTTTTATTATATTTGCGCTGAATATATTGCTTCAGGAAAGACAGAAGATCACCATCTTTGCTGGCATCTTCCTGCACGGGGACATTTGCCGGCTTTTCCACACCTAAAAGATGATTATCTTCATATAGTATTTTTATCTGCATCAAAGCAACTGTCCCTCCGGATTATACTCATAGTGATGCGGCTGACACAACTTGGGCACCCGGCTTGTTCTGCAACAATTCAGCTTGCTTCCTATTATATCCATTATTGCCACGTTACGTCAAGCCTGGTTTTTCTGGTGCTAAACCAGCTTTGCCTTAAATTCCTTCGTCAGCTCTGGAAGAATTTCAATAACATTTCCAATGATACCAAAGGTGGCAATCTTGAAAATAGGCGCGCTGGGGTCTTTATTGATCGCAATAACAATATCGGAGGAGGACATCCCCGCGAGGTGCTGTACAGCCCCTGATATACCGCAGGCAAAATACACTTTCGGGCCCACGGTTTTTCCGGTCTGACCTACCTGATGACTATAGTCAACCCATCCCGAATCGACAACCGGACGGGATGCTCCAACAGCAGCACCGAGAACCTCCGCCAGCTCTTCCACCAGAACGAAGTTCTTCGGGTCACCCAGTCCCCTACCACCAGAGACGATGATATCTGCTTCGGTCAGGTTCACTTTTTCACAGAGCGTCTGAACGATATCGATAACTTTAACGCTGAGCTCGGTTGGAATATGAACATCAGGACGAATGATTTTTCCTTTTCTTGCAGGGTCGGGATCTAGCGGCTTCATTACCTTTGGTCGGACGGTAGACATTTGAGGCCGGTGGTTTGGGCAGATAATGGTGGCCATAAGGTTTCCGCCAAAGGCAGGCCGCGTTTGCAGCAGGTTCCGTGTTTCAGGATCGATATCAAGACTGGTACAGTCTGCTGTCAGCCCGGTATTCAACCTTGAGGCAACTCTTGGTGCCAGCGAACGGCCGTATGTGGTGGCACCCAACAGAATGACCTCTGGCTTGAACCTTTTCACCAACTGCACAAAAATATCAGCATAGGATTCGTCATTGTAATTTTTCAAGGATTCATGCTCTACCAGGTATACGTTATCGGAGCCACAAGCGATCAAATCTGCAGCTTGTCCCTCTATTTCCGAACCGATCAAAACCACAGACAGAGGAACAGAAAGCTTGTCTGCCAGTTTTCGTCCTTCGCCCAGTAATTCTGACACAACCTGTGATACCTGATTGTTCTTCTGCTCGCCAAAAACCCAAACTCCTTGATATTCAGACAGATCAACCGAAGCATCTGTTTCATCCTTTTGAAAATCTATCGCATTGAATTTGCATGATGAAACACAAGCACCACATAAGGTGCAATCATCCAGGATTTTGGCCTTTTTTTCGGTTACTTCTATCGCATTGAAAGGACAAGCTCCCACGCAGAGCTTGCACCCAACACATTTTTCAGAGATGATGGTGATATGGGACATGTTGTAACCTCCATACAATTTCATTATCATATTTCAAAGACCCCTTTTCTATATAAGGGGGTTCGTTACGACTTTAAGCCGGACTGAACGAATAGGATTATCGAATTATATTGTCGAACCGGATGAATGGATTTGATATCGGCTGTTTGCTTTAAACGCGCTATTTACAGGTCATGAACTGCATGGACATCAGTTTCTGCACAAGTTTTTGAGCCTGCTCACGGGAAGTTCCTTCAATGATCTCACCACTGATCTCATGCTCTGGTACAAACGTTTTAACAACCTGAGTAGGGGATCCCTTCAGACCGCATAGGTTTTTATCGGCACCGATATCATCAGCATTATACACCATCACCTCAGTCTTTTTTGCTTTCAGCTTACCCTTAATTGACGGAAGGCGCGGCTCGTTGATTTCTTTCACAACAGTGATAACTGCAGGAAGGGGCATCTCAATCACCTCGTACCCGTCTTCGGTCATGCGTTGGCATCGGATATAGTTTTCCGTAATCTGCTCTATTTTCCGGACGTAGGTGGTATGCGGTATTCCCAACTTTTCAGCAAGGCTTGGTCCAACCTGAGCCGTATCTCCATCGGTAGCCTGCTTCCCGCAAATGATCAGATCATACTTCCCTATTTTCTTAACACCCATTGAAAGAGCATACGCTGTTGCAAGGCTGTCAGCACCCGCAAAGGCCTTGTCGCTGAGGAGGACGGCATTGTCTACACCCACTGCGATCGTTTCGCGTAACAAATCGGCGACCTGCGGAATACCCATACTAAGCACGGTAACACTTCCATCGGTATTTTCCTTAATCCGTACACCTTCTTCAATGGCATACTCATCAAAGGGATTAATGATGGCTTCTGCGCTCTCCCGAATAATCGTGTTGGTCTCCTTGTTCATTTTAACCTCATTGGTCCCCGGAACCTGCTTTACACATACAATAACATTCAAATGTTTTCACTCTCCATTCATTCACTCAACAGTTAACTACACAGGGGCAGAAAACACAAGATTTGAATCACCTTCTGTCCTAAGCCCATGCCTCTGGCTTCTGCCATTAGGCCGAACCAGTTTCCATATGGATTATGATAAGCCGGGCAGCTTAACAGATTACTATACCTTTGATGCTTGCTTGATCAGTTCAAGTGCTATAACATTCCGTTGAATCTGGTTCGTTCCTTCATAAATTTGTGTAATTTTCGCATCCCGCATCATCTTCTCAACAGGATATTCCCGCATATAGCCATATCCTCCCATAATCTGGACAGCATCTACCGTTACCTTCATCGCTGTGTCGGAAGCCATAACCTTTGCCATAGCAGATTCTTTAGAAATGTCTTTTGCTCCGCTGTCTACATGCCTGCAGGTTTGATAGACCAGACACCTTGAGGCTTCGATTTGGATGGCCATGTCTGCCAGCATATGCTGTACAGCCTGGAAGGATGAGATGGTCTGCCCGAATTGCACCCTTTCGCGGGAGTATTTCAAGGCAGCATTAAACGCACCCGTTGCAATTCCCAGTGCCTGGGCAGCAACACCAGGGCGGGTCCTGTCCAAGGTTTTCATTGCGACAATAAAACCCATGCCCTCCCTTGCCAGAAGATTTTCCTTTGGAATCCTGCAATCTTCAAAAATAAGCTCTCGGGTACAGGACGCACGAATTCCCATCTTGTCCTCCTTCTTCCCGAAGGAAAAACCCGGAGTTCCCTTCTCTACAATAAATGCGGAGAAACCTCTTGCACCTTTGGAGCGGTTTGTACATGCAACCACGGTATAAATGTCGGCTTCACCACCGTTTGTTATCCACTGCTTTGTGCCGTTCAGAACATAGCTGTCTCCATCGAGAACCGCCGTCGTGCGGATACCGGCAGCATCACTGCCTGCATCAGCCTCGGTCAGGCCAAAAGCTGCCAGTTTCTTTCCACTGGCGATATCGGGAAGATATTTCTGTTTTTGGTCCTCGGAACCGAAAAGAATAATCGGAAACGCGCCCAGGCCCGTACCCGCGAAAGCCAGAGCGATTCCGCCACATGCCCGGCTTAGTTCCTCTACAACGAGGGCCATCTCAAAGACACCGCCGCCAAGGCCTCCATACTTCTCCTCAATATAAACACCGCATAGATCAGATTGTGCCAGGTACTGCATGATATCATGGGGGAATTTCCCTTCATGATCATACTCCAGTGCCACCGGAGCGATCTTTTCATCCGCAATTCTTGCGGCCAATTCCTTTATCATCTCTTGTTCTTCGGTAAGGAAATAGTTCATATCAAGCACTCCTCTTTTTATAATCACGATAATCATTAGCAGAAGTTATTATCAGGTAATAAATTCTTATAACAAGAAGTATAGTACAAAACAGACAATGATGCAATAATAAAATAAAGCCGGGATGCTCCTTTCAGATCATCCCGGCTTTTGTACAAGCCTTTCAATCAAAGCTGATAATTCCTCTGAACAGCCCTGCCAGTTTCATTTTTGAATTCTGGAAGATTTCCACGATCCTAAATTTGATTTCAACAGGAATCTCATCGCCTTCTCCCGTTGCAAGAATCAAGTCCATTTCATCAGAAGTCAGTTCATCCTTCAGTACGTTCATATATTCCTCCTCCATTTCTCCTTTTGTATCATCTACAAAGCACAATGGCGGGAACATGACACACCACCAGTTTTCTCCCTGCGCTTTCCCAATCTGTATTTTTACAGCATCATAAAAACCTGCAGGTAGAATGATATTTTCATACCTTTTTGTTGGAAATGGGTATTTCCCGATGGTAACCTTGGCCAGATCATGAAAACCTTCATCTGCAATGACCGCGTTTGCGACCGTTTGCAGTTCATCTATATGTTCGTTGACGTACGATCTGGCATCCTGTTTGCTGTCAAGATTCCCCACACGCTCGGTCATATACGCAATTACTGCATCCCGTACACGATACTTCAGCGCCTGGTCAGCATCACTGTCGCTGTTTGCTACGATATGGAGACGAATCATGCTGTCCGACAAGCTACGATTGATCCTTTCAGCATAAAAGCAGAATAACAGAAGAATAAATATCATAGAATATACAATGGCAAGGATCCATTTGTCCCTCTTTTTAACTTTCTTTCTTTCTTGCAATGTCAATATCATTTTCACGAAAACCACCTCTTCATCATAAGGCATTTCAAACCTTGCAGCAAACCCCATACATTCCCGGTTATATTCCGGATATTCCGGAATGAATGAAATATATTCATGATATAAGTATTGACATTGTTTCTAATTTCAATACATCATTAGAATTATTTATCGTCAGTGGAAATTTAAAAAACAGGTTCCCTGGTTGTCGGAAACCTGTTTTCATACTTTTATACGGCATCGTCCATTGCTCTTGCGATCTAGCTTTGGTTAAAATGCATCAGAGGCTAATTTTCTGTTATTTACTGCTGAACTGAGAGGGATGCTTTTTAAAGAAATCCTCTCTGGGTTCAAGGAACTTTAGCTTATGACCTGCTTTGGTAAAGGCATTAACAGGCTCGAAAATCCGATCCCAGCTCCAAAAGCTTTCGTCCGCACCAAGGTACTCACGTATCATTTCGGTACCCTCCGGCGCAATCGGGTGCATCAGTATAGCCGCAATTCGAACCATATAGAAGCAATCGATCAAGACCTGCCTGCGAAGGGTATCATCATTCTCTTCTTCGGCCTGGCGGATATTCCTTACCCAATATTTATTCGTGTTCCGGATATATAGGTCCAGGGCGTTCATCACAAGGTGGAATTCATACCGGTAGATCAGCCGCTCTACCTCCAGGACTGTTTTCCGGGCTTCCTCTATAATTTCTACGGAAATATCACCAGCGGGAATCTGCGAGTCGTAATACTTCTGAGCGGTATAAAAACATGAACGGACAACTCTGTTAAACACATTGGTCAACAGGTTCCCTTCCTTCAAAACGGGATCACTGTCAGATTCCCTTGCCTTCGGGTTTAATGGCTTCGGCTGGAAGCTGACGCTTCGTATTCCAAGGCCCAAACCTAGAAAGTGTGCCCTTAACTGTTCCGGCATATAGTGTTCCAGCAATTCTCCCGCCATTGGAGGCTTAACGGCGCTGCTTGAACCTGCTTTCTTGTTCAGAAAAAGCACATGGTTGTTTACAATCAGTTCGGGGGTCTGAATTGCACCTTCCGGCGCTGGATAAACCGAATCTTTGCCCTGCAACCCCATAAATATGGACATTTCAGCAGGCCCATAGAAATATACATTATCCTGCCCGATAAACTGGTAAACCTTCGCATCGGATGAGCACCACCATTTTTCCCAGTTGTCCTCTGATTGCTTCATTTCAAGGGCGGTTTTGGTAAAGGATATGGGTGCCCACAGCGATTCCGGCCAAACCCAGATTGTAAGGCCTTCTGTTCCCTCGAGCGACGGTGCCGGAACCCCCCACTCAATGTTTCCGGTGAGACGGAAAGGAACAAGGGTTTTTCCGGTACGGAAACGAATCCCGTGCTGAGAAAGAATATCACAGGCTTTTTCCCTTTCTTCAAGACTGTGAAATGACATGGGCAGGGATGATTTTTTCCCACTGTCAGTAATCTCATAGGGAGGAAGCAGATCAGCAAGAGGTTCGATCTCTTCCAAAAATTCTTTCTTTACATAAATCACTGGTGGTTCCAGAAATTCTTCAATACTTTTTATCGCAAAATCTCTTGAACTGGGATCGGTTTTCAGGTCTTCGACCCATTTCTGTAATAACGGATAGAATTTCTCCAAATCGACGTACCAATTGGTTACGTCCCTCATTTCGGGCTTTTTCCCAGATAGCGTACTGCGGGGATTAATCAAATCAACAGGCTGATATTGATGGCCCAGAGAACATTCATCAGCATAGCCTTTCTCTGAAGAACAACCTTCAATGGGACACTGTCCAACGACCTGCCGTCCGTTCAGGAACACCTCACGCTCACTGTCATAAAACTGGGAAGTAGTCATTTTGATCAGATGGCCATTGGCATATAGTTTCCTGATCAAATCCTCTGAAACCTCACGGTGTATTTCAGCCGAACGTCCAATACCTGAAGCCGCAAACAAATCTATGTCGATTTTATATGCATCCAGAACGTCCTTTTGCTTTTGGTGGTTTTCTATAACAAATTCTTCAATGGTTCCGCTGAACTCACCTTTACTTACCAATTGCATATAGGTTTCAACAATCGGTGAACCATAGCAGTCGGTTCCGGAAACAAACAGAACATTCTCTTTTCCGATGCGATCTCGCAGAAATCGAGCAAACATATCGGCATGGACAAACACACCACCGATATGACCAAAATGGAGTTCCTTATTCCCGTAAGGCATTCCGGCTGTAATGACTGCTCTTTTCGGAAAGACTGGTCTTGATTCTTCCTGTTGCAAATTTAATTTCATTTCATTTTCCAAATTCATTATCTCACCCCTGTGGCTACTAACAAAAGAAGCCCTGTTAAGCATGGAGAATGTAAACCTTAATTTCCCCCGTGCTTTTAACATCTATTTTATCGATCGTTTTCGCCGGTGTCAATGAATACATCATTGTTCTGCATTCCAGCCGTTATTAATGTTACTGTTCACACCCTGTATACTTGAGATATAGGTTGTGAACAAGGATCTTTTGATCTTGCACATTTTTTCCGATATACTGATCAGAGAGTCACGAAAGCTACCAGGAAGGCCATTATCAAGAACCGAAGCATACGGGAGGGGTTGAACCTGAAAGTTCGAATCGCTAATATTCTACAAGCGAAAATATCCGAAATCCAAAAAAGAGTGCCTCTGCAAATCAGAAGCAGCGGAGCGTCAAATTCTTTCAGCGCGACTTTAGAAGATGCTGTTGAAGAGGTGACGAACAGGAGACTGGCTCTGGATACGACGAACAGAAGACTGATGCTGGATACGTCGAAAACAGTCTATCCACTTGTCTCAGGAAGTCATGAGGCAAAGTATCCCGTGCTTTCTTCAGATGAATTATCGGCGCTGATGCCAAGAATCAATGCTGCTATTGCCAGCGCTTCCGAAAAATATGGTGTCGAGGAGAACATGATACGGTCAATTATAAAGGCGGAATCGTCCTTCCAACCCTTCTCCCTGTCCACTTCCGGAGCGATGGGATTGATGCAGCTGATGCCAGGGACGGCTGAATGGCTTTCGGTAACGGATCCTTACAACATCGAGCAAAACATTCGGGGCGGGACACAATATTTCAGAGATCAGCTAAACAATTTCAGCGGTAACACAAAGCTGGCACTTGCCGCTTACAACACAGGACCAAACGCGGTGAGAAGATATGGTGGCATACCTGCCCAGGCTCAAAGATACGTGAATCGGGTTCTGGAGTATTACCAGATGTATAATGCCGGAAAATATTAAACATTGCATCTTATCTGACACATTCCCCTTGGTTTCCTGCCAGCACCCATATAAAATTTCTTTGATTCCATCATTTAGCAAAATATCTGCCATTGTGGATAACTTCTTCATCAGTTGCAGTATTCGTCTGTAAGTCCTCTCGTTTCCGATCGATTGCGACATTTTCTAACAACATACGACAGTATTTTTATGAAGTTATCGGTATTCCATCTGTCATTTTGTCAGAACAAACGATCTGTTTCATCCACATCATCCACAGACTTATCCACAGCCCCAAGCGGTAATATTTCCTGTAGACTATTCCTTTTCCACAATATTCACAAAAGGAACGGTTGGATAACAAAAATGAAGGAATGCAGTTTTTCGGGAATCATGTGAGGTTTTCTCCCAGCTTCAAACCAGGAATGGCATTCAAATCTTTACCTGCAAAATCCTTATGCAGCCAGGCAAAATACCCCGCTGATGCGATCATAGCTGCATTGTCCGTGCATAGCCACATTGGCGGGTAATACAGCTTAATGCCGTTTTCTTCGCATACCTTGGCAAAAGCAGACCTCAAGAATGCATTCGCAGCTACTCCACCTGCAAGACATACCGTATCTGTACAGGTTTTCAGCGCGGCCTCCACGGTATGTTGAACCAGCACGTCCACAGCCGCCTTTTGAAATGATGCACAAATATCCTCTGTGGGGATTTTCTCTCCCCGCTGTTTGTATTGGTGCACAGTATTTATAACCGCTGTCTTCAGACCACTGAAGCTGAAATCATACGGTTCATCGTGAAATTTTACTCTTGGAAACCGGAAAGCTTCATCGTTTCCTTCCTTAGCTTTCTTTTCCACGACAGGCCCACCAGGATATCCCAACCCAAGGACTCTCGCAATCTTATCGAAAGCTTCTCCTGCCGCATCATCCCTTGTCCTTCCCAGAATAACAGGCTTGCGGTAATCCTCGATATGAACAACATGGCTATGCCCACCGGATGCGACGAGGCAGATGAATGGAGGTGTCAACTCAGGATGAGCAATATAATTCGCGCTGATGTGGCCTTCAATATGATTCACTCCGATCAAAGGCTTACCAAGAGAAAATGCAAGTGCTTTTGCCGCAGTTAATCCCACCAAAAGAGCACCCACCAATCCTGGGCCATATGTGACGGCAATCGCATCAACTGCTTCTAACGGCATATTGGCTTCTTTCAGTGCTTTATCCACAACAGGAATCACCGACTCGACATGCTTACGGGAAGCAATTTCAGGCACTACGCCACCATATTCGGCATGAAGCTGAATCTGGGTCGCGATAATATTGGACAGAACTTCTCTGCCATTTACGACAACAGCTGCAGATGTTTCATCACAGCTGGACTCAATCCCGAGGATGGTGATATCTTTCATAAACCCTCCATTTCCATTAAGCCAACAATCGAATAAAACAGGAGCACGATTCATATCTCATAAACAGGCGCAATTCAATGAGCGCTTGCGTGAATTG
>LSQX01408360.1_pt1 | contig 29031 bp, 25 predicted proteins | sample 654561 | NCBI WGS metagenome assembly LSQX01 (sample SAMN04489861, study PRJNA283612) | anaerobic digester metagenome | isolation source: 4 biogas reactors fed with cattle manure at either 37C or 55C with and... | place: Denmark: Kongens Lyngby | collected 2014 | reverse complement strand
ATTGAGTGGTATCGGGAGAATTTGTGACGTATGGGTGACGGTTTGGCAAGGTCCTTTTTTCAACTTTTTCTAAGGTTGAAAAAAAGAACCTTCTTTTTTATTTTTATGGGACTTTGTGGGAGAAATATCTATGGCAGGTAAACATTCAAAATCAACCGTAATCACATCTTTATTATGGAAATTCATGGAACGTAGTGGCACTACGGGGATACAATTCATTGTCCAAATTATACTGGCACGCCTTTTACTCCCGGAGAATTTTGGATTGATCGCAATTGTTTTGGTTTTTATATCCTTTGCCAATGTGTTTGTTCAAAGCGGTTTTAATATGGCTTTAGTCCAGAAGAGGAATGCTGATGCAAAAGATTTTTCCTCGGTGTTTTTCCTCAGTCTATTTGTGGCGGGACTGCTGTATGTGGCAATATTATCTGCATCGCCTTTTATAGCCGAATTTTATCGAAATCCGGAACTGATTCCGATATTAAGGGTATTATCAATCACATTATTTATAGGCGCTTTTAATTCTATTCAAAATGCTTATGTTGCACGAAATATGTTGTTCAAAAAACAATTCTTTAGCAATTTGGGCTCCATAATAATTTCAGGAACAATAGGAATCACCGCCGCATATTTAGGTTTTGGCGTATGGTCATTAGTGATTCAACGTTTAACAAGTCAATTAACTATATGTATAATACTTTGGTTTACGGTTAAATGGCGGCCACATTGGCTGTTTTCTTTTGAAAGAGTTCGTACATTGTTTTCTTTTGGTTGGAAATTGTTGGTGTCAAACATAATTTACGTTTTGTATCAAGATATAAGGACACTTATTATAGGCAAGATGTTCACGCCCAGCATGCTGGGCTTTTATAACCGGGGTGAAAGCTTTCCCAGCATTATTGTACGTGATATTGATGGTTCCATTCAGTCTGTGATGTTTCCCGCTTTTTCTGCATATCAAGATGACAAGCAAAAACTCAAAAGTATGATTCGGCGATCAATAACCACCAGTTCTTTTTTGGTTTTTCCGGCCATGATGGGTTTGGCTGTAGTTGCCGAGCCTTTAGTGAGAATTATGTTAACTGATAAATGGCTGCCCGCAGTTCCTTTTTTGCAGATATTTTGTATTACGAATGCAATAAGTCCCATTCAAGTTGTAAACTTGCAGGTAATAAATGCGATAGGGAGAAGTGATATTACTCTTAAGATTGGTGTTGTTAAGAGGGTTTTTGAGCTTGCGGTTTTGTTGATCAGCATTCCTTTGGGTATTTATGCCATTGCTCTGGGGACTGCAGTAGGCGCTTTTGGCAGCATGCTCATAAATATTTATCCAAATAAAAGATTTTTGGATTACAGCTATTTAGAGATAGCAAAAGATATTGCTCCGTCATTATTTTTGTCTTTTGTGATGGGCGCAATAGTATATATGTTTAACTTTGTCGACTTAGAAGCCTACCAGATATTAGTATTGCAAATATTTGCCGGTATAATTATTTATATTGGGCTGGCGAAGCTTTTTAGGCTGGAAAGTTTGGACTATATAATGGTCTCAATTAGAGAAACCTTCAAGGGCTAGACAGGGCTTATTAAAAAGTTCTATCCCGGGCTGCTTGGGCGGGCATTGTAGTGGCGTTGACGACCCTTTTGGCGGTGCCTGGACCACAGTTATTTCAAAGTCATTGTAGAAGCTTGTAGAACGCAAACAGGATTATTGCCCATAGAGGTATGCTGAGCAGTATTCCTATGAATAACCCTTTGAAAAAGCCGAGCTCGTGGTTCATGCGAGATCACCTATAAATGGTTTTGTATTAGCTTTGACCATTAGATTAAGGATTATAAGCTGGGGGTGCACATAGCGTTAGGGGAGAGAAAACAGGGGGCCCTTTTCCCATGCCATGGATAGAACGGATGATAAAGGTTGTGCTGGCAAAGGGCTTTTTAGTATGATTAACTCGTATCCTTAATTAACTGTGGTGCAAGGCACCACACTTATTATGACGAATTAAATAACTGTGGTGCCTGGCACCGCAGTTATTGAGTTGGCAGGTGTCAGGTTGAAAATCAAACTCAAACCGATAGTGATAATTGGGCTGGTGGCTGCGATTGCGGCCGCAGTGTTTTTCTTTTATGCCGGACAACTGCTGGTAGCCCAGGATGAGCCAGAGCCGGCTGATTTGATCGTGGTGCTAATGGGCGGCGGTTCAGAGCGTATCCTCGGGGCGGTGGATCTCTATAAAGAGGGCTATGGCTCCAGAATTATTATGGTACAGAATAACCATCCCGGGTATGAGGTGCTGGAGACACGCGGGGTTAAGCTCCCGCGGGAGCCTGAACTGGCAGCCATGGCGGCTGTGCAGCTGGGAGTCCCGGAAGAAGCCATTCTGATTCTGCCGGGGGATGCCGAAAGCACCCTGGATGAGGCCATGATAGTGGCGGAGTATTTCAAGCAGGCTCTTCCCGCCGACAGGGTTTTGCTGGTAACCTCCAAGAGTCACTCCCTGCGCTCGGCATATCTGTTTCGCTGGGCATTCAGGCAATGTCAGCTGGATACTGAGGTATTGTCGTGCCCTACTCCATATGATACCTTCAATGCCCCAAACTGGTGGCGTACCCGCGGGGATGCCAAACAAGTGGTGATGGAATATATAAAACTGGTGGCAAGCGTTGTAGAAACATGGTGAAGCTTGCAGGATGAGACCATTTATGGGTCTCTTTTTGTTTAAGGGTCGGGGCAATGCTTTATGGGGTTATTTGTCCGGGGCTGACCGGGATTAGTTTGCTAACCCATACTCCCCTAAAAGTCCCAAACAAATCTGAAACATTTGCGGAAAATAAACATGACCATTGGATAATACAAATTGCTACACAATTTGACATAGAATGAGTATCAGGGAGACATCGTGATGTACACGAATGTGGTTCTACAGAGAGATATATCGCCGGCAAATTCGACACAGCATAAACACAGCAGCGAGTACCCCGCTATAATCATTCAGGCAGATAGTAACTTGTAAGGGCGTAACTTATGAAAAAAACCGCAATTCTATCTATTGTACTCGCTTTGGTTTTTGCACTTCCAATAGCAGCCGCGGGGGAAGAAGACTGTATTGCGACCGTACCTGATTTCTGTCGTTTATTTGACGATCATGGCGCTATATTGTTGCTGATTGACCCTGAAAACGGCGATATTCTCTATGCCAACCAGGCTGCGGTGGATTTTTATGGGTACACCAGAGAGCAGTTGTTATCCATGAAAATCACGCAGATCAATACCCTGGCAGCAGATGCTGCGACGCGGGAAATGCAAGCGGCCACCTCATCGCAGAAGAACGCTTTTGTTTTCCAGCATCGCCTGGCCAATGGAGAATTAAGGTACGTCGAAGTGTTTTCCTATCCGGTTCCCTATCTTTATCGCGATGTCCTGTTTTCCATCGTGCACGATATCACCGCCGAGAAGCAGCTGCAAGCCAGAGAGCAGCGATTGATATCGTTATTTGCTGCAGCCGGCAGTGCGGCCATCGGCATTCTGCTGCTTCTGCTGTGGATGGTTGCCAGGAGCAACCAAAAGCTCTTGGTTAGCAAAAAAGAGATCGAAAACTACAACAAGCTGCGGCAGGCCTTTATCGATGCCGATGACGCCTTGATTTATCTCAAAGACCAGGACTTAAAGTATGTATTTGTCAACCGGGCTTTTGAGGAGTTTCATAAAATGAAGGCGGAGGAGATCATCGGCCGGGATGACTTTGACCTGGTTGATAATGATTTTGCGCTCAAGCGGCGGAAAACTGACCTGGCGGTGTTGGATAAGCAGGTTATGCAGATTGACGAATTGGAATGGCAAAACAGTGTTTACCAAACCACCAAATTCCCGATCCAGATGCTGGATGGCAAGGTCGGCGTTGGGGCCTACGTCCATGACATCACCGCTGAACGTGAGCGTGAGAAAAGGCAGCGCCAGCTGCTGGCCCGGCATATGATTCTGGCTGATGTTTTGACCCGCTCTTTTGCCGACCAGCAGCAGCAACTGGATTATGTGCTGCAGGAAGCCCTGAAACTGACCGAGAGCCAGTGCGGTTATATCTATTTATATAGTGAAAAAAGGCGGCAAATCACCCTGATGTCGGCGACCGCCGAATTCGCGGAGCATGGCGGGCTAAACGGCAAGCTGCTGGACAAGATAGCCCTGTGGGGCGAGGCAGTAAGGCAGAGGCAGCCGGTGGTGGTCAATGACTTTACACAGCCTCACAGCCTGCAGCGGGGATATCAGGCAGCGAATGTTGATTTGTTCAATTTCATGTCGGTTCCGCTGCTGATCGATGGCAGTGTGGTGGCAGTAGCCGGTTTGGGGAACAGACCGGGCCATTATAATGACAACGATGTGTATGAAATCACCCTGCTGATGAGCGGTGTGTGGCATGCCCTGGAAAGACGGAACGCTCAGGAAAAATTGATCTATGAGCGCAACAAATACCTGCAGGTCTTGCTCTCCATCGATGAGGGGGTAATGATGGTGGACAAGGCCGGCAAGGTCGAAATGCTCAATGCGGTGGCGCAAAGGCTGACCGGCTGGACATTGGAGGAAGCCCTGCACAAGCATTATAAAGAGGTGTTTACAGTAGCCCATGAAGCTGACGGTTTGACTATCCATGATCCTATCGCCGATGCTATGGCTACGGGTCAGACCCAGCAGCTGGATAGCGAAGCGGTCTTGATCTCCAGGGAGGGGGTCAGGTATAACCTGGAGGACAGTGCGGCGCCGGTTCATGATGAAACCGGTGCGGTTGTCGGGGTGGTGGTGGTTTTTCGCGATGTCACCGAAAGACGGGGGCAGATGAAAAAGGTCGAATACCTCAGTTTCCACGATTCATTGACCGGGTTGTACAATCGCAGGTTTTTTGAGCAGGAGCTGCACCGCCTGGATGTGACTGACAATTTGCCCATTTCTATCATTATGGGCGATGTAAACGGACTGAAGCTTACCAACGATGTGTTCGGTCATGGCGTTGGCGATATGCTGCTGCAGAAGGTGGCCGCAGTGTTTCGCCGGGTCGGCCGTCCCGGTGATGTTATCGCCCGCTGGGGAGGGGATGAATTCGTCATGCTCCTGCCGCACACCAATGCCGGCGAAGCCCGTCATATAATGGAGCGGATCAAAGGCGAGGTTGCCAAAGAGCAGATAAAGGCCATTAAGGCCAGCTTATCTATGGGGCTGGATACCAAGGTCGAAGCCAGTGAAGATATCGCCCAGGTGCTGAGCAATGCCGAGCAGCATATGTACATGGCCAAAACCCTGGAACACGATGAGGTGTCCACACAGGCTATCGATGCTATCATCAATCTCCTGCACAGCCAGAATGAGCGCGAAAAAGAGCATTCTATACTGGTCAGCGAGTTGTGCCAGGAGATTGGCAGGGCTTTGGGGCTGCCCGAGGTTGAGATTCGCAAGCTCAAGGATGTGGGCTATCTCCACGATATTGGCAAAATCATCCTTGATACCGATTTGCTCAATAAGAACTATCCTTTGGATGATGAGGAGCTGGCCGAGATGAAAAGACATGCCACAGTGGGCTATCGAATATTGAACTCTTTCGATTTCAGCATGGATTTGGCGGAGGCGGTGCTGGCTCACCATGAGCGCTGGGACGGCACCGGCTATCCCAAGGGTTTGAAAGGGGAAGAGATCCCGCTTGTGGCCAGGATTATCGCTATAGCGGAAAGTTATGACCGCATGATCCATGATACCCACAACCGCCCCGGGATGAGCAAGGAGGAAGCCCTGCGCATCATCAAAGAGGAAAGCGGCGCCCAGTTTGATCCCGCTTTAGTAGATCTATTTATCCAACTCATGTCCCAATAACTGTGGTGCCAGGCACCACACTTATTTGGCGCCAAACTTATTTTATTGCGAAAAATTACTTTAAAGTATAGTAGCAACATTACGATAGTTTTAATATAGCAGAATAACTGTGGTGCCAGGCACCACACTTATTCAGTTATTCTGTTGCACAGGTGAAAGGTGAGGATATATGCAGGAGAAGTTGGGTCACAGCGAAGAAGAGATGATTTGCCTTTTTGGCCCCGATGGACTGATCAATTACGCCAATGATTGTTTTTGCAAAATTATGGAACGGAATGCCTCGGACGTGATTGGCAGTCACATATCGGATTACTGGCCTGATGATGCTGATTTAAACTTCATTGAGCTAATCCGCCAGCTCCAGGTTGAACGTGTGGCTGTTGAAAGGGTTTACGAGTTAAACCGCCGGGAAAACGGAACGCAGGCCCATAAGTGGAATTTTTGGGCCCTTTTTGAGCCTGGCGGGGATATATCCTTTATTTTTGCCCTGGGGACCATCATAAACCCTGATATTCAGGGGAAAAGAGACCAATTCTGTTCCGCTGTGTCACTTTCGGATAAGCTGCAGGAATGGCATCGGGACTTAATGCAGACTCATTACAATTTGAACAAGGCCCTGCAGATGCTGCACACTATCCAGCGAGAATGCCTGGAATACCGGGAACTTTTCTATAACGCCCCGGAGATTATATATAGATATGATTTGGAAGGGAAGTTCCTGTACCTGAACCGGGCAGGAGAGAATCTGCTCGGCCGCAGGCTGCGAGACAACCCTGCTCTGACGGTGTTTGACATTGTTCCGCCGGAATACTGGCCGACGATCCGGGATTTTATTGGAAAAGGCCCGGACAGTACTGAAGTTATCCATGAACTGGAGATTATCGATAGTGCCGGGCAGAAAATACCCCTGGAGAACTGGTTCCGCTTTATTGTCCGGGACGGAAAAAGAATTGCTGTGCAGGGTATAGCTCGCAATATCAGCAAGCGCAAGTTGGCCGAATTGGCCTGGAAAGAAACCGAGCAGTATTTACACAGCATCATCGACTTTCTCCCCGATGCCACCTTTGTTGTCGACCAGAGCGGCCAGGTTATTATATGGAACCACGCCATGGAGAGAATGACCGGGGTCAGTTCCCGGGATATGGTGGGAAAAGGGCAATATGAATATGCCCTGCCTTTGTACGGGAAGAGGTGCCCCATACTGATAGATATGGTATTACATCCTGAATTGATTAACCCGAGCAACTATATGTTATTTGAAGTACATGATAACTATATCAGTGCTGAGGGTTTTTGCAGTATGGTGGGAGACAACGGCGCGGTTCTGTTCCTGACGGCATCGCCGCTGTATGATGCCGATGGCCAGATAATCGGTGCTATCGAGTCCCTGCGCGATATTACCCATCGCAAGAACGAGGAGCGGAAACTGCGGGATATAATCAATTTTCTGCCTGATGCGACCTTTGTTATCGACCGGGAAGGCAGGGTCATTACCTGGAATCTGGCTATGGAGAAGCTGACCGGGATCAAGGCGGAGGACATGGTGGGTAAAGGTCAATACGAATACGCCCTGCCTTTTTATGGAGAGAGGCGCCCTATATTGATCGATGCCATTCTTGATGAGGTGGAGCAGCAAGATAAAACATCATCACCTGTGGAGACAAAAGACAGGGTCATTATCGGCGAGTATTTCTGCCCCTACGTCGGCACGGATGGCGCCAGACTGCTGGGCAAGGCTTCTCCGCTGTTTGACGTGACCGGAGAAATAGTGGGAGCCATAGAATCTATTCGCGATGTGACCAACAGGCGGAAAATGGAAGTGGCCTTGCAGACCAGTGAGGAAAATTTCAGAACCCTGGCCACCCTGGCACCGGCCATGATATTCGTATTGCAGGAAGGCAAAGCGATATATGTCAATAATGCCGCGGAGGCAATCACCGGTTATACCAGGGAAGAACTCATGGCCATGTCCCCCGTAGAGCTTATTCACAGCAATTACCGGCAGTGGGTGACGGCCAGCTATAGAAGCAGCAGCCGGGACAAAATCAAGCGTTTTCAGTTCAAGCTGGCTGCCAGGCACACGGAGGACGTTTGGCTCGATCTCTCCGTGACCAAGATCAGATTCAATGGCAAGCCTGCGTTATTGGGAGTGGGGGTGGATATCACCAAGGCCAAGGAGGCTGAAAACGAGATTCGCTATTTAAGTTATCATGACCGGTTTACTGGCTTGTATAACCGGGCTTATTTCGAAGAAATGCTGCACCGCTTCTCTCATCCCCAGTATTTGCCGTTGAGTATGGTGGTGGGTGATCTGAACGGTTTGAAATTGATAAATGATGCTTTTGGCCATCACAAGGGGGATATGCTTTTAAAAGGGGTGGCAGAGGTTATGCAGCGGTGCTGCCGGCCGCAGGACATTGTGGCCCGGTGGGGCGGAGATGAGTTTGTAGTGCTGCTCCCCAACACTGATGAAGCCACGGCAGTCAGAATCGGTAATCTGATCAGCGAGGGCTGTCTCGATTTGAATCTGCCCGGGTTGCCGGTGCAGGTGAGCATATCCCTGGGAATTAGCACCCGTAACAGCATGGCCCAGAGTGTGGAGGATTTGAGCCGAGAGGCCGAAGATCGTATGTACCGGGCCAAGCTTTTGGATAGCAAAAGCACTCGCAGCAACTTCCTGAAATCACTGGAGAATGCCCTGGATGTGAGAAGCCATGAGACGCAGGTGCATACGGAAAGGCTGGGCAGGTTGGTGGTTGCCATGGGACAGGCCCTGGATCTGGCGCCCAACGAGATCGACAATCTGATCCTGCTGGCCAAATTACATGATATCGGCAAGATCGCCATTCCCAGCAGTCTCCTGGAAAAGCCGGGGAAGCTGACGGCGGAAGAGTGGGAGTTGATGAAGAAGCACCCGGAAATCGGCTACCGGATTGCCTTGTCCTGCCCCGAACTGGCCAGTATTGCTGAAGCAATTCTGGCCCACCATGAACGCTGGGACGGGAGAGGGTATCCGTTCAAACTGAAAGGGGAGGAGATTCCCCTGTATGCCAGGATTCTGGCGATAGCTGACGCTTTCGATGTGATGATCAGCGGGCGGCGTTATCAAGAACCAATAGCCTGTGCTGAGGCTTTGCAGGAGATTCGCCGGTGTGCCGGCACGCAGTTTGATCCCGAACTGGTCCGGCAGTTCATCGATCTGGTAGAAAATGATGTCTACGCCATTTCCGGAGCCCGGATCAGTGAGTGACAGATGGTGACAGTTGGGGACGGTCCTTGGGGTGACAGTTGGGGACGGTCCCGTCCCCAACTGTCACCTGTTGCATTTATTTATAGACGGTATTCCACATACTGATGCGAACAAGGTGTGCCGCAGGCTATATACATCACCCCATCTTCGGGAACCATGATAAAAGACGCCAGGGTTTCGGCGTTGAACAAACGGGGCGTGGCAGTATCATAATGGCGGCAGATAGATAATGGATAATCATAGTGGTCAGCTAGTATGGCCATCATCTTTTCCACCGTTATTTGCCCGTATTCCGCTTCCAGCAGGGTTTGCATCCGGGGCAAGCGCAGGTAGCTGTCCGGGATCCCCATATAAGCTAGATCACCCTTCTTAAAACGGCCGGTCAGGTAGTGATTGGAATGCACCAAGACGCCCCGGTGAGGATAGATAATTTCGAAATCATCGAATACGCTTTCAATGCCAACTATATCGCCCTCAGCACTGGCCAGGTGGAAATATCCTATCCCGCGTGCAGCCTGGCACAATACCCCCAGAGCGTCCCCGATGTTCTTCTGGCGCATAGCCTTTGGCAGATAACAGGCCAGGGGAATATTGAGGCGGAAGCCTTCCACGGGAGTCATGGTGGAATTGGCGCACATGCCAAAGCCCGCCGAACTGAGAGTGTACTCCGCAAAACCACCCAGAGACAATGTGAGTTGAACTGTTCCATCGGCATGGGTAACCCTCAGCAGGTCTACTGGAAAACCCGGATACCAGTCTATGTTCTGGCCAAGAATAGTCTTGCCGCTGCTGGTTGCCTCACCGCCAACTGCAAAAGAAGTGCACAGTGCGGAGAGCATTGGAAAATAGGTGCCCAGTTCCAGCGTGCAGCGCAGAGCAAAGGCCTGTTCGAAACTGATCCCAGCTCCCTCGGCCTGGCCTTTAATCATTTCCACCAACTGGGGGTCGAAGGCCTCCACCCGGGGAAGGTACTTTTTGGCGGTTGCCAATAACTGCTCCTGACTGACTTTATAACCGGCGGTCAATATACCGAAATTAACCTCTATTGAGCGCAGCAGGCTGTCCCGGCAGCCTTCGCCGTACTGCAAGCCGATTTCATAGGGAGTCCCCTGGCATTCAATGACTTTCATAACCCGTTTCTGGCTCATAAGTTATCCTCCTCACTTGCTAATCCCTCTCCAAAAATGTTCCCAGACCATTTTGACTTTGTACGATTCCAGCTTCTGATTGATAAGCAAGGCCCACAATAGCCCTTCGCGCAGACAGTAGAATGAGAACATGACGTCACCGGCACTTCCTGCTTTCAATTCATTTTGTTTGATACCGGTTTCAATGATAGCTGTTACCTGACTGTGAAACTCGGCCTCAAGCGCTGCGATACGGGTAAAAAGCATTTCTTTCAGCGCTGCCGGAGGAAACAGCAGAATGCGGTTCCATAGTGCTGAAAGTTCCTGGTCTTGGGCGAAATAAGCGATGTATTGCTCAAAGATATGGTACAGCTTTGCTTCGGTGCTGTAGTATTGCCCGGTGTCGGAGAAAACCTGGCGCATGTGTTTTTGATAGGCCTGCTCCATATCAGTAAAAACGGCTAAGAACAAAGCTTCTTTAGATTCAAAATGGGCGTATAGACTGGGCTTTTTGATCCCTACCGCAGTTGCGATCTGGTTCATAGTAGTAAACTCATATCCCTGCCGCGCGAAAAGTGAAAACGCCGCCTGTTTAACCTTTTCCAGAGTGGAAACCATGTGTCTGCCTCCTACAACCTAACGATCGGTAGGTTAAATTTAACACCTAAATACCAGCATTGTCAATAGGGCTAACAGGTGATAGATGGGGGAGGTGACAGATGTGGAATAACTGTGGTGCCAGGCACCACAGTTACGGGCTTGTTTGGCATTGGAGCATTATTTGAGACTGAGGCCTATTTTAAAGGGTCGCTATCTGATAGTGGGTAACGGAGCGGAAAATGCTCTTGTTTACAGCACCGTGCGGCGTTTAGCCAGGCTAGCCGGGGTTAGAGTAGGGGTGAAAGATCTGCGGCGAGGCCGTTATATAGCTGAGGTGTTAGGTTTCAGCCCGGCATATATTACTGCTGTCGTGGCGGCATAGCTCTAATGATCCAGCAGAGAATGAAAAAAATGAAATTGTTTCATTTGATCAAAGACGTATTGCCATTGACATTGAGGATTCTTAAATTGTCTTATGATCGGCTTCCATTATAAGTTAAGCAGGTTTAAGTTCGCGTTCTATCTTGTCTAAATGCTGCATACATGTTACGGCATCCTCTCTAGATCGACCGCCACACATATACCTTGCACTCCAACAAGTTGCTTTTAATGCTTTGTAATCTTGAAAAATCCTTTTAAAGGATGAATTTTTATACATAACCTTTTCACGATCATTATGATTTTTTGAATGATAGTTAGGCGCAAGATTATACTCGATTAAATGAACTGCGGTATAAAACATAATCGTAATTGACCACTCAACATACTTTGTTATGCTTGGGTGCAGAACCTCAGTATTGAGAAGTTCCTTATTTCTAGTTATCTGTTCAATGTGTTCATCCCTGGTCGGCATAAGTCTACCCCAGTTAATATATTTTGATACTGTTTGGTGGTAAATTTGCTATCATTTTGTTGGATATGAGTATTACATCACAGTCAAAGAATCCGAATTTGTCCATTGACTCAATTAGGTAACCCGAATAATCATACTGTACCTTAGCATTTGCATGTTCATCTTGGGTCAAAACCCATAGCTGGGTTGCGCCAGTTCCATCTACACGGTATATAGATTCTGTTCTAGGATCTGTTACTATTCTGTCTATTAACCAGGAAATGCCATCAGATTGGTGTTCCATGTTTCTTACACCTCTATCTGCGGTGGAAGAACTTACGGTATCATACCAAGTTACAACATATTTTACTGCATTATTAAGGATTGCTTCTTTAGTATCCCACTCCCTAATAATTTCTAATATGCCCCTGGACAGCCGTTTTAGTTCATCGGGATTTGCATTGATAGCACCTTCAATAGCCCATTCAGCACGTTTATAGGCACGAGATTTTGTTCTACCACCAAATTCTTTTAAATGCTTATGGGCAGTGTTCCCATTATATACCACGAAAATACCTCCACCAATTAAGCTCCTGGATATTAGTCTTGACCTTCCTTGCGTGGTAATAAAATCTTGTTATGCTCTTTCTCATATTCGATAATTGCCTTAAGGATATACATTACTAAGTCAGTAACCTTGTCATCAGCAATTATTATTTTAGATTTGATATCAACTACCACTTCATCATCTTTGTTTTCCACGCTTGCGAAATCGATAACAAATTTCCCGTCTTCGGAGTACCCGACACGAAAACTATCAATAGTAAACGGATCTCTAATGGAATCTATTTCTCTAATAGGTTTGTGGGGCATGTTAATTACCTCACCGATTTATTCTTTCAAAGGAAGGGCGAATAGGAAATGAATTTATCCGATTAATATAATTATCGATTATTTCATTATAATTACCAAATCTAACCTTTTAATGAAATAAAGATCTATTTAATCAAACCGACCATATTCTTCGCATTTTGCTAATTCCTAAAGGTAATTAAGAAAATGTGTAACAATTGGGGCCGGTTCTTTTTGTGTTTAACCCAATACGAGTAATTAAAGTCACAGGGACTCAAACTACCAGTTTCCCCTATTTAGTAGTCGGTAAAACTCCTCATAAGCCGGTTCTTGATGAATCCACTTCCCCTTATGATTTCGATATTCTCTAGCCCATTGATCCACCTTTAGTTTAATCAATTCTGAAACTGGTTCCGCTAGTAATAATTGTCGGTGGACTTCTTCATGAAACTGGATATACTCTAACACTTCATTTATGGTTGGGCTATTACCCATCTTAGCCCTTACCTGTTTCGCAATTTCTGTTACCAGCTCCGTGGTCACATATGCGTAGCTAATATCATCAGGATGATAAGGGGTTGAACCGGTCCATTTTTCCAGACTGTCAATACAGATTATATCTTTCATTTATAACGCACTCTTCAAATCATCGATTTCTGACTCTAATTCGTAAATGGTATTGCGGGTGTTTTGTAGTTGATTATCTAGCTTGGCCTTTCTGCTTTCAAGAGATATCAAATTTTGCTGCATTTTATTAAGGCTGTCTTCTGCCTGCCGTTTGCGCTCCATTTCAGATTCTAGTTCATACCGTAGACGTTGATTTTCTTCTTCCAACTGTTTCAATCTAAAAGTAAGAGTTGCAATAATTTTCCTGAAACGACCATCGTTTCTCTTTAGAGTCATTTCAATAGTTGATATTTGCGCTTGGTATTCACTGATTCGATTATTTAGTTCACTTATTTGAAGAGATTGTGCGGCATATTCTTTCTGAATTCTATTAATTTGCTCTAATAATTTCTTTTCCCGCTCTTGGCTTTCAGATAATTGAACCTGAAGTTGATAGATTTGGTCTTGCAGTTTAGCTACTTCTTTTTTATGCTTAGAGCCCATATAAGCAGCAGTTCCTCCACCAGCTGCCAAAGCAGACAATGCTGTTCCTACTAACAGCGGTATTGCCATAACTCCTGTTCCCCCTTAAGGTATTTTTCCTCCAAATCCCGTAAGAAGTCCTCTTGCTCAGCTAAAATACTATGGCAGTGTTCAATAGCACCTTCAATCAAGAAATGACTTCTATCAGAAATTTCTTTTAGTTGATTAAAGCTATCAATCAGCAGCTGATGGTCGCGGTCTATTTGTCTGTAGCCCTCTATTAACATTTGTTGTTGCCCTTGAAGAATCCTATCATTCTTATTTATAATTGCATATCTCTCTTTTAATAATCTATTTACTTGTTGATTCACTTTAAATAAAGCAACTACAAATGGAATCATAGCCAGTAAAGCTGGATGGTTGAAAGATGGCGGTTGTAACAACAGCCCCACTGATATACAAATAGCTAAAGCCCCTATAGTTAGAGTAGTATAGCGGTAGTTAAAGAACTTGTTTTTATTTCCTCTTTCGGTTCCGTAAACATACAGGGTCATAGCTAATGGAACAAATGCCGCTGCACTTATATCACGCATTTTTATAGTTAGAAATGTTTTATAAATCTCGTAGTTGCCTGCATCCTGAATTATTTCTCTAAAATAAGATGAACCTGGTAAGGGCAACCCCTCTGAAGAAAAGGTATCTTGAAACAAGTGTCTCAGCCAAGCAAATACTGTTTTCCCTAAAGCTATATCAGGGGAATTGGGTGGAAAATACTCATGCCAACTAACCTCCATAGGATTAAATAGATCATGACCGTATTTTAAACGATGGAGTTTTCCTCTAACTACGTCTATTATTTCTCCGCTATGTCCGCCATTGGCAAAGCTTTTATTAGAGCAGTTATCATGGCTTGTGACAAAAGGTTCAAATAGCTTATTGCTGATTAGGGCTCCCACAGCTCCAGCTATAACCATTACCGGAATATCAGCACTTCTCCATCGGGGAAATAAATCATAGTTCATTTCTGGCCATTCTTTATATAACTGTTGCCAGTTTTCCATGTTTAAATCAGGAATATGGGGGACTAACATATTAGAGGGGAGATGAATAGTTAATTCCACCTTAGGCAGTCTCTTTTCTGTTGCTGACGGCACAGGTGCCGATTCTTGCTCTAAATTAAACTCTTTTTCTAAAGCAGTAAGATAAGTATCTTGATTTGTTAAAATTTCGTCTATATTATTTTTGCAATTATTCGCTTTATCCTTATCCACCTTCTCACCCTTTCCGCTTTACAGCCTCTATTACCGTCTTTGATGCTCCGCGATTCTGTCTAGTGTGGGCTATAAAATGTCTGTATCGACTAATTATAGGATATGGCTATTGAACCTATGTGCAGGTGAATTGTTACTCCTCAGCAATTAGTCTATAACCTCGGGCATAGAGTTGGTTCATGTCTAACAGCCACTGTTTGTATTCTTTGTAATGCTCTTCTGAAACAGCGAAAGCCTTCCGGAGTTTATTGATAATAGTTTTCTGCTCTTCATCGAAGATGCCATCTGAGAAGGCTAAAGCACAAGCCTCTAAAAAAATTATCCTTTTAGATTTATCACTCTCAATTTTTGCTATTCCATCTTCTAAAGGGATGTTTCTAATCTGGGATACATCTACATGGTCCATATTCATTTCATGGATATACTGGTCAAGTAAGAATTGTTCTTTTTCGTCCACGAAACCATTGGCTTTAGCTACAGCATTGGCTATAGCTAAAAAAGCCTCTTTTTCCGGTGTGGTCAACATATTCAGAAACAATACTATAACCTCCTAGTTGCTATTGTATTATTGGTATTTTAAAATTTTGCCTTATTTACTGTTATTGGCTAAATAGTATGAAAATCCTGCATATGGAAATAGTGGAAACAACAGTGTCCCTAGTTTGAATCAAAAGTGGTGAATAGCTGTTTGGAAGCATGGTGGTACTATTGATACCGCCCTGCCAACCCTTATAGCGAGGGTTATTTATGTCTACCAGGGCTCTGCATTCGAACTTTTAACTCATACTATTCAAAAATCCAGAGCAGATGTGAAATCTAACCTTCACATCGCCGCGGCCAAGATTCCCGTACCCTGCAATGTGTCAGGAGTTTTATTGCAGTTTGATTTCATAATGCCTGGCCTCGGAGGCGCGTAGAATGGTGATTTTACCCGGGTGGCTGGGGCAACACCCGCTACTGCTGGCAGCCAGGGTTATTTACTTGGACAGAATCCATAATGAAAACTAGCTTTTGAATATCACTATAGTAAAGACTTTAACAGATGAAGAATACAACCTTCACGAACAGACCGTCGACTTTCCCGTACCCTGTGATGTACCTGGCATTATTGTGCAGTTCAGTTTCTATATAAGGGATACCATTGGCATGGTGTGGAACCTGGATGCCGTATTGCTAGAGTCGGTTGCGCCGATTTCCGCCTGCTGCTGAAAAGTTGAATGGAGGTGGCTTTAAATGCCTAACTGTAGACTCTCAAGCTGCCGCTGTGAAACTGGAGAATTGATCAAAACGGGGGTTTTGAGGTGCGCAGCTGGCACCACACTTATTCCATCTGTAACTGTTTCCCCTATGATATTTAGACAATGCTATAATATGGAAGAAGGTACGATGGTTTAACGGTAGTTATACTACCGTTAAACTATATTAAACAGCGTTAATTAGACTGGAGGAGAGTGTTGGGTGTTTAAGGGCAAGACATTATTGATTACTGGGGGTACGGGGTCATTTGGCAATGCGGTTTTAAAAAGGTTTCTTGATACCGATATCGGTGAGATCCGCATCTTCTCACGGGATGAGAAGAAGCAGGATGATATGCGCAAGGCATTCAAGAACGACAAAATCAAGTTTTATATCGGCGATGTGCGCGACCTGCAGAGCGTAAAGAATGCTATGTATGGGGTCGATTACATATTTCATGCCGCTGCTTTAAAGCAGGTGCCTTCCTGTGAGTTTTTCCCTATGGAAGCGGTCAAGACTAATATACTGGGAACCGATAATGTGCTAACGGCTGCTATAGCCGAAGGGGTCAAGAAGGTGATCTGCCTTTCCACCGATAAAGCGGCTTATCCTATCAATGCCATGGGGCTTTCCAAAGCCTTGATGGAAAAGGTGATGGTGGCCAAATCATTCACCGTCTCGCCGGAGCGCACTTTGATCTGCGGCACCAGGTACGGCAATGTGGTAGCTTCGCGGGGTTCGGTCATACCCCTTTTTATTGAGCAGATAAAGCAGGGACAGCCCCTGACAGTCACTGACCCCAATATGACGAGGTTTATGATGAGCCTGGACGCCGCCGTCAATCTGGTCATTTTTGCTTTCTACAAGGCGCAGGCCGGGGACATCATGGTGCAAAAATCACCGGCCAGCACGGTGGGCGACCTGGCCAGGGCGGTCAAGGAGATTTTCAATGCTGACAATGAGATCCGCATAATAGGCACGCGTCACGGGGAGAAGTTGTATGAAACCCTCTTAACCAAAGAAGAGTTCCTGCATGCCGAAGATCTGGGCGATTACTACCGGGTTCCGGCGGACAAGCGCGATCTCAATTACGATAAATATTTCGTAGATGGCGATGTGCAGTTGTCATGCGCCGAGGAATACAATTCCCACAATACCTACCGCTTGTCGGTTGAAGAGATCAAGCAGATACTGTTGTCAATCGATTATGTGCAGACCGAACTGAGGAACTGGAGGAGATAGTTGAACTGTGGTTTAACAATGGTTAAACAGTAGTTTAACGGTGGTTATACGATAGTTAAACGGTAGTTTAACATGTTTGAACGGTGGCTTAACATGGTTTAACAGGTGTTAAACGATAGGTAAACGGTAGTTAATGCGAACCGGGCCGTTCGGGGAGGCTCGGTATTCAGCTTCTCCTGAACTTCATATGTCCGGGAAAACGATGTCCAGGCTGTTCGGGACGGCTCGAGGTTCAACTTCAAGAACTTTATTATGGTAGGGAAAACGATGTCCAGGACATGCTGAGAAGCCTGGGGTTTGAGAATGGAGGATTGCGGTGAAAATACTTGTTACCGGTGCTCAGGGATTTGTGGGCAGGAATCTGACCGCTGAACTGTGCAACCGGGGCTATACGGAGCTTTATCTTTATGACATCGATACAGATCCAGCGCTGCTGGATGCTTATACAAAAGATTGCGACTTCGTGTTTCATTTGGCCGGGGTCAATCGCCCCCAAGATGAAAGCGAGTTTGACAGCGGGAACAGGGGATTTACACAGGAGTTGTTGTCCCGATTGGAAAGGCATAATAATGCCTGTCCGGTAGTTGTGGCCTCATCTGCGCAGGCGGTTCGGGACAACGCTTACGGCCGCAGCAAGAAAGCCGCTGAGGATGTGGCATTTGCCTATGCCCAACGGACCGGGGCCAGAGTCATGGTTTACCGTCTGCCCAATCTTTTCGGCAAATGGTGCCGGCCAAATTACAACAGCGTTGTGGCCACCTTCTGCCACAATATCGCGCGGGGGTTGGATATACAGCTCAATCCGGACAATCCCGAACTGACTTTATGTTATATCGATGACCTGCTGGCTGAGTTCATTGCGGCCCTGGAGGGCAGGGAACACCGGGCCGAAGACGGTTTCTGCTATGTGCCCGAGACTTACCGGGTGCGTCTGTTTGAATTGGCCGAGCTTTTGCAATCATTTAAGAAAAGCCGGGATAACCTGGAGATTCCCGATATGGCTGACGCATTTACCCGCAAGCTGTACAGCACCTATCTCAGTTATTTGCCCACCGATAGCTTCAGTTATCCTCTCAAGATGAATGTGGACCCAAGGGGCAGCTTCACTGAATTTATCCGCACCCCGGAGCGGGGACAGGTTTCAGTCAATATATCCCGGCCGGGGATCACCAAGGGCAATCACTGGCACCACAGCAAAAATGAGAAGTTCCTGGTGGTTAGCGGCACCGGGGTAATCCGTTTGCGCCGGGTGGGGAGCGATGAGGTCATCGAGTATCATGTCAGTGGGGACAGGCTGCAGGTTGTAGATATACCCCCCGGATACACTCACAATATTGAGAATTTAGGTGATACGGATATGGTGACAATAATGTGGGCCAATGAGCCCTTTGACCCCGACAAACCGGACACGTACTTTTTAGAGGTTTAAAGGTAGTTGAACGGTGGTTTAACAATGGTTTAATGTTGGTTTGACGGTAGTTGAACATGGCTTAAGAATGGTCTGACACTAGTTTAACGATGGATTAACAGTAGTTAAAAGGCGGTTGAACGGTGGCTGAGCGGTGGAATGATGGTTGAACGATCATTAAACAACGTTAAACCATGTTAAACAACTGTTCAAAAAAGCGGGAGGTTACAATGCACAAACTGAAATTGATGACCATAGTTGGAACCAGGCCTGAGATCATACGCCTCTCCGAAGTAATAAAAAAGGCGGATAGGTATTTCCAGCATATACTGGTGCATACCGGGCAGAACTGGGATTACCATCTTAATCAGATCTTCTTTGAGGACCTGGGCTTAAGGGAACCCGATTATTTTCTGGACTCGGTCGGTGCGGACCTGGGGGAAACCATCGGCAATATCATAGCCAAGAGCTACAAGGTGTTAAATGAGATCAAGCCCGATGCCTTACTGATCCTGGGCGACACTAACTCAGCTCTGTCGGCCATACCGGCCAAGCGCCTGAAAGTGCCGATTTTTCATATGGAAGCCGGCAACCGCTGTTTCGATGAGAACCTGCCCGAGGAGACCAACCGCCGCATCGTGGATCATATCGCTGATGTCAACCTGTGCTACAGCGAGCATGCCCGCCGCTATTTGAATTACGAAGGGGTAGCCAAAGAGCGCACCTTCGTGACCGGCTCGCCCATGGCCGAGGTGTTGAGGGCCAACATGGAGAAAATCCTTAACAGCCGGATTTTGGAGGACCTGGGTCTGGAGCCCGGCAAATACCTACTGCTGTCCGCTCACCGTGAAGAGAACATCGATCAGGAGAAGAACTTTTTGGCCCTGATGGAAGCTGTCAACGCCATGGCCGAGAATTATGGTCTGCCGGTGATATACAGCACCCATCCCCGCAGCGCCAAGTTTATAGAACAGCGCCAATTCGAGTTTCACCCCCTGGTGAGAAGCCTGAAACCTTTCTCTTTCTCGGACTACAATCATCTTCAACTGCATGCTTTCTGCGTGGTTTCTGACAGCGGCACACTGCCTGAGGAGGCTTCTTTTTTCAAGTTCCCGGCAGTGTGCGTTCGCACCAGCACCGAGCGCCCCGAGGCTATCGATAAGGGGAATTTCATATTAGGGGGCATAACCACCGAGGGGGTTCTGCAGGCGGTTGACATGGCGGTGGCTATGGGCAGGAACGGCCATCTGGGGGCTGATGTCCCTGACTATGTGGATGAAAACGTCAGCACCAAAGTGATTAAGATCATTCAGAGTTATACCGACGTGGTCAATCGGAGGGTCTGGGGCAAGTAGAGAATGAAAAGGCTGGCTGATCACGGCGACATTAGATAATGGGAGTGAGTTATAGAGAGGCGAGATTGGGACGAGCAGATGATATAAGAGGCTGGCTGATCATGCCGGCATGAGATAATGAGAGCTATCACTGAATAAATAGAGAATAAAAGAGCCGGCTTATGCGGCTCGAAAAATAACATAGAAATGGGTGATAGGTATGATGGAGAAGATTAGAAGAAATATATTGCGGATTGAAATCCCCTTGCCGAGAAATCCCCTTAAAGCCTTAAACGCTTATTTTCTCGCGGGCGATGACCGGAACTTGTTGATCGACACCGGCTTCAATCAAGCAGAGTGCCGCCAGGCTATGGATCAGGCCATGGAAGAGATAGGGTTCTCTATGGAGAACACCGACATTTTTATAACCCACTGCCATTCTGATCACGCCGGGCTGGCAGGCTATTTGGCCAAACCGGAAACCAGGATTTATACTGGTGATTATACCGCCCGGGACATTTCCCGCCAATTTGATTGGTTTGAGGACTTCGGTATCCTGGTGCAGCAGGGCGGGCTGCTGGACATGGACCTGGATCAGAATCCGATCAATCACCCGGGTTACCGCTACCGCACGGATAAAGTCGATTTTAACCAGGTAACGGTGGTGGCTGACGGCACAATAATAAACGTAGGGGATTACAGCCTCAAGTGTGTTCACACCACCGGCCATGCCCCCGACCATATCTGCCTTTATGAAGAAAACCACAAAATCCTGTTTTGCGGGGATCATATATTGGAAACCATCACTCCTAACAACAACATCTGGGAAACCCCCTGGGACATCAAAGTGGATTATCTGGACGAATATCTAAAGAGCCTGACCAAGGTCGAGGCCCTGGCCATCGATCTGATACTGCCCGCACACAGGGGACATGGGTTTGACTGCTACCGGAGGATTCAGGAACTGAGAGAGCATCATGAGCGGCGTTTAAATAATGTCCTGGATATCCTGGGGAACAAAACCATGACCGCGGCGCAAGTGGCCAGCAAGATGGACTGGGATTTGGATATCAAGGACTGGGACCAATACCCCAAGGCGCAGAAGATATTTGCCACCGGTGAAGCGCTGTCCCATCTCTCCCACCTGGTTTGCAAAGGGGTATTGAGAAAGGAACTCCGGGATGGAGTGGTATATTATTTCCGCTGACGCGGGTTTAACGGTGTTGAACATGGTTTAACAATAGTTAAATGGTAGTTTAACGGTAGTTAGATGGTGGTTAGCAGTGGTTAAATGGTGGGTGAACCACGTTAAACTATGTTAACCAACGTTAAACTATGTCAAACAATGACAATGTTAACCAACGTTAAACTATGTTAAACAACGCCAATGCAAAACCGCCTCCCGCTGCGTATGATAGTCTAAGCATTTATAAAAATCGCAGAGGAGGAGGTTTTCATGCATAGCATTGAGGCTATTATTGCTGCTGCCCTGTTGTCTGAAGCAGTTTGGGAAACCGGGAAGTTGGTGTGGCAAAAGGGAAAATTGTCGATTGATCGGGTAGGCGCGCTGCTGACTGGCTTGCTTATTGCCGTAGGCGCGGGTTTGGATCTGTTTAAGTTGGTTGACATAAGCTTTTTCCATCCCCTCATCGGTCAGGTACTGACAGGAATACTGTTATCCAGAGGCGCCAATTTTGTTCATGATTTGTTAAAAACCGCCGAAATAGTAGTGCACCGCAATCAAAACCAAATAACTGAATAAGTGTGGTGCCAGGCCCCAAATTCATTTTTTTCCCGCAATAAAATATACTGTTTAACACAAAACTTATGTTACGATGATTGCGAGGTGATGATGATGGACATCAAAATTGAAAGCCTGATTCCAATTGAAAGGATCAAGAGTGATGTAGATGCCGTTTTTCAGTTGGTCGACAAGAACAATACTGTGGTTGTGCTGAAAGACAATCAGCCCGCTTATTTAATAGTCAAATATGTGGCGGATGCGGATCACCTTCAAGAAAGCCCTGCTGCCGGGTACGAAGGCAGTCCTGACCAAGCTATAAAGAGCGGGCCTCAAAAGAGGAAAGCCGTGAGTCGGAAGCCTCGCCGGGCAAAAAAAGCTGCCAGCAGTGCAAAGGGCAGTGCAACTGGCTCAACCGGCAGCAGCGAGAGCCCCAAATACACACTGCACGAAGCCGTGAGGATGGTGCTGGCGGAAACTGAAAGCAAACAGATGACTGCTGCCGAAGTGGCCGAAGAGATTTACCAGCGGGGGCTGTATCGCAAAAGGGATGGCACCATGACGAAACACAGCCAGCTGCGCGCCAGGTTGATCAATTATCCGGATTTGTTTGAGGTGCTGCCGGGCAACATAATCAAGCTGAAAGAAGAAGGCGTAGAATCGCCTGCCGATGTCCCGATAAATGAATAAGTGTGGTGCCAGGCACCCAACAAAGTGATATTATATACTTGGAAATTATTTAACAATAACATCGGGGCATTATTTTTAAATTGACAAATGTATGGAGCAGTTTTTACAGCATGAAATTTGTTAATCAAGTTGTGCAAAATTATGTTGGCAATACGCATATTACGGCTGTCAAAATGAAACAGCCAGCCAGGGTTTTTATAGCTGTGTTGCTTGCGGTTTTGATAGCCGTCAACCCTGTTCAGACCAACGCCGAGCAAGAACCTTATCAAACCCCTCAGATTGTCTCTGAAGCGGCGGTTTTAATGGACGCCAAAACCGGTCAGGTGTTGTACCAGAAAAACATGCACACCCAGATGTATCCAGCCTCGATCACCAAGATCTTGACCGTACTGTTGGGAATAGAAAACGGCCGGCTGCAGGATAAGGTTACCATGTCGCGGGAAGCGGTATTCAGCATCACCCGGGGGTCTTCGCATATTGCGCTTACGGATGGTGAGGAGATTACCCTGGAACAGGCCTTGTATGCAGCCATGCTGCCTTCAGCCAATGATGCCAGCAACGGTATTGCCGAACACATCAGCGGCAGTATCGAAGACTTTGCCGTGTTGATGAACAAGCGGGCGCGCGAAGCCGGGGCTATAAACAGCAATTTCGTCAATCCCCACGGGCTGCATGATGAAGAACATGTGAGCACTGCCTATGATATGGCGATGATTACCCGGGCGGCCTTGAGAAATGATACCTTCAGGCAGATTTTCGGCACGGTCCGCTACACCATTCCTCCCACCAACAAACAGCCTGAGGCGCGTGATTTGTGGTCGGAACACAGAATGCTCACTACCAACCGTTTTTATTATGAGGGTGTGATAGGCGGCAAGACCGGATATACTTCGGTATCCCAGAATACCCTGGTGACCGCCGCCAAACGCGGGGACCGCGAGCTTATCGCCGTGGTCATGAAAAGCCAGGCTTACGGGGTGTATACCGATACTATAGCCCTTTTTGATTACGGGTTCGAACAGTTTACTGAAGCCAGCTTTGTCCCCGCTGAGATGATAAAACCTTCCCGGGGCCGGGGTGATACTCAACTCGTGGCCGATATTTTGAATCAGAATAAAGATACCGTTTTTACCCGGCTGATCCACAACAGCATCAGTCCGGCGGATGTATCGGTTGATTACCGGTTGGTGAATAAAAGCCAAAACCAACCGCCTGATCTGCAGTTGAGCATACGGCTGAAAACCGCCGGCAACCTGCAGTATGCCGATTTGGGATCGGTGTATTTGTTCAATTTTGATATGCCCCAGGAGGGGAAAAGCCGGCCGGCGTGGCTTGGTTATATTGTCATGGCCTTTAAAGTGCTGCTGTATACAATTTTGGGCATCATCGCCTTATTGTTCATGCTGCGCTGGTGTATCAGAACTCACCGCATGCTGAAGCACAAGAGAATCAGGGCGTAGAACTATCTGCCTAACTGAGCCTGCATGAAGTGAGTAAAGATGTCGCAGGAGAATCAGGGTGTAGAGCTATCCTCACCAAACTGCTGCAAAGAAAAACCGCCGCTATACGGCGGTTTTCATGATTTGTTTGCTGTCTGGTAAGGGTTCGTGTTTTCATATTAACCGGGTTTTATATCAAATGCAGATGACTATGATAATGAGCTCGGGTGGTAATTATTGTGGTAGATTCTTACTCGTTTTCAGATTCTTCATCAACCGGCTCTACTTCGCCTTCACCTATCTCGTCTTCAACAGCTTCCTCGTTGTCACCGTTCTCCCCGGCAGCGTCTTCAGATCCTTCCTCAACAGCGTTTTCGTCGACAACTTCCTCATCGACGGCTTCTTCCTCAGGAACGGCAACGTCTTCTTCAGGTTCAGTGGGTGTGATTATATTTACAGTATAGTTTTCGCCATCCCATAAGACCTCATAACCCAGGGCTTCAGCTGCGTAACGAATCGGGATGCAGGTGCGGTCGCCGGTCAACACTGCCTGTGTATCCATTTCTTTAACTTCACCGTTGACGGTGTAAGTAGCGCTTCCGATGGTAAATACTACCACAACTCCGTCTTTTTCAATAGTAGCCTGATATGTTTCGTTATCCCAGCTAACTGTAGCCCCCAAGGCTTCCATCGGAGCCCTCATTGGAACCAGGGTGCGATCATTCTCGTCTATGTAGGGCTTTTGATCGGCAAAAACCACGGCTTCTCCATCAACAAACACTGCAACATCGGCGGCAACTGCCTGTACGGCAAATAAGCCAACCATTAACAGGGCAAATAGCAAAATTAGTCTTTTCTTCATGAGCACCTCCTACCATTGCCTGAACCCTTATGAACAGCCGCAATAAATATTCCCGGTTTGTCCTAGTGTTTAATATATTGGAAATAATTGCGGTTGGCAACCCGTGCCGTTATGGTAATATAAAGAAATACTTATATTATCTGCCATATTTGCGGTGACAAGTAATGTTTTTTTCAGTTCAGCTGGGTTATCTGCCCCTATATAATAAGTGTGGTGCCTGGCACCACACTTATTAAAAAGGACCGTACTCATTTGTCACTCTAACCTATTTGATATCGATTTTGCACTTCTTGCCAATGATAATTTTTCTGCAATCGTCGCAATCGTCGTGGTCATCATCGTCTTTGCGGCAATCATCGCATTCTTTGAGTATACCCAAGAAATGATTGGCTTCGCGCAGTACATGGTCAGCTAACAGCGGTATAATGATGGACCTTATCTTGCAGGCCAAAATAAGCTCGGTTGCGGTATCCTTGAAATCCCTGATATCTTTTACTGCCCTGAGTTCATCCTTTATCAGCTGGCGCGGGATATGATCATCCCTTTTACATTTATCTATACGTTTGAGCTGCCTTTCCAATCTAAAGAATAAACGGGCAAAATCTTCAGCAGTATTGATAAGGTCTTCTTCCGTAGGATCCAGCAAATGGGCGATGAACAGGGAATGCTCCGCCATAATGCGATCCCAGAAGAGTTTTTCCTCCAGTAGCTCATCGCAGGGGTCGATGGACATGCGCCTCTGTAACCTCTGCAGGTGACGGATGTAGAAGAGGGCTTCGCGCCTGATGTGCTCTATTAAGAGCGGGAAGTTCCAGGTAAACAAGCAGCAGTTAAGCATGCCCTCTAAGACATCGGTTTTAAAATCTACCAAATCCTTTGTTTCCCGGATCACCCGGTCATTGAATCTTTCCAGCACATCTTCGAGATCAGGGTCGCCCGGCCCGGAGCGCAGCATGAGCTCTCTTTTGGTGAGGTCTAGGTCAAACGGGATCCCGGACAGGAACTCGGTTCTTTTCTCCGCCTGTAAGGTGTTATCAGTTACGACTTCGCCCGACTTCAGAACCCGTTTGCTGACATTGCAGTTGGCCAGGTCGACCGCTATTTCCAAGAGCCTTTCGAAGTCCACCCGGAATTGGTCAGCCCGCTCGATGAAATTCTCATTTTTGGCAACAAAAGCGGCTTCCAGAAAGAATGAGTGTTCTTTCATGATGCGCAGGAAAAACAAATGCAGGTCGAGCGATTGCTGCACAAATTGGGCTGGGGATAATCTGGACATATCATCTCTCCTTCCTTTTTCTGTATATCCATATGTTATGAATCTGGCCTCTAATTGGTTAATGAGGTATCATAAGGAAAAAAATGCACTGTTCACCATCTGTTCACCGATTGTTCAAAAAGCGGTCAAACTGCCCAAGTAAAATCATTGTTGAAAAAACTCGAAAATTTAAATTTCAACATTGTAACAGGAGGGGAATTGATGATGAAAAGCTTTAAGAATCAGTCGGTAAAATACATCCTGGTGGCCTTGTTGAGCTTCTTGATCGGCGGCTGGTGTTTCGCCGGCTTGCTGGCAGATCAGGTGGCCGATAGACCCGACAGCAATGTAGCTCAAGCCTCGCTGCCGGGCAGCCGAAGTGTCGCCGATATTGTTGAAACCGTGGGGCCAGCCGTGGTTTATATTGAAGCCACCGGTAGCCGCAGTATGGACAGGACTGATATGCTCTTCTACGGTTTCAGAATACCCCCAACCCCGTATACCGCTACCGGGACGGGGTTTGTCATCGATGCCAACGGCTATATTCTGACCAACCAGCATGTTATCGATGGGGCCAGCAGCATAAAGGTCACCGTGCAGGGGAAAGAGACCCCATATACCGCTACTGTGGTGGGGTCAGACTATGATCTGGATCTCGCGGTTTTAAAGATCGAGGCTAACAATTTGCAGACTATACCTATGGGGGATTCCGATTTGATGCGTCCCGGGGATACGGTTATAGCCATCGGCAATCCCCTGGGGCTGGATCACTCGGTTACCACCGGGGTGGTTTCGGCTAAAGGCAGGCCGATCACGGTTGGGAATCGCAATTATAAAAACCTGATTCAGACTGATGCCGCCATCAACAGCGGCAACAGCGGCGGTCCGCTGATCAACCTGCAGGGGCAAGTAATCGCCATTAATACCGCGGTCAGCGCCACCGGGCAAAACATCGGATTTGCCATACCCATCAACACTGCCAAAAGCATACTGCAGGAGCTTATGACCACCGGCAAAGTGGTGCGTCCCTATCTGGGAATATCCATGGTTGATGTTACTGCAGAGGTGGCTGAACAGCTGCAGCTTAGTCGGGATACCCGGGGGGTAGCCATAGCTTATGTTGTGCCCGGCAGTCCAGCTGCACAGGCCGGGGTCAAGGCTTATGATGTTCTGGTCAGTATAGACGGAAAAGCGGTGGAAAAGGCTTCCGCAGTGCAGGAATATATACAGAGCCAGAAGGTAGGGCAGACGGTTCAGCTGGGCATACTGCGCAGCGGGCGCAATATGACCATAGCAGTCACATTAAGGGAAAAGCCCTAAAAACAATTTCTAACCATACCGCTTATCCGGGAGGAGTAAGCGGAAGAATAATAGAAGATAGTCTGTATCATGCAAATACACCAGACATGATAACAGATAACGGTTATAATTGCTTATATAAGTGAAGTGTCGCGGGTTATCCCAGAGTTGTGACGCCGGTATTGAAAAACAGGTTATAATTGCATATATGAGTACTGCGGGGCGGAAGGAGGCAAAGCCTTTTCGTCCCCGTGCCATTATTAGTTGTATATAAATATTGCGGGGGTATGGGAAATGGATTATGAAGAGATCATGCAGGAGATAAAGTCAAACCTGTGCGGAGATGAGCTCACCGATCTGCAGTATTTGCAGACGCAATTGGATAAATACAAAGACCACGAGCTCTCCCAGGAACTGATGTGGGGCATCGGCCGTTTGATATTCGAGACGCTGCCCGAGCATCAGAAAGCCGAATTGAGCGATACCCTGGTAACCAATATTCAAGTCCTGGGAGCGGTTTTGGAGGAAGCCCAGAACGAAATAGCGGAGCAGAACTACGAGCGGGGACTGGGGCTGTTAGAAAGCCTGGTGGAGAAGATCGATGCCGCCGCCCCCAAGTTTGATGCCGACAGTGAACATGAGTACCTCTGTTTCGATAATCTATTGGAGGAAGTGCTCTATACCAAGCTCTATAATCCGGGCAAAGTCATCCGCCATGTTCCGCGGGAATATTCCGATACTTATCTGGTTTATGGCAATCTGCTCTTGGAGATGGGGCGCTTAAAGGAAGCACGTAGGGCCCTGTTAAAAGCGAACCGCTGGAATCCCATGAAGGTGGAGACGCTTTTTGAATTGGGGGAGATTTATAAAAAGAATCAGCAGTACAAGCGATACCTGGAAATCAATATGAAAGCCCTCCAACACGCTTACACCGCCAGGAACCTGGCCCGCTGCTACCGCAACCTGGGTTTTTACTATGTGGAGAAGCAGAACTATGAGCTGGCTACGGCATTATACAGCTTCAGTGTGAGATTCGACAAGGTGAGCCAGATACCGGGTGCCGCTTTGCAGTATATCTCCCATTTATCCGGCCAAAGAGCGGTTCCGCCCAGTTTCCAGAGGTGCGCTGAACTGTTTGCGGAGCATGGCATACAGTTCGGACCGAACGATTTGGTCTTGAGCATTGCCATATCCCTGGGAGATCAAGCCCGGGAGGCTCAGGCATATGAAGAAGCGGGATATTATTATTCTTTGGCTTATGATTTGACCGGCGATCCGCAGGTAAAGGCATGGATCGATGCCCTGCCGGTCGGCGAGGCAAACTAGGTGACAAATGGGGACGGTCCTTTTTGTCAACTTTGTAAAAAGTTGACAAAAAGGACCGTCCCCATTTGTCACCTGTCACTTTATTGTTAAATCTATGCAGGAGATTTGAAATTTATTTAGAATGATTAAGTAGTAGGAAATATTATCTATTGTCTAACTAAAAATTTAATACGGATCAAATACTCCGAGCTTATTTGCCTAAATCAAAAAGGACATGGGAAATTAGCCGATAGGGTAGAACGGGAAACATGTCAGCCTCCCTTCTGGAAAGGAGTACTACCAACTATGCGGGAAAACCGGTTTCGGTTTACTGCTATAAAT
>LSQX01010893.1_pt3 | contig 29032 bp, 21 predicted proteins | sample 654561 | NCBI WGS metagenome assembly LSQX01 (sample SAMN04489861, study PRJNA283612) | anaerobic digester metagenome | isolation source: 4 biogas reactors fed with cattle manure at either 37C or 55C with and... | place: Denmark: Kongens Lyngby | collected 2014 | reverse complement strand
TTGCGTACAATGCAAGGGTTATCAACACATCATGCGCTAGACCAGCAATTGCAGCTGCACCAAATTTCCAGGTCTTAAATCTGAATCTAATGTATATAAGCATACATAGAGTTGCGATTAGAACTGCCTTAACTGCATTTGCTTTTAAATCATTTCCTACCGATGGTCCAAATTCTTCAGATGCAAGTACCGAGTCCTCACCTAGGTTATACTTCTCTTCGATTGCATTAACTACTTCTGTACGCTCTGCTGACTTAAGAGCTTTAATAGATTTAATAATTATTTGAGTATTTCCGTCGCCTGCATAGACAATAGTTGGGTCCAAGTTAAAGTCCTTAACTGTATCCTTAACCTCATCAATATCTACAGTCTTACCCATTTCCATTTGAATCATAGTACCACCGGTAAAATCAATTCCCATATTGAATCCTCTAATTCCAGCGAATCCAATACCAATTGCAATTACAGCGATACTGATGCAATAGAACACTTTTCTCTTTCCAACAAAATCAACATGCTTCTTCCACTCAAACCTTGGTGTGCCGTCTTCCTTAATACCAAAGTGCTTCAATGTAGCAAATTTCTTGCTGTTCGATAGTATGTTTACAAATACCTGTGTTACAAATACCGCAGTTACAATACTGCATAGTGTACCTATCATCAATGTGAGAGCAAAGCCCTTAACTGAAGATGTACCTATCAGATAAAGAACAATAGAAGCAATCAATGTAGTGGTCTGAGCATCGATTACTGTAGTAAGCGATGATTTGAATCCCATATCAGCGGCTACTCTTACTGACTTGCCCTTCTTTATCTCTTCTTTAATTCTAGTGAAAATAATTACATTAGAGTCTACTGCCATTCCAACAGATAGGATAATTCCGGCAATTCCAGGTAATGTTAGAACTGCTCCAAACCCAGCCATTAGCCAAAGAACAATCTGTACATATAGCAGCAATGCAAGGTCAGCGATAAGGCCAAGCATTCCAAAAACTACTAACATAATGATCATAACAAGAGCAAGTCCGATTGCTCCTGCTATTACACTCATTTTTAGAGAATCAGCGCCAATTGTTGCTGTCTGGACTGATGAATTAACCTCAGTTAATGAAGCAGGAAGTGCACCACCCTTTATTAGAGCAGCAAGCTGAGACGCTTCTTTCTCAGTATATCCACCGCTGCTTCTATATATCTCGCACGATGAACTGTTAATCTTCTGTGATACTGTAGGTGCAGAAATCAACTCATCATCTAGCATAATCATTATTGCATTACTTTGCACACCATCAATTGATGATGTTATTGAACCAGAAGCCGCCTGTTCTGTTCCTGTAGCGAATGAGTCTGATCCCGCTGAAGTAAAATCTAGCTCAATTTTATATCCACCATGGTCAGAATCCGTAGCAATACTACAATCCTTAATTCCTTCACCAGTCATAACTAGAGTACCATCTGCTAAATAGAATGATAATTGAGCTGTTCTACCAATCTGTTCAATTGCTGCTTCAGCATCTTCAACACCCGGCATTTCAACTCTGATTCTATCGTCTCCTTCAACAGAAACAGTCGCTTCGGAAATGCCCATTGCATTTACTCTGTTCTCTAAGACTGTTTTAGTCTGTTCAAGCAGCTTAGTTTTCTCTGTACCAGTCGCATCTGTATCTGCTTCTAGCAGTACATATACACCGCCATTAATATCAAGGCCGTACTTTAATTGATCATTAAGACTTTTAACTTTGCCACCTATTCCAAAAATAGATATTACCCATGCAGCTACAGTTATCAATATAATAAATGCGGCGAGTATTTTTCTTTTGTTGTTTTTCATTTAACCTATAACCTCTAGATGTTTTTACATTTAAAACACTTTTTCATTAAATAATAATCCTTATTATTATACAATAATATCGCTTATTTTTCAATATAAAAAGGCAGTGCTAACGCACTGCCTTCCAATTATATTATCGTCCAATTGATTAAGCTTCCTTGTCGTCTGAAGTTTCTGAATTGTCCTTGTTATGAGAACTTTCTGTAAGCTTCTTTGCAACAACCTTCTTCTCTCTGCTTGGAGCTGGAGCTTCTGTCTCAACAGCCTTCTTCTCCTTTGGCTCATTGTCGTGAGTTGTCTTTACTGATGCTACAGCAGTCTTAAGAATCTCCATCTTAGTCTTACCTTCGCCAATTGTAACAACAACTGTCTTATCCTTAATCTTTGAAACCTTTGCAACGATTCCTCCGATTGTAATAATCTCGTCTCCTGACTTTAGAGACTCTCTCATTTGTTTATTCTGCTTATCCATCTTTCTCTGAGGACGAATCATCATAAAGTAAACAAGAAGAATAAAACCGCCTAATAACGCTAAATTAACAAAACCTGCATTCATTTCCATACCTCCACATGTTGTAAGTTCTATATCAAAGCGATGCCCCACCATGCTAGCATGATGATAGCTTTACCTCGATTTAAAAATGGTGCCGGTGATGGGGGTCGAACCCATACGGTATTGCTACCACGGGATTTTGAATCCCGCGCGTCTGCCAATTCCACCACACCGGCAAATTGATGTTAGTTTCATCTATTGATATTTTGATAAAAAAAATGGTGTGGATGACTGGACTCGAACCAGCACGGTCTCCCACATGCCCCTCAAGCATGCGCGTCTGCCATTCCGCCACATCCACACGTGACTTGCTAAATATACAACAACTGTAATTATTTTGCAAGCGTTTTTGCAACTAATATGTAATCGGCGAGAAATAATTTCTCTTTACAATATTGTGTATTTTACTATAAGTTCATCAATTTGTCTATACATTTCACCTACTGTTCCGCAATTAAATATTACTTCATCAGCTAGTTTTTGCTTATCGGAATCCGGCATTTGAGAATCTATAATTGATTGTGCAGCAGTGGCTGTAATTCCATCTCTCTCAACTATTCTAGAGATTCTTCTATCTAAATCACTAACAACAAGCCATACATAATCATAATTATCTTGTGCATTTTTCTCATACACAAGCGGAATCTCAATAAAAACGGCACTTGGGTTCTCGTTTTGTTCAATACTTGTAAGTAAAGCCTTAATTTCTGGCTCTACTCTATCTGTAGTAAGCTTCTCTAAAAGTTTTTTGCTATCTGGGTTGGAATATACGAGTTGTCTCATTCTTCCTCTGTCAAGGCTACCATCAGGCAAAATAAATTTTTCACCGAAGGACGCTCTAATATCTTCGATTGCTAAGCCTCCTGCCTGTGTCATCGATTGAGCAACCTTATCAGCATATAAAACAATAAAACCTTTATTCTCTAGATATGAACATACGGAGCTCTTCCCAGAGCCAATACCGCCCGTAATAACAATTCTCTTCATTTTGCTACCCATTAATTTAACTTTTCATCATCTAACAAATTCTATTTCAAATCATACCACGATTTAGCAGAATGTATGTCACAAACCAACTCAACGCTTAAGTCTGCCGCTGATTTCATGCAATTATCAACAAGAGTTTGAACTTCCTCTTTCTCTGATTCTGGGCCTTCAACAATAAGTTCATCATGAATTTGCAATATTAACTTAGATTCAAGATTTCTATTCTTGAGTTCTCTGTAAACATTGTTCATAGCAAACTTTATAATGTCTGCAGCTGTGCCTTGGATAGGCGTATTCATCGCAAGTCTTTTTGCAAGTTCTCTTTCCATATATTTTGACGAAGAGAATTCATTAATCTGTCTAATTCGGCCAAAATATGTATGTGCCAACCTTGTCTGACGGCCTTCTTCTACTAATTCGTCGAGGTATTCTTTTACCGCAATATGTTTCTCAAAATATTCATCAATATATCGTTGAGCTTCTTTTCTTGATATCTTTAGATTTTCAGAAAGTCCAAATCCACTCATGCCATAGACTACTCCAAAATTAACCGCCTTTGCTTTGGTTCTGTCAAGCGGTGTAACCTTATCCATATCAATTCCGAAAACTCTAGATGCTGTTGCTGTATGAATGTCCTCACCTTTACGAAAGGCGTCAATCATATTTTGGTCGCCGCTAAGCGATGCCAGAACTCTCAACTCTATTTGCGAATAGTCAGCACCGATAAATATATTCGAAGGTTTATTTACTACAAAAGCTTTACGAATCAATCTACCGTAATCATCTCTAATTGGAATATTTTGAAGATTTGGTTCTGTGCAACTGAGTCGTCCTGTCGCTGCTACAGTCTGATTGAAGTGTGGCCTGATCTTATTGTCATCCCCAATTAAAGCTATGAGTCCATCTATATATGTGCTCTTTAGCTTCGCCAGCTTCCTGTATTCGAGAACATCCGCGACAATTTTATAATCGGGTTCCAGCTTATCTAGAATCTCTGCTGCAGTGGAATAGCCTGATTTCCCTTTTGCTTTAGGGTATGGTAATTGAAGCTGATCAAAGAGAACAGTTCCCAGTTGCTTTGGCGAATTAATGTTAAAAGTTGTATCTGCTAGTTCATAAATATCAGATTGCAATCTTTCAATACTGCTATCAATTTCTTTACCAATGTCTTTCAGTGTATCAGCATCGCAGTATATACCTTCAGCTTCCATGCTAGCAATTGTTTCAACAAGTGGCATCTCGCATTCTCTAAATAAAGCCAATGTATTATTTTCTTTAATAATTGACATTTGCTTTTCATAAACCATATAAATAAAATACAGTCTATCTAATGCAAAATTATCTTCAATACCGTATGAATCGAAAGTATCGCCAGAAGACACATCTTCATCAGGGCCAAGATGCTGCCCGCAATGCTTCAACAGCATTTTTGCAAGTGAATATTTTGAAACATTTGGGTCAATTAAATACTCTGCAATCTTAACATCATGGTGAGAATTAAGGCCTGAAATGCCATTCATTATAAGGCTATATATACCAGCTTTTATATCATAAGCAATTAGTTTAGGGTTCTTCTGGATTAACTCTTCAACACATAGATTTAAGTTCATAGGTGTCATAATAGTTCTTGTGAAGAGTTTTGTGCGTGCCGAAAACAATAGAATCTCATTGATTCTAGGCATTGCAAGGTGATTATTGTCAGTATTTATATGAATAACTACTTCCTCTTCATCATCTAATTCTTTAATAAATTCAGAATAATCAACCGTCTTAATATCATCTAGCTTTATTGAACCGGCTATCTCATATGCAGAATTGTCATTCAAGGCAGTACTACTGCTATCTATAGATTTCTTAATTCGAGTAATAAAAGAATTAAATTCAAGTTTGGTATAAATATCTATTAATCTATTGTAATCCGGTTCTTGGTATTCCAACTCCTCCCAAGTGAAATCAATTGGCACATCAATCTTAATTGTAGCGAGTTCCTTAGACATTAAAGCAATCTCTTTATTTGCCCTTATATTCTCGCCAAGCTTCCCCTTAATCTCGTCAGCATGCTCAATTATATTTTCCAGATTTCCATATTCAAGAAGTAATGCTGTTCCCTTCTTCTCTCCTACTCCCATTACACCAGGAATGTTATCAGATTTATCGCCCATTAAGCCTTTTAAATCAATAAACTTTGTTGGTGTCAAACTATATCTTTCATACATCGCGTCTTCATCATAAATCGCAAACTCAGTCATGCCTTTTTTATTAATGAGAACTTTAATATTATCATCAACTAATTGGAGTTCATCTTTGTCGCCCGTTACAACAAGAGAACTAATACCTTCTTTAGAAGCGGTCTTTGAAATAGTACCGATTAAGTCATCTGCCTCAAATCCAGGCATCTCAACAACCTTGATGTTCATTGCATCTAGGACCTCATGCAAAATTGGAATTTCAGAAAGAAGTTCATTAGGTGTAGGTGTTCTTCCCGCCTTGTATTCAGGATACATTTTGTGCCTAAATGTTGGATGCTTCATATCGAAAGCGACACAAATATAGTCATGTCTATTATCCGCAATTATCTTATTTAGCATATTTACGAATGCAAAAATTCCTTGAGTATGCTGTCCATCGGAAGTAACCATTGGACGCATTGCAAAATAAGCGCGAAAGAGCAAGCTGTTTCCATCTATTATTATCAGTTGATTCATTTTTATACCGCCACCATTTTAATCATTGGTAATATGCAATAGTTCTATTGTTGTATTTAATATCTAAAGACTAGATAATTGATCCGGATGCCTTAAGTCCATAAGCATCCTTAGCCGAATCTGCTCCATCTATTATACTATATTGAAGAATGTCTGTCGCTAATGCTGCCAAAGCATCAAAGTTAACTTCAACTTCACCAGAAGCCATTACAAAAATAGTATCTCCGTCCAAGCTACTGTGTACAGGCTTGATAGATCTAGCATAAGCATCATGCAATGTCGAAGCGAGCTTATTTGCTTGAGCCTTAGTTAATTTAGCATTTGTTACTACACAAGAAATGGTTGTATTACTTACAGATTCTTTCTCAGAATTTTGTGGAACATTATTAATCATTTCTCTCAAATACTTAATTGTATTATCAAGAGAATTGCCGTCTGGTGTAAGAACTCCAGCTATCATTCTACCACTACCATTGTGTATATCCCCAATAGCATTAACTGCTGCTATTGCGCCTACTTGTAATCTATCATCTGCACAAGCATAAACGCCTAGTCCAGTCTTCATAGCCCTATCAGGTCCACATATTTTACCAACCGATGCACCAGTTCCTGCGCCGACTACTCCAGACTTAAACTCATCTCCAAATGCATTCTTTGTAGCCTCAACTCCCATTGCGATATCTGGGAAGACATCAGAAGAACCAACTTCTAAGTCATATAATGAAGCGCCACACACAATTGGAATATATTTATCTTTCATTGGAAAGCCAATCTGCAATGTCGATAATTCTCTCATTACTCCACATGAAGCTTCCAGCCCAAAAGCACTGCCGCCACTTAGAACTACAGCATTTACTGAGTCAACAGTGTTTTCAGATTTAAGAAGATCTGTCTCTCGTGTTGCCGGACCGCCGCCCCTTACATCTACACCGCAAACAGCACCTTTTTCACTAATAATTGCAGTACAACCAGTGCCACCCTCAATATCTTGAGCATTACCAAAATGAAAATCTTTAATCTCATTAATATCAATTCTTTTAAAACTCATATTATCATCTCCTTTAAGCTCTATGTAAAACAGATGCACGCATCATGAGAAGCGTGCATCAGAATTAGCGATTTTATATTTATTAAATTGCGTTAAATGCTATTACGATTGATACAATAACTCCGACAATAGCTTCTCCGCCAAGAAGCCCTGACGCAATTACTGAGCCAAAAACATCTGCTTTCTCTTTAATCTTGAATCTACCAACAATAAATGCAATTAATCCACCAATTGCTGCAGTAGCTGACATGTAGAATGGAAGATAGATACCAAGACCCAATGTCATAACTGGGAACTTAATTAAGTATAGAACAACAGCTGATACAAGGCCAACAATAAATGCTGGTAAGCAGGAAATTCCACCAACCATTGATGCTACAGCATTTGCCTGTGCTGCAGGGAATTCAGGTCCACCAATCGCTCCTGCTCCATAAGCTTTGTAAATTACAAATAGCGTAAATACTGATACAACGGCTCCAATTAATCCTCCAATAGCTTCACTAATCCATTGAGCACGAGGATCTGAATTGAGAATTCTTCCTGCCTTGAAGTCATTCATTACATCTCCAGTAAGCCCTGCGGCAACAGCTACAATAGCTGCAACATAGAAAGCTTCCGGGCCATCAACGTTGCATAACGCTTTAGTAAATAACAAAATAATAATTCCAAAGATTTCCATTGGATTAATGCCAGTTCTTCCAACACATTCTGAAGACATTGTAGTTGCAAGAAGTGTACCAAAAACTACAATGATTGAAGTAATCAAGCTAAAATCTAAAAGAAAAACAAATGATATTGCGCAAATAATTGCTACTATTGAAAGCCATTTATTCTTATTGGATTCTAGGGAAAGAATGCTTGAAGCATTCTTTGTCTTAAGTCCTCTTATCATGGCAATAATTCTTTCAAGTAAAACTCCAATACCTGAGCCTACCATCAATCCTATACCCAAGGATGACTTAACTGAAGATGCTTGAGCAACACTCCATCCAAGTAAATTCTCACCACCAAATAGGATTCCAAAGTCTCCTATCAATGATCCTAGGAACCATACACCCATTAGAACAGGACCGAGAAGATATCCAACACCGATGAGCATCGGGGAGAAATATATTCCAAAACTCGAGCCATACGCTGTCATTGTCTTGCTAGTAATAATCTGCGGAATAATAAGCAAAATATCTCTGATATATGCAAATAATCCAGAAATACCCATTGATATGAACAGAACCACAGACTTAAGTCCGCCCTCATCTCCAGCAACAATAGTGTCCGCTGCTGCCTGACCCATAGGGTATTCAAGGTCTCTTTCATCTATAAAATAATGTCTTAGAACTGCTGTGAATATCAGACCTAGGACTGTGCCTCCGATTGAAACTGCCATAAGTTCTAATAGATTTGGGGTTTGATCCGGATACAGAATCCAAATTCCTGGAACTGTAAATGCCAATCCTCCAGCAACCATTGCACCTGCTGACATAGCAGTGTGTGTTGCATTAATCTCACCATAGTTGGTATTTCCAAGCAATTTCAACGAAAACATTGAAAATAGTGCGACGAAAATTATCGGCCATGGCAATGAACTTAGCTTAAGTGCAATAAACATTGAACTCGTCGTAATAATTACTGAACCAAGTGAACCGATAAGAACGCCCCTTAAAGTGAGCTGTCTCTCTTTCTTGTTAGTCATAATAAATTAACCTATTCTTTCTATATATTTTTTACTCAGTATGTGTTTTAAAAATAAAATCACACCTGTTTGAGCAACAAATTAATAAAAACCAAATAATATTCTATTGTATTTTACGCAAAAGTCCCAGAGAGATTAAGTATAATTGACGCCCTATCGTAAGATAAGGTGGGTAAAACCTCAACATATTCTCTGAAGTCCACTCAAAGGAGGCCGGTCATATGAATATATTATCAGAATCCCTTTAAGTAAATGTAGGTTCAATTATCACTTAACCAGTACCCTGGAACTACTTTAATTTTATCTTAATGCTGTGATTAGTCAAGTTCTATATCACAATTATAATATACTTTCTGAACATCATCATTATCTTCTAGAGTTGTAATCAACTTAGTAAGATTCTTGAGAGTTTCAGGTTCAACAGTTGCATCAATTGATGGGATTGCTTCAATTTCAGCTTCTGCAGGCTCAAATCCATCTGCCTTAATAGCATCAAGTACCTCATGGAAAGTCTCCATTGTTGTACGAATCTCATAATTGTCATCGTTAACAATCATGTCTTCAGCACCGGCATCTAGAACTTGCATCATTACCTCATCTTCGTCCATAGAATCTTCTTTCTCGATAATAATTACACCTTTACGAGAGAACATATATGAAACGCAACCAGGAGTACCTAGGTTTCCTCCACATTTATCGAAAATTGATCTTACAAAAGAAGTAGTTCTATTCTTATTGTCAGTCAGACAGTCTACAATGATAGCAACTCCGGAAGGACCATATCCCTCAAATTGCAATTCATCATAGGATTCTCCAGCTAACTCGCCAGTTCCCTTCTTAATAGCACGATTAATGTTATCATTAGGCATTCCAATTGACTTTGCTTTATCAATTGCAACTCTAAGAGAAGGGTTAAAATCAGGGTCTCCTCCTACCTTTGCAGCAAGAATAATCTGTCTTGCATATTTAGTGAAAAGTGCTGAACGCTTTGAATCTTGAGCTGACTTTCTTCCAGCTATTGTGCCATGTCTACCCACGGGTGAGACCTCCTTCTTCTTTAAAACAAATATCTATCTAATTTTTAACTTAGATATTATACACTAAAAAGCAGATATGAGCAAAATTTCTTTAGCAAGACTCTTGCTCAAGCTCTTGACTTGTCTCAAGATTAGTAAAGGCTGTCGACATCATAAGCTTAATTCTATTTAGCTGGTTAACATTTGAAGCACCTGGATCATAATCGATTGCCACTATATTTGCCTTGTCATCATAGCTTCTCAAAGCTTTTAACATGCCTTTACCAACAACATGGTTAGGAAGACAAGCAAATGGTTGCAAGCACAAAATATTCTTTACATCAGATTTAATCAATCCCACCATTTCACCAGTCAGAAGCCAGCCTTCTCCGCACTGATTTCCAATTGAAATAAACTCTTCGGCATTATGTACTATCGTCTCTAAGTGCTCGTCGGCTTCAAAACGAGAAGATTCACTAAATGCATTCCTTGCCTCTTTGCGATAATACTCAATAGCCTTTAAATATAGTTTATTTAAAAGCATTTCTTTTTTATTACCAGATAAATGATTATAGTTAAATATCTTGTTATACATTGTATATTCAAAGAAGTCTACAAATGAAGGTACTACAGCTTCTCCTCCCTCATCTTCAATAATCTTAATTAGATTATTATTTGCATTCGGATGATACTTTACAAGGATTTCTCCAACTATACCAACGCGAGGCTTAACTTCATCTATTAAAGGTAAGGCTTCAAACTCACTAACAATCTGCTTGCAATTCCTTGCAAACTCACCTCTTTTCATACTGAAACAGCTTGCAATAATTCTTTCATACCAGCTATTCATTATTTGCTCTGAACTTCCCGGTACTTTCTCATATGGTCTTGTTCTAAGAACACATTTCATCATAATATCTCCATAAAGAATGGCAATTATTAATCTTATTAGAATTTTAACATTAAGCTTAAAGCCTGGGTTATTCTCTAGTCCTACAAGATTAAATGATATTACTGGAATTTGTGTCATACCAAGATCCTTAAGCGCTTTTCGAAGCAAAGACACATAGTTACTAGCTCTGCATCCTCCACCTGTTTGCGACATAAATACTGCTGTTTTATCTAAATCATACTCTCCTGATTTTAGAGCCGAAATAATTTGACCGAGAGTAACAATAGTTGGATAGCAAGCATCATTATTGATGTACTTTAAGCCCTCTTCCTCCGAATTCTTTGTAGACTCTGGAAGTAGAACTGCGTTATATCCAGCTTTATTCAAAATAGCTTCAAAATATTTAAAATGGAATGGAGCCATTTGAGGAACCAGAATCGTGTAATTCTCCTTCTTCATCTTATTAGAGAATTGCGTTCTTTTAAATGGCAGATTAATTCCTTTTGAGAAAATATTTTTAATGCCAGTTGTTCTTTCCTCGATAGCTGCCTTAAGCGATCTAATTCTAATCCTTGCAGCACCTAGATTTGAACCCTCGTCAATTTTCAAAACAGTATATATTTTATTATTGTTATCAAGGAGCTCATTGACTTCATCAGTTGTAACTGCATCTAGACCGCAACCGAATGAGTTAAGCTGTATTAATTCAAGGTCATCTCTTTGACCCACAAATAGCGCAGCTTTATATAGTCTAGAATGATATACCCATTGGTCAAGGATTCTGACAGGTCTTTCCATTTCAATCTTTCCAGATATTGAATCCTCTGTTAAAACAACCATATCCTGTTGAATGATAACATTATCGAGTCCATGACTAATCTCAGGATCTACATGATATGGCCTTCCAGAAAGAACTACGCCTCTCTTACCATGCTCTTCCATGTATGCCAAAGCAAGCTCACCTTGCCTTGTTATTTCCTGTCTAAAAGCATAGTAACTCGCTCTGCCATCAGTAACTGCTTCCATAATTTCTTCATGCGAGAAATTCATGTCGAAAAGAGAATATTCTCTAGTATCTTCTTGAATGCCATAGTTCTTCACTACATTTCTTGCCATATCAATATCTATAGTTCTATCTCCACTGAAGAATTTAACTAGCTCATCAATAAGTCTGTCAGTGTTATCGTATGGCAGGAAAGGATGATAAAATTCAACATTATTCTCATAGAAAACATCCGCCATATTCTTATCAATTAGTTCAGGATAAGTCGCAACAATTGGGCAATTATAATGGTTAGGCGCAGTTTTATCTTCTATTATTTCATAATTAATTGATGGATAGAAAATTCTCTTAACACCATGATCAATAAGCCATTTAATATGTCCATGAACAAGCTTTGCAGGATAGCAAGCTGTATCTGATGCAATAGTATCAATTCCGCTCTCGTATATCTGCTTGTTACTAGGCGGTGTAAGTACAATCCTAAAACCGAGTTTTGTAAAGAATGCATGCCAGAAAGGATAATCTTCATACATATTCAAAACTCTTGGAATACCAATTACGCCATTTGGTGCATCTTCATTAGCCAAAATCGGTCTATTAAATAGAATGTCATTCTTGATTTTGTATAGATTTGGCAATTCTTTATGATTTGTCTCTGTACCAGCACCCTTCTCGCACCTATTTCCAGATACATATTTTTGTCCATCAGAGAACTTGGAAATTGTTAATATACAATTATTCCCGCAACCGTGGCATCTTCCCTGTGTCGTTGTTACTTCAAAAGATGAAAGCTGGTCTTTAGATAGAACTGTAGACACCTCCCCATCTTTAAATTTATCATCTGCGATGCAAGCTGCTCCATATGCCCCCATTAGTCCGGCAATATCAGGTCTTACAACTTCCTTGCCAAGAATAATCTCCAATGCTCGAAGAACAGCTTCGTTATTGAATGTTCCACCTTGCACAACGATATGTTCTCCTGCCTCGCTAACATCTCTTAGTTTGATTACTTTGTATAGTGCATTTTTGATAACAGAATAAGATAGTCCTGCAGAAATATCAGAAACTGTTGCTCCTTCCTTCTGTGCTTGTTTAACTTTGGAATTCATAAATACAGTGCATCGTGTACCCAAATCCACTGGTTTCTTCGATTTAAGAGCTTCAAGTGCAAATTCCGGTGCTGACATAGACACAGACTTTGCGTAGGTCTCAAGGAAAGAACCACAGCCAGAAGAACAAGCTTCATTAAGCATGATGTTATTAATAACACCATCTTTTACCTTCATACATTTCATATCCTGCCCGCCGATATCAAGAATAAATGATACCTCTGGCATAAATTGTGATGCAGCCTTATAGTGAGCTATTGTTTCAATCTCGCCGTCATCTATCTGATATGCTGCTTTTATAAGCCCCTCGCCGTATCCTGTAACTATTGACTTTCCAATATAAGCTTCATCGGGGAGCTCGTCATATATCTCTGTTAGAATTGTCTTTACAACAGATAGCGGATCACCTTCGTTGTTCTGATAATGACTATATAAAAGCTCTTTATTTTGATTAATTAAAACTGCCTTAGTTGTCGTAGAACCAGCATCTATTCCTAGAAAACATGGTCCCTTTGCATCTTTAATATCTGCTCTAGCGACCTTAGCCTTCTCATGGCGTTGAACAAATTGTTCATATTCGTCACTGTCTTGGAAAAGAGGTTGTAAATACTTTGTGTCACTCTCCTCGTCTCTCCGCCCATTCTCTAGCCTTGCGAGCAGTTCTTTTAATTCTATATCCTCTTCCCATCCAGCGAGCATCGCTGCCCCAATGGCAACATAGTACTTAGCATTCTCTGGGAAAATTACTTCGTCAGGGCTCAGTTGCAATGTCTCAATGAATCTATTACGAAGCTCTGATAGATAACTAAGAGGTCCACCAAGGAAAGCTACATTTCCCTTAATTGGGTGACCACAAGCCAGAGCAGAAATCGTCTGGTTTACTACAGCTTGAAAAATCGAAGCGGATATATCTTCGATTTTCGCACCATCATTAATTAGTGGTTGTATATCAGTTTTTGCAAAAACACCGCATCTTGATGCGATTGGATAGATAATATTATATTTTTTTGCTGCTTCATTGAGACCTTTTGCGTCTGTATTTAATAAAACGGCCATTTGATCAATAAAAGCTCCTGTCCCACCAGCACAGGTTCCATTCATTCTTTGTTCGACTGTAGACCCATAGAAAGTAATTTTGGCATCCTCTCCGCCAATCTCAATTACGCAGTCTGTTTGAGGAATCAAAGTCTTAACTGCTTCACTGCAAGCAATAACTTCTTGCTCAAATTTTATTCCAAGAAGATTCGCTAGTGACATTCCTCCAGATCCTGTAATAATTGGGGTAACCTTCATATCTCCAAGCTCATCACTTAGCTCGGAAAGTAGCTCTTTTACCTTCTCAAAGACATTTGACATATGTCTTTCATATTTAGAATATAGAATATGCAAATCGTCATCCAGAACAATTAGTTTAATTGTAGTTGATCCAACATCAATTCCAAGTCTCATTCTAAAACTCCTTAAAAATAAAATTTTATACAAAAAAATAATATAGATAGTATGGGCAAACCGTAAGCCGGGTTCTGTATTAGACGATCATCCATCTAGCACTGCAATTGCTTACAGCGTCAAGCGACCTACCACTAGGGCGGAGACGGGCAGCCTCACTAAAAGCCCTAATTTGTCTTGCTCCGGATGGGGTTTACACGGCCATTATGTCTCCATAATGCCGGTGAGCTCTTACCTCACCATTTCAACCTTACCACGGCATTACCCGTTTCGGCGGAATGTTTCTGTTGCACTTTCCCTATAGTTACCTACGCCAGACGTTATCTGGCATCCTTGCCCTATGGAGCCCGGACTTTCCTCATACCTTGCGGCACGCGATCGTCTGGTTTACCCATAATTCTATATTATAGTTATACATTTATTAAATTGTAATAGTTATCTTTACTCTTTGCTATTTCTTAATTGATTTTTTAATCCTGAAGTTCTCCTTTATCTCTTTAATATAGTTAATTGTAATCATCCAAATAAAGACAAGTCCAATAAACCCTTGTACTGAATATAAATATTCCACTATTACCTTAAATCCAGTTAAGCCACAAAGAAAACCTATAACGGCTCCAACCAGCAAAATTTTATTTTTATTTGGACCATCTGGTATCTCCTTACTGAATCCATAATATGTAACCGCAGCAGTGGAATATACAGCACCAAACAAAGCAATAGCATATATTATACTTAATGGCTTTGATATCCTTGTCGCAAAGCCCAACATCGGAAGATCCATTTGCGAAGAGAACTCCATGTCACTCAGTAATGCACGTAGAAGAATTATAGTTAAAAATCCCAGGCATATTGCGCCAATCGTAACACCAATGAATGCATCTTTCCTGCTTATGGACTGAATTGCGGATGAACCAATCATCGTTATCATTCCAAGAGTATTAAATGACATAAACACAATTGCAGAAATAAACCAATTAGGCGTCATCTCGCCAGGTTCAAATCCACTTGTTGCACCACTTTGCTGAAAATCAGCAATAATTACAAGGAATATTGTAACGCAACTTGTTGTAAACAAAATCGGAGTTAAATACTTGAATATCTTAGAAATTCTCTCAAATGCGCCAAAGACTGTTATTACGACCAGAACAGCAATTATAACACCGCCAATATACTTCTTAATTCCAAATTGTTGATTAAGGAGTGATCCTCCAGCCGCCGTCATAGCAATTATCATCGAATAATATATTGCCGCCAAAATGATATTTACAGTCTTTTTTACAAGAGGCGAGTCCACTGGGGATATAAGTTCACCAAAATCCGAAGTATTCTTGCTTAAAGCAATATAGCTAAGCATTATTGAAATTAGAATAAAAGCAATAGTAATTGCAATAGCTCCATAATATGCGTCATAGCCAAATATACCAAAATATTGCCAAGCCTCTCTACCAGATGCAAATCCTGCGCCCATTATTACTCCAACATATAATATTGCGATTTGTATCCATGAAAATGGCTTCATGATTCTTCATTCCTCCTAATTAAATCCTCAAGATAGCTTTTCTCAAAGACTAATTTGGACTTTAATTTATAATTATCATATTTACTTCTGTATAAGCTATCTAGCTCGCATTCAATGCTTGAAAGTTTGTGGGAAATTTTATGCAAAACAAGGTCGTGTTCAAGGTTAACAAAAGTTTCAGGAAATGAATATCTTATATCATCTTCCGAATATTTCTCTTTACGATTAACACAATCACCTGGAACAGCAACAATAATCTCACATACAAATTTTCCTTCGGCTACCAATACTTCTTTTACAATATCAAACCCATTTACATCAAGGCAATGTCTAAGCTCCCCAGAATGCTTTCTTGGCTGAAGAATTAGTTTCTTAAAGCTCCTTGTCTTCTGTATGTCGTCTTCGATTATTTCAGATATTGTTATTCCGCCGAGTCCCGCAATTATTACAGCATCTACTTCTCCCATTTCTAGAACCCTAAGTCCATCACCAACTCTAAATTGATCTGAAGAATATTTGATTTCATCTGCTTGAAATGATGAAATAGCTGTGGACAAAGAGCTTCTACTAATATCTGCCATAATAGCATAAGGCGAGATGTTATTCTTAATAAGCAATAGAGGAACATATCCGTGATCTGTCCCAATATCAGCAACTGTCTCTCCGGTATCTACCTGGGAACACAATGCGTATATTCTTTGACTAAGTTTCATAACCCACCTCACAATCTAGCACATAATCAATGTGCATTTAACTTTATTAGAGGAAGTTCAGAAGGAAAAACTAAACCTATTCAAGGTAATCGCACAATTTCTTGCTTCTACTTGGATGTCTTAGTTTTCTAAGTGCCTTTGCTTCTATCTGACGAATACGCTCTCTTGTTACACTAAATTCTTTACCAACCTCTTCGAGAGTTCTTGGTCTTCCATCGTCTAATCCAAATCTGAGAATAAGAACTTTCTTCTCTCTATCTGACAGAGTGTCTAGAACCTCTCTAAGTTGCTTCTGAAGCATAGAGTATGCTGCTGCCTCTGCAGGCGAAGGAATGTCCTCATCAGGAATGAAATCTCCTAGATGACTATCTTCTTCTTCACCAATAGGTGTTTCAAGAGATACCGGATCCTGAGAAATCTTCTTTATCTCTCTTACTTTCTCTGGTGTAATTCCCATTTCAGCGGCAATTTCTTCATTGGTTGGTTCGCGTCCATATTCTTGAAGTAGCTGTCTTGAAATTCTAATAAGCTTATTAATAGTCTCGACCATATGAACTGGAATTCTAATAGTCCTTGCCTGGTCAGCAATTGACCTTGTAATTGCCTGTCTAATCCACCATGTTGCATAAGTTGAAAATTTAAAGCCCTTAGTATAGTCAAACTTCTCAACAGCCTTAATTAGACCAAGATTTCCTTCCTGAATAAGGTCTAAAAATGATAAACCTCTATTAAGGTATCTTCTAGCAATACTAACAACAAGTCTGAGGTTTGCTGTACAAAGCATCTTCTTAGCTTCTTCATCGCCTTGCTCAATTCTTAATGCTAGCTCTCTTTCCTGTTCAGCAGTAAGAAGTGGCACTCTACCAATTTCTTTAAAGTACATTCTAACCGGGTCATCAGTCGGAATATTACGAGCACTCTCACTTACTTCAATTTCTCCGTTTTTCTTTATGATAACGCCAGTTTTTTTCTTTACTTCTTCTTCATCTTTTTCATCATCTTCTTCACTCTCTATTTCATCTAGGACCTCATCCATGTCATCAATATCATCGATTCCATCTAGCTTGTCTAGGTGAAGAAGTGTCTCGTCAATTGAGTCAACTGAGATTTCCTCAATTTCTTTTAACTTACTTTCTGTAATTTCCTCATCATCAATCTCTAATTCGTTCTCATCTTTATTAACTAATTCAGTTTTCATTATTTCTTTTGGCATATTAACCCTCCGTCATTTGATTGATGTTATTATCTAGTCTCATAAGCTCGGCTGCAAGTTCATCAATTTTATCAGCATCCTCTTCTACTTCTGCCTCAGAAATAGCACTTAGGATTTCAAGCCGCTTCTCCTTGTAACCACTTAATCTATAGCTGGACCTACACTCCAAATAGAATGCTTCATCATCAGGTCCAAGTTTAATTGACTTAATGTATCCTTGAAGAATTTTCTCCTCATCAGGGTCTAGGGCCATATACAAATCTTTTTCTTCAATAGTATTTGATTGTGCACCTTCTCTTGATGCAATATCAGTTAGGATTGAAAGAACTTTCTTGCCCAATGCCGACTTGAATTGGATTCTATCTTCAGAAATACGTTTAAGGTAATTAACATTATACATACACAGCACCGCAAGAGAAAGTTCAATTCTTAGATTGCGGTCTATGTTATAGTCCTGTCTTCGATTATTAATCATACTTCTATTAACAGGTTTAGGTAGTACACTATAGTTATCGACAGTTTTAATCTCCATAGCTATAGCACTTTCAGAAACTCCAAATTCATCGGAGAGCTTCTTAATATATATATCTTGTTCAACAGGCTTAATACCCCTCAAAACAGCTTCACAAGCATTTAAATATGCAATTACACCATGTCTATGAGTTAAGTCATAGTTCTTGCGAAGTATATCTAGCTTAAAATCTGTGCCATATAATGCATCATTTGTAAGCTTATAGAAATCTTCTTTGCCATGACTCTTAATATAGTCGTCTGGATCTTTTCCTTCTGGTATTCTTAGAACTCGGGGACTTCCTCCAGCATCATGAATTACATCTATTCCTCTAGTTGCCGCGGTTACTCCAGCACTATCCGAATCATATGACAATATAATATTCTTTGTATAGCGACATAAGAGTTTTGCCTGATTCTCTGTCAAAGCGGTACCGAGTGACGCTGCAACATTCTTAACACCAGCTTGAAAAAGAGATATTACATCCATATATCCTTCAACAATAATACCTTGCCTCAAATCTGCTATTTCTTTCTTAGTAAAATTGAGAGCATATAAATTATTCTTTTTAAGGAAAATTTCGCTTTCTACTGAATTCAAATACTTCGGTTTAATATCTCCAAGAGCTCTACCGCCAAATCCAATTACCTTACCAAACGGATTAAAAATAGGGAAAATTAATCTATTTCTGAACTTGTCATACAGTCCGAATTTGCCTTGATTCGCTAATCCAAGCTTTATTATATCAGCTTCTTCTATACCCTTTTCCTTTAAATAGTCAACTAGTGCATGTCCCGAGTCAGGGGCATATCCCAAACCAAAATGGACAATTGTGTTGTCACTTATGCCTCTACCTCTAATGTAGGCATATCCAGGATTTTTAGTTTTCGTAAGCTTCTCAAAGAAAAATCTAGCAGCTAAAGAATTTATCTCATAATAATGATTGTAGTCAATTTTGGGCCCATTACTAAAATTCTCTGGCATTTTGATACCATTTTCATTGCATAACTTCTCGCAAGCCTCCATAAAGCTTAGATTATAATATTTCTGGACAAAAGTTATTACGTCACCTTTCTGCCCACAACCAAAGCAATTAAAAATTTGCTTCTCTTCATTAACATTAAATGAAGGTGATTTCTCCGAGTGAAATGGACACAATCCTTTATTATTCACACCAGATTTCTTGAGGTTTACAACGCGCGATACAACATCTACAATATTTACTTTAAGCTTTATTTCATCTATGAAATCGCTTTCAAATGCCATTGCTACCTCCTTTATCTAGTACTATCTATCTTTTAAATTGTTATATAATTTGATAGCATACCTGTCAGTCATTCCGGAAATGAAATCCTTAACTGCCACTGCTTTCCCATCTTCAGTTACAATATCTTTGTAAAAACTTGGCAACTCATCTGGATTCTTAATGTAATGCGAATACAAAGAACTAATAATTACTTCTGCCTTACTCATATTGACTTCCAATAGAACCTTCTCGTTATTATATACATTTGTAAACATATATGTTCTAAGCTTAAGCAAAGCAGCTTCAACTTCTGGTGAAAGGGAAATTTTTTTCCGCCCTTCGCTAAAAGAGCTAAGATCTACAACAAGCTTATTAATTCTTTGCGAATGGGTAAAACCTAAGACATCAAGTGCGTCAGCAGGCAAATCATGAATAGAAATCACGTTGCTTCGCACTGCATCATCGATATCATGATTAACATATGCAATTCTATCACAAATCTTGACTATTTGCCCCTCTCTAGTTATTGGAGTAGTCTCACCTCTATGATTAAGTATTCCATCTCTAACCTCTTTTGTTAAATTCAGTCCTCTACGGCTTGGAGTCGGCTCTAGCTTATCTACGGTTCTAAGGCTTTGAACATTGTGTGCAAAACCTCCCTCATGAATATTATTAAGAATAAATTCTCCTGTATGACCGAAAGGAGTATGACCTAGGTCGTGTCCTAAAGCAATTGCCTCCGCGAGATCCTCGTTATAGCATAGAATTCTCGCAACAGTTCTTGAAACTTGTGCAACTTCAAGTGTATGGGTAAGTCTAGTTCTAAAATGATCCTCCTCTGCAGTTAGAAAAACCTGTGTCTTATGCATAAGTCTACGAAAAGCTTTAGAATGAATGATTCTATCCCTATCTCTTTGAAACTCCGTTCTATATTCACACTTTTCTTCATCAATAACACGGCCAAGCGTGTCAGCGGACTTTGTTGCTAAAGCCGACAAAATCTCATATTCTCTTGCTTCAAGCATTTCTCTAGTAAGCATATTATACTCCTGTGTGACCAAAGCCGTCTTCACCTCTATCAGTATCTGATAGCTCCACGCATACATCAAATGTGACCTTCTCATATCTTGCTATTACTAGCTGAGCAATTCTATCTCCATCATTTATTACAAATGGTTCCTTGCCTAGATTTATTAGAGGCACTTTAAGTTCTCCTCTATAGTCAGCATCAATAGTACCAACACTATTAACAAGCCCAATTCCATGCTTTATTGCAAGGCCAGATCTTGCTCTAACCTGTCCCTCGTAATTATCAGGAATCTCAACGAAAATCCCAGTTGGAACAAGCATTCTATCAAAAGGTTCCAGAGTAATTGGTTCTTCAATATAGGCTTGCAAATCAACTCCAGCGGCCCCACTTGTTGCATACTTCGGTACTCTTCCACTAAGCGACTTAATTTTAAGATTCATAAAACCACCTATGCGCCTGTTACATTAACAAAGAAATAGTTTTCTGGAATAGAAATAAGCTTTTTAGTTTCTTCAAGATCCGAAAGTGATATCGATTCAAGTTCCTCAATCATCTCATCCTGAGTCTTACATTTTCCAAATTCAATGAAGTTCTGACCATTACCTGTCATTCTTGACTTAATGCTCTCCTGAGAAAAGATATAATTTGCTTTCATCATTTCCTTGGCACTTTCGAATTCTTTCTCACTAATCGGCAGCTCCCCAAGCCTCTTAATCTCTTCAATAATAGCCTTTTTACCATCGTCAACCTTAGACTTTGCAACACCAGCATATATTACGAAAGCTCCTGTATTATTATAAAAACCATTCATTGAATATACTGAATATGCTAAACCTTTGCTCTCCCTTACACTTTGGAATAGTCTCGAAGACATTCCTCCGCCAAATAAAGTGCTAATAAGACCAAGCTTATATCTATTGTTATCTGTTGCACAAACTGTTCTAACGCCAAAAACTATATGAGACTGCTCAATATCTTTCTTTACTTTTATTGCCATTGGTGCTGAACTAGGCACTCCGAAGTCATCTTTCCTTTGCTTGCTAGGAAGTCGTTCAAATTTCTTGTTGAAGAAGTCAACTACCTCAGTTTCATTAAATGAGCCTGCAACTGAAACTACAAGTGCATCTTTAGTATAATGTTCTCCATAGTACTTTCTAACCAAGTCTTGTGTGAAAGAAGATACACTTTCTTTTGAGCCAAGCACTGGATGTGCAAGTGTAGTGCCATCAAATAGATTGCCTTCAAGGACATCTACCGCAACCCCATCTGGTTCATCATTACTCATATTGATTTCTTCAATTACTACTAGCTTTTCCTTCTCCATCTCATCTTTATCGAAAAGTGGATTCTCGATCATATCAGTAAGAATATCGCAAGCAGTTAAAAGATGATTGTCTAGGCATTTTACATAAAAGCAAGTCTTCTCTTTGCCTGTAAAAGCATTAATCTCTCCGCCTAATCCATCGATTTCATCAACTATCTCAAATGCTGTACGATTCTTTGTTCCCTTGAAAAGCATATGTTCAATGTAATGCGAGATACCCTCTTCTTCGGATTTCTCATTTATAGCACCAGTTTTGCAGAAAATTCCAACGCTAGAAGACTTAAAGTCAGCCATGTGTTCCAGAATAAGTGTAATTCCTGAATTTAGTTTAATTGTTTTAATCAATGTCATTCTCCTCATCAAAAGCGTCGCTTACTATATCGCTTACCCTTACATCATAGCCGTCCGAATCATATAAATATGCCATTCTAAAATCATAATTATACTTATCTCCAAGCATCTTTGATGCCTTTACATTATATCTTGCATCTCTTACATTTATTTCATTTTCATTATCAATATCGTAAACAAGCGAATCCTGTACGTACCACTTCCTAAATTTCATAATTTCTGAAGCAATTCTATCAACTGTTACCTCATCAATATCTTCTGTAAATAAGCCAGCGAAGATTCTATGGATTGAATCAGTTGTAATGTAAATATCAGTATCTTCATCAGGAAGATCTTTAAGTAGTTCTTCAAAATAGTCATCCATTAACGGCTTAAATACATCAATGTCAACTTCAGTTACGAGGTCTCTTATTAGTTCCTCTTCAATATATTCATCTTCTTCAAGAAGTGCTTGCATATTCTCGTAATAAACAAACTCTTCCATGTCATCGATATCTAATAATGTATATAATATGGTTTTATCCATCGTTCAAATTTCACCCCTTTTATGATATAATATCTTAGCAAAATATTATACCATATGGAGAAGAATAAATGAAGAATGGAATAGTAAAAAATAGAAGCGAAATTGCTCAAGAGTTCAAATGGGACATTGAAAGAATGTACCCTAACGAAGCTCTTTTTGACGACGATTTAAATATTAGCATAAGTTTGGCAACCTCACTTTCTGAATTAAAAGGTCATATTATGGATTCGCCAAATTCTCTTTTGGATGCGCTAGAGAAGCATACTGAATCTATGCAAAATATTGAGAGAGCTTATACATATTCTCACATGAAGAAAGATGAGGATAATGGGAACACTAAATACAATGAGCTTTATTCGAAGGCTGTATCTACACTTGCAAAGGTTTCTGCCCTTAGTTCTTTTCTTGTACCAGAAATCCTAGAAAGCAATGTTGATACAATTAAAAAATATATTAATGAAGAGCCAAGACTTGCTCTATACCAATATCTTTTGGATAAAATTATGCTCGAGAAACCACATACACTTTCATCTGATCAGGAGTTCATTCTTGCTTCTCTTAGCGAGACACTTGACGCACCAGATGAAATCTTTTCTGCGTTGAATGATGTGGATCTAGTTTTTGGTAAAGTTACAGATGAGAATGGCGAAGTTTGTCCTATTACACATGCAACTTTTGTTCATCTTATGGAGTCTGATTCAAGAGAAATTCGAAAGGAAACTTTTGAGAAAATGTATTCGAAATATCGCGAATTAAACAATACAATTTCGACAGCCTATAACTTTAATGTCAAGACTTCATATATTACTTCTAATCTTCGCAAATACGACTCTTGTCTAGATGCTGCTTTATCAGGAGATAAAATTCCAGCTGATGTATATACTAACCTACTTTCTTCAGTTACTGAGGCTCTTCCTTCACTTCACAAATATGTAAGAGTAAGAAAACGTGCACTCAAAATTAATGATTTGCATATGTACGATGTGTATAAACCACTTGTAAAACCGCTTAACTCTACCTACACATATGAAGAAGCTGTTGACCTTGCTTGCGAAGCTCTTTTAGTGCTCGGTGAGGACTATGTTAAAGTCTTCCGTGAAGGAGTTACAACTAAGCATTGGGTTGATATCTATGAGAATAAAGGCAAGACATCTGGAGCTTATAGCTTTGGCTGCTACGATAGCTACCCATATATTCTAATGAACTTTAGTGGAAAACTAAATGATGTATTTACACTTGTTCACGAAGGCGGACATTCTATGCACTCTTACCTCTCTCGCAAAAAGCAGCCTTACCTATATGCTGGTCATTCAATTTTTACAGCGGAGGTTGCTAGTACAGTGAATGAAGTGCTATTGATAAAATACCTTCTTAAGAATTGTGATAACGATGAAATGCGTGCATATCTAATTAATTTCTATATTGATGAATTCAAGTCAACACTCTTTAGACAGACAATGTTTGCTGATTTTGAGAAGACAGTTCATGAAATTGTCGAAAATGGTGGTTCACTTTCTGCAGAGAGACTTAATCTTGAATATGCTAAACTTAACTCGAAGTTCTTCGGACCATCTATGCTTGAAGATGATTTTATTCAGTATGAATGGTCTCGCATACCTCATTTCTATAGAGACTTCTATGTTTATCAATATGCCACAGGATATTCTGCTGCAAATGCTATTGCCGATAAGATATTGACTGAAGGTGGTCAAGCAAGAGATAATTATTTAAAGTTCTTGTCATTAGGTAATTCTGACTATCCAATCAACTTGCTTAAAATTGCTGGAGTCGATATGAGCTCACCAGAGCCTGTTAACAATGCATTATCAACATTTTCTGCTTTAGTTGACGAATTGGATTCACTAATTAAATAAAATTTCAATTATATAAATGGAGAATAGGATGTCAAAAAAGATTTTTATTTACAAGAATAATAAGACTTATTCAATTGAAACCTACAACACTTTGGTTAATATATTGAAAGAAAGAGAATATACGATTATAAACGAATACACCCCAGATATTGACTTAGCTTTTTGCATAGGTGGAGATGGAACTTTCTTAAGCTTTATGCATAAGTGTCAGTTCCCGACAGCTCCAATTATTGGAGTAAACACAGGACACCTTGGTTTTTTCCAAGAAGCCCTGCCCTCTGAGTTGGAGAAAATTCTCGACGCATATGAAGAAGGCAATATTACAATTCAGGTCATAAAGCCAATAAAGGCTAATATTATTACGCCAAAGGATACTTATAATCGAATTGGAATTAATGAGCTCTTAGTAAGAGGTCCATTATCACACACAACTCATTTCTCGGTATCAATTGATGGGACTCAAGTTCAGGAATTTAGTGGTGATGGAATTCTGCTGTCAACCCCTGTAGGCTCAACTGCATACAACTATTCTCTTGGTGGCTCACTAGTTGCACCCGAATTGGATGTAATTCAACTAACACCGGTCGCACCTATGAATACAAATGCTTATAGATGCTTCCATTCAAGTGTTTTACTGCCAGCACATAAAACAGTAGTATTTGATAAACTTGATCAGAACCAAGGCGGAAGTATTATTCTATCATTCGATGGTAAGACTCACGAATTCTCTTCAGTAACAAAGATTGAAATATCCCAATCAGAAAACGAATTGCATCTTGTTCGCTTCCATGATTACGATTACTGGAAAAAACTTACTACTAAGCTCTTGTAAGACTTTGCTTCTTACGCTCGTTCTTACGCAAATAATGAAGTTAATTTATTATTATTATAGAAAGATTTATTTATGCCAAAATTTACATATAAAGTAACACAAAATGATGAGGGCCGTACAATCAATCAATTGCTTAGAGCGAATTTTAAATTTTCGGCTAGATTTAAGACAAAGATGAAATATCAGAATCTTGTAGACCTTAATGGTATCCCTACCCCTGGATTTGTCGTTCCATCTGATGGTGATGTTATCGGAGTTAGACTTCCAAAAGAGACGAGTGATTTTCTTGCAGAGGATATTCCAATTAAGATTCTCTATGAAGATGATGATCTCATCATTATTAATAAGCAGCCCGGAATAATTGTGCATCCAACCTCTGGTCATCCAACTGGAACAATCGCAAATGGTATTATGAAATACATGCAAGATTCTTCCCAAGAATTTAAAATAAGATTTGCAAATAGAATAGATATGGATACATCAGGGATAGTAATTGTTGCAAAGAATGCAANNAAATGAAGACTAATCAGGTTGAAAAGAAATATATTGCTGTAGTTCATGGTGTTATTAGCAAAGATCATTTCATGATTGACTGTCCAATCGGACGAGCTTCTGAAACATCTATAAGAAGAGAAGTATTAGATGAAGGTGGCAAAGAGGCAATTACCGAAGTAAGAGTTCTCGAGAGATATAACGGATATTCCCTGCTTGAATGCACATTGCACACTGGTCGGACCCATCAAATTAGAGTCCATCTAAGTAGTATTGGGCACCCAATTGTCGGGGACAGCTTGTACGATGGCGAAGCGAATGGTTTGATTGCAAGACAAGCATTACACTCATATTATTTATCAATTACGCATCCTATCACTCATGAAAACCTTACAGTAGAAGCCCCCTACCCAGAAGACATTATTGAATGTATTAACATTATTAAAAATAGATAAATAAGAAAAAAGGAGCTGCGTTTATGATAAACGATTATTACATCACATATCATTACGACAACTCCGTTTTTTTAAAATTTAGTATTTATTTATAGTCCAGCTCTGAAAGCTTCCTCGCCTGCATATTTAAAGTTTGCAAAACTGCCTGTAAGTTGCAACTCATAGAATATTCCCTGCCCAACAGTAAGCCATCCTTGTGCAATTGTCATTGGAATATTTGCGACAATAAGGAGAATCAATCCACTGAGTTTTTCAATATTTACTAGTCCAAAAATGCTTAAAATTAGTACTGGCATATATGCAACTAAAATAAGGGAAAGATATGATAGGTCTAACCTAAATAGATTCATCTTATTGCCTGTCATCATATACCTACTCTCAGCTAGACATTGCATCGCTCCCTTCTTAGGATTATCAGCAAGAATGAAATACGCTTGTCTAAAGCTATAAAAACTCATAACGCCAGGTATAATCAAAAGCATAAGTCCAAAACTAATAATTAAAGATTTTGCTGCAGCTATACATAGAGCCTTAAAGAATAGCTGAAAACCTTCAAAAAACGATGAAATGTCAGCTTTCCTAGCCCTAATAAATGTCAGAGTATATAGTGCTCTTCCGATTTCTACTACACCGCTGAAAACAAAAGTATAAAGCATTCCAACAATAGTTATTTGAGGAAGTTTCTTGATATATTCATCGCTTAATTCAATATTCTGTTTATTGATAATGTAATCCCAATAAGATTGTGGGTAAAAGTATTCAAGCAAATTCGGTATCACCGCACTGAATATGTAAATAACCAAAAGGCCAATAACAAAACTGCCAAGTATTGTCCTTGAATGATTTATGGCTAGTCTTTGAATTAATAGAGGGTTTTCTTTAACATAATTCCTATTTTCGTTTTCCAATTTTTGTCTCCTATCATTGAAATTATTCTCAAGTTAAATTAATATATATATCAAAGCCATGATGGACCTTGCATATTAAATAATATATAAATTTGCAAGTGTTACTAGTATAACATAACGAGGTATAAATAATGTATGAAAATTGTGTGGTTATTCTACCATATATTGAAAACTATGACAGAATTTGGATTCAAAAATTAGCATCATCTGCTGACTATATAATTTGTGCTGATGGAGGCCAGGTTGTAGCCTCAAGGAACGGAATAACGCCTAATGTTGTAATTGGAGATTTTGACTCTACCAAAGAAATAATAAAACTTGATTGTAAATATATTACATATCCTTCAGAGAAAGACCTTACAGATGCAGAAGCTTGTGTAATTCATGCATTAGAAATTGGAGCTAGAAAGATTATATTTGTAGGCGGAATGGGCGGCAGGCTTGATCACACTCTAGGCGCTCTAGCCCTTCCTGTAAAATACAATAAAGACGGGATTAGCATTGAATATATAGACAAATCTAATCATGTAAGGCTGCTTGAGAACGGAAGTATAACAATTGACAAATCAGATAACTATAAATATTTCTCGGTTATTCCTGCTTATGCAAATGCGTCAGGAGTCTCAATCAAGGGCGCTAAGTATCCACTAGACAATTTATTGTTAGAAAGAGCTTCTACTCTAGGAATAAGCAATGAAATTACCGCCGAAGTTTGTCAAATTTCAGTTGAAGATGGTTCTCTCTTTGTCATTGAATCCAATGACAGATAGAATAAAATATATCTTTGCTACCATTGTCTCTATAATTGTTTATTGCAAGTGAGCCTACTTTGTAGAAATTGTTGATTTTTCATAATCAATCAAGTATTTTTCAAACTCATCAATTGGCATTGGCTTTGCAAAATAGTAACCCTGAATATAATCGCAGCCCATCTCACTTAATAAGCCTACCTCTTCTTCAGTCTCAACTCCTTCAGCTACAGTTGAAAGTTCAAGCAACTTTGAAAGACTGATTATAAAACTAAGAATACTTCTTTTTCTATTTGTAATAACCGAATCAGCTTGTTGCATGAAACGCATATCAAGCTTAAGTATGTCAATTGGTAATTCAGAAAGCATATTCAAAGAAGAATATCCAGATCCGAAATCATCCATTTCAATTAGGAATCCCATATAGCGCAAAGAAGAAACTACCGAAATAATCTGTTGTGGATTATCAGTATATGCTGATTCAGTGATTTCGATATGCAACATTTCTGCAGGAATATCATATTTTTTTACTAAGTTGAATAACATCTCTGGTAAATTTTCCTGCATAAAATCGTTACGAGAAGCATTAACTGAGATTGGTATGAATTTTTTATTTTCATTCTGCCATCTATGTAATATTTGGCAAGCAATATTCCAGACATATTCATCTAACTTTGTGATAAATCCATTACGTTCAAATAAAGGAATAAATTCATTTGGCAATATGAACCCAAGTTCTGGATGTTTCCAACGCACAAGAGCCTCTGCTCCTACAATTTCACGCGTCTTACTATCATGCTTAGGCTGAAGATATACAAGAAACTGACTCTCTTTCAATGCTTGTTCCTTGTAATCATTAAGTTGATGTTCTCTCATCAATTTCTGGCGAAACTTATCATCATATATAGCATAACAATATCCGAACTGATGCTTAATTGATTCGATGGCCATTTGAGCTCTATCGCACATATCTGATATTGGTAAGCCTCTATCTGTAATTGTATAT
>LSQX01268241.1_pt2 | contig 29041 bp, 24 predicted proteins | sample 654561 | NCBI WGS metagenome assembly LSQX01 (sample SAMN04489861, study PRJNA283612) | anaerobic digester metagenome | isolation source: 4 biogas reactors fed with cattle manure at either 37C or 55C with and... | place: Denmark: Kongens Lyngby | collected 2014 | reverse complement strand
CAGTCGGGTGAAACCGCTGATACTCTGGCTGTCCTTCGCGATGCAAAATCTCAGGGTGCTCGAGTCATTGCCATCACCAATGTGGTCGGATCCTCCGTAGCAAGAGATGCCCATGATGTCATTTACACTTGGGCTGGACCGGAAATTGGAGTCGCCTCAACTAAAGCGTACTTGACTCAGCTGGTAGCTATCTACACACTCGCCATGAAGTTTTCTGAACTTCTGGAAGTATCTGTGGGCATCGACCTGGATGAAATCAAAGCTGCCATGCTTGCCCTGCCTGAGAAGGCAGAAGAGGTCTTAACCCTTTCCGATGCAGTCAAAGACTATGCCCAAACAATCTATCAGGCTCATGATGTTTATTTTCTAGGTCGAGGCCTCGACAGTGTCACCGCCCTGGAAGGGTCACTGAAACTCAAGGAACTAACCTATATTCATTCCGAAGCCTACCCTGGGGGTGAGCTCAAACACGGTCCCATCGCCTTAATTGAACCAGGAACCATCGTCATCTGTCCCCTCACTCAGAAACATCTCGTTGAAAAAATGGTGTCCAACCTCCACGAGGTTAAGACTCGAGGTGCCCGAACTATGATCCTCACCATGGAGAACTATAAAGATATCAGCGAGGAAGCGGCTGAAACTGTTTTTCTACTTCCGCAAACCCACGATCTCATCTCGCCAATCCTTGCTGTCATTCCTCTTCAACTTCTTGCCTATCACGTCTCTTTGCTAAAAGGATTTGATGTGGACAAGCCGAGAAATCTAGCAAAATCAGTTACTGTTGAGTAAAAATTTCCAATCGGATCGAAAAGCACTGAAAGATCTTAAATCTTTTGAAAAGAATTCTGTTTAATTGCAAAAAAGAGAGTAGAGCCATAGCTATTGATCTGTTATGATCAGCTGCGGTCCTCCTCTCTTTCCATTTATCTACTAACCCTTCAACCACATTTTATTTAATTTCCTTTCTTTTTTATAATCATTCCCATTAAGTTTTTTGTATTCAGAAAAATTCCCACTCTTTTTCATCAGGGCAAAAACACTGCACCTTCAATTCATGCTGAGTGCCAGAACCATACCTCAGTCATGTATAATTAGTTTATAAACATTCGATTAGGAGGAGAGTTATGGTTGCCTATGGTGAGTTCATAAAAATTTTCAGCCCCGATCATCTGGTATTCATTGCTGGGCTTATCTTAATTGCACTCTTGTTTATTAAGTTTCGTGATCAGATTAAAGAAAATAAGAATCGCTTCACTCGGATCATTCTGATTATCAGTCTAGGTCAACAAATCTTGCTCTACACATCTTATTTTTACATCTTGCAGTTTGATCTTGGTGAATCCCTGCCCTTCCACATCAGCCGGATTACTTCATTAATGGGAATCTTCTATCTCCTTACTAGAAATAAGAAAATTTTCCCTGTTCTTGCTTTTTTCAGCATGTATGCTTGGACTAGTTTTCTTTATCCAGCCCGAGTTTATGGGATAAGCCACCCAATTGGGATCAGTTTTTTTATTAATCATGTCGTTACCCTCCTGCTTCCTTTTTATGGCATCTACGTGTTTGAAGAGAGGATTCAGAGAGAGGATAAATGGAAAGCTTTCAGCTGGTTTTTAATTTATCTTGCTTTTGTCATGCTTTTAAATCCTTTGGTGGATGGCAACTATTTTTATTTGAAACATAAACCCTTACTGGGCTCCTTGCCGAACTCCATTTATATACCCCTCATCCTTCTTTTCACCTTGATGCTATTTTTATTAGGCGAAAGTCTCTTTACCATCTATCAAACACGGGTTAGCAAAAGCAACTTTGAATGCACGGATTAATTCACTTCATAAAAATGGGAACCTGCCAGGGTCCTCTATGATTTTCGACGATCAGAAATGAAAATATAAGTCGGTTTATTGGAAAATGAACTCTAAATCGGCTCCTATTTAAAGAAACTTTTGTTTAGGAAGTCATGAACTGAAAATATTCCTAAAACAGAAGTTTAGTAGAATATCTATCAGTAAACCTGACGTCCTGTGTGTTGAAAATATATAGAAAGTAAAGATAAAGTGGTCTATCAAATTTTCCCTTTAAAAATGCGAATGGATCATGGTGTTTTTAGGAAAGATTATAAATAAAGGAGATAAAAAATATGTCAGTTTTAATTAAACGGAATACTGGGTGGATGGGGACCGCCTCAAACGTTCAAATACACGTTAGTGGAGAAAAGGTGGCTAGTGTGATGAATCATCAGCATATACAGATTAATCTTCAAGATGGTGCAGCTCGATTACAAGCTAGTCAGTTTGGAATTAAAAGTAATGAAATAAAAGTTAAAAATGGAGATACAGTAGAATTAACATCAACATGGATTTCTCGATTTAGTTTTCTTTTAATAATGATTCCTATGTTATTCACGATTTTTATTCCGAGTATAAAATATCGTATTATTGCAATTATTTGTTTAAGTGTATTTAATATTGTTTGTATGGTCTTAATCGAGGGCTTTCATCTAAAAGTTTTGGCCGAAGAAAGCAGGAAGGAAAATTAGTTGGTCGAATATGTGTAAATCGCTGCCCCATTAGTTTTCAAATGATAAGGCATCAGTTTGTCTAAAAACCCATTGATTGACACTCAAGAATAACAATTAACCAAAAATAGAAATGCCTAAATGGTAGAAGTTATATAAACAAAAAGAGTCGAATAGAACAGTCTACCTAATCTCTTATCACTTGATTTATTCACTTTCATCTTTTTATATATGACAAACTCGACAAACAAAAGAAGATGATCAATTTATCCTGTAAATTGATCATCTTCTTTTGTTTATTTGCTTGTTCTTTTGTTTATTTATTTGAAACCATCTTTTTAAAAACTTGGCCCATTCTTAATGTTTTCTAGAGGATGCTCCTGTTTCATCTTTTATTAATATGTTTCTATCCTTCGACCATTAATCCTTGTCTACTCCCATGCTCAAGCTTCATTAGAATGCTTGCTTAGGAAGTATCTTGGGCCTTTAAAACAACAACTGACTAAGTAAAGTTGCCACAAGAGCTAAACCAATTAAATTTAAATTCCAGACAACGAAGGGAAAGGTTTTTATTTTATCCGGCTGTCTTGAAAAGCGTCGTGCATTTTTAAAAACCGGGATAAACACTAAAAACATCAAAATACCGCGCAGTGGTAGGACTTTTAAAAGAATCCCTAAACCAATGGCAGTTGCACCCAGAATATAGGACACATTAAATAAAATTAAGCCTTGTTCTCGCCCTATGACGATGGGTAAAGTATAACGCCCTATTTTATAATCCGCTTCCATGTCACAAAGGTTATTGGCCAGCATGACATTAGATATGGCTGTCACTAAGGGCAGACTTAGAATAAATAGAGCTCCTAAATGGCCTAACTCTAGCTCGATGGTTAGGCGCTGAGCAAATAGATAGGCTTGAAAGGAATCATTTCCCAAATGAATTTGAGTGGCTAAGAATATGATAACAAAACCCATAAAAAAGCCGGAAATGATTTCAGCTAAGGGGGTGCGGTAGATTGGCAAAGGGCCTGTTGAATAGGTGAGAGCAAACAAAAATGATAGGATGCCCGTAAACCAAACGATGGGACCGGTTCGCCATGCCAATAAGGCACCACTAATGATTCCCACTGTTAAAAACAAAAACACCAGCCGTCTTACCGCTCCTTTAGAATATTTGGTGCCGTCTAAATGAAAGGTACTGTATTCACTTTTATCCTCTTGTAGATGATTTAAAGTGGTGGTGGCTAAATCAATGTTTATTAAACTAAGGAGCATGAGTAGAGCATTGATTAGCTGAAACCGTTCAAAATAAACCACTGCAAACAGCGTGCCTACAAGGTAGGGCAAGATGCTGGCGGACTTGGTTCTTAGTTCGACCAGCTTAAAAAGATCCTTCGCCTTCATCAACTCTTAATATTCCCGGTCAAGGTCAATTTGATTGGCTAGGTCTTCTCCATTCTGGAAACGAGCTAGATTATTTCGGAACATCTCAAAGGCTCGTTTTGCATAGTGGGGCGTGGGTCCAGCATTATGAGGGGTAATAATTACATTCGGCATGTTCCATAAGGGAGATTCCTTAGGCAAGGGTTCTTTTTCAAACACGTCCAATATGGCACCCTTAATCTCTTCTGCCTGCAAAGCTTTAATCATGTCGTCTTCTCGCACAGTATTACCTCGGCCCACATTGATAAAGACAGCGGATTCATCCATGGCTTTGAACTGTTCTTTGCCGATCATGCCAAAGGTTTCATCTGTGGAAGGAACGACGAGACATATATAATCTTTACCTGGTAGAACTGACAGCAAATCATCAAAGGTTGCCATACCATCAAAGTTTTTCGGAAGTTCTTTACTTTCACTAAAGCGCACACCATAAACATTCATATCAAAGGCTTTTGCCTTGCGCGCAATTTCTTTCCCAATTTGACCCGCACCAATGATTAGTAATTCTTTACCGATTAACTCATCAATATAATAGCTATCCCATGTACTGTGCGCTTTATTGGCCATGGCTTGAAGTAGATTTCTTGAAAACATAATCATGCCACCTAACACTTGCTCTGCAATGTTGGTTTTATGGATACCAGAGGTATTAGTAAGCCGTACACCCTTTTCCTTTAACAGTTCGAAGGGATAGTTTTCAACTCCAGCTGAGTAAGAAAAAATCCATTTTAAATTAGGCAACTGGGCAATCACATCTGAATCCACCGTATTGGTACTTATAATAATTTCAACTTCGTCTTTATGCTCTAACATCTCTTGGTACGATGTTGCGTAAAGAATCGGTTCATCTATCCCTTGCAGCTGCTTTTCAGCTGTTTCTTTTTTAAGCCAACCTTTTCCTGTAACTACTGCAATCATATCGATTCCTCCTAAATTGTCGTTTCATTGTTTCTCAACCTTTATAATAGCATTGAAAAATATATAAATTGTAACTAAACCTCTTTTGGCCTTTAGAGCCTTAATTAAGACTTTTGCTAATGTATTATCAGCTATTTCTCTTTCCTCTTAAGCTTATACATCCAAAGATTTTTAACATTCTTCCTTGTTTTCATACTTTCTTAATAAATAACCGATAAACTACTTATAATCAAGCTATTATTAAATCATGATTGGGCGGTTTTTTCACTTTATTTCATCTTTGCCCAGTCTTGGAATTCATAAAAAGTGGTCCATTGGATCTACTGCAAAAGGGAGAACACCATGTATCAACAAATACAAAAAGAACTCATTCATAAAGGTTTTTTTGAAACCAACGGTATCCTGACAAAATTTGTAGGCACCAGACTTTATCAGGTCATCGAAGATCAGGGTGAAATACGGATTGAAACAAGCTTTCGTGGCGATACCAAAGCTAAAAACCAACTCCTTGATTATATTCAAGAGTTAGCTCCCCGTTACTCATTAACGCAAGCTAAAATACGCAACCAAAAGCTTCGTGTCGACCTAACAGAACCTGGTAACAATGCTCTTTTAGAGGCGACGCGGATTGACTTTTTAACTCAAAGTCTTGAATCAGGCATTGCTCGCTTTGAAACGATTGAGCCAAGCTCAACCTCTGCCTCAGTAGCCAAAGCATCCCCTGATCACTTTGACGATCACCTGTCAAACCATGACAAAAATTATGCCGATGACTTTGGTCATTACCATTCAGCGCTTGATCAAGAAATGGATTATTATGAAATCAAGAATGATTTCACAGAAGACTTTGAAGCTGATGAACGGGTCAGCCTGCGGCAAGAACCCTTTTCTTCCCATCCCTCCCACCACAAATATGTTCCACCGGAGGAAAACCCTAACCACGATGCTCCCCTTGATGGGGTTGTCACTGGTCTCATTGATCGAAGCTTCTCCCTGTTGGGTTTTTTCGGTGCTGTTCTTGGTGCAACCTTGGGAGCAATCCTTATGAGTGGCATCCATGTATTAGGCGCTCCAGTTCAACTGGTTGCCTTTCTCATTCCTTTTCTCATCATTGGTATTTACCGGGTTATGGCAGGTAACCAAATGTCCATCGGCTTGGCTATTGTTTTAGTTTTAGGCTCTTTGTTCATGGGTAGCGTTCTTATTTCAGCTATTGAACTCTTGCAACAGACTGATATGGGACTACGCTCGGCTCTTTTAGAGGGTCTTGCCACTCACTACAATAACGAGAAATATTTTGTAACGTCTGTTTGGATCCGCTTAGGTTTATCCGCTGTGGCCGCATCCATTCCAACCATGCTTCTACTAACTGGGGGAAAACGTAAAATTCAATACAGTAAATAAACCACTAAAATGAAAACGAACAAAATACCATACTCAAAAAGATTCTCACCTTTCTTAGCGAGAATCTTTTTTTAATTGGTATAAAATGCATTTTGTGCAAGGAAATTTCCACCAACCCTAAACCATGATATTTCCTCCATTTTTGCCCATTGTAATTTTAGTTTCACTGTATTTTAATGGTCTTAACAACTCAACTGTAGGAGGTTCTGAATTGGAGCATCTCTTTGGAATTAAAAAGGAAAATTTAATTGAAAATCAAAGTGTCGCACAACTAATTACTGAAGCTGTCCGGAGCGGTTCAGGCACACTAGCCGATAACGGCTGCCTGGTCATTCGCACTGGCAAGTATACCGGCCGTTCCCCTAAAGACCGTTTCATCGTCATGGATGAAACAACTAAAGATACCGTGGAATGGGATAACAGCAACCTGGGTATCGAGCAAAATGTTTATGAAAATTTAAAGCAGAAAGTTATGGATCATATTGCTGACCGCAAGATGTATCTTGTGAAAGGACGAGCTGGAGCCGATCCAAATCACACCCTAAAACTTAATGTCCTGTGTGAAAACCCGGCGCAAGCTGTTTTTGCCAGCCAGATTTTTATTAAAGACAATCAACGTACTGGATATGATGCCGACTTTACCGTGATCGCTGTTCCTTCTTTACTGGCCAAGGGAGCAGAAGATGGCGTGAACTCTGAAGCCTTTATTATTCTTAATTTTACCGAACGCCTCATTTTAATTGGCGGCTCGCTTTATTCCGGTGAAATCAAAAAATCAATCTTTACTGTCATGAATTACCTCCTGCCGGAGAAAGACATCCTTCCGATGCACTGTTCCGCCAACATGTCGGATGATGGCCGCACGGCGCTTTTCTTTGGTCTTTCTGGTACAGGAAAAACAACCTTATCAGCCGATGAGAATCGCCAGTTAATTGGGGATGATGAGCATGGTTGGACCGATGAAGGAATCTTTAACTTTGAAGGTGGCTGCTATGCAAAAGCTATCAATCTAGATCCTGTAAAAGAAAAAGAAATCTATGGTGCTTTAAAATTCGGTTCTGTTTTAGAAAACGTAGTTTTAGATGACCAAAGTAAACCAGACTATGAAGATGACAGCCTAACAGAAAACACACGGGGTACCTATCCCATCGAATATATTTCCAATGCCAAGCTCGATGGCCAAGGTGGTATTCCTGATACCATTGTCTTTTTAACCGCCGATGCCTTTGGCGTCTTGCCACCCATCTCTAAATTGACGCCTGAAGGCGCTATGTACCACTTTATGAGCGGTTATACATCTAAGCTAGCCGGAACCGAACGAGGCATCACAGAGCCACAGACGACATTCTCCGCCCTATTTGGCGAACCATTCATGGCTCGGCCCATCGTTGAATATGCAAGACTTCTTGGTGAGAAAATTGAGCGTCACAATACGGATGTTTATCTCATTAACACAGGATGGACCGGCGGTCGGTATGGCGTTGGTAAACGGATGGATTTACCAAAGACTCGTCTCATGGTTCAAGCAGCTATTAATGGCGACCTAAAAAATGCAAGCTATCGCCATGATAGGATTTTTAACCTAGATGTACCCGTCCACATTGAAGGCATCCCAGATGAATTACTAGATCCAAAATCCCAGTGGGCAGATAAAGAGGCTTACGAAAAAACAGCCCGCGAATTAGCCAATGGCTTTATCAAGAACTTTAACCGTTTCCCTAATACGGGAGAAGATATCGTTAAAGCGGGACCAAGCCAAGGTTAATTTATACCTCTAAACTGCTAGAGCCTAGCTTACTACCGAAAAGGCGCTGGCAAACCTAGTGAAAATTAAGACCATAAATTAAAATCATAAAATAAACAAAGAGCTTTGAATTGGTTTCTGAAACCCATTCAAAGCTCTTTAATGACTAAATTTTTAAATTTTATGCCTCCGGTATTTTACTCTTCGATATTATTCATCTTTTATGTTTTTACTCTTTGAATTTTACCCTGGTATTAATCATTGCTTACTTCGGCGGATGGTATCGCGATATCGCTGCATCTGAAGATGGTCTTCAAACTCTAGGCCAAACTCCCCTCCTTGATTTTCCAAGTGATGAAGCAATTCATGATGTAAGGTTTCTTGAAGTTTTACTTTCATCCCGTCTTCATCTAAATGACCAAACACCTTGAGAAAGGATCCATAAAAAATAATAATTTGTCGACCCATTCGATTTTTAGTATAAAGTCCCAAGGTATACAAGGGGAAGTTCGGCTTACTTTCAGGGCTCATCCGAACTTCTTCAGAAACCAGAACACCTAAGTTAAGATTTTGAAACACTTGGTCTGGCAATTCATCTGCTATTTCTGTTAATAGTTCCGTCGCCCGATCAATATCCACTTTGTATTCCACAGCCTACTCCTCCCTTCCTTTTGTTTTTACACTAATGCAATTAGCAGAGCTCACATCAAACGACCCTACTCGGCTAACTCAAGAACTCCTGTTTATTTTTTTGCTAAATGCCATTTATTTTTATGGTATTGGATTTTCAATTGGATTTTTTATTTCTTTGCCCCTTTTGATTTTTAATGCAATGTTATCTTTTTAGTTCAATCAAGGTATAATTCTGACTACCTAAACCGAGTTTTTCAGCATGGACGAGAGTTTCACGTCCCTTGTCAAACATGGGTTGTTTTTCCTTGGCTTGAAGCATATCAATGCAGGCTGTATCGATGGCAACTGGGTCTGTGGAGCAAAATACACCTAAATTTCCAGCCACCGGTTCCATGGGTCCACCAAAGCAATCGCAGAGTTCAGTAATATTTAGGGCATAGGAAATGTAAATATTGTCTTTGTCCTTACCGGCCCCATAGGCATACTCAGCTACGCGAAGAGTAAAATCTTCTGCGCCCCAGTCGGTACGAATGGCTCCCACTGGACAGGCTGCAACACAAGCAGCGCAGCCCACACATCGATCGTGATCAATAAAGGCCTTATCTTCAAGTTCAATGGCGTCGTAGTCACAGGCGGCTAAACAGGCGCCACAGGAAATACACTCTTTCTGCTCAACCACAGGGTTCACTGTAGCATGCTGAGCCATCTTACCAGATCGTGATGCAAATCCCATTGCCAGCTGCTTTAAAGCACCACCAAACCCAGCGGTGGCATGTCCCTTAAAGTGCGCCATCACAACAAACTGGTCATAGGGGGCAAAACCTTTGCCCAGTTTTACCGACTCAAACACATCGCCATCAATGGGTACCTCCATAACCTCTTCGCCATGGTCGCCATCTGCAATTAGGATGGGCAAATCGGTGAAGCCATGCTCACGGGCCAAAGCAATGTGAGAATCTCGAGTGGTCCGTGACCCACGGTACAAGACATTGGTTTCTATATAGCTGGGTGCAACACCAAGCTCTTGGAGGCGATTAATCACTCCTTTATAGCAACTTGGGTCAAGGAACGTGGTGTTCCCTTTTTCTCCAAAATGAACTTTAATAGGAATCTCTCGGGCTAGCTCCATTTCTTCTCTGGCTAGTACTTCGTTAAATAGTTCCAAAGCAATGTCTGATAATTCCTCTTTGTCATAGTCTGTAATTGGTATAAAATAAACCTTACTCATCTTTCCATCCCCTTTTCTCCCCAGTGTTGATGCTGTTTCCAATTATATTGTATTTTATATTATTCTATAAATTATGATATATCTAGATTATTTAATCTTAATCTAGTCTCTCCCTTTAGCCTTCCGCGTCCTCTAACAGTTCAGCTATCACCAAGCTTATGAACTCGCCTGGCTCACTGTCTAAAATTCGATCTGCTGCAGCCTGGACCTCCTTAGGTGAACTTTTGAGCGTATAGGCGATATCTGCTTCCTCTAACATTTCTAAGTCGTTAAAGTAGTCTCCAGCCACTGCTACCATAGCATCCGTATGTTCTTGAACAAAGCGAATCATCTCTCCCTTAGAAACCCCTTCAGGTGTTAATTCCAAGTAAAGACTTTGTGATTTGACCACCCTTAGGTCCGGCAAATGCTCTTTCACATGGTTCCAGGCAATTTCTCTTCCTTCATCACAATTGTCATCCTGCATTCCAAATAAAACCTTACTACATTCCATTCCCTCCAACTCTTTTAGCTGCGCTCGTTGGTAGGGATGATGATTGGCGACTCGTGGATCGTTCTCATCATTATCTGTGACAAGAAAAATATTGTCCTTGGTGTAAATTTGAACCATAACATCAGGATAAAAATCTTTCATCACTTCCACCAACTTGCTCAATCCTTGCGTTGACATTGTATGTTCGCGGATCACTTTATCTTGGTTCCGATGATATAGTAGAGCACCATTACCAAAAATCGCTGGGAAATTAGAAGGCACTGAGTGCATAAAATACTCAGCATTGGTTCTTCCACGACCGGTTGCTAAGGTGAAATAGTTCCCTTGCTCCATAAAAGCTTCGATGGCCTGACGGTCTTTTCTTGATATTTTCATATCATGGTTCACCAAGGTTCCATCAATATCAGCAAATAAAATCAAGGGCTTCTTTGATCCTGCTCCCTTGCCATTTTCTAAAAATTTATTTAAAACCTTTTGTTTAGACAATTCTTTTCCTCCAAATTCATCTTTGAGTTCATCTTTAAAGTACTTTTTAACTAAAATCCTCTTCTCCTAGTATATCAGCTCTCGCTTTTCCAGTCATTGACTACGCTCCAGTGACTTTTCTTTGCTCCCGCCCACTTTTACTTTGCTGTTACTCCCTTTTCGCAAAGTTAGCTTTTTCTCTCTAGCTCTTTCTCTCTAGCTCTTTATCTCTGGCTCTTTCTCATATTCAACTTTTAGTTCAATTCTTGAATCAGTTTTCTTTTAAGTTTTCACTAGTCCCACTTCAATAAGCCTCCCTATTAAAGAAAGGCGCTTTAAAAAGCGCCTTTAACCCACTGTGTTTTAATTCCTTTCGTGCCAACTAGAGAGCCGCTGGGTATTCAAAGCAGAGTAGACGATAAGGGGGTTCATCTTCCTCGATACTGGGGAAACGACCTAGCTCTTCTTTAAAATAATTATCTGTTTCATCATCATTTACGGCAGAAACTTCTCCAATTAGTACATCACCAGTACCGGGCTCCACCCGAAACTCGTGATAAAGATAGGTTGGCAGGGTCACACTTTCCCCTGGAGTTAAACGGATTTCATCGCCTGGCTCAAAGATACGCTTAACACCATCACAGCTGACCGTAATCGGGGTCTGGGCAAACTCTTTTTTCTCATCTGATGCAAATACTTTAATGAGGAGATTACCACCACCTCGATTAATAATATCTTCCATCTTGTCAAAGTGGAAATGCATAGGTGCAATTTGACCTTCTCGAAGCATCAATAATTTTTCAGCATAACTCTTGGGGTAAGACAGATCAGCTTGACGACCATTGCGCAAGGTAATAAGTGAAAAACCAAGCTCCTCAAAACGTCCCTGCCCATAGTCTGTAATATCCCAGCCTAGACGATTGTCCCGAATCTCATCATAGTCACGACCAAACTTTAACCACATGTTTGGTGTAAATTTACAAAAGGGCGGTAACGTCAGTCCAATTGATTGGACTAAATGTTCCATTTCTTGAATTGCTTGATTGATTCTTGAACGTTTCATAGGTCCTCCTGTTCCAAACTTGCTGTATTTTTAATCCGGTTTCGTCTGAGTCTCATCTTTTAGTTTATATTTCAAAGCCCCCGTTGGGCACTCTCGTACCACTCGGATTACCTCGTCCACTGAAGCCTTATCCACCATAATCCAGGGTCGGTTGGATGGATCAAACACCAACTCATTTTCACGACTACAAACACCAATGTGGTTACACTTCTCTAAACTGAAATAGACGTCAATGTCTTTTCCTTTATATTTACGATAGCCTTGGGCTAATAACTCTTTCTCTGTCATTTTATGTTCTCTCCTTCATTTGTTATCTGTTGCCATGACACGACCTCATTTACATTCTCAGAACTAAAAAGTCATGGACCACTCTTATTATAACCTGACCCAAATCTAGTTTTTAAGAACAAAGCATGAAGATTAGAGGTTTGTTTTTATGCTTTGTGAAAAGATAAGAGGACCAGCTCCACGACAGAGTTAGTCCTCTTACTCATTTATTGTTTTATAATGCCTAACCTATTTTTCTTATAACCCTTTAACTCTAAGTGCCTGTTTTTTTCAATAAAACACTTCTACCAGCATCGGTTATCTCATAAAAATAATTCACTAGATTATGATCTATTTCAATAAATTGATTGGTGCGTACTGTGACTAGATAACCAGCTTCGGTCAAGCGCTCTGCTTCTGCTATGATTTCATCTTTATCATATTCTGAAAGCTCTTGACGCCCTCTTAAGTAAACGGGATTGTCGTGCTGTTGATCTTGAATAACTTCTAGAATGCGAATACTCAAATCAGACATGGTTCCCTCCATTCCACTTTGTTTCTATTCTATTAATAATTGTAAACAAAAATTCATCTTTTGTAAACAGTCTTTTCGCACTATAGTTGTCGGAATTGATGAAATTTCAGTTTTTTCAAGAAACTAGACCTTCTTTCATTGATTTTACGCTGTATTGTTTTACTCGGAATTGCAGTTTACTAGCCGATTTGAGGTAAATAGGCTGTGTTAATTCACTTGGTTGATGGGATAATCCTCTAAAAACTTACTGATATTTTCCTGAGTTGTTTCCATGATTCGATTCCGAGCTTCCTTAGAAGACCAGGCAATATGAGGGGTGATAAGTAAATTTTTCGCTTCTAAAAAAGGATGTTTTTCCTCCATGGGTTCCCTTGCGACAACATCCACTGCTGCTCCAGCTATCTGACCCGCATTTAGAGCATTTCGCAGATCTTCCTCCACAATGAGTGGTCCCCTGGATGAGTTTATTAAAAGGGCTGTTGGTTTCATCTTGTTTAAACTATTCTGATTGATTATACCTTCCGTCTCAGGGGTCAAGGGGCAGTGTAGTGAAACAATATCCGATTGAGCTAATAACTCATCCATCGATAGGGCAGGAATATCCAGGTTTCGGCCCGTTCGCTTTATCGTTAACACTTTCATACCAAAAGCTTGAGCTAGTGCTCCCACCCGTTGGCCAATCCGACCATAGCCAATAATTCCTAAGGTTTTACCCATTAATTCCATTTGCGGAGTAAGATTAAAAGTCCAATCCTCGGATTCAATCCAGGCACCAGCTTTTACCGCCTCACTATATTGACCAATTTGGTGAGCTAATTCTAAGATAAGTGCCATGGTGAACTGAGCCACTGAGTCCGTTCCATAAGTTGGAACATTGGAAACAACAATTCCCATTTCTTTAGCAGCCTTTAAATCAACGTGATCATAGCCTGTGGCCAGTATTGTAATATATTTTAATTGTTTCGCCTCAGCTAAGAATTCCCGAGTCATCTCAACTTTATTAAGAATCACAATATCAGCATCTTTGATTCTCTCCACTACTTGCTCTGGTTTAGTTCGGTCATACACTGTCAAGTCCCCGAACTTTTCTAATGGTTGCCAACTTAAATCGCCTGGATTAAGGGTATATCCATCCAATACAACGAGTTTCATTTTTTTACCTCCTAGTTTATGTTCTATCCTATTTGTGTTTTAGCATCACTAGTTATCCTTCTGCAGGGTTAAATACCTGCCATTTTAATTCCTCTACATCTTAGACTATACATCGAATTTCCTTAAAATAAGAAAGCGGATGAAAGTCCTCCCCTTACCAATTGCCCTATGGGTTCAAGGGACTTTTTCACGGACTTTGCTGGAAAGTGTGTCTTTGATTGATTCTTTATTTAAGCTCTTCTATCTCTATTATAAACCATCGTATACACTCAAACTTTTCAATCCATCAAAAAAGGAGTGATCGATTCCATCTGCTGGACAAGATCACTCCTTTTTATTGAATTTAGGTAAATTGCTGAACTCTGATTCGATATCATTTTTTACTTTTTAAAGAAAAGGTTTTTCAATTTTTTTATAATTCTACCTTGCCAATCTCTTTTGCTAGTCTTGCTACTTTCTCATAGCCTTTTAGCTTTTGTAGCCTTTTTTGTTTTAAGCTATTTATCTTTTTACGCTTTTCATTTTTATTTTCAAAATTTTTCTTTTACCTTTTTAAGCTTTTAAGCTTATTCTGAAATCCATGTCCCTGTTGTTCCAGCCAAGGCTTCTTTGGCCTTGGCAAGAGACGTGATTAAAGCTTTGCGACCAGGTTTTGATTGGGCATATTTTAGAGCAGCTTCCACTTTAGGTAGCATGGACCCTTTCGCAAATTCACCATTGGCCATATAGCCTTCTGCTTCTTTTGCTGTCAACTTGGATAACCACTCTTCATCAGCTTGACCAAATCGAATGGCCACTTGATCAACTGCTGTTAGGATGATGAAGGCATCTGCATTCAAGGATTCAGCCAAAAGTTCTGAGGTGAAGTCCTTATCGATCACCGCTGCCACACCGATTAGGGCACCCACTTCATTTTCAATAACCGGAATACCACCGCCACCGCCGGCAATCACCACGTGGCCTGCATCGAGCATACTTGAAATCGCCTGAATTCCAAGTATTTTTATGGGCTTCGGTGAAGCCACCACCCGACGGTAACCCCGACCGGCATCTTCTTTCATGATGTAACCTCGAGACCCTGTCAATTCATCGGCCTCTTCCTTTGAATAAAACCGTCCGACTGGTTTCGTGGGATCCTTAAAAGCTGGATCCGAAGAATCTACAAGCACCTGGGTAACAAGGGTTGCAACATCCTGAACCACGCCTTTGCCTCTCATTTCATTCAATATGGCATTTTGTAAATGGTAGCCAATATATCCTTGACTCATAGCTCCACACTCTGGAAAAGGCATAGCTGGGGTATTTGCCTGCGTATTTACGGCTGCTTCAAAAGCTAAGTTAATCATGCCTACTTGAGGACCATTGCCATGAGCTATGGCAATTTCATAGCCTTCTTTGATTAAATCAACGATGGATTCTGCCGTCATCCGAACGGCTTCCATCTGTTCCATTGGCGTGTTACCTAGGGCATTTCCTCCTAGAGCAATCACAATTCGTTTCCTCTTAGCTGTCTCCTGGTTATTGGTCATTCCGCAGACCCATCCTTTCTGTTAGATTGATTCAAGCTCCGACTCTAGCCCTTTCAAATGGATACAAAAAAACTTTCTAAATGATCATACCAGAATTGATCCATGTCTTCAGCATTTTTTTTGAGTTTACTAAATTCTTCACTAGGCTTATTTTAACCCTAGTAGCTTTAATCGAAACTCAACTTGAACCCTCTTAAGCTTGGAGTCCCTGAACAGGTTTTGAGTCAAGGTAGGCTTTACAAAGTTCGTAGTGTATTATATCGTTTATAGTGTTTGCCTAAATCTTTAAATTCCTTGACTCATGCAAACAACTACCTAAAAAGCTACTAAAGAACTGATACTATTATTTTTGGAGATGAAACAATGGCAAAAACAGTACGCAAAAAAAATCCTACCAAGGCTCGAAAGATCATTGGTATTTCTATTCACGTTCTATTAGGCCTTGCAGTTCTTTATTCTGCTTGGCGACTAATCACCATCTCAGACAATGCGGTGACTCCTGAAGGACAAAGTCTACGTCAGGACTATGTTTTATCGCTCCTGCAATGCTTGGTCGGTTTTATCGTCATGTTTGTCCCTTCACGGCTAGACAAGCGCTACAACATTGTTGTGCCCGATCGAATTCAAATTATGTACTTTATTTTTCTTTATATGGCCATTTTTCTTGGTGAGGTCCGCAACTATTACTATCGCTTTCCCTTTTGGGACAGCATCCTTCATGCCTTTTCAGGCGGTATGCTTGCCGTCATCGGCTTATTACTGATTAACCTATTAAACGGACGAGAAAATCTTCATCTGGATCTAAGTCCCCTGTTCGTCGCTCTCTTCGCTGTGAGCTTTGCTGTTCTAAGTGGAGTCGTCTGGGAAATTTATGAATTCACTGCTGATGGACTCCTTGGCACCAACATGCAAAAATTTATGAGGTATGGTGGGGAAGTCCTGGTAGGTCGAGACGCTTTATTAGATACCATGTATGATCTGATTATTGACTTGGTTTCAGCTGCACTCGTCGGCGTATTCGGTTACTTTAGTTTAAAAGCCGAAAGCAATCTGATGACGGATGCAGACGATCAAGAACGCATTGAAGAAGCTGGGAATTTATAATTCTTTCCTAAAATCACCTTAAACCACCGGAACTCTTCCCGAAAATACCTTAAGCGAATTCTTTTACAGTTAAATTATGCTGCTGCAACAAATAATAGACTGACTAACCCTTGAATTCAGCCTTTAAATAGGCTAATATCATTAAGATAACTTTAAACGAGTCCCGTGAGACTGAAAAGTTGCGACAGGGTGCACCCTACCATAAATTTACCCATGATGTCCTCTTTTCAGCAGTGCTGCCGGAAAGAGGATTTTTTGAACGAAATATCCTCATCAGACATTTACTTTAAAATAAGGAGTACACAATTATGCAGAAAGATGTAATCGTCGCTTTAGATTTTCAAAGCAAACAAGAAGTCGTTGAATTTTTAAAAGACTTTCCCAATCCAATCTACACCAAAGTAGGAATGGAGCTATTCTACAAAGAAGGCCCTGAGGTGGTTCGCTATTTGAAAAACCAAGGACATAAAGTCTTTCTGGATTTGAAATTCCACGATATTCCTAACACCGTAGCTGGAGCAGTTCGATCGGTTGCTTCTCTAGATGTGGATATGATGAACGTCCAAGCAGCCGGTGGTATTAAAATGATGGAAGCAGGCTTAGCGGAGTTAAATAAGCAGAAAAAAGATGCTTTATTAATCTCTATCACTATGCTCACCTCAACCTCCAGTGAGTCCTTGAAAAATGAGTTGCTCATTGACCATGCCTTGGATGATACGGTTCTCCATTATGCTAATAACACCCGCAAGGCAGGCCTTCATGGCGTCGTTTGCTCAGCCTTAGAAGTCCCCTTAATTAAAAGTCATTTGGGTGCTGATTTTATTACAGTTACACCTGGCATTCGTCCAAAAGATGCCGCCAAAGGAGATCAAGTTCGTGTGGTAACTCCCAAAGAAGCTCGTGCACTCGGTTCAGATTACATTGTCGTGGGTCGGCCCATCACGAAAGCTGATAATCCCTATGAAGCGTATACTGCCATTCGCAACGATTTCCTCGGACTGGAGAATAAATAATGAAAGAAATTGCAGAAATTCTGTTAAAAATAGAAGCGGTATCCTTATCACCAAAGGATCCCTTCACGTGGGCCTCAGGAATTAAGTCGCCCATTTATTGCGATAACCGCTTAATCCTGTCCTATCCAAAAGAGCGTAAAATCGTGGAAGAAGCTTTAACCAAAACTATTGAAACTCAATTTCCCGAAGCTGAAATGATCATGGGAACCGCCACTGCTGGCATCCCCCATGCAGCCATTGCAGCGTGGCTTTTGGACCTACCCATGGGCTTTGTACGCGGTAAGGCGAAAGATCATGGCAAACAAAATGCCATCGAAGGAAAGATTAAGCAGGGCATGAAGGTAGTAGTGGTGGAAGACCTCATCTCAACTGGCGGATCCTCTCTAGATGTTGCCTTAACCTTACGTGAGGCTGGTTGTGAAGTCATTGGTCTTGTTTCCGTCTTTACTTATGGCATGGTCAAAGCCAAAGAACGGTTTAAAGAAGCTGAAATTCCTGTCATTTCCCTATCAAACTACGAAGAACTACTAGAGGTAGCCGTTTCCAGCTCAACCATTACAACCGATGAGGCAGCTAAGCTTAAACTGTTTATGGCTAATCCCCAGTCCCCTGATTGGATGGATGATTCACCTAAAGTAAATGAATTCGAATTAGAATTCTAAACCTTTCAAATTTAAATCGGCATTTGTTCTAATTGCTCTTTTGGGTACAAAACCTTCTCAGAGGTAACACTAGTACGATCTTTTCGTTTTATTTTAGCCATAGAACCTAGCTAGGTTAAAATTTGGGTCACCGGTTTTTTATTGAGAATGTTGCTACCCCCCCAGTTATTTTTTATCCTTTTGATCCCATGAACTCAGCCAATAAAAAGACAATCCTAGGAATGCCACCACTACAACAAGAAACAAGATTCTACCTTTAGACTTCATCGCTTTACCTCTCTCCTAATCATGATTATTCATTAACTATTATTATGTTTTTTCTGCTACTTGTTTATTTATTTTAAAAATAGATGGATACCAAAAAAGTAAAGATTACAAAGTAGGGTCTACTCGCGTCCCAAGTCTCTCTTGCCGGACTATTTAATGTTCACTCTGCCTTGCAGTCAATGTGCTGAAGCACTAGTTAGCTTTCTTCTAGCTGAGCTTACATGTCAGCTCTAGCACCTAGAAAGTCCAAACAGCGCGAAAATGGAGCAGCAAATAACCAATCAGGTTCTTTGCTGCTCCATTTTAATTGTTATTAATATTTATTAGCACCTTATTTTTGAATGGGTAACTAACTTTTACTTGAAATGATGAATACTGGATTTCACTCCTAAACGATGGCTTGGAGTACAATGGATAGGATAAATAATCCTGTTACAACATACATAACTGGATGAACTTCTTTCCACTTTCCTTTTGTAATCTTAGTAATCACGTAGAAAATGAATCCCCATGAGATACCAGTTGTAATGGAATAGCCCAAAGGCATCATTGCCAAGGTAAAGAAGGCTGGAACCGCTAGTTCTAAATCTGTCCAATCGATATTTTTAATTCCATCAATCATTAGAACACCAACTACAATCAGGGCTGGTGCCGTAGCAACTGCTGGAACCACTCCGATAATCGGTAAGAAAATTAAAGAGGCCAAGAATAAGACTGCGGTTGTAACGGCTGTTAAGCCAGTTTTTCCACCAACAGAAATTCCTGAAGCAGATTCAACGTAAGTTGTTACATTGGATGTTCCCAATACAGCACCTGCTGATGTGGCAATGGCATCTGCAAATAAGGCTTTTTCAAGCTTTGAGTTGAATTTTCCAGCACTTTCCTGGAATTTGCGGTTATCTTCTTCATCAAAGATGCCAGTTTTTCTACCAGTACCTAATAGGGTACCAATAGTATCAAACATATCCGTTAATGAGAAAGCAAAGATGGTAGAGAAAACCAGCAGAAATTTGCCTGGATCTGCGAAGAGTCCTGCAATGTCCATTTTCATAAAGGTATTGCCTAGAGCACCGAGGTTAGCATTTGTATTAATAATTCCACCGGAAAGATCAACATGACCTGTTAGAAGGGAAGCAACAGTAGTAACAATAATTCCAATTAAAATGGCTGCTTTCACCTTTCTAAGAAGTAGAACCACGGTGACAATCAATCCGAAGAGGGCTAAAAGAGCTCCCTTGTTGGCAAAGTCTGTAACGGATGGAACCGTTGCACTATAAAGACCTTCTGCAATCATGTTAGGTGCTTCAACCAAGAAGGTTAAGAATCCACCATTAATTAATCCGATATAAGCAATAAATAAGCCAATACCACCAGAAATAGCATATTGCAAGGATAGCGGGATCGCATTAATAATTGCTTTACGCAATTTCGTCACAGTGATTAAGATATTAAGCAAACCACACATGAAGACCATAGCCAGAGCCTGTTCCCAGGTAAAGCCTAGTTTAAATACGATGGTAAAGGTGAAGAAGGCATTGAGCCCCATGCCTGGTGCCTGTCCAAATGGAACATTGGCAACCAATCCCATGATTAACGTTCCTATCACAGCAGATAAAATGGTTGCAATAAATACTGCGTTTTTATCCATTCCTGTTAGTGCCAAAATATTCGGGTTAACGAATATGATGTAGGCCATGGTTAGAAAAGTAGTTAGTCCAGCGAACATTTCCGTTTTAACATCGGTATTATTCTCTCGTAGTTTAAAGAAATTTTCCATGATTCCCTCCCAAAAATAAGTAAGATGGCGAGTAATTGCTAGGGTCTCATCTAGGCAATCAACAAACACTAGACGCCTCTTTCAAATACTCAAACCTTCCATCCATATGATACTAGATTTACACTACAAAAATCTATAGAAAAACGAATGATTTTTAAAATTTTCTTTTTTTTATTCGTGTTTCAAGGGATTCTTGTCCCATAAAGGCCTAAAAATCGGTTTTTAACCTATCTTAATAAAGCTTCATCCTTTATTAACACCAAGTTAATTGATATAAGTTATCAATTAACTTATACTGAGTATAGATGATAAAAGATATCAATTGCTGGTATCAATATAGATATAAACTTAGTACCCCAACTAAAGGAGAGAATTTTATTATGATTAAATTACCTGAATTAAATTATGCATATGATGCCCTTGAACCACATATTGATAAAAAGACCATGGAAATCCATCACACCAAGCATCACCAAGGCTATATTAACAATCTAGTGGCCGCTTTGGAAAAATGGAATTCCGATAAAAAGGCTGATGAATATGATGATGAGGCTGTCAAAGATTTACTTAAAAAATTAAACAGCTTGGACGCTCCAGACGATATTAAAACGGCAATCCGTAATAACGCTGGTGGACACATTAACCATGATTTCTTCTGGAAGATCATTGCACCGAACAAGGGTGGCGAACCGAACGGCGAAATTGCTGAAGCGATTAAATCTAGCTTTGGATCTTTTGATGAGTTCAAGGAAAAATTTGCCAGTGCCGCAGGAAGCCGCTTTGGATCTGGTTGGGCTTGGCTCGTTAAGGATAAGGATGGCAAACTTGAAGTAATGTCTACGCCAAACCAGGATAGTCCTCTATCCGAAGGTAAGTGCCCATTACTTGGTCTTGACGTCTGGGAACATGCTTACTACCTCAATTATCAGAACAGACGCCCTGACTACGTGAAGGCCTTCTGGAATATCGTTAATTGGGATGAAGTAAACCGTCTTTACAACGAAAAATAATCACTTAAAAAGATCATGAACTAAATATCTAAAATAGACAAAAGCCTCGAATCCATCAATTCGAGGCTTTTTCTATGTTCTTCTATGTTCTTCTATTTTTTCGCTCTTAGATTGCTGTGCATATCTCCTCTTTGTCACTTTCTTTCTAAGACTGATTATTTAATCAAAAAAGATTGTCAAATTACCTTCGAGTACTTTCCTAGGAAATACTTCACTTAAAATACTTCGCTTAAATTATTTCTCTTAGAGTAATTCACTTGATTCGTTAAACAAAACAAAGGATTCATAGGCACGCAATTGATAGGAGCCAGATTCAGACATCTTAAAATCTTTATAGTTGGAAAGATAAAGGGTAAACTCTTCTCTTTCGACGGCTTCACGTAAATCAACGGTTACTGTGTTTTTAGTAAAGTTATTCACAACAATCAGGCGCTCATCCCCCAAGATTCTCTCCCAAGCAAAAATTTCTTCATGGTCTGGGAAGAGTAAGTTGGTTTTTCCGTACACCATAACGGGTAATTCCCGTCGCAAGGAAATTAGCTTACGATAATAGTGGAACACAGAATCTTCATTCTTTACTTGGTCCGCAGCATTAATCTCAGGATAGTTGCTATTGACTTTCAGCCAGGGGGTTCCGCTGGTAAAACCTGCCTTTTTTGTATCATCCCACTGCATGGGACTACGAGCATTGTCTCTACCCTTTCGACGTATAGCTTCCATCATGTGTTCTTTTGAAAACACCTTTTTCTCTTCCACCAAGTCCCGCCAAGCATTAAGAGACTCTAGATCCTTTAAATCTTCTAAGCTCTCAATATCAAGGTTTGTCATGCCCAGTTCTTCCCCCTGGTAGATATAGGGAGTCCCTTCCATAAAATGAACTAGATTAGCCAGCATCTTAGCCGATTGGACTCGGTAAGTCTCATCATCACCAAAGCGTGAAACCATTCGGGGCTGATCATGGTTATTTAGATACAATGAGTTCCAGCCTTTCCCATGGAGGCTCTCCTGCCAATGAATCAAATTTTCTCGAAGGGCTGGCATGGAAAAGTCTTTAAAATCCCACTTACCGTGTTTCCCACCATCTAAATCCATATGCTCAAAGGTAAAAATCATATGAAGTTCTTTGCGCTCTGGAGCTGTAAAATCGATGGCATCGTCGACGGTTGCCCCAGGGCATTCACCAACGGTAAGAAGATCCTCTCCAGCTAATACTTCCTGATACATTTCCTGGAGAAACTCATGGACACGGGGCCCCATAAAGTGGATATCTTCACCTTGGCCCTCTTCATAAAACTTTTTAGAAATTAAGTTTATAACATCCATGCGGAAGCCATCCACACCCTGATTGATCCAGAATTTCATTATTTCGTAGACTTCTTGGCGCAGTGCTTCATTTTCCCAGTTTAAATCAGGCTGTTTTTTTGAAAAGAGATGTAAATAGTACTGATCCCGTTCTTTCACATACTCCCAAGCTGGTCCAGAAAATATGGAGGTCCAATCATTTGGCGGTGAGCCATCCGCTTTTGGGTCTTTCCAAATGTAATAATCACTTTTTTCATTGTCTCGACTTTTTTTAGATTCTTGGAACCAAGCATGCTCATCCGAGGAGTGATTAACGACTAGGTCCATCACAAGTTTCATATCCCGAGCATGGATTTCCCCAATCAGGGTTTTAAAGTCCTCCATGCTACCAAACTCAGTCATAATTTCTCGATAATCACTTATGTCATAGCCATTATCGTCATTGGGCGATTTGAAAAATGGAGAAACCCATAAAACATCAATCCCTAAATATTTCAGGTAATCTAAGCGTGAAGTGATCCCTGCCAGATCGCCAATTCCGTCTCCGTTGCTGTCTTGAAAGCTTCTTGGATAGATTTGATATACCACCGCTTCCTTCCACCATTGTCTTTCCATCTATAAGATCCTCCGATCATTCACATTAAATCGATTTGTCACATCGATTTATTATAACCTTTTCTTTAAGATCTAGGCAATTTGCTTTTCAGAGCAAAAAAACACTTCCTCAACTCCCACTTTTTTAAATATCATCAAGGAATCGTCTTGGTTCTTTATCAAGATTATTGTATGATAAGTCTTTGACGTGTAAAATAAGAATAGAAGCTTTCAAGGAATTCTGTTAAGAATCAACACATTCCAGCCTTCCCCTATTCCAGTTAGCTTTATATCTTGTTAAGCCTTCATAGCTAAGTCAAGGCTATCCTTATTTACTAATTAATTTGGCTAAGACCACATACCACTAAGTGGATGGGTATGAAAAATTTAACTTGCATCGCTTTTCCCAAAGGAGGAACTTTCATTGGAAAGAATCGTAGGAACCACTGTACGCGGCCTTAGGGCTCCCATTATTCGAGATGGTGACAATATGACGGAATTGGTCAGTAAGGTCGTTTTGGATTTTCTTAAGTCAGAAAAAATTGAACCTCAGGACCGAGATATTGTTGCCATGACAGAGTCCATTGTGGCTCGTGCCCAGGGCAACTACGCCTCTGTGGATGACATTGCTATAGATGTCAAGGCAAAAACTGGTGGTGAAACCGTTGGTGTCATCTTCCCAATTTTATCACGCAATCGTTTTGCTACGGTTCTTAAAGGAATCGCTCGCGGTGTTGATAAGGTGGTTTTAATGTTATCTTATCCTGCCGATGAAGTAGGCAATCACTTAGTTTATTTAGATCAGTTGGATGAATCTGGTGTCAACCCTTGGGTTGATGTTCTCACGGAAGAGGAGTTCCGCTCAACCTTTAGCGACATCAAGCACACCTTTACAGGCGTTGACTATATCAACTATTATCGCAGTATCGTTGAGGCGGAAGATTGCACTTGTGAAATCATCTTCGCTAACAATCCAAAAACTATTTTAGATTATACAAAAACTATTATTAATTGTGATATTCACACCAGACAACGGACCAAACGAATTCTAGAAAAAGCCGGAGCTAACAAGGTTCTTTCTTTGGATGAAATTCTTAATGATCCCTCAGAAGAACATGGTTACAATGAAGCCTATGGTCTACTTGGATCGAACAAATCTACTGAAGAAGAAGTCAAACTCTTCCCGCGCGACTGTAAGACATTAGTTGATGATATTCAAGCCCACCTCTTGGAAAAAACCGGCAAAAAGCTTGAAGTGATGGTTTATGGAGATGGTGCATTCAAGGATCCCGTTGGATTTATTTGGGAATTAGCTGACCCCGTTGTATCTCCAGGTTACACCGATGGACTAGAGGGAACTCCCAATGAGGTTAAAATTAAATACCTTGCTGACAATATCTTCCGCGATTTATCCGGGAATGAGCTAAAAGCAGCTATCGCAAATCACATTGTCCATAAAGATGATGATTTAAAAGATTCCATGGACGCTCAAGGAACCACCCCGCGCCGACTCACCGATTTGATTGGCTCTTTAGCCGACTTAACATCCGGTTCTGGCGACAAAGGAACACCCGTTATCTATATTCAAGGCTACTTTGATAATTTCAGCAAATAGACACAAATAAATAAGGTCAATATAAGAGCCATAAGTCAAAAATCCCTGAGAATTAAGATTATTTCTTTAATTCCCAGGGGTTTTCATCTTTCCATTTAAAACTCTGTCCTTTAACATTATTCCCATCTATACCCACATATATTCTATTCTTCTCAGAAACTATTTTTCTCAGAAACTATTCTTTTAAAAACCATTCCTTATATTCCACTTTTTAAAACTTACTTACTTAAAATATATTCCTTTAAAGAGTCAAATTCTTAATCTTCCAAGGTAACTTTAATGCTTTTTCTTTTTTCAAAATAATCCCTTGGAACCCTTTAGTAAATATTCCTTGACGTAATCTTTGCCAATACAGATTAAATAGTGTTCCTAAAATCCTCTTCAAATTTCCGCCTACCCTCAATTTGTAGTAAACTTAATCTATCAATATAATTAGTACTATTAGAACTATGTTTTGGAGGAATTTATGGAAAAAGTGCAAATTGAAGACCTAAAGAATATCCATTTTCTGTCAAATCCCGAATTTAATGATTCAGGAGATTGGTTGGCCTTTATTAAAACTCGAGTTGATATGGAGGAAAATGGATATCAATCCGATATTTATCTCCACGATGTGAAAGCTGGGGAGAGCTGGCGATTAACAGCTTCTGACGAGGTATCAAACTTTACTTGGGATGGTAATGACCACCTTATTTTTTCTGCCCTACGGAAACAAAAAGATAAAGATAAGGCAAAAAAAGAAGATTTCACCCACCTTTACCGAATCTACACCAAAGGTGGTGAAGCTGAGAAGTTCGTTACGATTCCGGCAAAAACAGGTCAGATTGAAGTGTTGGATGACCATCATTATCTATTTACCATGAGAACCGATTTAAATGGTAAGGATCTATATAACCTTAAGGACGAGGCCAAGAAAAAAAAGGAACTGGAACGCCGCGAAGCAGAAGCTGATTTTGAAGTTCTAGAAGAGATTCCTTTCTGGCATAACGGTGGTGGTTTTGCCTCCGGCAAACGAAGCAGACTTTGTATCTACGATTCCAAGAGCGATAAAATCAACGCAATAAGCAAAAAGAAAACCTCTGTCCAGCACTTTGAACTCAATGAATCTAAGACCAAGGCCTTGGTTCTAATGGATAAAAATAAAGGCGTATCTGCCTTAGAATCTGAGCTTGCTATATTAGATGTGGCCACAAGAAAGCTCACAAAAGTTGACATTGGTAAACGCCGCTTTTATGATGCTCAATTCTTAGATGATGATACTGCATTCCTCTTGATCAATGAAAATAAAAAGTATGGCCTAAATGAAAATCCTAAATTCTATCTTCTAGATTTAAATAGCTTGGAGTTGACAGCCATTGTTGAGGATTTAGATTTATCCATTGGCTCTTCTGTGAACTCAGATATGCGCTATGGTGGCGGTCAATCTGTAGTCGTCAAGAACGATTGGATTTACTTTGTCCAAACCGATGATACCAATTCCGTTTTAAAGCGCATGAATCGAGAAGGTACCATTGAAACCCTCATGGACGAACCAGGTTCCGTTGATGCTTTTGATGTTAATAACAAGGATGAACTAATCTTTGTAGGCATGGAAACTAGCGGTCTACAAGAGCTTTACAGCCTAATGAATAATACAAAAAAAGTTCTCACTCAGTTCAATCAAGAGTATCTAGACAATCACTCTGTTATTCAACCAGAACCCTTGCAATCCAAGGGAGAAGGCGATGATGTGATTAATGGTTTTGTTTTAAAACCCCTGGATTACAAAGAAGGCACAAAATATCCTGGCCTTTTAGTGATTCATGGTGGTCCTAAAACAGTCTACGGATCCGTTTTCTACCACGAGATGCAAGTCTGGGCAAACCTTGGCTATTTTGTATTCTTCTGCAATCCCAAGGGGTCCGATGGCAAAGGCAACGAGTTTGCTGATATCCGCGGCCGTTATGGCTCAGTGGACTATGATAATATCATGAATTTTACAGACAAGGTTTTAGAAACCTACCCCGACATTGATCAAGACCGCCTGGGTGTTACTGGCGGTTCCTATGGTGGTTTCATGACCAACTGGATTATCGGTCATACTGATCGTTTTAAATGTGCGGCTTCCCAACGTTCCATCTCAAACTGGATGTCCTTCTTTGGTAATTCCGATATTGGCTACTTCTTTGGTCCCAATGAAAATGATGCTTGGCCATGGACAAACGCAGAAAAAATGTGGGATCTATCTCCCTTAAAGTATGCTGACCAATGTACCACACCAACTCTATTCATTCATTCGGACAAGGACTACCGCTGTTGGATTCCGGAAGCCTACCAAATGTTTACAGCCCTGAAACTCCATGATTGTGAGTCTCGCATGGTGGTATTCCATGATGAAACCCATGAGTTATCTCGTGCTGGTAAACCCAAGGGCCGGATCCGTCGCTTAACCGAAATGACCAACTGGTTTGAAAAATATTTAAAATAATTTAGTCTGTTTACTTAGAATGCTCTGAATGCTCTAGACTCCGACATTCTAAAACTGTGTTTTGTTTGGAAAATAGTTATTTAAAATCCCTGTGGAATTTTTTCCATGGGGATTTTATTTCTTTTCAATGATTAGTTAACAACTTTAAAATCAGATGGTTGCTTTTTTGTTATTGTTTATATTTCAATTTTTTTATTAAGGTACTTACTCAATAAAACAGTTTTTTACCTCATTTTTGCTAATAAAAGAGGTAGAAAACATACCATTTTTGATAAACCTTCCTTTTGTTAACATTGTATTCGGATCTGCGTTAACAACTTCTTGCTATTATAAATATGTGTTGAAACCAAAACTAAACTCAGGAGGTAACAAATGAAGAAAAACATTTCTAAATAACTCATTTTGATCTTTACCCTGGTTCTATCATTGTTTGCCGGTTTCTCCCCCGTAGTCGCTGCTCCCAATCAAAATGCCCTCCATAATCAAGGAGGCCAAAAGCACAAAGGAAAGGGTCAGCCTCAATTTGAAACCATTCAGTTTGTCTCGATCAATGACTTCCATGGGAATGTTGTCGAAGGCGGAAAAAATCCTGGAATTGCAAAGATTGCTGGTGTTTTAGATGAAATGAATGAAGAGTATCCAACCTATTTTTTCTCTGCTGGTGACAATTTCCAAGGCACAGCCATCTCCAATCTCACCCACGGTGCCGTGGTCAATGAAGCCTTTAAAATAATGGATCTTCAAGCTTCTGCTGTCGGAAATCACGAGTATGACTGGGGTTCTGATTTAATGACCGAATGGTCAGCAGAAGGGGGGTATCCTTTCCTCGCCTCCAACATTGTTTATAAGGACACAGGGGAGCCGGTTGACTATGCAGATCCCTATATGGTCAAAAAGATTAAGCTCTCAAGTGGGAAAGTTGTTCGAATCGGTATTATCGGTATTGCAACACCCGAAACCGCTTATAAAACAGCTGCTGCCAATGTAGCCGATGTGGAGTTTACTGATCCTGTTAAAGCAACCAAAAAGTGGGTTAAATACCTTCGTAGAGTGAAGCGAGTCGATGCCATTGTAGCTTTGACACATTTAGGTGGTTTCCAAGATCCAGAAACTGGCGAAGTAACTGGTGAAATTGCTGAATATGCCCAGAAAATTAACAATGTAGATTTAATTTTCTCGGGTCACACCCATCAAACCATTGATGCCAAAATTCATGGCATTCAAGTTCTTCAAGCTTACTACAATGGACGTTCTCTCCAAGTGGGTCAACTGACTTTTAATAACAAAAATGGAAAACTTCATAAAGTAGATGGCTACATTGATAATATTTACCAGCGTGTAGCTGATCTTCCGATTAATAAAGAAGTTGACGCAGTTGTCAAAGAGTATCAACAAGCTGTCGGTGGTATTCTCAACCAAGTAATTGGTACTAACGCACGAGATTTAGCTCATAACGCCTATCTTGGTCTTACTCCAATGGGACAATGGACCGTCAAAAGCTTAGCTTACTTAGGTGAAACTGATATTGCCATCGTAAACGGTGGTGGTATTCGAGAGCCAATGCCAGCCGGAGATATTACCATGGGAACCATGTATAGTATTTTCCCATTCGATAACACCCTTGTTACCCTGGAGGTTACTGGTGCTAAACTTCGTCAATTAATTGAACATGGTATCCAACCACCAACCTTTAGAGATGGACAATTCTATGGAGTAAAAGTTAAAGCTGATTTAACAAAACCATATGGCTCAAGAATTACTGAAATAACATTGCAAAATGGTGATCCAGTCATGGATGACCAGTACTATTCTGTATCAACCCTTGACTTTGTCTATAC